>Ga0265292_1000622_pt1 | contig 45115 bp, 45 predicted proteins | sample Munlanlewell296A_FD_189080 | JGI IMG/M metagenome (GOLD analysis project Ga0265292, IMG submission 189080) | Leachate microbial communities from a municipal landfill in Southern Ontario, Canada - Leachate well 296A | ecosystem: Engineered > Solid waste > Landfill > Unclassified | place: Canada... | reverse complement strand
TCGTAAAAAGTCGTCATTCCCGCGAAGGCGGGAATCCAGGTGCGCGCAACTTCTTGAAAAGAATGGATTCCCGATTAAGGACTTCGGGAATGACAGCCATGAAAAGGACTTTTTGCGATGTTGTCAATATTAATTTTTCATTGATAGTTGATAATTGCTTCATGGTTTTACCTGTGATTTTGCGAGTCTTACCAACTGCACTATAGGTCTTTTTGAAGGGCAGACATAGGTGCAGCACCCGCATTCAAAGCAGTCAAAGAGATTGTATCCCTTTGCGCCCTCATAAAAACCTTTTTCCGCATAAACGCTAAGCATCGAGGGCATAAGGCCCATCGGACACGCGTCTATGCATCGTCCGCAGCGTATGCAGGGTCCGAAGCTTTCGGCATGGGCTATCTCTCTTTCGGTAAGGGCGACAATCCCGGACGTGCCCTTTGTGACCGGTATATCCAGCGAAGATATAGCAAACCCCATCATGGGACCGCCGGAGAGGACTTTGACGCTTTCCTCTTTGAGACCGCCGCATTCCCCGATAAGATGTGATATGAGAGTTCCTGTCTTGACGAACAGGTTCTTAGGTTCGTTAATGCCCTCGCCTGATACAGTCACAACACGGTCAATAAGGGGTTTCCCATATCGCACCGCCTCAAAAATTGCATAGGCTGTTCCGGTATTTTGAACGACGACCTTTACATCCATAGGAAGCGCTCTCGGGGGGACCTCTCTGCCTGTGACGGCTTTAATGAGCATCTTTTCGGCGCCTTGCGGATATATTGTATGAAGCGGACGGATTTCAATGCCCTCAAGCCCCGACGCCGCTTCTTTCATCGATTTGATTGCGGCAGGCTTGTTGTCTTCTATGCCAACAAAACCTTTTTTGACTCCTAAAACCTTCATCAGTATCCTGAGTCCTTCAAGAATCTCCTTCGGGTGCTCGAGCATCAACCTGTAATCACCGGTGAGGTAAGGTTCGCACTCTGAGCCGTTGATTATTATGGTGTCTATAGGTTTTTCCTTTGGAGGAGAAAGTTTTACGACAGTCGGAAAGGCGGCCCCTCCCATGCCGACGATACCGGCATTCTTGATCTTCTCCTTCAATTCCTCCGGGGAAAGGTTCATATAATCGGGATTATCTTTAAGTAAAGTCCATTCCTCCCTGCCGTCATTTTCTATGACAATGGATGTGACCATTCTTCCCATCGCGTTAGGGAATTCCCCGATCGAGATCACTTTACCGGAAACGGATGAATGCACGGGAGCCGATACAAAGCCGGTCGGCTCCCCTATCAGTTCGCCCTTTTTAACTTCCTGATTAACGGCTACAATCGGTTTGCAAGGCGCCCCCAGATGCTGGCTCAGGGGAATGACAACACGCCGGGGTTGTTTTGTTTCAGCAACAGGTTTGTCTGCCGACAGCGCTTTTTTATCAGGGGGATGAATTCCGCCTTTAAAGAATGAAAAACCCATACATTCTCTCCAAGTTCATTGAAAACTGCCGATTTTGTTTGAGATGCTGAGAATGTCGTGCAGAACATGGTCCGGCATCAAAAAATCAGCGGTATTAAGTGATACTGAAATAAATTCAGTATATATGACAAATGCCTTTCAATAAATAAAAAAAGTCTCTATTTAATACCATAGAGCAGCCGGTAAAATCAAGGTAAACCTGAAGTTTTACTATTCTTTATCGTTGAGGCTTTTTAATACGATATCTTTTAATGCCTCAATAAAAATAGGATGTGTGTTCAGTGATTCCGTACGCTTCATTTGGACCCCCAGCGCTTCGGCAAGATTCTTGTAGAGGATATCTATCTCGTAGAGGGTTTCGATATGGTCTGATACAAAGCTTATCGGGACCATCAGTATATTTTTGACGCCTTCTTTTGCAAGTTCCTGAATTTTATCTTCAGTAGAAGGCGCAAGCCATTTCACCGGTCCGCTTTTAGACTGGTAGCTTAGGCGCCATTTAATATTCAATCTTTTCGTAATCTCCTGAATTGTCCCCATGGTTTGATCAACATACGGGTCTCCCTGAGCAATAATTTTTTGGGGTAGACTGTGTGCGCTGAAGAGGACGTGGATGTCGTTAAAGGATGAAGGATGAAGGATGAAGGATGAAACATTGAATGATTCGATCCCTTTCTTAATCACATCAACAAGCGCTTCTATATATAACGGATGGTTGTGCCAGGATTCGATGTTGACGGTCTTCATATTATATTGAGAAGCAAATTCGTTGAATTTTGAAAAAGACGAGCCGGAGGTTGCGATAGAATATTGAGGGTAAAGACTCAGGGCGATTACTTTTTTTATGCCGTCCTTTTGCATTTGAAGAACTGCATCCTCAATAAACGGGTGCCAGTAACGCATACCGGTATAAACCCTGAAAGACATTGACCCGGAGAACTCACGATTTTTGTCTCCGGGGCTGTTTAGTAGTTCCTCAAGCGCTTTTGCCTGTGCCGTTGTAATCTCAAGTATCGGGGATTTACCGCCGATCAATTTGTAATACTGTTCGGTTTTTTTCGACCTTATTGTCGAGATCAGCCATGCCAAAGGTTGCTGCATAAAAGAAGGTCCGAGCCGGATGATCTGCCTGTCTGAAAACAGGTTATAAAGAAACGGCTTTACCGCCTGAATGGAATCGGGACCTCCAAGATTCAGAAGGATGACCCCTAGGGTTTTGTTTTTCATCCGCGCATTATATGTGATAATTTGTATTTCCGTCAGCGGGCATCCGTGCTTTTTCGGCCATACGTATGCACTGCTTCTACCAAGGCAATAACATTTTCAACAGGCGTCTGCGGTAGTATGCCGTGGCCTAAATTGAAGATATGGCCTTTGGCGGCCTCTCCTTTCCACAGGAGTTCCTTGGCTCTTTCCTCGAGTTTTTCCACGGGAAGAAAAAGCGCGCACGGATCGAGATTGCCCTGGATAACCATCTTCTTGCCGAGCTTCTTGATCGCGTCGCCAAGATCTATCCTCCAGTCCACGCCTATGACGTCGGCCCCGCATTTTTTGACTTCTTTGAGGATGCCGGCGCAGTCATTTGCAAAATATATCACAGGGACGCCTTCCTTTTTAAGCTCTGAGATGATCTTCCTGACATAAGGCAGCGCAAACGACTTATAGTCCGCCGGCGCAAGAATGCCTGCCCAGGAATCGAATAGCTGGACTGCCTGCGCCCCGGCTTTTATCTGGGCGGAGAGGTAAGAGGTCACCATATCCGACAGTTTCTCCATGAGGTAGCGGAAGGCGGCGCTGTTTTGAAACATCATCTTCTTTGTGTGCATAAAATTTTTCGACGTCCCCCCCTCTATCATGTATGTAGCCAAAGTGAACGGGGCGCCTGAAAAACCGATCAGGGGCACTTTGTTCTCAAGTTCTTTCCTCAGTATCTTTATCGTTTCGAAAACAAAAGGCAGTTCGTCTTCGATATCGGGTATCAACAGCTTGTCGACCGCTGCTTTGCTCCTTACAGGTTCGGTCAACACGGGGCCTTCTTTTTCCGAGAATTCAAGGTGCATGCCCATCGGTTCAACAGGGATGAGAATATCAGAAAAAAGGATCGCGGCGTCCACGCCGAGGATATCTACAGGCTGAAGCGTTACCTCGGCTGCAAATTTCGGGTTTTTACAAAGGGTCAAAAAATCTATATGAGACCGCACGGCCTGATACTGCGGAAGATACCGGCCGGCCTGACGCATAAACCATACCGGCGTATAATCAACTTTTTCCCCGCGACATGCTCTTAAAAACGTATCGTTCATGACTCCCTCCTTATAACACGGATTAGCGCTGATATTTGCGCGGTTTGTATTGGCAGAACGGTTCCTCATTCAGATAGTCTCCGCTGACGGCGTATGCCCTTGCCCTGCAGCCGCCGCATACGTGGACATATTCACACGAGCCGCATTTGCCTTTGTATTTTTTGAAATCCCGCAATTCTTTGAATAACTCCGAGTTCTCCCATATGTCCTTAAATGATTGCGTCCTGATATTCCCTGCCGGTTTCGGGAAATAGCTGCAAGGCAGCACATTTCCATCCACGTCAATCAGCGCGATGAGCTGACCTGCAATGCATCCCTTTGAACCGCCGGTGGAAAATTTCAGGGTCCTGCGCTCAAAGCCGCTTCCTTCTTCTTTTGATTTTTGAAGAACGATCCTGTAATAATGTGGTGCGCAGGTCGGTCTTACCAGAAGGTCCTTTTCGTCTTTTTCCATCTGATAGTGCCATTCGAGAATCTTTTCATAATCTTCTTTTGTGATGAGTTCATTCAGGATCTCCTCGCCCCTGCCGGTAGGCACGATCATGAAGAGATACCATGCGGTTGCGCCGAGTTCTTTTGCCAGGTGATATACTTTGGGAATCTCCTCCTGGTTCCTTTTTGTGAAAGAGGAGTTAATGAGAAATTCGATCCCGTATTGCTTAAATAATCTCGCGGCGTTTATTGTTCCCGTGAAGGCGCCTTTCTGGCTTCTGAAGTCGTCATGGACTGCTTCATCAGAGCCGTCGAGGCTTAGAGAGACCATTCTGATACCCGACTCCTTTATCTTTTTGCATGTCTCATCAGTTACGAGCGTGCCGTTTGTTGCCAGACACATCCGCAACCCTTTGCCTGTCCCATATCCGGCGATCTCGAAGACGTCCTTACGCATAAGGGGTTCTCCGCCGGAAAGCACTATAACAGGCTTTGCATAGCCGGCGATATCGTCGATGATCCTGAATGCCTCTTCCAGCGGAAGATCGGGATGTGTTTTGGCTTCAAGCTCTGAAGAGGACCTGCAATGAATGCATTTCAGGTTGCATCTCCTCGTAATCTCCCAGGCTATCCATTTAGGTATAAATTCCATGTATTCTCCTGTTCTCAAATTTTATTTGATAACATAGCTCTTTCCCAGACATATTCCTCTATCGCTTTCAGGAGCGGCCCGAAAGTCGACGGGTCAAGGGCGGAAACGGTTACCGCATTGTACCGTGTCGCCAGATTCAGGACTTCTTCATGATTCACCCTGTCTATTTTGTTGAAGACAAGGAGCCTGGGTTTTTCCATAATGTCGAGTTGTCGCAGGATGTTTTCTACGGAATCGATGTGCCGTTCATATTGCGGGTTGGATATGTCAACAACATGCAGCAATAAATTCGCGTCCTCAAGTTCTTCAAGGGTCGCCTTGAATGCCGCGAAAAGATCCTTCGGAAGATCGCGTATAAAACCCACGGTATCGGTAATGATCACGTCCCTTTCGTGCGGGAAACGCATCCGCCTGCTTGCGGTATCAAGGGTTGCGAACAATTTGTCTTCGACAAAGACGACGCTCTTTGTCAGAGAATTCAGGAGGGTGGACTTCCCGGCGTTGGTGTATCCGATAATAGATATAATTGGAAGCCCCGTCCCAACCCTTTTTTGTTTCCGCTGTTTTCTTGCTTCGCTCAGGGCTTTAAGTTCTTTCTCAAGGAGCGTTATCTTATCCCTAACGCGTCTTCTGTCGATCTCAAGCTTCATTTCACCGGGACCTCTTCCGCCGATGCCTCCCATAAGACGGGACATGGCGGTCCCTTTACCCATTAACCTCGGCAGACGGTATTTCAACTGCGCCAGTTCGACCTGGACCTTCCCGTCCCTGCTGTGGGCGCGTCCGGCAAAAATATCCAGTATTAATTGAGACCGGTCGATTACCTTAATTTCCGTCAAGTCGCTGATTGCCTTAATTTGGGAAGGGCCTAATTCCTGATCGAATATCAGCAGTGTTGCGCCTTTATTAAGCGAGTTTATAATTAACTCTTTCAGTTTGCCCTCGCCCATCAGATACCTCGGATTTATGCCCTTCGATCTCTGGATGACCGAATCAAGCACAAGTATGTCGCTTGACCGCGCAAGCTCTTTCAGTTCCTCTACGGAGTCTTCCTGGTCATATTTCGGTTTTGTCGATACGCTGACGAGTATCGCCCGTTCCCGTTTTTCATCAGGGCTGAAAACCCTGTTTCTCTGCATCTCTTCTTCAAGGGACTCTATGAATTCCCGGAAATCGAGTTCAAGGGAATGAAAGTCAGGATATGTCAAAACCTCGTAAGGTTTTTCACCTTTTGGCATTAAATAGGCTATAAAAGCGCTGCCCGGCAGCCCGTTTCTTACCCCGATTGCCGCAATAAGGTCCAGCCTGAGGAGTGCAAGGTCTGTGAAGTCATCCTGTGTAAACGGTTCTTCTTTTAGGTGCGTATGTATTAATCTTAGCCCCCTTAAAGCCTTTTTCCCCAATGGATAGTCGTCAAGGGCGGGAATTAAAATACCCCTGGCGTCACCGACGATCACATGTGTGATATTGCCCGACCTGTTGATGAGCAGACCTATCTGACGGTTTATTTCCTGAGAGATTTCAGTAAGGTATCTTGCCAGTTCCGGGGTTACTATCTCACGGCCCACCTTCCTTCTGTAAATCCTTTCCAGTGAATTCAGGTAACCGGTCTTAAGCCCTGAGAGATGTCCGTAAAGTGCTGGTATCTATATCCTCCAATTTGCTTTTATGGTATATTTTATCATATAAACCTGTCAGTTGTATAAAATGAAAGGGAGACATGATAAATTCCGAAAGCTTTCAGGATTAAACGCGACGGAAAATTATCCATATTCTCCTGACAGCCGGGTATTTTGAAAAGGAATTCAATGCCCTTTAAGCAAACCTCCGAAAATTGTTGCCAAAAAACACTTGGATTTGTCAAAATTAAAAAGTTACGATGAATTATCCTCAACAGGTTACCCTTAATGACCCGAAATACAGAGCATGACATAATAATTGTCGGAGCAGGCCCGATCGGCAGTTATACTGCATTTTTACTTGCAAGGGAAGGATTTGACGTAGGAATATTTGAAAAAAACCCTTCGATAGGCAAGGATGTGAATTGCAGCGGAATTGTCAGCGTAGAATGTTTTAAACGCTTCGGTCTTCCTTCCGGTTCCATAATACGGGATATTGACGCCATAAAGGTTTTTTCTCCTTCGGGAAACTTCATGCAATACCGTTCCGAATCACCTTTGGCGCATGTCGTAGACCGCTCATTGTTTGACTTGGAACTGAACACGAATGCGGCGACAAAGGGCGTTACGACGTATTTAAACAGCAAAGTGAAAGAGATCGATAATACGGGAGATGCTTTCAGGATCAAAATAAAGACCGTTGACGAGGAAAGAGAGTTCAGCTCAAAAATAGGGATCATTGCAACCGGTTTTGAATTAAATGCCGTTCACGGTATGCCGGGAAGATTAAAGAAATTTCTCTATGGCATTCAGACGGAAGCAACAATGGAAGATATCAATGAAGTGGAAGTCTATTTCGGCGAAAAGATCGCGCCCGGATCTTTTTCCTGGATCATTCCCGGAGACGGCTCTTCCGTAAAAATCGGGTTAATGACTAAGAACGACCCTCTTGACTTTCTGAAGAAATTCCTTCGCAATCCGCTTGTTTCAGGGCGGATGAAAGCTTGTGAAGGCAGCATAAAATGCAGTCCTATCCCCATAAGCAGCGTTCCCAGGAGTTATGCCGAAAGGCTCATAATAGTCGGTGAAGCAGCAGGACAGGTCAAAGCTACAACAGGCGGCGGGATTTATTTCGGACTGCTGTGTTCTGAAATTGCGGTCCAAACCGTTACAAAGGCTTTCAAGACCGGCGACTTTAGTGAAGGACTTTTCAGAGGATATGAAACGGAATGGAAAAGCAGACTTGAACCGGAATTAAAGGCCGGTATGCTTCTGCGTAGCATCTTTTCCCGGCTCTCCGACCGTCAGATCGATATTCTTGTCGACCTTGCAAAAAAAGACGGTTTCCTGCCGGTTATAAGAAAATACGGTTTCGACTGGCACAAAGATATCATCTCCTACCTTATAAGCCACCTCATGCCCAGGAATATTTTCAAAAGATAAACAGGATTGCAAACAAAATAAAAAAGGGCAGGATTGCCATCCTGCCCTTTTATTTCTTCGTAAAAGGATTACTGAAGGAGTTTTCCGAACGGGTTGACGAAGATGAGAACAAGGACAACGACGAGTGCGTAAATTGCAAGAGACTCAATCATCGCGAGACCGATGATAAGGGTTGTGGTGATCTTGCCGGCTGCACTAGGGTTTCTGGCAACACCTTCGCAAGCTTTTCCTAAACCGAGACCCTGGCCGAGACCGGTTCCGAATGCTGCAAGGCCCATACCGATAGCGCTACCAAGAGCTGCCATAGCATAGTAAAAGGTATTGGAGCCGCCTTTTGCGGCTGCTGCTGCGGCAGGGGCCTCCTCTGCAAATGCAATGGGAGCCATTAAGCAGAGCGCTGAGAGGACGAGAATAATTGCTACTACGGTTTTCTTCATGATTCTAATTCCTCCTTTCCTGAAATTTAAAAATTAATGTGCGTGTTCAACCGCACCAGCTAAATACAATGTTGCCAAAAGCGCAAAGACGAAAGCCTGCACTATACTGACAAGCACGCCTAAACCTAAAATGACGGCAGGCGCCAATATCGGCGCAATAATCCCGAGAACGATAAGGATGATATGCTTGCCGGTCATGTTTCCGAATAAACGGACGGTAAGTGTCAGGGGTCTTGCGATATGGCCGATGACCTCGACGAAGAACATGAGGACCATCAGCGGCAGGGCGGCTATTGAACGGATAGGGCCTATGAAGTGATTAATGTAGGATACTCCGTGCACCCTGATCCCATAATAATGTGTTGCAAGAAAAACAGGTATTGCCATTGCAGCGTTTGTATTAACATTGGAAGTTGGAGATGCAAAACCTGGAACAAGCCCCATCAAGTTGCAAAGAAGAATGAAAAGAAATATCGTCATGATGAAGGGGAATAGCTGCTTACTCCAGTGGCCTATGTTCTCATCTACCAGTTTCCATATGACGTCTACGATTGTCTCCATGAAATTCTGGATACCCCTTGGAACCATTTGAATCGATCCTTTTACGGCGAGGGCCACTGCAATAAGGATAGCTGATACAAGAAAAGCATGTGTTACATTGTGAGGTATTACCTCCGGGTTAACAAAAACATCCATCAACAAAACTTCTGTCATAACAACCTCCTCTGAGGATAAAAATCGCAGTTATCTTACCTAACAAACTTCTCAAAAGTCAATAGAATAATTTACAAATTTTCTAAACCTGATAATTTTGCAGAATAACCGTTTAATTTTCAATCTGGCTATTGCAAAACAGGTTTTCATATTATATAACTGACGGGTCTAATCGAAATTAAGGTTTGCGTCTTTTTCCTTTATCTTGCGGGGAGCGCTTACCGGCGAGACCTGTTTGGGTTCCGTCCCCGCTTTAAAATATTCCCTGATTCCGGATAAATCGTCACGCGCCAGGAGTCCCGTAGCCGGATCAATCATGATACCGACGATACCTTCAGGTACGGGAAATTCCTCCGGCTCTCCGGAGGCGAAATTCTTCATAAAATTAACCCAGACAGGAGACGCAGCCCGCGCCCCTGTTTCCTGCGAGCCAAGAGGCCTCATATCATCAAACCCGACCCATACGGCTGCGGTTAAATGCGGAGTGTATCCCACAAACCATGCGTCTTTATATTCATTTGTCGTCCCTGTTTTTCCGGCAACAGGCCTGCCGAGCGCCTTAGCCTTCCATCCGGTGCCGTATTTAACGACATCTTCCAGCATAGAGGTTATCAGAAAAGCGGTTTGCGGACTGATGACTTCCTCCTGCTCCGGTTCGTTGCTCTCAAGTATCCTGCCTTTTGTGTCGGTGATATATTTAATCGCTATGGGTTTTATCTTTTGCCCGCCATTGGCAAAAACACTGTAACGGAGCGCCAAATCGAAGGGAGTAATACTTAATGAACCAAGCGCAAGGGTAAGGTCTCTCGGCATATTTCCTTCAACGCCAATAGTCCGCGCGAAATCGATTGCCTTATCTATTCCTATTGCATCAAGTAATTTTATGGTGACGACATTTCTTGAGTATGTCAACGCTTCACGGAGCGTTGTCGGGCCGTTAAACTTGTGGTCGGCATTTTCCGGTTTCCATTCACCTTTCGGTCCTCCGGGGTATGTCACGGGCTCATCCATGATAATGCCGGCAGGCGTAAAACCGTTATCTAATGCCGCCGCATATATGACCGGTTTGAAGGCCGAACCCGGCTGGCGTTTTGCATAGAGGGCCCTGTTAAAATCACTTTTTATAAAATCATATCCTCCGATCAAGGCCCTTATAAAACCTGTTTCCTGCTCTATGGCGACCAGCGCGCCTTCAACCTGAGGGTCCTGTTCGAGGAGGAGCTGAACTGTGTTCCCGCGTATATTTTTTATGCCGACTTTAACCACGTCACCCGGCTTCAGAATCTGTGTCAGGGAGAAATTTTTTAACATCCTTGGCGCGCCTTTTGTTGAATCAATAACCCTGGAAGCCCATCTCGCATCTTCAATGGAAAGTTTCCCGATTATTCCGCGAGTTTTTATGACCGCTACCTTATTTGTAACACTCAGAACAAGCCCGGAAGCAATATCGCCCGGGTTGGAAACAACGATGGAGGAAAGCTCTTTTGTCCTCATTTCTTTATCAAAATCAATGTCTGATTTATGTTCAACGGGGCCCCGCCATCCCCTTCGTTTATCGAGTTCCCTGAGACCTTCCTGTACCGCTCTGGAAGCGAGCAACTGGGCCTTTTTGTCCATGGTTGTATACACCCTGAGATTTCCTTTATACACCGTGTCAAGACCGTAAGTGTCTTCAAGGTATTTCCTGATATATTCCGTGAAGTAATTGTTTGCCTCAATCCCTTTTCTCATTGTGGAAAGATAGATAGGCTGTCGAAGCGCATGTTCCTTTTCGTCCGGTTTTATATATCCTTCCTCTTCCATCCTCATAAGCACAATCTGCTGTCTCTCCTTTGCTTTTGAGAGGTCGTTATAAGGAGAATAGGAAGAAGGGGCCTTGACGAGTCCGGCTATAAGTGCGGCCTCTGCAAGAGTTATATCCTTAACGGATTTGGCGAAATATACTTTTGACGCCATTTCAACGCCATATGCGCCGTGTCCGAAGTAGATTTTGTTCAGATAAAGTTCGAGGATTTCCCTCTTCTCAAGACTTTTCTCGATCTTTATCGCAAGAAAGATCTCCTTCAGTTTTCTCTTTAAGGTTTTTTCCGGGGTGAGGAACATCACCTTGGTGAGCTGCTGAGTAATCGTGCTTGCGCCCTCTTTAAAACCTGCATGGATAATGTCCTTAACGATAGCCCTCATGATCGCAATATAATCAATGCCTTTATGCTTCCAGAAACGCGAGTCCTCAACCGCTACAACGGCATTAATCATCCGCTCCGGTATTTTGTCTATCGGGACAAAGACGCCCTTTTCAGCTTTCAGTTCGCCTGTAAGCGTGTCATCATCCGCATAAATCTTTGTCCCTGCTTCAGGCTTGTACTGCTTCATCTCTTCAATAGAGGGAATGTCCCGGCTTATGGCAAGATATACTCCGGCGGAAACCCCGACAAAGATCGCAAGGACCGCAAGAATAATTATAGACTTTAGTTTCATCGTTGAATTATACCTTTGCGGCAAAGGGCCTGTCAAAAGCCCGAAATGCAACTCATTGGTTTAAAGTCTTTTTGGATATTTCTGAACGAAAACATCGAGTGGTGAGCGTTGACTTAAGACTGCTTATAAGGGTAATATTTTTATATGCATCAGCATTCGGATTATGTCCCCCTCCATCTGCATACGGAATACAGCCTGCTTGACGGAGCAATACGGATAAAAGAGCTTGTCGAACAGGCGATTGCCTATAAGATGCCCGCGGTCGCTATAACGGACCACGGAAATCTCTTCGGCGCCGTTGATTTTTACCGTCAGGCCACCAAGGCGGGCCTCAAACCGATCATCGGCTGCGAGGTCTATGTTGCGCCGGGAAGCCGGTTTGACAGAAAGCAGGACCTTGAAACAGAGGAAGCGTCGTTCCACCTTATCCTCCTTGCAAGGGACAACCACGGATACCGCAACCTCGTAAATCTGGTCACTAAGGCGTATACCGAAGGGTTTTACTATAAACCGAGAATCGATATGGATTTGCTTGAACAATACAGCGGCGGACTTATCGGACTCTCCTCATGCCTGAAAGGGGAGATACCCTATTTCCTGCACAGGGGTATGCTCGATAGGGCGCGGGAGAAAGCCCTTAAATACAAGCACATCCTTGGACCTGAAAATTTCTATTTCGAACTGCAGGACAACGGCTTGCCCGAACAGGACGAGGTGAATAAGAAACTGATCGAGCTGTCGCACGAATTACATATCCCTGTTGTTGCTACTAATGATTGTCATTATATGCGGAAAGAAGACGCCCGGGCGCACGACGTCCTGCTGTGCATCCAGACGGGCAAGACAGTCAATGATAAAAACCGCATGCATTTCAGCTCCGAAAGTTTCTATTTCAAATCACCCGACGAGATGAAGAATGCCTTCAGGGACGTGCCTGAAGCGGTGTCCAATACAAGGGTCATTGCAGAGAGATGCAATGTCGAATTCAAGCTGGGGGTCTGCATGCTTCCCAAGTATGAGCTTGAAGACCATCAATCACCCGATGCTTTTCTTGAGAAACTGGCTTTTGAAGGGCTTAATATAAAACTGGGTCCGGCGCCGGAGGCGATTTATAAGGACAGGCTCAGGAGAGAACTCGATATGATTCGCAAGATGGGATATGCCTCATACTTCCTTATTGTGTGGGATTTTATAAGCTATGCCAGAAAACAGGGAATTCCGGTCGGCCCGGGAAGAGGTTCCGCCGCAGGCAGTCTTGTTTCCTATTGCATCGGCGTAACCGATATAGATCCGGTGAAATACAATCTACTCTTCGAGCGGTTCCTCAACCCCGAGCGTATAAGCATGCCGGATATCGATGTAGACTTCTGCAAGGACAGGAGAGGCGAGGTCATTGCCTATGTCGCGGAAAAGTACGGTAAGGACCATGTCGCCCAGATTATCACCTTTGGAACGATGGCTGCCAAGGCTGCTATCAGGGACGTGGGAAGGGCGCTCGATATACCCTATGGAGAAGTCGACAAGATAGCCAAACTTGTCCCCAATACCCTGAATATCAGCATTGAAGAAGCGTTGAAAGCCGAGCCTCAGATCAAGGCCCTTTATGAAAGCAACCCAAAGATAAGGGAGCTTCTTGATATAGCGATAAGGCTTGAGGGTCTCAGCAGACATGCCTCAACCCATGCTGCAGGAGTTGTCATCTCACCCGACCCGCTGACGGACTATACCCCTTTATACAAGAACCCTTCCGACGGAACTATCATGACCCAGTTTGACATGGGAGCTGTTGAAAAGATCGGACTCCTGAAATTTGATTTCCTCGGACTGAAGACCCTTACGGTAATCAATAAAACCCTCCGGTATATAAAAGAGGGAGGGAAAGAATTTCTATTAAAAGATATACCCATTGAAGATAAAGCTACTTATGATTTGTTGAGTTCGGGCAATACCATAGGCATTTTCCAGCTTGAAAGCGCCGGCATGAGAGACATCCTTGCCAAGATGACTCCCGACAGGTTTGAAGACCTTATAGCCCTTGTTGCGCTTTACAGGCCCGGCCCGATCGGAAGCGGTATGATCGATGATTATATCAAAAGGAAAAAAGGCCGCACCGCCGTGAAATACGACCTCCCCCAACTCAAGGAGGTCCTCGACGAGACTTATGGGGTCATCCTGTATCAGGAGCAGGTTATGCGTATCGCAAACAAGCTAGCGAACTTCTCGATGGGGCAGGCCGATATACTCAGAAAGGCTATGGGAAAGAAAAAGCCCGAGGAGATGGAAAAGCAGAAAGAGGTTTTTATACAGGGCGCTATAGCCAACGGTATTCCGGAAAAAAAGGCGATAAGGATATTTGACCTTATGGCCAATTTCGCGGAGTACGGCTTTAATAAGTCTCATTCGGCAGCCTATGCGTATGTCGCCTATCAGACCGCATATCTGAAGACCCACTACCCGGTCGAGTTTATGGCGGCAACCCTTACCTCGGATATGGACACTACCGACAAGATCGTAAAGACGATAGCCGGCTGCCGGGAAATGGGCATCGGCATACTCCCGCCGGATATTAATCTTTCCGGTAAAGAATTTAAAGTGAACGGAAACTCCATCCTCTTCGGACTCGAAGCGGTCAAAGGCGTGGGCTCGGCCGCTATTGAATCGATCATTGATGCAAGGAATGCAGACGGCCCGTTCACATCCGTGAGCAATTTCTTCGAGAGGGTGGACCAGAGGAAGGTAAATAAAAAAGTCGTTGAGAGCCTCATAAAGGCGGGGTCTTTTGATTCCCTTGGCGTCACAAGATCTTATGCCATGGAACTGCTGAGCACGAGTCTGAACGGGAGTTCCCGCTGCCTTTCCCCGATGCTGTTCGGCCGGCAGGATATGTTCGGCGAGCCTCCTGGCGATGAAAAACCTTCGTCTTCGGAATGGGATACCGAAGAGATTTTAAGGCATGAAAAGGAATCTCTCGGCTTTTATATCACAGGTCATCCCCTGACAAAATATAACAAACTGCTTGTGCGGCTCGGCGCTAAAAAACTGTCGGAACTCGAGTATGTGCCTGCTGACTCTGAAATAAAGATCGGCGGAATATTGACCGCTATCAAAAAGATACAGACCAAGGCCAAGGCTGAAATGATGGCCTACTGCACTATTGAGGATTCTGAAGGCCATGCCGAGGTGATTATTTTCCCGGAATTGTACAGGAACAGCCTTTCTTTGTTGCAGAAAGACACGCCCCTCCTAATAAAAGGTATCGTTGATAAAACGGAAAAGGGGATTAAGATAGTATCGAATGAGATCTCGAGGCTGGATTCCCTTGAAAACCGTATGGGGCATAAAGTTGAAATAAACCTAAAGGTCCTGCCGGATACCGCAGGCCTGCGTGTGCTGAAATCCATTATAGAAGCTGACGGCAAGGGGAACTATCCTCTTTATCTGAGAATAGTTCACAATGATGCGGATACCCTGATTGAGACCGGGCTTAAAGTATCCTATGAAAATGAAGTTATCAGGAAGATTGAAGAAATAACGGGCAAAGGAGCGGTAGTGTTCCAATGATACGTTATTACCTTGAATTTGAACGTCCTCTTGAGGAGCTTGAAACCAAGATAGATGAACTGAAACGGATATCCGACGGCAAGGATATCGATATATCCAGTGATATAAAGAAGCTTGAAAAAAAGGTGGGAGACCTTCGGTCGGATATCTTTTCTTCACTCACTCCATGGCAGAAGACGTTGACGGCACGACATCCGGACAGGCCCTATACGCTGGATTACATAAACATGATGACAAGCGACTTCATAGAGCTGCACGGCGACAGGAGATATTCCGACGACCCTGCTATTGTTGCAGGCATGGCAAAAATAAATGATATCCCCGTAATCGTTATCGGCCATCAGAAAGGCCGGGGAACAAAGGAGAGGATATACCGGAATTTCGGCCAGCCTCATCCGGAAGGATACAGAAAAGCGCTGAGGATAATGAAACTTGCAGAGAAGTTCAAAAAGCCGGTTATAACCTTTATCGACACCCCCGGAGCATATCCCGGGATCGGCGCAGAGGAACGCGGTCAGGCAGAGGCGATTGCAGTAAACCTGATGGAAATGTCGAGGCTGAGAACGCCGGTCATCTCAATCGTGATAGGTGAAGGAGGAAGCGGAGGAGCGCTTGCGCTAAGCGTTTCCGACAGACTGTATATGCTCGAACATTCATGCTATTCCGTCATTTCCCCCGAAGGTTGCGCGGCGATACTCTGGAAAAAAGAGAGCGATCTCGGGACAGAGGATTTCTCAAGAGCGGCGGATGCATTGAAGCTGACCGCGCAGGATCTGCTGAATTTCAAGATTATCGACGGCATCATCCCCGAACCGCTCGGCGGAGCTCACAGGGACCCTGAAATGACGGCAAAAACAATAACTGAATATATATTGTCCGCATATGAGGAATTAAAGACTAAAACTCCGGGTAAACTCATAGAGGAACGGTACCGGAGATTCAGAAAAATGGGAAGCTTCATAGAGGCGGAAAAATAGTTTCAATTAGAATATATTTGGTAATTTTAGAATATATTTGGTAATTATGGTAAGATAATGCCGGAAGTATTTAGGAGCCTTGTAAAAAGATTATAAGGGAGGTTTAAATGGTTGTTATAGCGGATACCACAGGTCTTAAGTGTCCCCAGCCGGTTTTAAAAATAGCTGCAAAATCACCCGATATGCAGCCCGGCGACATCCTTGAAGTTATCGGTGATTGTCCGACTTTTGAGAGAGATATTCGCGCTTGGTGCAAGAGACTGAAAAAGACTCTGTTGTTTATCAGGGATGAAGGGGCCGGCAAAAAGAGGTGCCAGATTCAGTTTTAGAATCTCCCGGTCCCGGGCAATTGTTCAATTTTATAACTCTGCTACAATAAACCTATGCACACGGATATTTCAAGCATTCCTTCAAATCCCGGTATTTATATTTTTAAAAATGCAAAAGAAAAGGTCCTTTATGTCGGCAAGGCAAAAAACCTCAAAAACCGGATCAGAAGCTATTTCCAGAAATTTTCAGGGCTTGATGCGCGAAAATCGGCCTTAGTAAAAGAGGTCAAAGATGTGACTTTTATTGTCACAGGCAATGAGCTTGAGGCCTTTGTGCTTGAAGCAAATCTGATAAAACAGTACAAACCAAAATTCAATGTTATCCTGAGGGATGATAAAAGCTATCCATACCTGAAACTTACGGTAAATGAAGAATGGCCAAAAATTGAAGTAGTGAGACGCATTCACAAGGACGGAGCGCTTTATTTCGGTCCCTATGTGCCTTCCGGGCCGATGTGGGAGACCCTTGCTTTTATCAGGAGACATTTCCGGATCAGGGACTGCAAACATGCCCTTGACAGACCCATCAGACCCTGCATCCAGTATCAGATGGGAAGATGCCTGGCGCCCTGTGCCGGCTATATAAGCAGGGAAGAATACATGAAACTCATTGAGGAGATAAGATTATTCCTGAGCGGTGAAAACAAAGACCTGACAACGGTCCTTGAAAAGAGTATGATGAAGCTTTCAAATGATATGGAATACGAAGAGGCCGCAAAGATACGGGACCGGATCAAGGCAATCGAAAAGGTCCGGGAGTCGCAAAAAATTATTTCTCCGGAAATCGGAGATATAGACGTCATCGGTTTTTATCGGCAAGAGGATGCTTCGGCGTCCAAGGTCTTTTTCATAAGAAAAGGGGTCATGATAGGTTCGAAGGATTATTTCCTCAAGAATACCGCAGGCATCCCCGACAAGGCATTAATAAATACCTTTCTGATCCAACTTTATTCAAAAGAGATTATACCGCCCCCGGAAATAATTATCTCTCAGACGCCGGAGGAAGCAAAATCTCTGAAAAATTGGCTTAGTCAGCGCGGCGGGAGGAAGACAAAGATAACCATTCCACGCTCCGGGAAAAAGAGGGAACTGGTCGATATGGCGTCGGAAAATGCCCGTTTCCTCTACAGGTCTGTCAAAGAAACAAGGACTGAAGAAATATTGGATGAGCTGAAGGACAAACTTCATCTCAAAAAAAGGCCTGAGCGCATAGGGGCTTTTGACGTCTCTAATGTCTCAGGCAGCGAAGCCGTAGGTTCATTTATCTTTTGGTCTGAAGGGGAATTCAGGAAAGACGGCTACAGGAGACTGAGGATAAAAACGGTACAGGGAATTGACGACTATGCAATGATGGCAGAGACGGTCAGGAGAACTATAAAAAATCTGAGTGGCGATCTGCCGGACCTTGTTATCATTGACGGCGGTAAGGGCCATCTTGAGACGGCACAAAAAATCTTTGGAGAGTATCAGGCTATCGTAAAAATAAAGCCCGAACTCATCGGCCTTGCCAAAGACCCTGACAGGGCATATCTCACGGAATATGATATTCCCGTGGATCTTGAGGACAAAAGGCCGTCATCCCTTCTCCTTAAAAGCATCCGCGATGAAGCCCACAGGTTTGCCGTCGGTTACCACAGAAAGCTCCGCGATAAAAGGATGCTGCAGTCTCCGCTTGAGGAGATTCACGGCGTAGGGAAGAAGCGGAGGCTTGAACTTTTGAGGGTTTTTGGTAGTATGAAAGGTATAAAAAAGGCCGGCGTTGACGACATTGCAAAACTCAAGGGCTTTAATAAAACAATTGCCGAACATCTTTACAATGAACTGAGGAGGGCGGAATGAAAAAAATAGTTTTGTTAGTATTATTTCTCCTGCTTCCGGCTTATGCCGGAGCGGCTTATACTATCTATTTGAAAAATGGCGCTGAAATACCCGAGGTCACATCATATAGTGAAAGCGGAGGCGATGTTTATCTTTATTTCGGCGCGGGTTCAATGATAGTGCCGAAAAAAGACATCCTCAGGATAGGAGGGTCGGAAACGACTGGAAAGGAAACCGCCAGAGGGAAAACGGAATCGCCACAGGATACCCGGAGATCTCCGGAAGCGCAACCGCCGCAGGAGCAGCCGGCATCCCCGGAATCGCATTCTCCTCCTCCTGCCGGGACGAATGACAAAACTGCGAGACTGAATGAATTGAGGAGCGAGCTTAATTCGCTCTCGTCCGAACTGAAAAATGTCCAGGAGCAGGAGAGCAGACTTGTGAAAGAGATAAACGAAAAGACGGGAAGACGGTTCAGTTACAATCTGTATCAGATTAAGCAGCTTGAGAAAGAATTAGAGCCTCTCAGAGCGGAATTAGCGAATGTCCGGCAGAGGATGACGGAGTTGATGCAGAGGAAAGGCGCAATAGAGAACGATATGAAGGAACTCCAATGAACATTTATATATCAGGATCAATGGCCTATGACAGGATAATGGATTTTCCCGGAAAGTTTTCCGACTACATACTGCCGGACAAAATTCATGTATTAAACGTTTGTTTCAATGTCAACGGACTGGTGGAAAAGTTCGGCGGCACCGCAGGCAATATAGCCTTTTCACTTAGTCTTCTCGATGAGAAGCCCTTTATAATTGCCGCTATCGGCAAGGATTACCGAAATTATTTTGAATGGCTGCAAAAAAATAATATCTCTGTTGACGGGATAAAGATCATCCCCGAAGAATTTACTGCGGGCGCCTATATAACCACCGATATGTCAGACAACCAGATAACCGGGTTTAACCCCGGCGCCATGAAATATCCTTCAGGCTATATTTTTGAAAAGGCGAAACCAAATGGCTCGATTGTCCTCATCGCTCCGGGAAATATTGAAGACATGACCGGCTATGCAAGGACATGCAGAGACAGGAAAATCCCCTACATCTGTGACCCCGGACAGTCCCTTACAAAATGGGACAAACAAACTCTCATAGAGTGGCTCGACGGGGCCCTGCTATTAATTACAAATGATTATGAACTCGAAGTTATCATGAAGATAACGGGTTTGGACAAGAAGGGTCTGCTCGCCCTTGCCGGGACTATTATCACAACTCTCGGAGAAAAGGGATCCATTATTGTTTCAGGGGATTCGGAAGTTCCCGTCCCGGCGGCAAAGGCCGGCAAGGTTGTAGACCCTACCGGCGCCGGCGATGCATACAGGGCCGGTTTGCTAAAGGGTATCGTTTCAGGAAAGGACTTGCCGGCTGCTGCAAGGATCGGGGCTGTTGCGGCCGTATATGCGATAGAGAAATACGGAACTCAGGAGCACCGCTTTACATACGATGAGTTCGCGGAAAGATACCGGAATAATTTCGGAGAAAACCTTTAATAAGGATGAAGGATGAATTATGAAGGATGAGGGTAATACATTAGAGGTCTAAAAATGATTATGCCGGATTTATTTTGTATATATTCCTGAAAATCCTGATCGATTACTTTTCTGAATTCCGGCTGAGATGAGGCATGTCTCAGATAACTTTTCTCGCCTTCTCTGATGAAGATGCCCACATGCGAAACATCGAGGCCTGCTGCATGGGAATATATCCCGATATAGTCGCCTGTCCTTATTTTTTCGAGGATCGGGCCGTCTATTGCAGGAGAAGGTATATAGGAAATTTCACGCTCCACCGGCGCGATCCCCGGAATCAAATATGAGCCGTCTTCCTTCCGGTTTAGTATTTTCAAAATCTTATTAGCCTTCAGTCCGCCAACCTCTTCCGTTATATCATGGACAAAACCGGAATTGAATTCTTTCCAGTCGGTAAGGAAGTGGTTCCTATTTTCAAAAGAGACGGCGCCGGATTTATATCTTACCCCTTTCAGATTATCCATGAACCCGGAAAAAGATTCCGACAGACGCATTGCTTCAATGTAATCAATAAGTGTAAAACAGTCAACTCCTTCAAGGTTGACCACTAACTCTTCCGGAATAACTATATCTCCGATAAGGGTCGATTCCCTGTAAGAGATTTCAAGGAACCTGCGGGAGAGAAAATCGATACGATCAGAGATGTTGGGTATAGAAGAGTACCTGACTATGAGAGCGTCTATTTCGTCCTGCGAGAATTTTCCCAAACGGATTTGTGTTTCGTACATGTCTATTATTATAAAGCAGGTTCGATAGATAAGAGGAGAGTTGCCGAGTAAAAAAGTATCTGCTATGATTAAACCTATGAAAACCATCGATATTCATACGCATGGAATTGGCGGGTATGATACCCTGTCTGCCGATGTAACCCATATCCTCAGGATAGCGGAAATCCAGGGCTCCTGCGGGGTACTGGAAATTGTCCTCACCATATATCCGGCCGTCATCAGTGTCATGAGAGAAAATATGGAGATGATAAAGAAGGCCATGGATATACAAAATGCAGCAATAACCTCCGGCCAGGCTAAAATCCTCGGGGTCCATCTTGAGGGGCCATTCCTGAACCCGGCTAGATGCGGTTCACTCAATGCAACGACCTTTATAGGGCCTTCGGAGAAACCGTTCAGAGAGCTTATTGAAGGCTTTGAAAATATGGTAAAGATAATCACTGTTGCTCCCGAACTGGAAGGCGCTTTCGGGCTCATAAAAAAGATTTCCGCTCAGGGGATTATAGTCAGCATGGGCCATTCGGATGCAACCTATGAAGAGGCGGAGAAAGGGTTCCATGCAGGAGCTAAGGGAATAACACATCTGTTCAACGCTATGCAGGGCTTTCATCACAGAAAACCCGGCATAGCAGGTTTCGGACTTCTGCATAAGGATATCTATATCGAGATTATTGCAGACCCCTATCATCTTCATCAGGCAACCCTTGAACTAATATTGAGGACTAAAAACCCCCAAAGGATTATTATTGTTTCGGACACGGTGAGAGAATCAAAAACCTCTCTTGAGGAGAAAGCTGTTACCGATTCGTATGGGAAGCTATTAGGCGGCGGCATGACCGTCCTCGAATCCGCACAGAGGCTGATTGCTATGGGTTATAACGAGGAGATGATTAAGGGGTGCATAACGGAAAACCCGCAGAGGTATTTAAAAAACTAAAAAGGATGAAGGATGAAGGACAATTTTCATAATTCATCCTTCATAATTCATAATTATTCTGGAGGTGTTTATGACGGGAAAAGTCATTATTTACGGCAAGGCAGGCTGACCCTTTACGGATAAGGCCAGGTCGGTCTATGGGGATCAGGCGGAATACATTGATGTTAAGGCGGATGCTCAAAAACTGGAAGAGATGCTAAAGCTTTCAGGCGGGGTCAGAAAAGTCCCGGTCATTGTTGAGGAAGGCCGGGTAAATATAGGGTTTGGAGGGGCTTGAGGGATATAATTAAACCGATAGGTTATCGGAAGAATATCCACAAGAAAAAATACTTATTGACAAATCTCCCCGGATGTTGTAAAAGATTAGATTAAATGAACTACCCCGAAGCACAGCTTCGAGGAATTCTTTTGATTAAGGAGGGAACACCTTATGAATAAACATTATTTTATCCCACTCTTATTTGCCGCTTTGTTCTTATCATTTATTGTCTCTTCAACTAATGTCTCGGCAAAAGAGGCTATGGCCTTAGGAGAAATAAAAGCTATGGGCATGGTGTCGATAGAATCTTCCGTCGGGAAATGGGTTGAGCTGAAGGATGCCTATCCGCTTTTGAAAAGCACAAAACTCAAGACAAACGAAGGTGTTGTCTCTGTAACAACTAAGGAAGGGACAAGGATAGACCTTTCAAAAAATACCGAGGTTTCAATAGATACGGCAAGCAACAGCTATACTTTGACCCTTGCGTATGGTACGGTTTCCTTTAATATCATGCCTTCATCCGAGTTTATTATTATTACAAAGGACGCAACTATCTCTGCCGGCAGACAGGTAGCCGGTTACTATTCTATGGTTGCAGGCCCCGGGGCCCCGGGGCTTTCAAACATACAGGGGATGGTTTTTAGTGACTCAAAAGGGACATTGATAAGGAGTATCACAGGGAGGATCAATGTCAGCGGAAAAGGCTTTCAGGCAAAGGTCCTGGATTCCGGCGAATCGTTCTTTGCATCCCTTGAAGGAGAAAAGTCTCCTCTGGGTTATACACCCGCAGCCGGTTCGGGCGCATGGCTTACTAAGGGGCTGATAATGGGCGGCTTTTTCGTATCTGCCGGGCTTACTGCCAATGAGTCGTTTCGCGGAAATGGAACTCACAGCAAGTCGGCGCCGTAATAAACTTCGCCCTCACATATACATATACCGAATCAGTTACATAAAATGAAAGGTTGACATGATAAAAAACCTTTCAAATTAAAAACCGTTTTGCAATGTTTAGTAACTATTGATGATATATAAAAAGTATTTTGTACATTCCGTTCTAATCATATCCATTTTTTTAGTCTCTCATTGCGGCAGCACGGAATATGCCGCCAGGACCCCTCCTACCGTTGATCTTGCAAGCAAAAAAAAGACGGAAAAATTGAATGAAGTTATTATGGTGAGCGCGGCGACAAAGACTGCTACGCTGGATGACTACCGGATCGGTCCGGAGGACCTCCTTGAAATAGAAGCATATAATGTCGAAGACCTGAAGAAGACTCTGAGAGTAAACTCTCAGGGAGATATAGCCCTTCCCCTTGTAGGCATTATCAATGCTAAAGGCAAGACCACTTCGGAACTCGAGAAAATCATATCCGAAAAACTCGACAGATACGTTCAGGAAACCGTAGTCAACGTCTTTATAAAGGAATACAGAAGTCAGAGGATATCAGTGGTAGGCGCCGTCAACAACTCGCAGGTCTATGCAGTTACCGGACAAAGGTATCTTATTGATATGCTCATGACTGCGGGAGGACTTAAAGAAGAAGCCGGGAACGTCTGTTATATTATACGTCCGTCACAGATGAACTCTACGAACAGCCGCGCCGAGACCCTTGTTATAGACCTCAATGAACTCCTCGTAAACGGGAATGTTGTTCTGAACGTAGCCGTCTTTACGGGTGATGTAATCAATGTCCCGAGAGGCGGCGTTATTTTTGTGGACGGGGCCGTGAAAAATCCGGGCGCTTTCAATATTAAAGGGAAAACAACATTCATTCAGGCAATTACCATGGCGCAGGGTTTAAATTCGGATGCGCAGCTCGGCGACATCAGGATATTCCGTGATAACGGCAAGGGCGAAAGAGACGTTATAACCGTAGACTATGAAGCGGTCAGAAAAGGCGATAATCCGGATATACTCCTTGCGGAAAACGATATCATAATCGTACCGCAGAGCCAGGTCAAAAACTTTTTTAACGGCTTTATCGGTACCCTTAAGGGTTTCATCACATTCGGAAAAGGATTTTAGGATAGAGGATGGCTGAAAATAACGGCGAAGAAAAAAACAGAGCTCTCGATAAACTCAGACCATATCCCCTGACGTCACCCGAACCCGTTTACCACCCTCACAGTGCAACGGCGGAAGAAGAGGTGCATCTCAGAGATTACCTCAATGTCCTGTTGAGAAGAAAATGGATTGTTATAACGTTTCTTCTTGCGGTAGTCACAACCGTAACCATAGGTACGTTCCTGAAGAAGCCCTTATATAAATCGACCATTACTATAAAGATAGACAAAGAAAATCCGAATATACTCGCTTTTAAAGACGTCGTAGGTGTTGAGAGGGCCGAGGAAGACTATTATCAAACACAATATAAGGTGCTGAAATCCAGAAACCTTGCGAAGCGGGTGATACGTTCATTGCAGCTCGCCGCAAACCTTGAATTCGCCGGTGAGCCTCCAAAAGAGGAGAAAAAAGAGGCCGGCGATTCGCTTACAAAACGGGAAAACCCGCTTGAGGAGAACAATGTCAACACAAGCCTTATTGATGCATTTCTCAATAAGATGGAAGTTAGCCCGCTTCAGAAATCAAGACTTGTAAATGTCAGTTTCGTATCTTACGGCCCCGAACTGTCCGCAAAAGCGGCGAATGCGATAGGAGAGGCATTTATCGACTTGAATATAGAATCAAAGTTTGAGGCTACACAACAGGCAAGTACCTGGCTTGAAAAGCAGCTCGAGGTTATGAAGGCGAAGCTTGAACAGGCTGAGGAGAAACTAAATGAGTACGCTTCAAAGAATGATATCATTTTCCTCGAAAAAAACGACGATAAAGGAAAAGGCGTCGACGGTGAAAACATTGTTACTAAAAAACTCTCGGAGCTTTCAACGGAGCTTACGGTGGCAACCTCCGGGAGGATCGGCAAAGAAGCCCTTTACAGAGAGATGAAATCGGGAGATCCCGAATCGAATTCCGTGGTGATGAGCAATTCGCTGGTTCTGGAACTGAAAAAGAGTTACGCTTCTCTTGAATCCGAATATAACCAGCAGCTGAAGATCTATAAACCCGATTATCCCAGGATGATTAAACTAAAAGAACATATCAATCAGATAAAAAATAAATTGGACCAGGAGACAAAAAGGGTCGTCTCGAGCGTGAAAAAGGATTACGAGGTGGCTTTAAACCGTGAAAACCAGCTTAAAGCAGCTTTAAATATACAGAAGAAAGAGGCGCTCGATCTGAACCAGAGGTCTATCCAGTACCAGATATTGAAAAGGGAAACCGATACCAATAAAGAACTTTACAACGGTCTTCTGCAGAGGCTGAAAGAAACGGGCGTCTCGGCAACCCTTACGGCAAACAACATACAGATACTTGACAGGTCCGAGGTCCCCAAAAAACCGTTTAAGCCTAACAAGACTATGAATATCCTCCTGTCCATTATCGCAGGGCTTTTCGGGGGTGTGGGACTCGCATTTTTTATGGAATATCTCGACAATACCATCAAAACACCCGAGGATGTTGAAAAGAAGATGTATCTTCCGCAACTCGGGCTTGTGCCCGATTATAACACCGGCAACAATGATAACCTTCCGGTAGAATCCGCCTCACATTCCGACGGACTGAGTCCGATTGCCGAGGCCTACCGTTCGATAAGGACATTCCTGCTTCTTTCAACAGGCGGAAAACCTCCGAGGGTCATGATGGTTACAAGCCCTGCAAGAGGAGAAGGGAAGACCACTACAACCATAAACACCGCTATCAGTTTTACAAAATCCGATGTAAAGGTGATTATTATTGATGCGGACATGAGAAGGCCGAGATTTCATGAAATATTCTCGCTTGACAATACCGGCGGACTTTCCGTGTTCCTTTCAGGGAATGCGGAATTCGGAAACGGTCTCATAAATAGTTCCAACATAGAAAATCTGGATATTATCACTTCGGGTCCTATCCCTCCAAATCCTGCGGAGCTCCTCGGTTCTTACAGATTTCAGGACCTTATCAATAACCTTTACTCGATGTATAACTTTATCTTCATTGACACTCCTCCGGTACTCGGCATGTCGGACCCTCTGATTATCAGCCAAAGGACCGACGGCGTCATTATGGTTGTGAAATCAGGTAATACGCAGAAACAGGCTGCAAGGGAAGCAAGGAGGCTGCTTGACGGCGTAAACGCCAAGATACTGGGAGTTGTGCTCAATTCAATAGACCAGTCAGCCATGAGGTACAGTTATTATTATAATTATTACAAGTACTACTACAGTAATGACAAAAAATGAGCGCCGCGTCCTTTTCTTTTCAATAGCCTTTCCCTTTTATATCCTTTTCATGTGGCTTGCAATCAGTCCTTTTCCGGGTCAGCTTTTCTTTGCTCCGCTGACTGAAAGCGGACTCCTTAAAGCCTTTCGGTATGACAGGAGTAATGCAACGTATAGCTATGTCCTTGGAAGGCTGTACCACTACGGCCTTGAGCATTATGATCCCGAAAAAGCCCGCAGATACTATAAGGAGTCTTTAAGCCTCAATCCCCTGCAGGGCGGCTGCTGGCTTGATCTTGCCAAAGCATCAGAGACGGCAGGGTCGACGGCTGACGCCGGATATGCGATAAAGAGGGCGATAAGACTTGTCCCGAAAAACCCCTCGGTAAGATGGGAAGCCGGCGTATTTTATCTCAATACCGGAGATATCGAAGCCTCTCTTGGGAATTTCAGGGAATTTGTTCTACTGCAGCCGGAAAAGCAGTCCGCCGTGTACGACCTTGTCTGGAAACTAAGACTTGATGCACGGCATATCCTCGATGCGCTTGTCCCTAAGACCTATGCCTATTATAGGAAGTATTTATCGTATCTTGTCTCTACTGAAAGGACCAATGAGTCAAAAGACGTATGGAACGCAATGAAAGGCTTTGAAGTGGAAGATGAGGAATTTATAAAGTATACGGATTTTCTGATCTCAAGACATCTTTATGAAGACGCCCGGGACATATGGAATGATTTTCAAAAGAAGAAAACAAAACCGTCGCAAGAGAACGGGTCCGCTATGCCGTGGAACGGAAGCTTTGAAGAAGATATAGTGAACGGCGGTTATGACTGGAAGATCAATGAGACAAAAGGAGTGGACGTCTTTTTAGACAGGGACACCCGTATGCTCGGCAGCCGTTCGTTGGGAGTGACCTTTGATGGGACGCAGAACCCGGGCGTCTCAATCGCTTCACAGGTTGTCATAGTTCGACCCAATACCGGATATGTCCTCAGAGGGAATATCAAAACCGGTTCTCTGACAACTTCAAACGGCCTGGTCCTTTCCGTCGAAGGACACGACTGCAAAGGGTTTTACAGGAAATCGGACGCCGTAACAGGCACAAATTTCTGGAAAGAGGTTGTCGTCGAATTTAATACGCCGCCTGCCTGCAACGCCGTTCTGATTAGCATAAAAAGGGAAAAGTCAACCAAGCTTGACAATAAAATAAGCGGAAATGCATGGATCGACGGGATAAATATGGTCCAGAAATGATTTTTATTGCGACGGCATTAATTATTTTTTCCGTGCTCTTCTTCGGTTCCGTTGAGGTATGGTCAACGGCTTTGTTCGAAGCCGGCTTCCTTTCTCTTTTTATGATACGGCTTATTTTGAGAGAAAAACCCGAGGCTTCGGCGGAGCTTGTGAACGAGGGGCGCCGGAAAAGGGAATCCCGCATTTATTTGGCGTTGGCCGGTATCCTGTTTTACGCCGCTATTCAGACGGCGCCGATGCCTTCCCAGATACTCAAGATGATATCTCCCCGCGTCTTTGATCTCTATTCATATTATGCCGTGGATAAAAACCCCTCTATGCATATCAGCCTTTATGCATATAAAACACAGGTAGAATTTTTAAGGCTGCTCGCCTGTTCCTTGTGTTTCACTCTCTTTGCGACCGGCATAAAAGACGCCCGTGATCTTGACAGGGTCCTCAGGACGCTGGCCTATTTCGGTTTCGGTCTCGCCGTTTTTTCTTTATTGCAGACGGCTGCATGGAATGGGAAGCTTTACTGGTTCAGGGAAATAACCGGCAGTAGTCCTTTCGGCCCTTTTGTAAACAGAAACCACTATGCGGGGCTTATCGGCCTGCTCATCCCCTTGAGTCTCGGTCTTGCATTCACCCGAAAAAGCAGGGAAAGACAGTTGTTGTTCGGGTTTATGGGCCTTATCATGTCTGTTTCATTATTTCTGTCTCTTTCAAGGGGCGGCATTATAAGCTTTTTCGCAGGTCTTGCCCTGTTCACCCTTCTTCTTTCATGGAATAAACTCGGGGTAAAAAAAAGGAGATGGTGGCCGCTTGCTGCATTCATATTCATACTCTTTTCCTATCTCCTTTATCTCGGTATCGATCCCGTTATCGACAGATTCTATAAAACGGATATTTCAAAAGAAGCCCGTTTTGCCGTCTGGGCGGAGACTTTAAGGGTCTTTAAGGATTTTTATCTGACGGGCTGCGGCCTGGGGACCTTTGTTTATGTATTCCCCCTTTATTCGCCTGAAGCCGTTACATCAATCTATGACCATGCGCATAATGACTACCTTGAATTTATTTTGGAAGCGGGCATAACAGGCGTGGTGCTGCTGCTGACTTTTCTATTCTTTCTTTTCAATTGCATATTCGGAGGGACCCGTGAAGGGTATGGCGGTATCATCAGAATATCCATGCTGTCGGCAATTTCAACAATGGCTGTCCATAGCATCTTCGACTTTAATCTGCATATCCCTTCAAACGCGCTTATGCTTTCCGCAATTTTAGGGATGGCGCTTGCAAATTCAAGGATGGGAGCTGAAATATCCAATGAGGCTGCCGCACCGGAATGATTGACCCGTGCGGGTAAATTTGTTATGCATTTAAAGAAGCAATAAATAGGAAATAATTTTATAATAATACATGTGGTACGCAATATATACAAAGGCAGGAAAAGAGGATTCCGTAACGTTCCTTCTTCGGAACGCCGGTATAGATGTGCTCAACGCAAAACTGAAGTCAAGCAGATTCAGACAGAACAGACTTGTTGAACTCATCGAGCCTCTGTTCCCCTGCTACATATTCGCCGACTTTGAAAAGGAAAAATATGCGCACATGATAACCTACACAAGGGGGACCAGGTATATAGTAGGCAAACAGAACCCGATTATTGTAAGCAATGAAATAATAACCGCAATAAAAGATAATCTGGAGCAGGACGATATCATTACTATGAGACCCCAAAGTTTTTGCAGGGGCGACAGGGTGCTTATAAAAGATGGGCCCTTTAAGAATTTCATCGGCCTTTTCGAAAGGGAGATTAGAGGCCCTGAGAGGGTCATGGTCCTTCTTGATGCGATACATAGCAGACTTGAGATCGACGGCTGTCTACTGGAAGTGGCATAAACGGCGAGACAGGGTGAAAGGCAGAAAAAAGTTTCAGGTCAAGATAAAACTGACAATATTATTTTCACCCGGTCGACATTAACCTTAATTGTTATTGTGTTTGTTATTATTAGAAATGTGCGTGAGAGAAGTATCCGGAACATGCCCGTCAAAGACATGAATGGCGGTAGCTTTTCTTTTTTATAGCAAGCAAAAGCTTAAATATTAATGATATACAATGAATGATACAAACAAAAATTTGGAGAACAGCGATATGAAAGGTATTATTTTGGCAGGGGGGAGCGGTACGCGGCTCTATCCGGTGACATTGGGGGTCTGCAAGCAGTTGCTGCCCATCTATGATAAGCCGATGATCTACTACCCGCTTTCGGCGCTTATGCTCTCAGGGATAAGGGATATCCTGATTATTTCCACGCCTCAGGACCTTCAGCGTTTCGTGCAGATATTCGGTGACGGTTCCCGTCTGGGGCTTAATTTTTCCTACAAAGAGCAGCCCCGTCCCGGCGGCATTGCCGAGGCGTTTATTCTTGGAGAGAAATTTATAGGCAGTGATACCTCATGTCTTGTACTCGGCGACAATATTTTCTACGGCCACGGTCTGACGGAATTGCTTAAGAAGGCGACAACGGACGTTATGGAAAAGGGCGGCGCAACGATATTCGGTTATTATGTGAATGACCCGGAAAGGTACGGCGTTGTGGAGTTTGATGAAAAAGGCAATGCGCTATCCATTGAAGAAAAACCAAAGGCGCCGAAATCAAAATATGCCGTGACAGGCCTGTATTTCTATGATAATAGCGTGAGTGAAATAGCAAAAAGAATTAAACCCTCCCATCGGGGTGAGCTTGAAATAACCGATTTAAACAGGGAGTATCTTAATCACGGGAAACTCAGGGTTGAACTGCTCGGCAGGGGTTATGCCTGGCTTGATACCGGCACACACGAAAGCCTTCTGGACGCAGGCGTGTTTATTTCTACTATCGAAAAAAGGCAGGGACTTAAGATAGCCTGTATAGAGGAGATAGCCTATAAACTGGGCTATATAGATGAAGAAGGCCTTACAAAACTTGCCCGGCATCTCAACCATAATGAATACGGGAAATATCTGATGAAGTTGATAAAATGAAATCGCAAAAAACGCGTAGAGTATGGTGCATGGAGCAAAGAGTAAAAAAGCATTCCGTATGCTTTATGTACTTTACGCCGCGCCCTTTGTCCTATGCGCTCTGCAATTATTTTGCATATGCCTTTCACCTTTAAAACATTATCCATACCCGGCGTCATTCTCATAGAGCCGAGAGCTTTCGGAGACGACAGGGGCTTTTTTATGGAGACCTATAAATATTCGGACTTTGCCTCTGCAGGCATTAAGGAAAGCTTTGTTCAGGACAACTATTCACGGTCTTTAACGGGAATCCTGAGGGGGCTTCATTACCAGAAGAATCCCAATGCCCAGGGAAAACTGGTACAGTGCATAACCGGAAGAATTTTCGATGCGGCCGTGGATATCAGAAAAGGTTCTCCCACGTTTGGGAAATGGGTTGCAGCGGAACTGTCCGGAGACAACAAACTGATGCTCTATGTCCCCGCCGGTTTTGCGCACGGTTTTTTAGTATTAAGTGAAACTGCGGATGTAATGTATAAATGTACAAAAGAATATTCTCCTGCCGACGACAAAGGCATTATATGGAATGATCCGGACATCGGCATAGAATGGCCGCTGAAGGAGCCGCTTCTCTCCGGCAAAGACAGGGAACATCCTCTGCTAAAGGACGCGGATAATAATTTTGAGTATACACTTTAACGTCTCTGATATCATGAGGAAAGCAGTGGAAGTGTTTCAATTCCCTGGAATGAAAATTCCCCATCTTAAGATAAGAGGGGGTGAGGGGGCGTTACGAAACCTTTGTGGGTTGATGCGGTTAAAGAAGGACAAAGGGCAAAGATATTTGGAGTAACCCCTCCAACCTCCCCTTAACCCAAGGGGAGGAGTTAATTTCCCCTCTTAGATTAAGAGGGGTTAGGGGAGTTATCCTTGTCAGGTAATAGATCATGAAATTCCTTATCACCGGCGCAAAAGGACAGCTTGCAAGTGATTTTCCCGCGGCTTTGAAAGACTTCAATCATGAAGTCCTGGCGCTGGACAGAGAGAGCCTCGACATAGCGGATTTAGACGGCGTTATGAAAACGGTTTCTCAGTATCAACCGGAGGTCGTACTTAACTGTGCGGCTTATAATCTGGTTGATAAGGCGGAAGAAGAACCCGCCGCCGCCTTCAGAGTTAATGCAAAAGGTGTAAGGAATCTGGCCGCAGTATGCAAAAAAAACAATATACTCCTTGTTCATTATGGCAGCGATTATGTTTTTGACGGAACTAAGGAGGACTTTTACAAAGAAGAGGATGACCCCCATCCCATCAATATTTATGGAGAGAGTAAATTAGAGGGTGAACGGCGTCTGCAGGAGGAGACGGACAAGTTTCTGCTGTTAAGACTGAGTTGGGTATTCGGAGAAGGACAACAGAATTTTCTTTATAAACTGTCGGAGTGGACCAAAAAGAGCAGGATACTCAGGATAGTCAGCGACCAGATATCCGTGCCGACCTACACAAAGGATATCGTGAGCCTGACCCTGTTTGCGATCAACAGGGGCTTGAGAGGTATATACCATCTCACCAACAGCGGCTATGCCTCGCGTTATGAAGTGGCGCGGTATTTTACGGAACGTATGGGTCTTGATAATCTCATATTGCCTGTAAACTCGGACTATTTCCCCGTGCCTGCAAAAAGGCCGTTCTTTTCCGCAATGTCCAACCGCAAGCTTGCAGACGAATTAAATGTGGAAATCCCGGACTGGAAAACAGGTATAGACAGATATATAGAGTCGGTATTCAAAAAAGAGGAGATATGATTAACAAACTCTTAATAACAGGCGGTGCGGGTTTTATTGGGAGTGAATTCGTCAGGAAGGCGGTTTCAAAAGGTTATGAAATTGTCGTCATTGATAACCTAAGCTATGCCGGAGATATTGAAAGGCTGAAAGAAGTTGCTGGAAGGGTCAAGTTTTTCAAAACCGATATAACCGACAGGGAAGCCGTTAAAGGTATCTTTGAATCGGTAACCCCCGAGGCCGTCGTCCACTGGGCGGCAGAGAGCCACGTTGACCGGAGCATCCTCGACGCCTCTCCTTTCCTTGATACGAATATCAGGGGCACTCAGGTTCTGCTCGACCTTTCGAGAGAATTCGGAATAAAAAAAATCATCAATGTCTCGACCGATGAGGTATACGGCGATCTCGGCGAGTCCGGGCAGTTTTTTGAGACAACCCCTCTGAACCCGAGTTCTCCCTATTCAGTCAGCAAGGCGTCCGCGGATATGCTCGGCAGGGCTTATCACAGAACATACGGCCTGCCTGTTATAACGGTGCGGCCCTCGAACAATTACGGGCCATGGCAGTATCCTGAAAAACTCATACCCGTCGTAGTCCTGAAAGCCCTGCATAATGAGAGAATTCCTGTCTATGGGAAAGGCGAGAACATACGGGAGTGGTTGTACGTATCAGATTGTACCGAAGCGGTTCTTGAAGTCCTTGAAAAGGGGAATGCCGGAGATATTTACAATATCGGCAGCGGTGAAGAAAAAAGAAATATCGAGGTTGTGAAAGCGATTCTGGCTATATTGGGAAAATCGGAAGACCTCATAGAGTTTGTAAAAGACAGACCCGGACACGATTTCAGGTATTCCCTAAACGCAACAAAGATCAACAACGAACTCGGATGGAAAACAAAAGTCCGTTTCGAAAAAGGCATCGAAACGACGGTAAAATGGTATGTGGATAATATAGAATGGGCAAATAAAAAAGTAAGCACTATAAACTAAGCAGTACGCAGAAAGAAATGGCGCCTACTGCTTACCGAGTGCTTTTGTGATATGAACGATAAAGTCTTCAGAGAATACGACATAAGGGGGATTGCCGGAAAAGACATTGACGGCGATTTTGCTTTCCTGCTGGGCAAGGCCTTCGGCGCATACCTTAAAAACACGAATCCACGCGCGGAACAGGTCAGCGTCGGCAGAGACGGGAGATTGAGTTCCGAAACTCTGGCGTCACATGTTATTCAGGGGATCATTGCTGCGGGCATAGACGTATATGACATCGGCCTTTGCCCTACCCCGTTGCAATATTTTTCGATCCACCATCTAAAGCTGGACGGCGGCGTCATGGTTACGGGAAGCCATAACCCGTCCGCATACAACGGTTTTAAATTGAGCGTCGGCAAGGAGACCATATTCGGGGAAAAAATCCAAAGACTCAAGACGATAATGCAGAAAAATGAATGCCGCGAAAGCGATAAGAAGGGACAAATAAAAGACTACGATATTATTGATGCGTATACCCGATTCATGGAAAGGCGTTTTTCCTATTTATCGGGTGAACAATACAAAACACCTGTCGTTGTAGTTGATGCAGGGAACGGGACCGGAGGGATTGTAGCTCCAAGGATACTGGAGTCTATGGGGTGCAAAGTTATACCGCTTTACTGCGAGCCGGATGGAAGGTTTCCTAACCACCATCCCGATCCGACCGTAGTGGAATATATTCAGGACCTGATAAAAACGACAAAGGAACGGCAGGCCGACATCGGCATCGGCTATGACGGAGACGCCGACCGCATCGGAGTAGTTGACGGCTCGGGAAACGTCATATGGGGCGACCAGATTATGATCGTCCTGTCCAGGGATATCCTGAGCAGAAAACCCGGAGCTGTTATTATCGGGGACGTCAAGTGTTCGCAGGTTATGTTTGATGATATCGAGAAACATGGCGGAAGACCCATTATGTGGAAGACCGGCCATTCCCTTATAAAGGACAAGATGAAACAGGAGAAGGCGGAGCTTGCAGGCGAATTCAGCGGTCATATATTCATAGCCGACGATTATTATGGTTTTGACGACGCCCTTTATACATCCTTCCGTCTCGTCGAGATCATGAAGAGAACCGGCCTCGGGATCGAAGATTTGCTCTCCGGTGTGCCCCGGCTGCATTATACGCCCGAAATACGGATTGAATGTGAAGATGAGCGTAAGCGGCTGCTGGTGGAAGCATTGGCAGCCCGGTGCAAAGAATATTTCAGGACAGGAAAAGGACCCCTGCCGATCAGGAAGATATATGATATTGACGGCGCAAGGATCGTCTTTGAAAAGGGATGGGGCCTCGTAAGGTCAAGCAACACCCAGCCGGTAATCGTCATGCGCTTTGAAGCGGAAGACGAAGAATCGCTTAAACAATATAAATTATTTCTGGAAAACGAACTGAAAAAAGCGGAAGGGGGTTTCAGTAAATGAAGGCATTGATCCTTGCAGGCGGGTCAGGCACACGCCTATGGCCGCTCAGCAGAAAGAATTATCCCAAACAATTTCTGAAGCTTCATTCCGGTAGTTCTCTTCTTCAGCTTACTGTGCAGAGACTTGCAGGAGCGTTCGCTGCAAACGACATGGTTGTTATGACGAACAGTGAATATAAATTTCATGTCCTGTCGGACCTTAATACCATCTTTGATACACAGTCTACGGCCAACAATATCATCCTTGAGCCTGTGGGCAGAAATACCGCGCCTGCCATAGCGCTGGGAATAAAGTATTGTATGGAAAGGCTCGGAGCGGCAAACGATGAAGTGCTTTTCATATTGCCTTCGGACCACATCATCAAACCCGTTGAAAAGTTTGCGGAGCATATCAGGTATTCGGAACAAATTGCAAAAAAAGGATATATTGTGACCTTTGGCATAAAACCTACGAGACCGGAAACCGGCTACGGATACATAAAAGCCGGGAGCAAAGAGCGAACGCCGGATAGCGACGGCTATTACCTTGTCGAACGGTTTACCGAGAAGCCGGATGCCGAGACTGCGCGGCATTATATCGATGACGGCAATTACTACTGGAATTCCGGAATGTTTGCCTTCAGCATCGAAACCATGCTCGGGGAGTTTGCGAAATACGCGCCTGAGATCGCAAAAATGCTCGAACTGAGTTTTGACGATCTTGTTTCGCAGTTCGGTAAGATGCCCGATATCTCGATTGACTATGCCGTTGCCGAAAAATCGGACAGAATGGCGGTACTGCCGATGGATGTTTACTGGAACGATATCGGCTCCTGGGACTCCCTGTATGAAATTGCAGACAAAGACGATATGGGAAATGTCAAAATGGGAGATGTTATCACAACGGATACAAAGGACACTCTCATAATCAGCAATAAGAGGCTTATTTCCACAATAGGACTGGAGGATTGTCTCATCGTCGATACGGATGACGCCGTTTTGATTGCAAAAAAAGGAGAGACCCAGAAGGTCAGGGACGTTGTGAACATCCTGAATAAAAACAACAGAAAAGAGGCCCTCGAACATCTTACAACATACCGCCCGTGGGGGAGTTATACTATTCTTGAAGAGGGCGAGCGATATAAAATCAAAAGGATAGTGGTCAACCCTGGTGAACGGTTGAGCCTTCAGATGCACTATCACCGGTCCGAGCACTGGGTGGTCATCAAAGGGGCCGCGAAGGTGACGATAGGAGAAACGGAAAGTCATATACACGAGAATGAATCCATATATGTCCCCAAGTCAACCCTCCACAGACTTGAAAATCCGGGGAAGGTCCCCCTGGAGATCATCGAAGTGCAGAACGGTGAATATGTAGGCGAGGACGACATCGTCAGGGTGGATGATATATACGGCAGGCAGGCATGAAAGATAACTCATAAGTTGCATAACTTTCAAATTGAGAACATCTCTTGCAACGGTTAGGATAAAAAATGAAAAACGGGAAGGATATTTATGATGCTTACACAAAAGATAAAAGATAGAAAAGCGCGTATCGGTGTCATCGGTCTCGGCTATGTCGGCCTGCCTCTCGTTATTCGTTTCTGTGAAGAGCGCTTTCGTGTTATCGGATTTGATATAGATCCCGTTAAAGTGAAGAAACTGAACCTCGGCGAGAGCTATATCAAGCATATACAACCGGAGAGACTGAAAGAGATAATTAATAAAAAGGCTTTTGAAGCCACATCTGATTACCGGCGGTTGAAGGATGTTGACTGCATTATCATCTGCGTGCCGACCCCTTTGAAGAAGAACAAGGACCCCGACCTGAGTTACGTCAAAATGACCTCTGATGAAATAGCCCGGCACTTAAGAAAAGGACATTTGGTGTCTCTTGAAAGCACGACCTATCCCGGCACGACCAGGGAGATCCTGCTGCCCGGTTTCGAGGCCAAAGGATTGAAGGCCGGAAAAGACTTTTTTCTTGTCTTTTCACCGGAGCGCGAAGATCCCGGCAACCCGAAATATAATACAAGAAATATCCCTAAGGTAGTCGGCGGCATAACCCCTCAATGCACGGAGGCAGGCAGAACGCTATATGAGCAGATCATCGACAGGGTTATAACCGTGCAGTCTACCGAGGTGGCGGAATTTACAAAACTGCTCGAGAATATATTCCGCGGCGTCAATATCGCCCTTGTAAATGAACTGAAAATGCTGGCCGACAGGATGGGCATAGATATCTGGGAAGTAATAGAGGCGTCCTCGACCAAGCCCTTCGGTTTTATGCCGTTTTATCCGGGCCCCGGACTCGGCGGACACTGCATACCCATAGACCCCTTCTATCTCTCATGGAAGGCGAAAGAATATGATTTCACCACCCGGTTCATAGAACTGGCAGGCGAAATAAACACCGGCATGCCGGACTATGTAGTTGCGAGGATTATCGACGGTTTGAACACGAACGGTAAATGCCTGAAGACCTCGAAAATACTGGTCCTGGGAGTTGCCTATAAGAAGGACACGGACGATATCCGCGAGTCTCCGGCTGTTGAAATAATCAGCATGTTGAAGGACAAGGGCGCAAAGGTGGATTATCACGACCCGCATATCCCTTCATTCTCCGGCATGCGGCACTATCCCGGTCTGTCCATGCGAAGCATCCCCCTGACGGAAAATTCATTGAAGCGCTATGATTGCGCGGTGATTATAACCGACCATTCCATGTACGATTATGCATGGCTTGTGAAAAACTGCAAACTGATAGTGGATACCAGAAATGCCGCAAAAAGTATAAAGAGCAGGAAGATCATAAAAGCATGATGGGAAGAATCAGAGACAAGAAAGAGCGGATCGCAAAAACGGTCAAATGGTTGGCTGACAAAGATAACTACCACATATCTATGCCGGACGATTCATTCCGGGATTTCTGGAGCAGACAATCCCATAAAGGCCGCACGGAGATTATTGCAACTGCCGTAGCAGGACTTGCCGCCGGGTTCATCGTTTTCTACCTGTTGCTGCGATAAAATATTCAATAAAGAGGGCGTAATGAAAAATATCTCAAGTAAAAGGGTCCTTATTACCGGAGGTTCCGGTTTCCTCGGGTCGCACCTTTGTGAAAGACTTCTTGATGAGGGGCATGAAGTATTGTGTGTCGATAATTTTTACACGGGACGCAGAGCGAACATTGCTCATTTATTGAACAAACCTTATCTGGAAGTTTTGCGGCATGATATCTGCTTCCCGTTATATGTTGAAGTCGATGAGATCTATAATCTTGCCTGTCCCGCCAGTCCGATCCATTATCAGTTTGATCCGGTGCAGACGACAAAGACGTCGGTTCACGGAAGTATAAACATGCTGGGACTGGCAAAACGCGTAAAGGCCAAAATATTGCAGGCCTCAACAAGCGAAGTGTATGGAGACCCGACAATCCATCCGCAGCCTGAAACATATTGGGGGAATGTAAATCCCATAGGCTTAAGGTCTTGTTATGATGAAGGAAAACGCTGCGCTGAAACGCTCTTTTTCGATTATCACCGTCAGCACAAATTGAAGATAAAGGTTGCGAGGATATTTAATACCTACGGCCCGCGGATGCACCCGAATGACGGTCGTGTCGTAAGCAACTTTATCATGCAGGCATTAAAAGGAGAGGAACTTACCGTTTATGGCGACGGTAGACAGACAAGAAGCTTCTGCTATGTGGATGATCTGATAGACGGTTTGATTAAACTCATGAATAGTCCCGATGATTTTACGGGGCCCGTAAATTTAGGGAACCCTAATGAGTTTTCTATTCATGAACTTGCACTTAAGGTGATCGAACTGACGGATTCAAAAGCAAATATAGTTTTTAAACCTCTCCCGTTTGACGACCCGACACAGAGACAACCCGATATCTCTATAGCAAAAAAAGTTCTCCAATGGGAACCAAAGATACAATTGGATGAAGGATTGAATAAAGCCATTAAGTATTTCAGGGATATGTTTTAGTTTTATAACTAATGCCATTAGTTGCATAAATAATGCATGTGGATATACAAAGAAGGTTGAGAATAAAGTCTTCGCATAGAATTTTAACGATGAGAACGTCCCCAAAGTTGCAACGATGATGTGTGTGATATAATGAATCATGAAAGCTTTGTAAACTCAAAACCTTTGATTGGGGGGTATTATGACCGATGTAATTGTTAGAGACAGAAAAGTTAAGCATGCTTATATAGAACAAAAGAAAGGGGTTTGTGGCGGCGAACCGGTAATTGTGGGGACAAGGATCAGCGTCCGCCTTATTGCCGAGATGGAGAAAGCAGGACATTCTGTGGATGAGATAGTTGCAATGTATCCCCATATTAAACATGCGCATATATATGATGCACTCTCGTATTATTATGATCATAAAACAGAAATAGACGGGCTTATTGAGGAAAATAAAGAGAGTTACTGGATGGAGAAGACACAAGGTGAAGGTTGGAGAAAATAAGACTTTATATAGATGAAGACCCTCGGGCCTTCTTTCTCATTAAAGGTTACCCGTTATGAATTGATAAACGATGAAGAACCATATTATGGAGAGGTAGACGCTCTTAAAGGAGTCTGGGCTACCGGAAAGACTCTTGAAGAATGTAGAAGTAATCTTAAAGAAGTAATCGAAGGCTGGATATTAATAAGCATAAAAAAAGGGCTTGAAATCCCTAAGATAGGGGATTGTGAAATCAGGGAAATACAGGAAGCTGTTGCATAGTGTCAAAGCTAAGCCCTGTTTCCCGCGATGATCTAATTAAGAAGCTGCGTATATTTGGATTCGAAGGCCCCTGTCTCGGCGGCAAATATCAATATATGGTTAAAAATAATCTCAGATTAACTATTCCTAATCCGCATAAAGAAGAGATAAGCGCCGATTTGCAAGAATCCTTAAATAGGCCGAAGTATCAAAAGACGAATGGCTAAAGAAATAACCTGCTGTCAGGGAATTGAAAAATCCGGGTCCGACGCTTATGTTTTGGAAATTAATCATCTTAGGAAACAACGTCCCCTAAATTCTCGCGTCCCCTAATTAAAACAGACTTGCTTTGAAGGAGATTATGATGACTACTAAGACACTATCAATGCCGGAAGAGGTTGTTGTCAATATGCTGAAGACCTTGCCGAAAAAGGATCTCATCAATATTTTCTGGAAAACCATTACTGAGAGTGATGTTTCCCCTCTCACAGATGAAGAACGAGAGGATGTTAAACAGGCAAAAAAAGAATTTAAAAAAGGGGAAACACGGAAGTGGGAAAATATTCGGTAGAGTTTTCTAAGAAAGCTGCCAAAAACTATGCGCGATTACCTGAAGACTATAAATCATTGGTAGATTTAGCACTCTATAAACTCTCAGAAGGACTTCCGGTAGACATAAAACCAATTATTGGAGGCTCTTGCAAAAGTCTTGAAAAGATCAAAATGTCATGGTGAGCCTGTCGAACCATGTCTATAATTCAACTACTTACATCACCCTTCGACAAGCTCAGGGTGACAAAAAGGACTTTTGCAAGAGGCTCATTGGAGGAAAAGATATTTACAGGCTAAGAGTAGGAAAATATAGGATTCTATTCACTATCATTGAGAATATTGTGCTTATCTCCGGCATAGGTCCACGAGGAGATATTTATAAATAAGGCGTCACACTTCGCGGTCTTTATAACACTTTACGCTTCACGGCTGTTATATGAACGCAACAAACAAGTCTGACACTGAAACTCTCTAAAACTCTTAAGCGGTCAGGCACCCGAGGGTAGCAAGAGTGTGTTATCATTAGGTCAAACAGGAGGCTTTAAAATGAAGAATATTACTCTCGAGACTATTTACAATAAAGTTATTGATTTACAACGCGATGTCAATCAGATTAAGAAAAGTCTTTTAGAGGAACCGGAGTTACGCGAGGATTTTATTTTGCGGATGAAAGACATTGATCAGGAAAAGTCGCTTATGGTAGACGATTTTGGAAAGCGGTACGGTTTGAAATAGTGTATAGGCTTGCCGTCAGGGAAAGCCTTGATAAAAAATTCAAGAAGCTTCGGAACAAAGATAAAGAATTGCTGCGACAAATTGATAATAAAATTCGGGATATTCTTGAAGGTCCGCAACGTTTTAAACCATTGAAAAAGCCGTTACAAAATAAACGCAGAGTTCATGTTGGAGGTTCTTTTGTGTTGATCTATGAGGTTAATGAAAAAGACAAAATTGTAACGCTTTGCGATTTTGATTACCACGATAATGTTTATAAAACATAAATTCAGCTTTAACGCTTGATAGCTTGTCAGCGTGTTCGCTTGTTAGCCTGTTTACAGATATGCAACGTAAGAATGTCCCCAAAGTCATGCCATAGACTTATGGTAAAATGATTCTATGCGTATTATCGAATTAAAGAAAACATTAGAAGAATCTAAATCTTATATGGAAAAGACATTTCATGTGAGGCTCTTGCAAAAGTCCTAAAACAGGCCAATTTGTCATTTCGAGTGAAAGGAGAAATCTTTTATAATCAATTGGATATAAGATTCCTCACCTTCGTTCGGAATGACAATCTGTGACTTTTGCAAGAGCCTCATGTGAGAGAAATTGGAATTTTCGGTTCATTTGTGAAGGGCTCTCATACTGTGCAGAGCGATGTGGATATCCTCATTGATTTTAAACATGGGCATAAAGATTTGTTTAATTTTATGCGGCTGAAATATTACCTTGAAGGTCTTCTTGGCAAAAAGGTTGATCTGGTCATGAAGAAGGCCGTAAAACCCATGTTAAAGAAAAATATTCTCAGGGAAGTAGAGTATGTCTAAAAAGCAAAGAGATCCTTCGCTGTTCCTCCGGGATATTCTCAACAGTATTAGAAAGATTGAGAAATACACTTAAAATATGTCTCTCAGTGATATGAAAAGAAATCATCTGGTTGTAGATGCCGTTATCAGAAATTTCGGAATAATTGGTGAGGCAGTCAAAAATATACCAAAAGAAGTAAGAAATCATTATCCCCATAAAAAAATAATCTCCCTGAATTCAAAAAACATATTCTGTCAGTTATTAAGTCATTGAAAAGATACATTACGGTCGTTAAATCGCTTCACGGTCGTTAAATGTCTAAGAAATATCCATTAATTTCAGTTTTTATCTTAATCTTAGTTATGACCTCGACCTTTGTATTGTCCGATGACAAAAAGAAAGACGATTTCTCTATGAGCCATGGCCGGCTGCCTATGGAAGAGAGGGTGAATATATTGGATGTGTCTCCATTTACTAATGATGTGGTTTATGGTCTTTATGTCAACAATGAAGATCTGACCCTATGAGGCATTTCGCTTTGCGCCATGCGGTTTTGTCAAGATTCAAGGGCAGACCCCCAGGACTCTTTATATAAATAACAATTGTTTCTGCTTGCAGGCTTCATGGCTTGTTGGGTAGAATATAAAAGCTTGGTGAGGAGGTAAGTCAATGAATACTGTTACGATAGAAAGTGATGAACTTAAGAAGATGATGCGTGAAACATTTATTGATGTATTAACGAAAAGGAAAGATTTAATTGAGGACGCCGTGATAGAGGCAATAGAGGATATCGGACTTGGTATAGCAATGGAAGAAGGTCGAACCGGTGAATATACAGATGCCGGGATGTTCACAAAGAAGCTGGATGAGAGAATCAAGAAGGCAAAGTGAAATTCAGAGTCGAGAGATCATTCGACCGCGATGTTGATAAAATAAAAGACAAAAAGCTCCTGAAAAAAATACGCAGTTTCATTTCAACCATCGAAGAAGCAGCATCTATCAGTGGAATACTTCACATCAGGAAAATTGAGGGGTTCGACTCATTCTACCGGACAAAAATTGGTGACTATCGCTTGGGTATGGAAGCCCTTTCAGATAAAGAGGTAGTTCTTGTAAGATTCCTTCATAGAAAAGATATTTATAGATATTTTCCGAGAAGACGATAGGATTCGTTTGCCGGCTTGTTTGTCCATGTGATGGTAATGTGTATTGTTTAACCCCGACAGTCTATGTACGATTTACGTTTCACGGTCGTTAAATGTCTAAGAAATATCCATTAATTTCAATTATTATCTTAATCTTAGTTATGATCTCGACCCTTGTATTGTCCGATGACAAAAAGAAAGACGATTTTTGGCTGCCGATGGAAGAGAGGGTAAAAATATGGGATGCGGTAGTCAGTGATCAATTATCTTTATCTCTGCCTTTACCTGTACCTAAGCCTTACAATATCTCGTCCAATGGCCTTGAGGCGACGTTTGAGAAAGACGGCTCGAAGTGGACAATTGTCGGCGCTAACGCAGCGATTGTAAATCCTACGGCTTATCCCAAAGATTGGCCGGTTAAGGGAAATGACTTTGAAGTACTCGTCATACCTGAACCTATCACAAATTACAAAATCCTTCCTTTTACAGAAAAAATAGAAAACGCAGTAAAATCCGACACGATGTCCATAACAGCAGCGCCTGATTCTTACGAACCCGCAAGCTTTGTAATTCGTTCAGGAGATGGGGATTTAAAAAATGTAATGATTGAAGTCACGGACCTGAAGGCAGAAATAAAGGGGAAGGATGGAAAGAAAAAGACCGCAATCATCCCGAAAGAAAATATTGATGTCAGGGTGGTGAAGTGCTGGTATCAGGCGGGAGTTGCAATATATGATGTAAAACACAAGTTGCTTACTCCCGAACTGCTGCTTCACGATGATAATATAGTCAGGGTTGATTATGAGAGGCAAGTCAATCTTTTGAAAAATTTGGAGAAGATTCAAGACTCAGCAAAGTTGAAACCTTTTGATATACCAAAGAAGCAGAATAAGCAGATATGGATCACTACAAAGATTTTTTCGGAAACGGCGAAGGCAGGCACTTACAACTGCACAATCAATATCAGAGCACAAAATAAGGCTTCAAAAAATATCAAACTCATAGTGAATGTTCTTCCTTTCAAATTAGCTGCTCCCTGTTACACTTCAAGTATTTATTATCGGGGCACACTTGATCCTTCGGGGAAAGGGTCTATATCTTCGGAACTCAAAAGTGAGCAGCAGTTGAGAAAAGAGCTCGAAAATATGTTGGCCCATGGAGTGACTAACCCAACTGTGTATCAAGGTTTCGACAGAGAAGTTCTCGGGAAGGTTTTGAAAATCAGAAATGAAATTAAAATGGGCGGGCAACCTTTATTTTACCTTGGAGTTGGCACTGGTAACTCTGCAATGCCAGCAGCATTGGACACTTTAAAAAAGAAAGTAAAAGAAGTAATAGATTTCTCCAAGCATTATGGAGTTAACGAAGTATTCTTTTATGGTATGGACGAGGCTCAGGGGGAAAAATTAAAATCTCAGAGACTTGCCTGGCAAGCAGTTCATGAGGCTGGCGGAAAGGTTTTTGTTGCCGGTAGCAAGGATAATAATTATCAGATTATGGGTGATATGCAGGATTTGTTAGTAAGTGGTGGTTCCCTATCAAAAGAATATGCTAAAAAATGGCATTCTGCCGGTCATAAAATTTGGAGTTATGGCAACCCGCAGGGCGGAGAGGAAAAACCTGAAGAATATAGGCTGAATTTTGGGTTAATGCTCTGGACAAATAATTATGATGGAGCATGTACTTATGCATATCAGCATTCCTTTGGTAACGGATGGAATGACTTTGACGATTCAGAATATAGAGATCATAACTTTACCTACCCAACACTGGACGGAGTGATCGATACAATTGAATGGGAAGGATATAGGGCAGGAATAGATGACGTGAGATACATTACAACTCTACTGAAAACAATAGAACAATCAAAGAAATCAAAAAGTGATGACAGAAAGATGGTTATTAAAGATCCGGAACAGTTTCTTGAGAATATGAATGTTCAAAAAGGAAGCTTATATACTATTCGTTCAGAAATAGTCAACAATATAACTAAACTTTGGATATTTAATACTCAGCTTACTATATAAAGAGCTCGTAAGGATTATAAGTAGCTATTGGGTCGCAGAAAAGCTTTATATCTAATGGATTTTTTCAGAGACCGCTAACTTAACCTCATTAGGTTCAGTTCTTAGGTGACCCATTTCAATATGATCGAAGAACAACTTAGAAAATCAATAAGGATGCAACGAAAGTCTCAGGTCTTAAAGTTAATAAATCCTGGAGTGCATAAATTTATAACAAGATTAATAAACCGCTTAAACAATAAAGGCAAGATTAAGAGAATAAACTTATTTTTTGGTGAAAAAATGTATGTAGTATTACCAGAAATCGTTTCAGAAACAATATATACTTATGGCTATTTTGATGAAATTGTTTCATGGTTTGCTATTAATAATATTAAACCAGGCAATATTGTTATAGACATAGGCGCTCATTTTGGATATTTTTCATTATTATTTTCTAAACTTGTTGGTACTGCGGGTTGTGTATATTCATTTGAACCAACGCCGTCTACTTTTAACATTCTCCTGAAAAATTGTAAAAATAGAAATAATATATTCCCAATTAATGCTGCAGTAGGTGAAGAAAAAGGAGAATTAATAATCAATGATTATGGTCTTATTAACCCGGCAACTAAACAGATCAATACTATGTTAAAATACATGCATGGAAAAGATCGATGCACGGACACTAAGTCAGG
>Ga0265292_1000621_pt1 | contig 45159 bp, 56 predicted proteins | sample Munlanlewell296A_FD_189080 | JGI IMG/M metagenome (GOLD analysis project Ga0265292, IMG submission 189080) | Leachate microbial communities from a municipal landfill in Southern Ontario, Canada - Leachate well 296A | ecosystem: Engineered > Solid waste > Landfill > Unclassified | place: Canada... | reverse complement strand
TAGGTTTGTTAGAACATACCTCATAGCATCCATTGGATTAGTAAAATAGTTATCAGGTATTTTGCCCTGTTCATTTCTAACAAATCCACCATTCATCGCTTGTATTATTACTTGGCAACTTGGATGATCTGATACCACCATTCCATACTTGCCATCAGATCTTTTACGCATCCTCATTCCCATCATATTGATCCCGCCCTCTAGGTTAGTTTTAGAATATCCCATTCTCATATTGAATGGAGGTTGAGAAGCAATTGCAATATTACTTTCAGTTCCTTTATCAGAATGGGCAGTGCCAGCAATATCACAAAAATCCTTGAATTGGTACTTGCAAGGATACTCAAACCAAGGAGTTAACTGCCCTTTATTGATATACTCCTTAGCCTCTTCTGTTAAGACATCGAAAACTAATTGACCTCTGAGAAATTTGACTATTTCTAAAAATGTATGCGTCAACATCTCAGTACCTACAAAACATCTATGTATGATCCATTGATCATCTGTATTAAACTGCGTTATAACATGCGCAGGATGAACAAATCCCCAATCAGTTCCACATATTAAAGTCCTGTCTGAGATAATCTCGACAGGTTTAATCTGCTCTAAAGTAAAATTACCAAATACTCTAGAACCTTCAAGACTTGTAAAATCTAATTCATATTCTTTACGATAAGACAATTCGCTATCATAACCTGAATGAATTTGAGTCTTGAATGCTTCTGATTGTTTTGCTGGATCTGCAGTATAATGTAAGAAGATACAAGTAAAGCCATTCTTGTTCTTCTTAGTCATCATTCCATTCTGATAAGGCATATATTATTTCCTATTTCCTAATATCAAATAAAAGATTATAGAAATATTCTTGACCATTGGGAGTTGAAACACCCGTGAATTTTCCGCCTCCGTCTATTGTAGGTTTGGCAGCCTCAAATGCTTTACGCGCCTGTTCTTGGAAGGCCATTTCATCAGCAAATATAGCACTCGCTGTGTAAGATCTGAGGATGTCGGGTCCTTGAGGTATTGCTATAATCTCACTATGTAACCAAGGAAATTCTAGATGACAATATATGTCTCTAAATTTAGGGTTAGCATTGAGATTTATTTGATTTTGATCACAATGCCCGTATTTCATTCTCCTTGGTAAAAATGAATATATCAATTTGACGCGACCTAATATAGCATTCGCGTCTTCTTCTTTTTTAGATTGTAAAAAAACAAGTTTACCAGGTTGTAGAGCTAACCAAAGATGTAAGCATGCCATCAACCAAGTTATTTTCAATTGTCTTGATTTGGCTATAAGTAATAATTGATTGTCTGACCACAATTGAGTTATATTCTCAAGATAAGGAATATTAGGGAATTTCTTGATAGGGGTAACTGAATCATGCTCATCTCTTGTATACGCAAATTCAGTACAAAAGTACCAAGGAACTCTCAATCCTACTTCTTGCTTAGTCAAACTCACCTGATTGATATGACTAATCAATTCTTGTTTTTGAGTATTACTTAAGGCATCATCTAAACTATTTCTTGTCTCCTTGTTTGGTATTTGTAACAATTTCTGCCTCCACCATTTGTGAATTTGAATTTTTATTTAGCGCCTTAGTAATATTTTCAGGAAGAGTAATGCCTAGCGATTTACATTGTTCTAGGAGATCCCCATCACCAAGAATATTAAATTGGGCGTTTACTTGTGTTGAAGGTCCTTTTGCTCCTATATTCTTTAGTTCTAAGAAAAGTTTTGTCCATTTGTATCTTTCTGAACCTTTTAGATCTTGCATCCCTGATATAACATTACTCCAAGCTGTAGCAATTTCAGAATCCGTTACTACGGGTAACAAGCTATTTATAAATTCAACATAGGTCGACTGATTCAGCCAATCTCTTGATGCTCTTGGATCGATACCAAGAGCTACCGCTTTTTCAGAAGGGGTCCTTGTGTCTCTAATATCTACAATCGACTTAGCCAAAGCTATTTGTTTCTCAGAAGGCGTGAACTCCTTAAAATACTTTCTATTTGGATTTGGAGAGGGTTTTTCAGGCTTCTCAGTAGCAGGAGCTACTTGCGCCTCAGAGTCATTTTTAGGTTCGTTATTCATAGATTTGCAATGATATAGCATTGATTATTATGATTTCGGTACATATCTCTCTATAGAGGAGTATGATGATAGATTGATAGATTGATAGATTGATAGATAGACTCAATCAATCCATCTTCTGGACTTAGGTACCCTTATATTATTATTATTTTTTTCCTTAGGGGAAGGTATTTAAAATGGATTGATTTTAGACCTATCTATCTATCCATTCTATCCATAAATAAATCCATAGTATCGAAAACGCGAAATATTTTTATCTTTGCTCTAGTAGAGTATGATGAATTATTTTGGCGCCTCCCTAGTTTTTGTATATAAATTTTATAAAGAAAGGAGAAATAACTATAAAGAGGGTTAAGCTAGAGTAGAAAGAGAGAATCAAATGGATACAAGATTCGAAATAGACTTAACTAAGAAATCAGACAAAGGGATAGGCAAGTGGAAAGGAGTGAGCTTCGTATTCACAGAGACCAAAGATAATACAGAGTTCATTCGCAAGTGCAAAGCGCTCAAAGAGACATATGATGTGCAAAGCGCACTCAAAGGTGTTCTCGAACAAATGATTGCAAAATATAATATCGACTAACCACTCGCGTAACCCTCTAATAGTTATTCTCTACAATCGCATTAGGACATCGCAACAAAGCAACGAAGCAACATTATTAATATAGAAAGGCAAACAATGTCTTTCGTCATCTCATTAAGAGATGAGCTAGGAAAAAGTGCAAACAAGATTCATATAATGTCTAGTTCGCATCATTCCTCAAATGGTTTTGGTCATGAAAAACTTCCAAAATCATGCTCATCTTGCGTCAAGCAATGTAATCTATACCCATTTCCTAAATTCTCAGAAGCGTCTAGAATGGATATAGCCAAACATTGTAAGCAATTCAATGCTTTTGATAACATACTAATAAAGGGAATCTACGAAGCATAGTAAGACAAAGCTCTGAGCTCAGAGCTCCGTATATCAAGTATGAAACTAGAAAGATTTGAATGTAATAGTGGGCATTACCTTGTCACACTCACACTTGGCAATTATATCTATAAAAATATGCTTTCTTGGGAGCTATATTACAAGTCTTTTTGGCCACTATTAAATACTCGCAATTATAAAGGTCTCAATGCTTTTTTATCAAAATCTGGTTTCAGCAAACAAAGAAAGGAATACAATGCAAACTCTACACAAAGATATTAGAGAGCTAGGTGAAAAACAATATCAAAAGAGGTTAGATGAATGGAATTCAAAATACAACTCCAACCAAAGTATAAACCAAACTCCGTAGATTCTAACTACGTATCGCCATATGAAGAAATTGTTATTCAAGAAGACAAAGCAACTTTAGAGTCTCTAAAACCATTTCTCTCTTATATATGGCCACAATTAGAAGCTTGGACAAAGAACTTACCTACAAGTTGCAAATTAGTATTTGCATTAACACCAAACGGTCAAGTTCTTGTCCAAGTTACTCTAAACATGCGTAACAAAGGAGTTTTTAACAAAGATCACTGGATACCTAGCGATCAAGTAACTGTTGCACAACATATTATAGAAGGAGATGGAATATGATTACATATATAGTTTTAGCGTTGATTTTAGTACTCTTAACAAATATTGCCTTACTAATAAGACTCATTCAACTTCAAAAGAAAATAAATACCTTAGAAACCATTATATACGCTCTTGGAATGAAAGTATTATTTAAGAAATGAAATATACTCCAAAAGAAATACAAAACTTTTATGATTCCGAAGGCCTGAGGATTGGCATGCAATTTGTAGATATAAAGAAAACAATTATTGCCAATGAATTGAATCATTCTAAAAAACCTTATAAATATTCTTACAAATGTTCAAAATGTAAATTTGTAGGCAATGATAAGTCTTGTCAACTCAATTATTGTATAAATGAAAAGATGAAGGAGTTAGTATGATAAAGTATGATGTGATAGAGGTTGGGGATGTGGTTAAGTGTGACGTTATACTTCAAAGACCTCGTATATGGGATGATGATGACGAAAGAGTTGTTAATAAAAACCATTACACCCTCATAATGAAACGAGAAGTGCTTGAAGCACTTGAGCAGAGTGTGGAGTGGTATAGGAGGGGGAAGACGGATATAAGTGGCGAAAACTGCCCTCTGTGTAATGTTTTTAGATACACTAAAAGAGAGAGTGTTATATGCCATAATTGCCCAATAATGAAAGTATCAGGATGTAGTGCGTCTCCTTGGGGAAAATTATCTATACATTGCTCACAGACTCATAGTGAGTCTTCTATATCCCATCCCACCACCTGCCCCACCTGCCGACAGTTGCAGGATGAGGAAATGTATTTCCTGATGTCGTTACACCCACTTAATAAGTATGAAAAGAAGTTGAAGATGAAAGATAAGTGCAATGATAAGTGCGAAAAGTGTAGCAGGGAAAATAAGTTTATGTGTTATAAGCCGAAAGAAGTTATTCCTGAAAATTGTATTAACTACACCGCACCCAAGCAAAGGGAATATAATATGGGAAATAGATTTGTTGATAATACAGGTATCGTTATTGAAATCGTTAATGATGGTCATAAATATAGGCCATTAGTTGTAGAGAATTGCTCTTTGGGTTTTCGATTTTTTATAACTCCAAATGAATGTGCAGAGTTTTTTATGGGAAGAGGCTACACCCCCCTCATCAAGTGTGCTGAGTGCGAGGGTGGGTTTATAGCAATGGCTATAATTGCTGGGCAAGTTGTACCATTCAAAAAGTTTTACAAGAAATGCCCCGCCTGTGATGGCAAGGGGTGGAAGAAGGAGACGAAAGATGAAAGATAAAAAAGTATGGGAGGGTGAGTATATAGCTTTATGGGAAAGTGGGTATATTGGAGTAAGTGATGGAGTGGGGTATGTTGGAGAAGAGAAAGATTTAATTGGGTTGTATGAAGCCCTTAAAAAATACTTTGAAACAAAGAAGGAGACGAAGTAATTTTGCTGGATGTATTATTATCGCCGGGCAATGGGTTAAGTCGAGGGAATAAAATATGAAACGGAATTGAAAGGAGTAACAAATGGAAAAAGAGAAGCCACATGTAAACAACCTTATTGGCTTATTTCATAATGCCATAAATGGTGCTATGAACGATGATGATATTTCGTCAGATGATACCGCAGAAAAGATGGCGGTGTTGGCCGAATCGTATTTAACATTTTACCATTTTTTATTTACTGATGAGAACGGAAATAAGAAGGAGTAACAGAGTAGAATATGCTGGCTTTACCGAGTGAAAGAAATCATCACGAGAATGTGATTAGATACTTTCGTGTAGTTAAGTCTACTGAGATAAGGCCAGCTTGCAATTATCGGGGGTGTTAGTGTAACGGAAGCACGCCTGGCTCATACCCAGGAAGAGACGTTCGACTCGTAAGCCTCCATTTTGAAAGGAGAGGGATGATGAGTAACTGGGTAAATCCATATTCGGATGAGTATAGAAAAGGGAAAGAAGATTTTAAACGCAATGGTTATTCAGACTCTTCCAAAGATAAATGGAAAGATAATAATTACTTTGCTGGTTATGAAAGAGCTGAAGAAGATGCCAGAAATGAACGTTGTCGTCAAGAACGCAGAGACGAGGAAAGACAACAAAAAGAACGTGAAGAACGAAGACAACAAGAAATTAGAGAACATCAAAGACAACAAGAAGAAAATGATTATTGGGCACAACAATATGAACAAGAACAACAACCTGAGCCTGAACCAAAGGAGCCCAAATGAAATACACAACCGATAAAACTTGGCCGAAAGCGGAAAGATGTTGCGAACTCATTCCTGCAAGGGTAAGGTCAGATGGGTTTAGACCTCACAGATGCTACCGAACCGCTACTGTGGAAATAGGTGGTAAATACTATTGCACAACCCATAACCCAGAGTTTGTAACTAAAAAAAGACAAGAAAAACAAGCCCTTTGGGATAAACAAATGGAAATCAGAACTAATAAGATGAAGCGCAGGTCATTAGAGGAAAATTATTGTAAGGGATTAACAAATGAGGAGCTGGAAAGGGGGCGAATATAATTATGAAATACACAACCTCGCAGGTAGAACAGTTCATTGAAGAGGTGATTGAGAAGAGCGGGTGGAAAGGCTACGAATTAACTGATGATGTTATTGTCAACATATACAAAGGATACTTTCTTATTGGGCACGATGGTTTTAGTACTATCCTCGAACTCCTCTTCGACCCCAGCGACAACCACAAAGTAGCGAGGGTGGTGTTTGGGGAAGATAATATTTGTGTGGCTTGTGGGTACCCCCCTTTAAGTTGTAGGTGTGATAAAACTGTATGTATTTATGTTTCTCATTTACATCATACGAGAATAATGGCTCAACTTGACTCAATAGAAGCAATGATAGAATATGCTATGGATAATAGGAAAGGCAAATGATTAAAGTTATACTGGTTATAGCAGGGAATTATCAGCAATATTGTGATTGGTTAAAAGAACTTAATCAAGAGGAAAGAAAAGTTTGCAAATATGTCTACAATGAACAGGGATTACTAGGGTATCCTAGAGGAACAAGGATTACGCTTGTAGGAACTTATCATAAAAATTCTTTATGGAGAAACCCAAGAATTGATATTAGTGGGCATTGTTTAATTTAAGGATAATAGGAAAGGCTAACTATGTCAAAACCAAAAGCAAATAAGGCGGTGAGGTATCAATATAGGCGGATATTACACAGTTCAAATGATTTCAAATTAGGTTGCACCTGCACAAGACCATCGTGTAAAGAATGGAAATCTCTCGGATGTAAACGAAGTGTTATCAACCGAATCCCAAAGCGGAAAGGATAGAGTATGAACAACGAATGCCCTGACAACTACAACAATGGCAAGTGTTCTATAAACTCCACCAACGATGGTGAGGGCAGCTGCCAGAGCCGGAGAGGTAGTGGTGCCAAAATGATTACAAGAATACACCTCATACGTTCTGGCGGTATTGATGGCTTGCAGATATATATTCGCCGGTATGACACAGATAAACGGAAGAGTTATATTGGAGAAGTAAAATTTAGGGAATTAGAAGAGTGCGAAATACACGAACCGTCTGCTGTTATCAAGGGAACAGATATGAAGTTGTTTCTAACCGAACTACTGACTGAAATAAAAGACAACGGGTTAGAACTTAATATTGAGGCAGAGGGTGAACTCAAAGCCACCAAAGTCCACCTTGAAGATATGAGGAATATGACTCAAAAGCTATTAAACAAGGTGATAACGGAGGTGCCGAAATGAGCTGTTGCCCTGCATATCCGAAGCATATAGAAGCCAAGTATGAGCAAGCAAGATGAGTTGAGGGGGAAAATTGAGAAAGAAATAGCAGAAACTCATATTAATTCGTCAAGCGATTCTTATTTAGCGGACAGACTCCTCGCCCTCATTCGCCAAGAGAAGCTGGCGGTGCTGGAGGAGGTGGAGAAGATGGTTACTACCAGATGTCACGATATGGAAAAAGACTCTGGCAAGTTAATATGCCAATGTTCTATTAAACCTATAATCACCGCCATGAAAGGAAAGTGCTGATATGCCAAGAATACTTGAGATAAAGAAATATCCTACCCTTTTTGATGACGCTAAAAATGGAAGTTCTCACGAAAGTCTTTTAAGGGCATTTCATATTCTTGAATATGTTAAAGAACTTCTAAAGATTAAAACGCCACCAGAAGTTATACTTGAGATTATTGATACTATTGAGGAAAAGGAGACTAACCAATGACCCCCGAAGAAAAAGTGCAAATGATTAAGATGAATAAAGGAGGGTAGTTATGGGTTGCGATATACATGCAGTTATAGAGATTAATCCTTTTGTTGAAAAAGGTGAGAACGAGGAAGATATTCTTTGGCACGGTGTAGTAGTGATAGAGATAGACAGAGAATATAATTTTTTCTCCCTACTCGCCGGTGTCAGACAAAGCTCAAAAGATTTTGACCCTATAAAACCACTCGCAGGAATACCAAATCCTCATTCGTTCACGTATGATGGCCTTTTAGAGATATGGGAAGGAGACGGATACTCACATTCCTATTATACTTTTGAAGAGTTAAAGATTAGTAAGTACTATAACTATTATAAAAACCACCTCTTCTTTAAGATAATGGAAATGTTAACAAAAGATTATGGTACTAATAGCACAAGAATTGTTTTCTTTTTTGATAATTAACCAACGCCAATAGGCGGAAAGGATGATATGAACGCCACCGAGATAGAACTGTGCAAACACGAGAAGATACAGGAGTGGATTTATAATACCTATGTTGATTGTGAAAATTGTCTTGAATGTGATGGGCACTTGAAAGAGGAGTGTATCAATAGTTTCAAAGACACTGTACCCGCCCTCGAACAGCTTTTTGGGATGTTAAAAGGGAAAAGACTTTTAATTGGTATTGCAGATAACTACTGTAATATTATGGATTCAGATATAGAACCGGCTATCTTCTATGAGGGAGCAACCCTACTCGAAGCCCTGTTGCGGGCGGTGATTGGAAAGGAATAGTATGAGTGCTGACAATATTATGATTATTTATTGGTCAAAATCAAAAAAAGTTTATAGGGGATATGATTGTAGTGCTTCTTGCGATACAAATATAAATGTAGAAAAAGATAACCCTACTTTTGAAGCAAAAACTATGACACATGCAGTCAAAAAAGCTTTGGACCATTATACAGAGTATGGTTTTAGATTTGCAAATTATTCGCCTAAAGATTCAAAAGAAATTGCTGAATTAGATAAAATAGAAAGCGTAACGTAAATATAATCAATATAATAATCAATATCGAAATCAATAAAATCAATACTATAATTTTATGAATTCATTTATCAATGGAGGATATTAATGCAATTCACGCTAAATCTAGAGCCTAGGGCACCTCAAAATACGCTAGGGTCAAATGGAGGCCCGCGCATATCTAAAACACAAATCTTGGAAGAAGAGCGTCAGGCATATCTAGAAAACAAAGACAAAATGTTAAACGATGTTAAGAATAAGTTTGTTCAACAAGAATATGTAGATATATATAGCAAACTTAGAAATGACTTATTCTTATCATTTCCAAATTGTGATTTACGTATTGTTGTAAAAGCAAAAGAAATCTTTGTCATTGCTGCATATGGCAACGACTCAGGTGAATGTATATATAGTTGTAAAATCTAAATCATTTGAGAGGAGGTGATAAACAAATGGCAGAACTCAATATAGACCTGCAGCCCAAGACTACGAAGTCAGGTAAGGGCAAGAACGTAACTTTCTACGTTCATTACGAAGTGGGTACGGAGATGGCTGAGAAGCTGGCTAAGGCTAAAGCCGGTTGTAACTTGCAGAATGCTTTCGAACAGTTCGTCGAACAGGTTATCGCGTCCCTGTAAATTGGATCTAGGTTCACTTTCTCTAGGTAGTAAGCAAGGTGGGAGAACTACACTCCCACCTGTAATTATCTCTCTTTCTTGGCTCTTATTAGGTTGTTCTATTGAACGTAAAATGTGTCGTTCAGACATATTTTCCTACTAGAGCGCTATTATATGAATACTCAAAAATTTACATCAGAAAAATGGTTATCTTTAGCTAGGAAAACTTTTATGCTTATGAAGGTTTTTCGTAAATCACCTTCATATTTCTGTTTTCTTAGATCTGGAGAATTCAAAGTAATTTCTTGCTATTTATGTACCCTTAAAAGAATTTGCAAAAGGAAGGTTTTTATAAAATGAAATTTGATATTAAATTAGAGCGCCCTTTAGATACTTCTGATAAGATGCTTCTAAAGGAAAATCGTCCAAAGGATGTATACAATCTTCGTTTCACAGACAAAGCAGCGCTTGATGCCAAGTATCTCGCCTGGTTAGGTGTAGATGTAAAATCATTTTTGTCGCATATCTTAAATATTCATGCCCAAGAGGCACGAGAGAAAGGAGCACAACCAGTATGCCCACCAGCGAAGAAGGACAAAGGAACAGATCCAAGCCTTGGCCAATGAAACTAAAAGAATATTTGTTTTACCAATTTACAGAGAATATGGAGGCGATAAACGAAGACCCTGATACTTTCATTTCTACAACTAAAGATCAATTTGAAGGGTGTCGCCTAGATAGATCGTTACTAAACTCTTACAAATGTATGTTTAAAAAAGGAAAACTCAAAGTCAAAGAGAAAATTACTATTGCTCCAGAACGTAAAGCATTTCATCAACAAGCATTTTTAGATACTCTAAGGAAGTTAACTAAGAAAGAAGAAGTATGATCGCGTTTGATCTTGAAACTACAGGTCTTAATAAACGCAAAGATAAAATTCTTGGAGCTTTTACTTGTGCTGAAGATCTAAATAAAAACGTATATCGTTCTGCAGATGAAATGGGGCGTTTAAAGAGTATAGTGTCTTCGGACACAACATCTGTCACCTTTCACAATGCTCCATTTGATCTGGCTTTCTTAAAACGTTATAGTATTCCTGTCAAAGGCCCTATACACGATACATTGATAATGTATCATCTTCTTAATGAATTAGACAAAAATACAGGGTTGAAAACACTTGCATCAAAATATCTTAACGACCCTTGCAAAGAGGCAAAACTTTATACGGAATGGACAGACGAACATGGGCATGAAAATGTTCCCGATGAAATTTTGATACCTTACGGCGCCAAAGATACTGAGTTTACTCTAAAATTACATTACCTTCTTTATCCAGAAATAGAACGAACTATGAAGAAGGTATATGATATGGAAATTGCCCTGATAAATCCTATTATGGAAATAGAAGAGTCGGGGATGCAACTAGATGTAAAATATTGCCGAACATCTTTGGAGAAATTATTTTATGAAAAGAAAAAGGCCCTCGAAACGGTTACAAAAATGTTACCTAATGAAATTAACTTGGACAGCCCAAAACAACTTGCAAGCGCTTTGTTTAATGAAAAACCTGGCGGACTTGGGATTTGTTGTGTGGCAAGAACACCGACAGGAGCGCCTAGTACAAGCGAGGAAAACTTACAGCTCTACAACCATCCGGTCGTACGAGCAATCCTTGATTATAGATCTTTGGGAAAAATGGAAGACTTCTTCACTTTATTCCTCGCCAAACGTGAGGATGGAATTTTATACCCCACTCTTAACTCTTGCGGTACAGTTACAGGAAGGTTTAGTTGCTCCAATCCAAATTTGCAACAAGTGCCAAAAGAAGATAAAGGAACAGGGAGAATCAGTGTTCGAGCCGCATTTACTGTTCGGAAGGGGTATATAAACGTATATATCGATTACAAGCAAATGGAAATGGTTGCCTTTGCTTGGATTGCTGGTGAGAAAGCTTTACAAGACACTATCTTATCTGGAGGCGATGTTCATCAAATGACCGGAGACAGTATTGGGTTATCTCGTTGGATAGGAAAAGTGTTCAATTTTTCAGTTATATACGGTATGGGAGTTGAATCATTGGCAAAGACTATTAATCAAGAAAATTCTAAACATTCTAAAGATGTTGAAATTACTAAAGTAGATAATGCCACAGCCAAATTATATCTCAATCGTTATCATTCTCAATATCCTTCTATCAAAAGAACAATGAATTCTCTCCGCAAAGAATTGCGAGATAGAGGTTACTGTGAAAACTTCATAGGTCGTAGATTTAGAGTTCCTTACTATCTTGACTACAAAGCTCTCAATGCCGTTATTCAAGGTACTTGTGCTGACATTGTCAAACTAGCTATGATTGCAGCGCACAAATATCTAAAAACATTGCATGATAGTCGTTTATTATTACAAGTACACGATGAATTTATTATTCAAATACCAGACGATGGAAAAACTATATTCAAAATTCCAGATCTTTGTAGAGTTATTGAAGGTTCAAATCCTACTACAATTCCTTTCAAAGTGGACGTAAAAATTTCTAAAACTAATTGGGCAGAAAAGAAAAGTATTGAACAATGATTAAAAACTTTACAGGAATAGAAGAATGCTTATACAAAGAACCTAATCTTCAAAATTGGTTAATATTTATTGTTTTGATATTCTTTGTAATGGCTTTATTTATTAAAAATATTCCTGAGGATGAAGATTATTTATGATTATCGCTCTTGATCCAAGTATCAACCATTGTGGATTTGCTATATTCTCCAAAGCAGGAGGATTGCTCAAATATGGAACAATTTCACCTAGTAGAGAGTGGACTAATTGGCAAGCAAAAGCTTATAGTGTATTAGAAAAAATCAAAACTCTAGAAAAGTTCTATCTAGAGAAATTAGAAAGGGTTATCTATGAAATGCCCGAAGTGTGGAACAGTTCTGCCAAAGGGAATTATGCTAAGAACTCTGGAGCTCTTGAAAAACTTTATTTTATATGTGGCGCTATTCATGCCGCGTATGGTAACAAAGTTGATTTCTATACTGCGCAAGAATGGAAAGGGCAAGTCCCAAAATCAGTCACCATCGACAGGGTCAAATCTCGCTACAACGTAGCTTCTAATATTAGCGACCATGAAGCGGATGCTATATCTATTGCTGAAACTTGGATGCATAAACATGGTCGTGTCATTATATATAAAAAAGTATGAATAATAATTGTCAAGTATGTTTATTTGCTAACTCTTGTAAAGAGAATAAAGAAAACTGTACTGTATTCAAAGTTGCCCCAAATGGAGGTAATCTATGGAAATTCCACACCGTTCCGTTCGAGCATCAAAAAAGATGCCTAAACCATATGCTGGTAAATTCGAACGCCGCGCTATTATTAGAGATGGGTACGGGAAAGACGAAAATAATGTTAGACTGGCTAGTCAACTACGCAAGTGTTCGTCCTGTACTGATCTTGTGCCCAAAAAGTGTGATAGGTGTTTGGCTCGCGGAAATACGAAAACATGCCCCATCGCTTTTGACTGGGACAGGCATATTGGAAGATAGGTCTGATATAGGCAAATATCAAATCTCTATAGCCAACTATGAAAAAGTTAGATTGTGGGTAACTACTCTAAAAAGTATAGGCTATCAATGTATAATTTGTGACGAAAGTTCAAAAATTAAAAACTTCAAAGCAGTAGTTACTAAAAGGGTTTGCTATATAGGAAAAAGAGTTCCTTATAAATTTATTCTTACAGGAACTCCAATAACTAATAAAGAATTTGATCTTTGGTCTCAATTCTATTTTTTAGATGAAGGCAAATCTTTAGGTGAGAGTATGTATCATTTTAGAGAGAAATATTTCGAAGCAGATGCTTTTGGGTTTACTTGGTCTATCAAACCAGGTGCTCATGATATGATATGTTCTCTTATCAAACCAAAAAGTTTTCTAATCAAAAAAGCAGAATGTGTTGACTTACCAGAACAAACTTATTCTCGTGTAGATGTTCCTATGACTGAAGAACAACATATTGTATACAATGATATGAAGACTAAGTTTGAAGTAGTTTTTGATAGATATCAAAAAATAGATACAAAATGGGTATTAGCTCAACTAATCTATTTACAAGAAATTGCTAATGGTTATATTTATAATGCAACTACTGAAACTCATATCAAAATAAAGAATGCCAAATTAGACGCTTTGAGAGATGTTCTAGATACTCTAACAACTAACAAAACTGTTATATGGACAAGATTCAAAGCCAATATGATTGATATAGTTCAACTTATCAAAGATATGGATAGGGATGTTCAAATACTTACTAGTGATATGAGTGCTGAGGAAAGGGCACGAGTTATAGAACATTGTGCCAAATGTCCACATCCTACAATACTTATTACTAATCCTCAAATAGGGGGGTATGGTATTGACATGACTTGGGCGAATTATGCTATATACTATTCAAACTCTTTCAACTATTCTGATAGGATACAAAGCGAAGCACGATTACATAGAGTAGGTCAAAAAAGCAAAGTAACTTATATTGATCTTGTAACGAAAGGAACAATAGATGAGAAGATTGTCGACGCTCTTCAAAGAAAAGAAGATCTCCTCCAGTTCGTCCTCAAGTCTATCCAGAGAAAATAAAATCATCTATTGTGAGTATATTTTTAGTTGTATGTATTGCAAAGATTATTATCTTTGTAAATACCGCACTGATAAACTCAAATATATGAAATTACATTTTGATTGGATAGACAAAATTACAAAAAATATAGAGAGGAGAAAAGAATGCTATACCTTACCAATTCGATCATGCAAACTTGGCGGGACTGCCACAGGAAATTCTACTGGAGTGAAATCTGTCGTTATGCTCCAAAATCGTCGGAAGCTATGTTCGATGGGACTATAGCTCATAAAGCGATTAAAGAACATTGTTTAGGAGAAGGCGTAAATTATTCTGATATAAAAGAAGCTTATAAAAATGAAGTTTTAAAAGCAGAAATATCTCGTATAGCTAATATTAATGAACGTCAAGCAAAGATAACGAGCATGATGAGAGCTTACGAAGAACTGTATAAAGGAGACTCTGAAAGATTTACATTCTTAGCTATTGAGGAAGAAATATCTATTCCTCTTACTACAAATATTATAGTTGCTGGAACTCCTGATGAAATAGCTATTGAAAAATCTTCTGGAGATCTAACACTTTTTGAAAACAAAACAGCATCTAAAATCACTAGTTCTTATTTAGAAAGGCTAAATCTAGATACTCAGTTGACTCAATATTGTTGGTTAATCAAAAAGAAATACGGCAAAGCTCCAATGAAGATTATCTACAATATTCTTGCTAAGACGGCCTGTCGTCTAAAGAAGAATGAGACTTGGGATGAGTTTGAACAAAGAATTACAGAATTGTACCTTAGTGAAGATGAAAATACTAGACTCTATCGTGAAGAACTTATTAGAGATGACGCTTCTTTAGAAAACTTTGAAGAAGGTGTTTTACAAATAGCTAAAGAGATTATGGATCTTCAAGAAGCCAAGGCTCCTATGAGTGCTTACTATATAAATTCTCAACCTTGTACATACTATGATGGATGTTTATATCTTCCTTTATGTACATTGGGAGAACAAAATGCTAAAATTATGTATAAACAATCTGAAAGGAAAGGATGTTTCCAATGAGTAGATGGACAGGACGTCGCCAACATCACTTAGATAGAGACTTAATGGTTCCGAATGAGTTTCTCATCAAACGTCTCAAAGAACTTAAATTATCTTGTAGAGAACTTGCCAAACGAATAGGGATGAGTGAGATAGATTTATCATATCTTAAACAAGGAAGAATGGTTCCTAGCTATACTGAAGCAGAAATGATGGCTCGAGAACTCAATTGTACTCCTGAAGAAATATTTCCAGAATTTACTAATATGCCTGAGGTGTTAAAGAAGTTTGTTAATTTACCAGATGGACCAAAATCTCAAACAAGGCATGTCTTAGATGAAAAATTAAAATTTATGAAAGAGAAAGGACAGGCTTAATATGGAATTACCCAAAGAGAAAAGTCCTATCAAAGGACATCTTGATAAAATCGTGTGGCTATTGTTTGGAGCCCCAAAGATAGGTAAAAGTACTTTAGCTGCTTCTGCTGAAGAGGCCATCTTTGCAGCTACTGAACAAGGATTGAATTTTCTGAGCACTTACAACGTTCCAATAAATAGTTGGGAAGATTTTAAAGAATTTGGAGCTAAATTAATCAAAGAAAAAGAAGAATTTATCGCCTTAGGTAAAAAACCTCGTTTCAAGACAATTATAATAGATACTACTGATATATTATTCAAATATTGTGAAGAAGCCGTATGTAAAGAAAAAGATATAGATTCTCCTGGAGACCTTGGATACGGTAAAGGATGGAGTTTCTTAAAAAGTGAATTTCAAAGAGTTATTCTTAGACTTGCAGGAGCAGGATTTGGGTTTATATTCATATCTCATATGAAGGAACAAAAAATAAAACAACGTAATCAAGAATATGACAAGATTATGCCTACAATGTCTGAGTCTTGCCGAAAGATCCTTCTTCCAATGGTTGATGTTATTGGCTTGCTTACTGTCGATTTCATCAAAGATAAGGATTTTAATATCATAGGTGAAGAGCATGTCCTCGTCACCAAAGGCAACGCTAGCCTCGAGGTTGGTGCTAGAGGAGGTCCAAATATGACTTTCCCACCAAAGATCATTCTTCCTAGAGAAAACGGTTTCCAGGCAATACAAAAGGCAATTGAGGAATATAATAAAAAGTAATAGATGTGTATTTTGACTCACTGTCAAGATACCTAATATGGAGGCTCTATGGCGAATATTGATGAAAGCTTGGCTAAATTGTCAGGCACTTGGAAAAATGCAGAAGCTCCTGCTCAAAGAGTTTTGGAGTTGCCTGCTGGATCATACCAGGTCAAAATTGACAAACCTCGTATTGAGGAGTCAAAGAACTCTGGTAGGTTACAAATTGCGTGGCCGTTAACAGTTCTTTCTGGAGATCACAAGAACTCAACGGTTACCAAATATGATGGTTTAGAAACTGAGAAGAACATAGGGTTTGTCAAACAGACCTTTGGTCGTCTTGGACTAGCTATTCCGTCGTCACCATTGGGTATCAAGGATGCTTTGGTTAAAGCAGATGGAATTATGGTTGAGATCAAAGTTGTCAACAAAGACGACTTTACCAACATATATTTCCAGAAGTTAATCACCAATGAAGAACTTGCTCCGAAAAGGGAGAGCTTGTAAATAACATTCACCAAGTAGAGCAGCTTACCCCTCTTTAGTTCAATGGATCGGTTGGACCGGTCGACTATAGACTTTGGTGGTGGACTGGTAGGTAAGTGACGATATCCCTGAACCACTCCTACTTGGCGCTATTATCTTATTGTATTTATGACATTAACTATTCAATATATCTTATTAGCATTTTATGTAGTTTTATCTATTACGTCTATCGTTGATCACAAAATAGGCGTTTTGGTTTACTTTTTAGGCGCTATTATTATTCAAATAGGTGTAATTCTAATACAGAAAGGAACTTAGTATGATGACAAAGAACCGTGTTTTAGTATTTGACTTAGATGGAGTTATTGCCAGTTATGATAATAAACTTTTTCACAAAATGGATGATTATGATTATTATAGTTCTCGCAAACTAATAATGAATCCAGATGAAGAATATTCACATTACAAATATTCTATACTTACTGGACGCCCTCCAACTATGGCAGAACTTACTTATAATTGGTTATGGGATATGAAAGTTCGTCATTACCTTTCAGTATATTTTGTTGGAAACAATCGTCTCTATGACGAATGCAAAGGCAAACAAAAACTCAATTGGAGATATCACAATTATGTTGCTTTTCAAAAGATGCAGTTTCTCAAAATTCTTAGACCATACAGATACTATGATGACAATGCTCAAGTTATTGCAACGATGAGAGACGTAATTCCTGAACAGAAAGTTATTCTATGCAAGAAGAAAAATTAGAGTGGACAGATATTCGCGCTAGGATAACTTTAGCTAAGAAATACCTTTCAATGGCCAGAGACCAAATGGTTGAAGCTGAAACTTTATATCACAAACTCGAAACACAACGAGAGAAAGAGATAAAAAATGTTCCTACATCAATACACAATAAAAAATAAATCTCAAAAAAGAGAAACTTATTATATAGCTATTCTTGGTGATACGCATTATGGAACAAAATCTTTTGATAAACGTCAATTTTTAGAAATGATTCAATGGATCAAAAAACGCAAAAACGTTTATTGGATTGGTTTAGGTGATTATGTCGAAGCTATTACTCCAAGAGACCTTAGACGTTTTGCTGCGAGCAATGTATGTCCAGATTTTGCAATTGACGATCTTGAAGAAATTGCTCAAAGACAAATAGATGACTTTGTTAAAATGACTCGCCCTATAGCTTCTCGTTGTATAGGTCTTGCTGATGGCAACCATGAATTTACATATTTGAAAGAACACGATAGGAATATTACAAAAGCTATATGTAAAGCCCTTAAAGTCAAACATCTATGTTGGACAAGTATTACAAGGCTAAAATTTACTCGAGGAAATAAAGAGTCGCGTGTAATTAATGTATTAACAGAGCATTCAAATGTTGCAGGCAGGAAAAAAGGAAATAAAGTAAACCGTATTGAAGATAGGCTTAACGATTGGCATGACATAGATATTATAATATGGGGGCATTCTCATGACAAAGTAGCTACTTCTAAAACTCAACTTTATATGCCTCGTCGTGGGAGATTATGCTTAAAAGCACGAAAGATTATATGTGTTATTTGCCCATCTTTCTACAAAACTTATGAGGTTGGAACTACAAGTTATGGTGAAAGAGCAGGATACCCTCCAGTAACTACAGGAATGGCCTTGATAGAGATTCGTCCTTTTGTAGGAAACAAGAATGAAGGAGCGCGTTGTGAAATGCATGTTAGCCAATAGAGAGGAATTATATGTCGTTAAGTTTTAGTACTGATTGTCCAAAATGTCATAGAACGATGATGCTTACAACTCACAATGAATTATATCGAATATATAATTGTATGACTTGTTTAGATATAGAATTGAGGTATTATGAACTCCAAACTTCACCTGTCTCAGATATCGGATCCAAAGTATTACAAACAAACTGTACAATCGGATGTGATAGTCTCGGGCAAATCAACATCCCCTTTTCTGATACCAAAGATAGCCACAATAAAATGTGCTAAGGTTAATTGTGATACTAAATGCAAAGCCAAAGGAGATGGATGCACTGTAAAACTCTTAGATGACCTTTCAATGATTGTCAAGTTTGTGCATATATCTGAAGAAGGCCTAGTTAAATATATTCGCAAAATATTAGAACTTAATAAAGGATGCCCTGTAGAGTTAGCCATCACAGAGATGGCTACAATTGAACAACTTATACTAATTCCAGATTTATCGGAGACTGACAAAGATGACAAAGAATATGTCGTTAGACAAGCCTATTATTACGGATTTGGTGCAGAGTGCAACAAAGCCTATACCGCCACAATCTACTCAGTACAAGATCCCATCACTAACATTCTTGTTCACGTTGTATCCAGAATTGTACCAAAACAGACCTTTAACAATTTCAAGCCAAACGCCGAAGTTATTGATGCTCTACAGCATCGCTTTACTCCTGAAAGAATGACTGTTGAATCAATATGGAAAAAACTTTATGAAATCGAACATAATCTATCGCAGAATGTTACGAGGATATATGGAAGACCTCTACTCACTCTTGGTGTTGATCTTGTGTTTCATAGCCCTTTGCATTTTTATCTTGGGAATGACTATATACATAAAGGTTGGGGAGAGATTCTTTTACTTGGGGACAGCCAATGTGGAAAAGGAGCTACTTGTGAACGACTTGCTAGATTCTATGGTCTTGGCGAAGTTGTTAGTGGCGAGAATGCTACATTTGCAGGTTTGGTAGGAGGTATCCAATCGATAAATGAAAAAACAACAATGCTTACATGGGGACGTATCGTCCTCAATCATGGTAGACTCGTCATCATTGATGAAATATCATCACTTGCTCTCGATGGAATATTACGTAAAATGTCTAGAATCAGATCAGAAGGCGTATCTGAGCTCGACAAAGCAGGGGTGCATGCGAGAGCGGATGCTTGTACTCGCCTTATATGGATTTCTAACCCCAAACTTGGACATGGAATGAAACACTATCCATATGGGATATTGGCAGTTAAAGAATTGATAGAGGCTAATGAAGATGTAGCGCGCTTCGACTTTGTTATTACTGCGCTAGAAGGAGAAGTTCCAAGTAGTGAAATTAACAAAACACATACATTCAAAAAATCGTCTATCTCTGTCGAAGACGAAAAAGCTTTGCTTATATGGATTTGGTCGAGAAGGGCAGACCAAATTGTATTTTCAGATTCTGCTATTAAACGCATATATGAGTTATCTAATACGATACCCAATAAATATTCGCCGGATATCCCACTTGTACAAGCCGAAAACTACCGTATCAAAATTGCCAAAGTTGCAGCGGAAATCTCAGGAAGATTATGTATTACAGATCCGCCTTATGATACCATTCAAATACCTGTCGAGTGCGTTGAAGTCGCTGGAGAGTTCCTTGAAAGAACTTATGCTTTGCCAGGATTGGCCTACGACGAGTATTCTATCAAAAAACGTCCTACGCTCTCTGAGGAAAGTAAAAAGATTGTCCAAGCGTTGCCAACAAAACTTAAAGAGTTACTTATCAAAAATAAATATGTCAAAATAGACGAATTCAAAGAATACCCAAAGGAAGTCCTTGAAGGATTAATGTATTATTCTTTACTTACGCAATATAACAAAGTTTATATAAGCAGAATTTATAATGAAAGGAGTTTACTATGACCCCAGTATATGATTATGAGTGTCTAAATTGCGGTTTGAAAGGAGAATATTTTGTTCATCTTAGAACTGATATTATATTGTGTTCTAAATGTAAACACGAAATGACAAAACAAATTAGTGTTCCTTCAGTGATTAAAGGAGATGATTATAATAGAAGGATGAAACATGTCACAGATCCCCATCACGATCCATTTGAAAAAAGTAGAAACTCATAACTACAAAGCAATGGCAATTAGTATTGTCAGTAAGTATTACAAAGGTAAAAATTGTAACTTTGATGAACTAATTAATATTGCTCTTAGCGTTATTCCTAGGTGTGAAAAAGGGTATAATTCCAAATCTATAGCTTCATTTACAACATACGTTTACAATGCTATGAAGTATGAAATTTGGGCACATCTAAACAAACAAAAACGAATGTTTGTAGGAGAAGTTTCAGATCGTGCAGATGAAAGAGTTTCTTGGGACGGTTTAGTAGACGTATTACCTGAATTAGATTTATCATTTCTTACTAGTCAGGAGCAACGTATTATAAAACTTCGTATACTTTCAAAACCTCCAATGAAATTAAAAGAAGTGGCAAAACTTATGAGTCGTTCAATATCAACAATTAGTGTTCGTGAAAAAGCAGCTTTGATAAAACTTGCAGAAAGGTTAAAATACTATGTCCAGCCAACACAGAATACCTAAAACTTACGCACATCTATGGAAGGCAGACGCTACAATGTCTTTTCCTTTGGATGACGCTTCCGTACAACTTGTAGTAACGTCTCCTCCATATTGGCACCTCAAAAACTACAAATGTCAAAATCAAATAGGGATTACTGATACCTTTGAAAGTTTCATAAACAATCTACAAAAAACATGGAAGGAGTCTCGTAGAGTTCTCAAAGATGGAGGATATTTGTGTATAGTTGCTAGTGATCTCAAGAATACAATAGATCCTTATTTCATTCAACCTATCAACGCCTTCTTAGTAGCTGGAGCCTATAGCTTGTATTTCAATTATGAGGGATCTATTATATGGCGCAAGATAGCGCGTGGAGGTACCATACCTGAGAACGTATTTCCTACCAAGTTTAGGTTCAATTATGAGATGATACACATATTCAGAAAAGGAGAACGTAAAGATCAGTACAATCCTCAAATCAAATCTTGGACAAATGGAATTATTTATACTCCAAATCCCACTCAACATGCTCATCCAGCGACTTTTCCTATAGCTATTCCAAGACTGCTAATTAGTTCTTTGTCTTCTCCAGGAGATGTTGTATTAGATCCTTTTGCGGGAACAGGAACAACTGGAGTTGCCGCTTTGCAAGGATACCGAAACTTTATTGGGTTAGACTTGAGCGACGAGTATCTAGAAATTGCTAGAGCAAATCTAAATATCAAAATATCTCCTAGGTTAGCTATACAACGTCCTGTTCACCTTAATGTATGTGAAAAAATGATTGATATGCAAAATAAAACAATAGATGATATGGGCAAACCCAAAATTATCTAATATTAACAGAAAGGATTGTTTATGAATCTTAAACAACGAAATCAATATATATTAAAGGCTACAAAAAGGAGGATGAAAATTCTTAGTAGCAAAGGCCGGGATTATTCTATTTCAACTAATGCTTTCGACAACTTCAATAGAGGCAGTAGGATGTTAGGATTAGATCGAAAAATTGTCTTATGGGTATATTTTATGAAACATATAGATGCAATATCTAACTTTATATCAAAAGGTAAGTTAGAAAGCGAACCTATTCAAGGGCGTTTAGATGATGCTCGTAATTATCTCGACATCTTAGACGCCATGATAAAGGAGGAAAATGACGATGAAGAAGATATCGCTCGTGAAGGTTATGGTATCCATCCTCATTCTTATGGGAGTATATCAACTTTTGACCTACGCAGACTCTCCAAAAGTTTATTATTGGGATGACGACTATGAGGAAGTTTTAGCTAGAGTTAGCATATATTCGACTTACGAACCTGGAGAAAAACCTAGGAATCACGAAGGAAAATGGATTAGAGGCAAGGAAGGTGTAGCCCTGTCCGAATACTGGGAAGACGAAGTAAATAGCGTTTTTATACCGGGCTTCGGAGAACTTCCTGTCAATGATAAACTTCCTTCAAAGAGTAACAAAAAGCATTATGCAAAAGCAAGATCAAAAGGAAAAAAGATTGCCTTGGTAATTGATTTGAGGTATGACGCATACCTTACAAAGAAACAAAAAGAAAATCGCGCAGCACTACGTCGGTTCTTGCGCAAGAAAGATCTAGGCTATCAAAAGGTCTGGATCAAAAGGAGATAACTATGGCAGACAAGGTTCACTTGTCAGTAGAAGATTTTATGAGAGTCTCCAAGGGAATGATGGATGTCTCTAAAATCAACCTGGGAAACTTCACAGCTAACTATCGTGTAGCTAGGAATTTGGCTTTTATCAGAACAGCTTCAGAAGCTTTTGATAGAATGCAAGGAGATTTAATTAAAAAGTTCGTTGTTCACAAAGATGGAAAAGCTGAAAGCGATCCAAAAACAAACGAATTTATCTTTGTAAAACCTGAAGATAAAACCAAATATATAGCCGCTCGTAAGGAAATGTTTGATAAAGGTTTAGAAATGGAAATTTTGCGTATAGATGTTGCAGATTTGAAAAAGAGTAATGAAATCACAGGTGAAATGCTTCATTGTTTAATGCCTATTATCAATGAAGAAGAACCTAAAAAAGGGTAAATTTGATAGGATATGGGGGGAGGGCAAATGCCTCCCCCCCCCTTTTTTCTTTGCCTATGTCTTTGAAGACAAAGAAGTTCTAATCTTACGCGTACCAAGATATGTTCCAGCAGCCACTCCAACCATATAGAGCAACTCTTCCCACCAAGGTGTTTTGTTTTTATTACTTTCTTCTCTTATAGATTCAACTATCAACTTTGCAGTATTAATGTCTATAACACCATCTTTAACTGCTTTGTCCAAAACACCTATCATTTGATCGGCGCCGCCCTGTTGGCCAGAAGTAGGCGTCTTGTCTATGCCAAGCATACCTTCAAAGAAAGCGCATCCGCTAATTACTATCAACATCATCCCCAATACAATCGCTATACTCTTCAATCTATATCACCTCCTTTATTATTTGAGTAAACTAACTATCCAATGCCCTATAACCCCCAATATGCCTCCAAGAATAACTAGTATTGCATAAGCCCCTTGTCGTTTAGTTTCCTGATCTTTTAGCCTATAAGTAATCTTTTTATGCTTATTACAATCCTCTTCTTTAGCTTCCATCCACTGTTTCACACCCGCCAATACTGTCAATATTGTCATATCAACAGGGCTATTTTTGGCTTGTTCAAAAGCCTGTTTCCACATTGCGTCATCTCCGTTACTCATACAATCCTTTCGTTATGCTTTAGGTTTCTGCCGTTAAAATCCCGTTGGTAAAAGTTAATTTCCTATTCACTGTTCCGCCACTTGAGTCAGAAACGTAATATACTTTAGTCCCCGCAAGATACGATTGTGTAGTTAAATTACTGCTTGCGTCCGTCAGCACCACCCTTGAGGCGGTGAGGTTGGGGATGTTGACTACGCCCGTTGAGTTTATGGTTTGTCTTATGGCAAGCGTTCCAGCTGCGTCACGTGTATAGAAAGCTAAATATCCTGCAGTATTCGGATTAGTGGCATTTTCCCTACCACCAAATATTGATGCCATTATTGTATCATAAGTTGCGTCATAAGAAGCACCAAAACTGATAACCCCGCCTGTGTTTATTGCCACGTTGTTTTTTGGTGTAAATAAATACAACTGACCATAACTTGAAGTGGTTGGTAATCCTTGTGTTGTAACGGCTGATATGCCTAATAAAGCCGCATTTCCAGGGGCGCTAACGTCATTATTTATTGCCATTGTGCAATATGTTGGGGCAGCCGCTCCCAAACCAAGTTTGGCGTGTTGAACATTGCTCGTGGTCAACAGTTCTTGGTTTAGCGCGGTATTGCCTGATAGTTTCAATGTCCTTGCGGCGTTGACCATATCAATAGTCAATGTCCTGCCTGTGGTTAGTGCTGTTGATGAAGTCCCCGCTATCGTCACGTCATAGGCGGCCGAAGTGTCCCTGATTGCAAGTCCTGTCAATCCAGTCACACTACCCCCCGTTATCGCCACGTTGTTGGCCGCTTGGGTGCATATTGTTCCGAGGGCGGTTGAACCGCTTGGCAATACCAATGTTGAACCTGCGGCGTTACCGGTGAGTGTTACGCCCCCTGTATTAAGTGTTAATGTTAAACTATTACCTATAGTTAACGCCCCGCCTGTTGTCGCGCCTATTTCAAGTCCGTTTATGGTGGTTGCCGTAGACGCCCCAATATTTGGCGTAGTGAATGATGGACTTTCTAAAAAGGCAAAAGTTTTTCTTGCGGAACCAGTTATTATGGTAGCGTAATAAACATCCCCAGTAAATTCTATGGCTCCGGCTTCAGGCGTAGTTAATAATGGCCCAGCTTGAAATTTTAACGGTGCTGTGCCGGCCGCAGCCGTCCCGGCCCGTAAGGCCAGCATCCCGGTCATAGCCCTTGTGCCGTCTAAAGGCAGATATATTAACGATAAATCATCCCATACTGGGGCCGCTCCGTCTGTGCCTGTGCCTGTCATACTTAGGTGCTTCTTTGTTGTAGTTGTGTTAGCTGATAGAGACGCCCAAGCTCCAGGAGATGCGTGAGTACTGTATATCATCGCCCCATTTTGTTCTGGAGGAGTAGGACAAAGATTAACTCCAGTAGAACTGCCTGTTCCACCGTGCACCATATCTAATACTCCAGTACTACTTAAATAACCATAAGCATCGGTAAATACTCCGTGTGAAGCTGTTAATCCTTCTTGTTTGATACCCTTATAGTCAATAGTAACCATTAGTGCATTTGTGTTTAATACCTTGCCAGATACTCCAGGAGTAGACGCAAAGATGTATACCTGACCATAGTTAGTGCCAGTGCCTACGCCAGGTTTAATGCTTACAACACCACCACCAACGTTATCCACAGAAGTTCCGGCGATACAACTGCCTCCTTGTATAGTAATCGCTTTACCAGTTACATCAGTGGCAGATGTCTGAACTCCGACTATTCTACCCATTGAGTTTTCCAGAGTAACTGTATATTCAGGTGTTGCCCCGCCAAGTGCAATAAGACCCGCACTTGTAGATTCAAATCGTTTAGTTCCGGCACCATCAGCAATAACAACTTGATTAGACCCAGCAACTCCTGCGTAATTAGCCCCAATAATAGTATTGGCATCTCCGTTAGTCATACCAGACCCTGTATTATATCCCAAAAATACGTTATTAGAACCTACGGGATTTCTTCCAGAGTATGAACCAATAGCTGTATTATTATCTCCAACAACTATACCATCTAAGGAGTATGCGCCACAAGCAGTATTATAATCTCCAGTAGTTACTACTCGTCCGGAACCCCTGCCAAAAAATGCGTTCTGTATACCTTCAGTTATGGCGTTGCCGGCAGAATTACCGAAAAAAGAATTATCTTGTCCTGTAGTGTTACCTGCCGGGGCCCCAGCACTAACTATAACAGTTCCAGTTGTTGTTCCTAAACCTTTACCGATATATGCGCCATTTATGGTTGTTGCAGTAGCTGCACCAATATTTGGCGTGGTAAAAACCGGACTGGTTACTCTCGCAAATACTCCAGTACCAGAACCAGCATACTCAGCACTAGTAAGATGATAATACTCATTTGTAGTTCCTCCTTGTTTTGAAGTCATATCATTATGTGCATGAGTATGTGATGTAGGAGTTATTGCAATCCAAGCACTTCCTGAATAAGAATAAAGGCTATTAGTGATTGCATGTAAAGCCATATCTCCAGCTTTTAGAACTTTGCAAGAAGTAATCAATTCTGCCAATTGTAGAGTCGTCATATTATAGAACATATTTGACGAATCGTCATTAGCCACTTTGACTTCGGATGCTTTCGCTCCTACCCATATGTCTCGTAAATTAGCAATTTCTGTTTGATTGTTATTAACCAAGAAAGATATAACAATTCTTTGAGTAGTAGCCAATGTTGGGCAACTGACAGCAAAATAGTCTGGATCTAAAGCAATAGTAAAAGAACTGTCAGTTCTAGCACCCATTGCATAGGTCTTAGAACGTGTTTCTACAGTGCTCCATACCCCACCAGTATACTCTTGACGATATATAGATATAGTACAACTAGGAATATTTGTATCTGGAGTAATATATACATTAGTATTTAAAGCCAATTCAAATCTTCCATACATGCTAATAGGTCTAGTATCGTAAGGATAGATCACTTGAGTATACCCACTACTCCCTGCGCTATATCCTTGAATTGTGAATGAATCTTTAGTATTACCAAACTTTATAGTCGCAGTTCCTGTTTGACTCCACCCTTGAAGATCATAGAATTCGTGTAAGTCAACTGTTTTACCTATAATACCTTGTCCAGAAGCATTGATAACACGATTATGACTAGTTCTGTCTAATTTACTAAATTCTAGTTCAAGAGTTCTTTTTAGCTTATCTTGTTCTGAGATTCGCTTTTCCATTTGTAAAAACTCCTTGCTTTTTTACGTTGTTCGTTGATTTTTTCTCTTCGTGCAATATTTAGATCTTGTATCTCTTTGTACATTTTCATTCTCATTCTATTTGCTTTGTCGGGAGATATCTTAGCTAACCTATTAATAACTGGAAGAGTTTCTCTTTTCAATGTATTGATTCTGCGTTCATATTCTTGATCTATGGCATAAAAACCATATTTTAACATTCTAGCATTTGTTCCTTTTCGCATAGGCTGCCCTGCCAAACCATAAACACTATCAGCGCTCATAATCATAGGTTTATATTGCCTAGCAAACGTAAGCATCCTACCAGGAACGCTTTCCCAACTATACATATATGATTTCCAATCTTCCTCTTTCCAATAAGGGCTGCTTCCACTAAGTTGAGTTTGAAGTTCTTTAACTACTGGAGAAGATTTACCATATAACTGTTTGCCCGGTTCAGTGCCCCAACGAACTATTTCTCTAAACTGTTTACCTAAATACATATAGACATTTTTCTTTGTATCTGGATCATAATACAAGAAAATGTCTGTTTCATGCCCAGGTTCATTTTCCCAAGGAGGATTTCCTTTAGTCAGGTAATTTAGCAAGGTGGTAATTAGCGCTAAAATAGCTACATTTCGCCCTAACCAATACGCTCCAAATTTCGCTTGGACCAGTCCTACATTCCGATCCACCTCCGTTTTACCAAATATGGCCTTTACAGTTCCTTTAAAAGGAGCAGTTGCTGCTTGTATAACTGAACGCGTCCAGTCATGAGCAAACAATGTATTGTCCAATATTTGTTTTACAGCAACTGGTGAAACTTTACGCCCAGTTATTTTTTCAATCAAGTTTATAATTATGCTTGGTTGATTCATAACTCTTAACCAATTCTGTCCTCCAAATTGAGCGTTTACCATATTGGCAATTTCTTCTTCTTTAGCAACTAACTCTATTTCATTCAAGCCTTTTATATTTGCAACATAAGTATTAAAAGCATTTAGTTTAACCAAATTCAAAGTATGATAAAATATAAAACTATCAAGAGATCTGTTTAACTTAAATACCGTTTCAGTTATTTTTGAATTGTTTGTTAAATCTTTTGCTAATACTTCAACTTGTTTTATAAGGTCTAAACTAAGATCAGGAGCGTCATTAAATACCACGCCTCTTCTTGCAGCTTTCAGAGCGCTTTCATAGTTTTCACCCATCAATGGATTTTTACCTTTAACAACATTTTTCCATATATTGGCAGGATTCCAAACTGCTCCAAGTCCTTTCAAAGATCCAGTAGCTGCTGATGCTTCAGATAAAGGCGCTACGTGGAACAATGAAAATCTCAAACCAACATATTTGACTGAGTGATGCAACATTTCCCAGAATTTGACTACCCCATTGTTAGATTTGACATCATACAATGCCATAACACTTTGATAAACATCTGGATGAATCCATACTTCTTTAGCGCTGTAGCCTTTGCCTATTGCGCTTACCAATTTAGGCAATTGAGCTTTGATATAATATGTATCATCTTCTTCCATTCTCTTTGGAGCTTTTGATCTACGATCTACAATAATAGGGGCCATTTCATCTGATTTATATTTCATTAAAAGTTCTGCATAAACTTTTCTAATTTCACCTTGAATAGCAACATCATCAGAGGCTTTCATCAATTGTAGTATGTCTATACTAAGAGGTTTGCGCCCGGCAATTATATTTGCCGAGAGAGTTGCCTTAGAGACTTTAGTTTGCCAAGGCATTCTTAAAGAAAATTTGTGCCCTACAAACGGCCCTTCAATAGGAATATCCTCACCTCTTTCATCTTCATGAGTTTCTAAATAAGCCTTTGAATATCCTTCAAGATAAGGTTGAGTATATTTATTTGCCATTTCTAAAACTTTGGCGCTTGGATTTTGTAAAACTTTAACAATGTCGTCTCTCTTTAATGTTTTTGCCGCATTAAGAGCGCTTGCAGGATCCTTAAAATGTAATGCTTCAATAATAAGAGGAATCGCCTCTCTTTCTGTTTTAGACAAATCTCCAAAATCATCTTCACGAGTCTTCATTGCCATTAACTTGTGTTGTTCAATAATCCCTGCAGCATCGTCTATTTGCATTCTAATCATTTTCTGCATTTGGCCAGGTTGAAGTTCTTCAAACTTTTTAATATCCTCGCCACTAGCATTTTCTTCAGCTATTCTTTCAATAAAATCCCCTAGGGCGCTATTTCTAATTCTAGTAGAATTTCTTTCTCCAGCAATAAATATAGCGTCTAACATCTCTTCAATTCCACCATATTGGAAAAGTTCTGCAGTTAAAAGATGTTTGTCATACCCATCTAAAGCAATATATGTATAAGCATTTTTTAACATTAGTTTAGCAAAGGCTAACTCTTGAGCTTTGGTAAAATAACCTTTCAAACCGACAACTAACTCGTTTCCTTTATCTTGTATTGTATCGCTCCATCGGACTATATTTTCTTTTCTAGCAATGTAATCTACTATACGAGAAAAATAGGCTTCATTATCTGAATTGATAGAAATCGCCTGAGTTTTGAACAGTTGTCCTTTGATAGCATTTAAAGAATCTACATAATGATTTACAACACCAAAAGATTTACCGTCTGAAAACATCCAAAAACTTGGCGCTTTCGATCCTACATCTTTCAGATTTTTCTTTATAGATTCTTCAAGATTAATTTTTTCTATATTATCCCAGTTGATAATAGGAAAATATTCTGCAACATCAGAAGCCTCGTCTTCTGTAACAGATGCTTGCATATCTAGTTTAAGTTCATCTATAGTATCTCCAAACCAAGATTTATAATCAGCTTCTTTTGGAGCGCCTTTAGAAATTCCTTCCATATCTGGATACCCAAAGATAATTTCTTGTGTTAACGTAGGTTTAGATAAAGATTCTATAGCCTTTAACGCCTCTGAAGGAGAAAGTGGAACCATTGTAGGCTCGAGAATTTTCCAATCTTTGACTTTGTCTTCACCAAAACGTTTTACTAACATATCCTTCATGGATTTATCATAAAATTTAATATCTCCATTAGGCAAAGTAACCATTACCTTTTGAGACATTTCTTCATTAGTTTTCTTAACCAAATCATTGACAGGAATTGTTTTCTCACCAAAGTAAATCTTTTCTGCATCTTGATATAGTTTGCCGTAGGCCGGAACTTCCTTCAACCAAATCTCTTTATATTTATTCCATATTTCGCCTCCAACACGCATATCTTTAGAAATTTGTCGCTCTAAGAATTTCTTAGCTACGTCTTCAGGCTGCTCTGCCCCTGTTTTACCTTTGTTCTTTTCAGCCAAAGATGCTCTATATGCCCAACTAGAAGCAAAATTACGCAAATTTTGATCTCCCATAGCACGCGCTTCGTCTCGTATCTCATTAACAAGATCAGGAAGTTTGTTGACGTCAGTATTCATAACCCTCTGACGCCATAAGTAACTTTCACTCTTAGAACCTTCTATCCATTTAGATATTTGGTTAACTTGAAATCTAGTAGATTCTGACATTGCCTGTAAATGTTTATCATAGGCAATTTCTTCTTCTTTAGAATACTTATATATTGAAGGCGCCTTACGTAAAGCCATACGTTCTTTGAAAGACAATTCTACTTCTTCTTCACCTATCTTCTTCTCTTTAGCGTATTCTTTCTTTTCACGAGTTTTAGTTTTTGCATTTAGAATCGCTCCAGCAAAAGATGACACTGAAATATTTTGAACCCTAGTAGCAAAACCTTGCAAAGCTTCAAACTCTTCAGGAGATACATTTTCTTTTATCCAATCAAAATCTTTCTTGGTTTCTTCAACTTCTAATTTAAGAAGTTTAGCTCTTTGATCTTCAGTTAGATCTTTTCTTTCAACTATGCTCTTTGTCATTAGGGCATGTTTTTTGATACGATTTTTAGCTTCAGACATTGCAGGATTCGCTTCAATGCTCGCTCCTTCTGCCATCTGAGATTTAAAATCGCTAATAGAAATAGGTTCCCGATCAAAAAGCATTCTTTGACTAAAACCTACTTTACTCATCGCATTTTGTAACTTCAAATTTGGATTTGCATTACCAATAACAAATCTTTCAGCGCTGCTAAGAATATTGTGAACATCACGATTTTTAAACACTAGGCTATCTATGCTTTTCATCTCTATAGTTACCGCTTCCAACATCTTTGATAGAAGAGGAGATTGTTTATATAACCTAACAGGATCAATAAGATGCATAGAAGCCGCCTCAGCAAACTTTTCATTGATATCCATTTGTATATTGGATTTGTCTTTGTAAAGATCCGTCAAAAGATTAAAAAAGTTAGGGGCGCCTACTAAATTATTTTCATTAATTCTAAAAGAATGTAAAAGTTCATGAGTTATATTCATCAAACGATTAACTTTTACGTCTTTAGCAAAGATAATTGTAGGAACATCATTTACCAATCCTTCTTTTTGTAACCTAATTTGTTCGTCTTTTGATAATAAATGCATTACGCTCTTTGTACCATCAAGAGCATGAATACCCGAATAATTTATCTTCTTTTTATCATCAAATATTTTATTTACTATGAGCATATTATCAAGCCTAGATCCAACCAATTCTGGAAATAGTGAAAATACGGTTTCTTTCATCGTTTCAATATTTTCAACATTCTTAGAATCTTTTATAGCATTAATCTTTTTTGCACGTTCATTATATTTAGCTAAAAATGGGTCGTTGTAGGCTTCATATAATGTTGATGTCAAAGAATGTATATTATAACGCTTATTAGTGTCTAATGAAAAATGAGTAAATGGTTGAACACTAGAAGAAGTATCTGTTTCATTAGCCGCATCATTGAAATGCTTTTCAACTATCATTTGTGCATATTTATGGTCTACTTTCATTCCAACAGCATTTGCTAATTCTAAGTAACTTCCTAGTGAATCATTTATCATCTTTCTCTTAGTTTGATATTCACTAGCAATTCCTGCACTTCCAAATAACCCTCCTACTGAAGCGCCATATATAAAATTAGACATTACGTCTTTAGCATAAGGATCTCCCAATACAATATTTTGTAGAAGTTGTTGAGCGCCTTCTTGACCTCCTTCAATTGCCATAACATTAAGAAGTTTTTTAGCGGCGATTCTAGCAGTAGGTATAAAAGATCCTTTGCCTAAACGAGAATATATATCTTCAAATCCAGAAGCATTTAAAGCACTATTAAGGATTAAATTTCCACCAAATACTCCCCAAGCTGCTTGGAGTCTTTTAGATTCATCCCATCCTTCTTTAGATTTAGACAGTTCATATGCAGAACCAGCATTTTGAAGGCTTTCTAAAACGCTAGGCAACAAGTTTCTTCCAAATTTTGAAAGAAATGAAGTTCCTTGAGCAACCTTAGCACTGGCTCCTATAACTCTTAGCCCTGCCCCTACAGTGCCTGCAGAAGCGATATAAGGTAATGTAGAACCAACGGCGCTAAAAAATTGATCAAAAGCACCGCCTTCTCCTAGATCTCCTTCCCAATATTCTTTAATGATGGCCCCTTGCCTTTTTAAAGGTTCTGTAAATATACCTGCAAAATCACTAACAAGAGGAATGCCTGATTTTGATATAAATTCAGAAGCACTACCAAAATCAGCCAAAGACGAACCTATAGCGCCTTCGACACGCCCAACAGCTCTTTTGATCAAACTTGGTGGCTTAACTAAAGTAAATTCTAATGCTTTTTCTTCGATAGTTGACATTGAAAGGCCTTTCTATTCCCCTGCTGATACGTAACTCATTTTATTGAGAATTAGTTCTTCAACATAAGATTTTGCTTCCTGTTCAGACATTCCATCTTTTACCAATTCTTTGATGTATTGTTTTGCCTTTGCAGAATTGAGCATGCTAACTAGCAAAGAATTCTTAACTGCAGATATTCTAGTGCTTGCTTGAGCTTCATCAATATCTTTTTCTTTAAATCGCGATTCTTCAATAAGATCAACAAGTTTTGAAAGTTTAGAAAAATGTTTATCATTTACCAAGTATTCTTCCATATTTGCCATATCTGTACGTCTTTCACGGCGTTGAGTCTCTTCTAAAATACCCCTTGATTTTTCAATACTATAGTCTACTTTACGTTTCTCAGCAGCAACACTAGCTTCTACATTTGCTTCACGTTCTTGTTCTGGAGATTCTTTACCTGATAGAAGTTGTTTCATTTGAGCAATGGCTGCGGCTTTATCCGCATAAGTAGCTTTAGAATTCATTATCTCTTCAGTATATTTACGATACAAATCTTCTTCTGGCATAGTTTCAGAATCTTTAGCTAATTTATTTAACCCAAATTGATAAGTAATACGCTCTATATCATTTTTATGAGCGACTTCCATTTTGCCTTTATCTATATCGCTCTTCATTAAATATTCTTGAATAGCTAAATCTATAGTTGTTTGAGGATCTAAACCCATAAACTTACGATGCCTTTCTTCAGGAGTAGCTTCTGCTAAAGTTTGAGTTTGAAGATCTTCCATTGTAGGCATATGTAAACGTCGTAACCTCTCATTTTCTAAAGGTAAAACATATTGAGCAATTGCAATAAGTTTCATAGGATCGTTCTTTGCCAATTGTCTCCAATTAATATTTTCATACTCTGAAGGCAAAGGACTCCACGTTTCCAAATCGCTTTTATTTTCAGGAAATACCAAATCAAAAATTTGAGGAGTTACTTTAGAAGTAGTAGGTTTCGTAACCCCAGCCTCTGCCTTTGCCTGAGTAACAGACAATTGTTTTATATTTGTAGTTGGTTTAACACTTGTTTCAAATTTACCTCCAAGAGACGGAGTCTTCTTTAACGCAGAATTGACTCCAGTAAAAATATCTGGATTCATAGTTTCGTACTTTGCTCGTTCTTGAAATAACCCCTGTATTTCATTATAAGCTTGTTGATATAATTCGTTTTCTTTATCCATATTTTACCTTTCTTAATATCCAGAGTTTACAATTTTGACATGCGTACCAACGCTCCCCGTTATATTTGGAAAATCAGAACGAGAAAGAGGAGCAATTGTATCTGTACCAGCAACATTCTTCATTCCAGAAGTATCGCTTTCTCCTACTTTTTTCATTGTCTGTTTGATAGTTTGAAGAGTATTACTTTCAGGCAGAGCATTATTTGTATTCGCTGGAGTAGTAGGATTAGTAGGAGGAGGAGTTCCACCGCCCCCACCCCCTCCTGCTGAAGGAGCATTTTGACTTTCTGATTTAGGTTGTTTTTGTTCTGGAGTTGAAAGTTTATTTTCAGTTTTTGTAGGTTCTAACTCGCCAGGAGCTTTACCATCAAAAAGTTTGAGAATTTCCTCTTTAGCCTTACCAAGTTGTTTTTCCATTTTAGCAATCTCATCAGGAATAGTTGCTTTGCTAAGAGGATCTCCTTGATTGAGAGCTTGCCTAGATTGAGTTATCGCTTTTTCTAAATTCTGTATTTCATTCCACCTATTTCTTGCATCTTGATTAGCTTGTGGATTATTTATGTTGTCTTTAATCGCCGCTTTCATTGCAGCATCTCTTTTAGCTACTGATGCTTTATGTTCATATGAAACTTTTTCCATTTGAGTTGCCATTGCGTCAGCCATAGTTTTTCTTTGTAATTCTACTTGAGCTTTTGATTCTTTGTTAGCTAAAGCATTAGCATAAATAGAAGCGTTTTGAGCATTGCCTGCTTGAGCTTGTTGTGCCATATTGTCTTCCATTTGAGCAAATTGAAAAGCTAATTGAGTACTTAAAACAGCTTTCTTAAATGCTTTTTCTTTTTCCATATCTGCAATAAACTTTTCTTTAAGTTCTCTAGAAAGAGGACTACCAATAATCCCATTATTAGAATTCATAGTATCCCATTTTTCAATGCCATTCTTGATACTCTCTTCATACTGCCTATCAATCTCTGCCTGATTTTCTTTAGTCAAAGTTTTTAGGGATTCTCTCAAAGTTGTCTGGCTAGGAGTATATGCAACAACTGGAGTATCTACAACCTTTGGATGTTCTTTATCGTTTATATAAGTCTCATCTTTATTTACAAATCTCATTCCCATATTATAACTCCTTTACTTTATCTACCATTGAAATTAGAGATTCTGCATACATTTCATTTAATGAAAATCCACTATAAGTTCCTGAATGAGAAAGTTTTACTCCTATGCGCCTTCCAGTACTTTCTCTTGGATCTAGTAACCAAGGAAATTGAACTAGATATCTAGTCTCAGTATCTTGAGTACCTTCATCACCATAAGGTATTCCAGGACTAACTAGAGAAATTGTCTTAGCACTACTCCAAGAACCTTTATTAGTTCTAATATAAGCCAACATACTTCCTAGAGATTCAACATCTAATTCTAAATAAAGTTTTGAATAATCTCTAATTTGACCGGTACCAGGATCTACGTCATTGGTTTGTACCAAAGAAGTAATCTGTTCTCCTCCCATACATAGATTAGGCAACGTTGATCCAGAATACTCTACACTCCAAGTAGGAGTAGTACCTGCCGCATATTGTCCCGTTATACAGTATTTGACATAATCAATATCTAATATATTAGTAACACCTGATTGAGCAGTATAACCAAATTCAACTCCATCAGAAGTATTTACACTGTCTAAAGCAAGATCATATACTGAACCACCCCAATCAACTACTGCCCCATTAAGATAAATTCTTATTTTAGTAACTCCTCCACTAACCTTTCCTGTAACCCTTACTGTAACATAGGCACTAGTGAAGTCTTGAACTACTGTCTTGGCAGGAGAAGTTATTGCCAGTGCAGTCTTTGAAAAAGTAAGATTTACGACATATGAACCATCATAAATGTCCAATGTAATTGCGCTAGCACTAGCTCCTGTGCATTTGGCCTTGATTTCAACAGTCCACCCAGTTGTATTTGACCAAGTCTCACGATCTATACGATTATATAAACAATTAGTACCGTTGTTTGCTCCAGGAGCTATAGTTAGAATTCCACCAGCAACACTTGAACTTTGGCGTCCTTTGAGTGCCCAATTAGCTTCTGCAGTACTGGTCTTCTTTATTGGAAATCTGCAAAGATTAGTTCCATATAGTGCTGCACGAGCATACTGATCAGGAATAGCATTAGCATCTTTTATAACTCCAGTAAGATTAATTCTATAATCTCCGACCCACTGATCGGTTATTTCATCAAATACCAAAGTTCTATTTGGAGGCGTTGATGTAGAATCTATCTCTTTTGAAATATATGAAAAATAGATATATCTACCATCAGAATACATTCCAGCGCTAGGTAATCCCAAAACATATACGTCATCCTTGATGTAAGTACCAAAGAAAGGGGTTGATATATCATCAGTACTTGCCCCTAGGAATCTCACCATTCTTAAATCAGTAGTCAAATAGTAGATGCCTTTGGTACCTTTAACAGAACATTTCTTTGCTGTGGTATACATACCAGGAGTTTGAAATAAAGGATATTGCTTTAACTCTGGAACTGCTCCAGTAACTATATATACGCATAGATCAGTCAAAACCATTAACTCATCCCCTAAAGAGAATAATCTCAAGGCGCTATATCCAGATACTTCACTAGGTATAGTGAGAATATTAGTAGCATTGAAAGTTGCAGTATCAGGAATACCAAAATGTACATAGTTTGTATTTGTATAACTTTGGCAAGCAACTAATCCTCCTTTATGTAAAATACATTCTCCACAATTCTCAGTAGGGTTGCCCGAAGCATAGGAGACTGCGGCGCCTGACATATCCCACTGATAAGGAGCAATGTTTAGATCTGCAAAGAAATAGGCCATATTGTTTATGGCGACAACACTCATATAGTTAGGTGTTCCACTCCAAGTAAACAAAGATCCAAACACCGAACCTGCCTTGGCCTGTTGATATACCCCAGTACCTATATCTGCATACATATAACCTTGTGTAGATAGAAGGTGTATAATCGCTCCAGAAGTAACATACTCGTTTGGAAGAAATTGAGGCCTTTCTGTGACTCTACCTGGTTCAATTAAAGCATTTTGACATTCTAATAGATAGTTGGCAGGAGCAGAAGACGAATTCTGATCCTTGTACCATCCTTTAAAAGGAAATAATCTTGTTATCAAAGTTTGTTTAGGCATTTTAATTTATCTCCTACCTAATGGAAGTTTTGTTCTATAAGCACCTATATCATTACGTCTCAAACTCAAAGACTGTTGAACATTTTTGATTTTATTAGAAGTATCGACAGCAGCTAGCATTGTAGGATCTTTAAGTATAATACTCTTGGCAACTGCGATAATATGATCGCTAAAATCGGGATCCCACATATCTAATGGTAAATCAGCATCATTTACCATATCATAAACCATTCTACGACACCAAAAACTCAATGTCATAGAACCATTTGGAATTGGATGAACGTAGAATTCTAAATATCTTCCACCATCCGCTTTAATAGGAATAATCCCTATAGTTGCGCTAGATGCATGATTGGTTATTGTAATATATCCTGCTGTCACAGCACTCTTTGTTATAGCATATAAGTTGGAATAGGTATTTGAACTCGCTACAGCAGTAGTCCCATTTAGAGATATACTTTCAGTAGTCCTACCAAGAGTATTAACATCTCCGACAATATTGATAGTTTGAGTAGTGTCTGCAGCGCTAGAGCTTACAACTTTTATCTTAGTAGCAGCAGTATAAATAGGAGTTATACGAGATACTGAAAACACTTCTGGATATCCAGGAGCACAAGCATCTGGATCTGGGTAAAGTTCTTGAAAGACTTCGAAAGGCATATCTTCAAGAGATGGTCTATCTTCTCCATATATAATCGCCCGTTTGATATAATCGACTTCTGGATCATTTATAAAATAAGGGCCGGAGGAGCCTGATGAAAGAGTAATAGGCACAGACTTGTTAAGAATGTTTCTATCTTTCTGATTAGATGCAACTCTCATTGCTGCATTTAGTGTAGCTTTTAGATTAACAACACGTACATCAGTATGATTACGTATTTCTTCTAAAAGAAAATTTTGCATTTTGAGAAAATTCATACAGGCTCCTTAAATTTAGTTTTTTACTTTTTGTGTGCTTGAACAGTTTGATTAGAATTAGTCATTCCAGTAACTACGTTACTTGGAAGTTCTACTTGTTTATCAATTTTAGGGTCGATTTCAAAGTATTTAACTTTGTAATCATCATTCTCTCTCATCAATTTAGCTACATCTTCACTAACACTTACTCTACCTTCTATAAAACGAACAGAAATAGCCTTTGATACTACGGGAACTCCGTTGATTACAGTAATACTTGTATTTTTCAACACAATGTTGAAATTCAAATATTTAGACCTAAAAATTACTTGGTTTTTCGTTTCCATTATTTCCTCCATTCATCATTTTATTAGAGATGGGGGACCACGAAGGTCCCCCATCTCGTTACATTATTTAGTCAATCCTTATGCATTTAACAAAAATCACCCCATCAATGCTTGCACCACCATCGCCTACAGCAACTAACCCAGTGTTAACAGCTAAGTTCCAAGCGAAGTCATCTATTTCATCACAATGTGTAACCTGCATATCATCAGCAGGAATTGTGAAAGCAGTAACGATACTTGCTCCGACAGAACCTACTTGGCCAGCATGAACCGCTATAGTGCCAGTGTCCGCGCTAGTAGCTACGAACCATGCATCAATGATACGCATCTTCTTGTTAGTAGCTCCACATATATTAGTACCTGCAGCAGCCAGATTAGCTACGGCCTTTTGATATATGATTGGAACACCACAAGCGCCATCGCCGATTGGATCTAACTCATCAACGTTTACATTAGTAACAACGTTGCCGGTTCCATCACAATCGATGGTTTTGTTTGTCAAAGTATCCGTAGTATCTTTACCTACTAGAGTACAATCAGCGTTCGGTAACGTGATAGCTCTATTAGCAGTATGAGCAATGGTCAAAGTTGTAACATGAGCAGAGGCTCCAACGAGTTCAAAAGCCAGTTGTTTTGTTGGAGTGGTTGCATCACATATAGTAACTTTACCAGTACCTTTACCATAAAGATTCAAACCTATATTAGCAGTGTCACCATCACTAGAGATGATAGGCGCTACTGTAGTAGCTGCGCTTGTAATCTTTACGTAGGTTTTCGCTGCAGCGTCTTCAACGAACTTCAAATATAAATCACCACCAGCATCATAGATTCCATCAGCAGTAGCAATCTTTACCGAAGTAAGTGTTTTGTTAGTTAACGTTTCAGTACCTGTCAAAGTTGACAAAGTTACAGTGCCTGTCGGGAACGTTAACGCATAAGCCGCAGCGTCAGCGAATGCAAAAGTACCGTTGTTTTGAGAAGTAATTCCTATGCTGAAAGCGCCTGAGTGAGTAATTGCTCCAGCAGTAGTTAAATCACCGCCCAAGGACAAAGTTCTTGCAGCGTCGCCTGTTGTAATTGTGAGAATTCTATCTGACGTCAGATCTGATCCTGCTTTGAGAACCAAATCATGACTAGCGTTAGTATCCAATATATGAATACCTTCATTAGTAAACGTCTGAACAGCGCTCCAAGCTTGAGCTACATTCAAGAAACCAAAGGTATGAGCTGTTCCACCCGCATTGAAGTTTGGTATAACAATACTCTCTCCAGCAACTGTCTGATCTGTTGAAGTCATCGTAAGATCGTTAATAGTATTCTGGAAAGTTACACTAGCTGCTAAGTCACTAGCAATCCCTGCACTTACAGTACTCCACTGAGGAGTTGTGCCCCCTTGCAAATATTGAGTACCTGCAACTGGTTTGGCTAGCCTAACCCAAGCAGAACCATTGTAATAGAGGATATCTCCAGCAGCCGCACCAGCTATTGTTAACTTCGTTACAGTCAATGCTCCATTATTTGCCAACGTAGCATCGCCGCCAATAGTCTGCATCGCAGCAGTGGTTCCATTACCTATCAAGATCTTGGTATCACCAGAGACATCTAAAGCCGCGCCTACACTTGCAGCCCCTATGATTATACTTCCAGTCGTAAGCGGTATATCACCAACTCCAAAAGTTGCCCAAGCAGGATTAGTAGCTCCTTGTTTCAAGAACTGCCCAGAAGTGCCTTTAGCTAATTCTGTTGGAGTATATGCAGAAGCCGCTCCAGCATATAACATTGAACCTGCCGCTGTAAAGGGGCTTGCCATTAAGGTACCCGATACAGGCAGTGTAACACTTGTCGTATTAGACAAGGTTATTGTCAAAGCATAAGCTCCAGAAAGAGTAACTGCTCCAGCAGTGGCCACATTACCTCCAAGATTGAAAGTATATGTTGACCAAGCAACCTCATCAGCTCCCATTATTAGATACTTGTATTGAGCGCCTTTGGCGAGCCTTGTCCAAGTAGCCGAAGCGCCTTGTGCAGTGATAATATCGCCACGAGTACAAGTGCCTATAGTACTATCAGTATGCGTAGCACTAAGTATTGCATGACTAACAGACGCGGCGCCTATATCAGCGATAGTAGATCCTGCGTTACAAGCATCTATAAATTTTGTCGTACTATCTAAAGCCATTTTAGTATCCCCTTAATAAGAGTTTGGGGCTAGTAGAGGTTTTAACCTACATTCAATCTAGCCCCTAACTCGATTAGTTGTTTTACTCCTTATACCTAGGTGTAATAGACGTATCCGTGAGCCTTCGGAGTCTTAAGCTCAAACGAAGCCTCAGTCAGATATTGGTCAATTTCACCATCAGTACCCGCTGTCTGGATGTTGGTCTCAAGATAGGTATCACGATTCTGTAAATACCTATATTTGATCTTCTCAATATCAAGACCAATGCCTCTCTTAGTCCAAGTAGTTCCTTCAAGAAGTTTATGGAATATAAGATAAGCTGTACCGAAGGGGCTAATCCATTCCTGGATATTCATTCCATATTTCTTAGTCAACATATCATTGATACGAACCTTGCCACTGGGGAAGGTATTCAACGTAGCAATCATATCAGCACCACAAAGGACCAGTTTGTTCGAAGAACCATAAGTGAACAATAACTGGAGCCACGCATTGAATTCCGTTTCAGTCAACCCTGCCCCCGCATTTGATATCTGGGCGCCTGAACCAGAAGCATCAAGGTAATGCATTACACCACCCATACTGCGTTTGAGTTCAGTACCTGAAGCCGGAGTATTACGAACTCCAAACAATAGGCGATGCTCAATAGCAATAGCGTGTTCAATGCCTTTAAGGAAACGCTGTTTATCGAGTTCCTGCATACCGTACATATCCGTATTCTTCAACGTGTTAGTAACACCGAAAGTCGTTTTGATAATTTCAGTGTAATTATACGGAGCGCTGGCTAGCGACTGAATCAACGTAGGATACGTTGACCCTTCAGCAGCTGTATGTCTCAAAATCAGCAATGGCTGAGACCCAGCAATATTGCCGTAATGAACATCAGTATTGTCACGAGTAACCGTTAGACTGCCCGCGCCGGTTTCACCAGCTCCGCAACCTCCATTTACCACCATAACTTCACCAGTAAGAGGGTTATAAATCTTGGTTCCAACATTGAAATACTGCCTGTAAGCTACAGGAATAGTTGTTTCAGTTGTCAAAGCTCCGCCAGTATTAGAATCCCAACGAGGAACACTTTCGTCTTCAAGCCAATAAATCGTAGGGTTTGAACAAGACTCTTTACGAAGATTGGCCTTACCGTCGCTTGAAGGACCGGTTAACCTAAGCAAAGGGGCAGCCGAGGGTTCCAAAAAGGAAATCGAATCTGCCATATCAACTTTAATAGTAGCCGCAGTGACGGAAGACGTACCGCCAGTGCTTAACCTACCAGGACCATAAACTGCCATAGTAATTTCTCCTTAATTTAGAAAGCAGCGCCATCAGTGCTGTTTATATGAGCAATAATGCTTTCTTTAACGATATCTTGCGGACTTTTATTCCCTCCATCTATTTGGCCAGGCGCCGCACCTCCGCCTAGTTTATCGCCAAACTGCCCTTCTTTGGTAAGATTGATCTCACCTGAAGCAAGTTTCTTTTCCTTTTCAGTCAAAGCAACTTCTTTTTCCGTGTACTTGATTCTCTCAATTGCCTCCATCGTTCCAAGATCTAATCCTGTCTGCTCTTTGTATTGTGCCCTAAAAGCATCCACTTTGTCTTGGAATGCCTTGTCGCGGAACTCCGGGTGTTTCTCAGTTACGCCAAAGTAGTTTAACATATTCTCAGATTTTTCAACTCTCTTTATAAGAGGATCTACATATTCGTTAAATAGATTATATAGAACTTTCTTTGGATTCTTTGAAAATTCTCCTACAATCTTATTAGCTTCATCCTCAGTCATGTTTTCAAACCCTTTTGGTTCACTATAAGGATGTTGCTGTTTCATAATAGCCGCTTTCAATTCGCCCATTTCCCGCCCCATTTTACCTTTGAGACTTCCCAATTCCTGATTTTGTTTCTCCAAGGCTAACATCTTTTGAGACATTTCCTCGATCACCTTTGCCGCTTGTTCCAGTGTTTGTATTGCCATATGTGCCTCCATACCGTCTATCTAGCCCTTCAAAACCCTCATCAGCAATGACTTTCTCCACTATTTGGAGAGCTAGAAGAAATTTTGTTTTAGCTGAATTGGGTAATATCATACTAATTTATCAACTCCATTTAGGAAAATCTTTTAGATCTGTTTCCTTTTTCTCAGGCACTTTTTGATTTCTCTCCCATATTTTATTTAAGTATTCAAATAGCCATTTTAAGCCGTCGATTTCTGCCTGTAATTGAATAACTCTTTTAGGTTCTGTAGTATTAGTTAAAGCATCTTTTATTAACTCATACCTAAACATTGCTATTTGTTGTAGCAATACCCATACTTGATGAGTATTCATAAAATCGACCAACACTAGATCATCAAATTTCAGACTCTGATTTTTAATAGAGTCAAAGATTGCGACCCCAACTTTTGGTTGGGGTCTTAGGCCTTGCAAGAAGTTATCGTCCAACTTTTGGGCTGGAGGCGACCCTTGATTAGAGGGTTTCTTGAAGACACTAAATATAGATTTTAAAGTTATCATGATTGTTTATTCTTTGCCATATTTGTTAATACAGTTTTCAAATCTGCTTTTTCAGTTTGTCCCCCACCAAGCATACCTCCTGCAGTTCCACCTACTCCTTGACCTTCGCCTTCACTAGTTCCTACACGAGGAGTAGAAGGAGGTATCTTAATTAGAAGTTCTTCAACATTTGGTAACTCAGCACTCTGTAATAACAGCTCATCTAGTTTAGCAATATTGATGTTTGGATCATTAACTAACAAACCTCGCATGTTTTGTAATAACGCAAAATAATAACTCTTGTCACCTCTAGTACTATTACCTAACATCAGAGTAGCAAAGTCTCCTTGAATATCGTCCTTTGTCATATTCATGTTAAACTTCTTGCTAGGGTATACCATATCTGGGATGTTTATCTGTTTAGCGCCAGATGCCAAACCTAGCTGCTGAGTATACATCCCTATTTTGTGTAAAATGTTTTGAACGCTAGGAAGTATATGTTTGACTATAAGATCAAAGCGATAGTTAGCTTCCTTAGCTATAATGCTAGTGCCTGTAGCGGTTCTAGCATTTGGATCAGTACCACCACGAGTTATGTCTTTGATGCCCATAGCGTTGTCATATTCTTCTCCAAGTATCCTGTCTTCGACATATAGTGATGAGTCTATGGGGCTAAAAGCGAATTCTTGAACATCTTCAGGCTGGTCTACAGGTATTGTAGCGCCTGGGTAAACAATCAAATTACCTCTATTTAGAGAATCATAGATATCGCTCAATCTACGAATCTTGACAGTTTTGTTAGCCGAAAACTTTAGATTGTCGAGACGAAGATTCATCATATCATTAGCTTCTAATACAACATCGCGCCCCATCTGAGGTAAAGGAATACCTAATAACCCATGAGTATTAGGTACTGGACGAATCTCATCAACAGGTCTTTCTTGACAATCGTAAGGGTTGTATTCTGCGCATACTATTTGTTTACGATTAGCCATTACTATATGAGTCTCCACATCACTAATCTCTGGATGATTTTTAGGGTCTTTGTTAAAATCCCAAACGCCCCATCGGTGTAATAATTCTACCTTATTGGTCTTCGTATAGTCACTAGAGGCACCTAGACCTACAATAGCGTCTAGATCGTCATAGTAAGTATTTTCATCGCTTGGATATCCTTCTTTAGTGTCCCCACCAACTATCTTCATTACTTGTTCTTGTATATAAGGAGACCCTGGGCGAAGCGCTCTTTGAAGAAGAGTGCTTTTAGTAACTATTTCTCGGATCCAAATAAAATCAGCTTCGTATATTGTATCAACTCCTGCTTGAGGATAAGCATCCCAAATTGCAATGCTACGCATCCAAGGAGCGTCTATAACATTTTGTCTAATTTCTTGCCTTTTACCATCCTTATCATAAACATATCTCCTCTTTGATTGAACTAGCCAAGGAGAATATATAATATTCCAACCATAGATGAGAGCATTTTTAATTGCTTTGGCAAGTTGAAGCATAAAAGGAACTTCATAGGTCATTTTGTAAAACACCAACTTGCTCAAATTATCTACTTTTTTAGCATTTGTAGAATCATTCAAAACATCTATATATCTGAAAAACGGGTCTGTGGCATAAATGGCACTAAGAATTCTTGGTAGGGTAGTCTCCACAGCTGCGAAAGGCATAGGTTTGAAATAATTAGATTGGTATTCAAGATGCGCTTCCTTCGGTATAGGTATACCTCTGTAGAACCTATAACTCTCTTTGGCCATTTCAATATAGTTCTTTTGAATCTTCCAGTCTCTAGATTCTACGAATTCGCTCAAACCTTGTTCAACTATATACTCTAATGTTGATTTGGTAAGAGGTATTTTGCTTTCAGATAGTTTCATATTTAAGGCTATAATAGCCCTCCACGAACTTTCGGACCATTGTTTTTAGCAATAGCCATACCTGTAAATTCATTATCTTTCTTAGGCATAGCGTATCCTGGTTTCGGAGCACTCTTGATATATTTAGTCCAGTCTTCTTTCTTACCTGTATATAGGTTCTGTTCAATTCTTTCGTTTGATAGGTTTGTTAGAACATACCTCATAGCATCCATTGGATTAGTAAAATAGTTATCAGGTAT
>Ga0265292_1000620_pt1 | contig 45160 bp, 44 predicted proteins | sample Munlanlewell296A_FD_189080 | JGI IMG/M metagenome (GOLD analysis project Ga0265292, IMG submission 189080) | Leachate microbial communities from a municipal landfill in Southern Ontario, Canada - Leachate well 296A | ecosystem: Engineered > Solid waste > Landfill > Unclassified | place: Canada... | reverse complement strand
ACTGTTGATAGGATAAATAGTCTAGAAAATGGCATAAAAAAGCTCTCTCAGGAGCAAATAAAAGAAAAAACAGGGTGCTTTAAAGAAGGACTTAAGAAACTCGATGATAAATCACAAGAAAAGTATCTTGATGAAATACTTCCAGAAGCATACGGTCTAGTTCGTGAATCTGCATTAAGAACACTAGGTCAAAGGCATTTTGATGTGCAATTAATGGCTGGAATTGTTCTTCATCAAGGAAAAATAGCTGAACAAAAAACAGGAGAGGGAAAAACTCTAACAGCAACTCTTCCCTTGTATTTAAATTCACTAACTGGAAAAGGAGTATCCCTTGTTACCCCAAATGACTATCTTGCAAGACACGGTGCTGGTTGGATGGGGCCTATTTATGATTATTTAGGATTATCTGTTGGAGTAATAATGCAGGAAAGAGCATTTGTATTTGACCCCTCATTTAATGGAAATGAATTTGAAGATGCTTATTCAGTACATCTTAGAGAAGTAACAAGACAGCAAGCTTATCAATGTGACATTGTATATGGAACAAATCATGAGTTTGGATTTGATTATTTAAGAGACAACATGACAGGGAGACTTGATGATATGGTTCAAACAAATCCTAATGGGGATTGGGGAGTACATAACTTTGCAATAGTTGATGAGGTTGACTCAATACTTGTTGATGTTGCAAGAACTCCTCTTATCATATCTGCAGCTGATCAGAAACCCAGTGAAAGATACCACCAATCAAATGCAATTATTAAATCGTTAATTAAAGATACTGATTATGAACTTGAAGAAAAATACAAAACCGTAACTTTAACTGATTTTGGAATAAGAAGAGTAGAAAGACTTCTTGGAATAGAAAATCTTTATGAACAAGACTTTGAAATGGTTCATTTAATAGAGCAAGCACTATCTGCAAACACATTATATGAAAGAGATAGAGATTATGTGGTTAAAAATGGAGCTGTTGTTATTGTTGATCAATTTACTGGAAGACTTCTTCCCAGCAATAGATTTTCACACGGTCTTCACCAAGCAATAGAAGCTAAAGAAGAAGTTGTTATTCAGCAGGAATCAAAGACCTTAGCTGAGATCTCATATCAAAACTACTTTAGAATGTATAAGAAGCTTGCTGGAATGACAGGAACAGCAGCTACCGAATCAGAAGAATTCTTTAAGATTTATAAATTAGAGGTTTTAGTTATTCCAACTAACAAAGAATGTATTAGAAAAGATAACAATGATGTTGTTTATAAAACAGAAGCTGGAAAGTTTAAAGCAGTTGCTGATGAAATAGAAGGAAGGCATAAGAAAGGACAGCCTGTTCTTGTTGGTACCACATCTGTTGATAAAAGTGAGCTTCTTCATAGTTTTCTTCAAAGAAGAGGAATCAAACATGAAATATTAAATGCTAAAAACCATGAAAGAGAAGCTTTAATTATTGCTCAAGCTGGTAGATCTGGATCTGTAACTATATCTACTAATATGGCTGGTCGTGGTGTTGACATTTTACTTGGAGGAGACCCCCAAGATCCCAATGAACAAAAGACAGTGCTGGAAGCAGGAGGACTTTGTGTCATTGGTACGGAAAGGCACGAATCAAGAAGAATTGATAATCAGTTAAGAGGAAGATCAGGAAGACAGGGAGATCCAGGAGAATCAAAATTCTTTGTGTCCCTGCAGGATGATTTGATGAGAATATTTGGAGGAGAATCAGTGTCTAAAATCATGGATAGATTTGGACTAGATGAGAATATTCCACTTGAGGCAGGTATGGTTTCAAAAGCAATTGAAAATGCTCAAAAAAGAGTAGAGGGGTTTAACTTTGACAGAAGAAAACAATTAGTTGAGATGGATGACATTATGAATACTCATAGGGAAGTGATCTATAAACTAAGAAGAAGAATTTTGGAGTTAGGGGAAGGGAATGAAGAGCATAAAGAGTGGTTGATAGGGAAGTTATCAGAATTTTCAGGATTTAACAAAGAAGAATGGGATAAGAAACAAGAAGAATTTGGAAAAGAAATGTGGCTAAAGATAGTAAGCGGGTTTAGTCTTCCGGTAATTGATTATTTGTGGATGGACCATCTTGTTGATATGGATCAGGTTAGAGAAGGAATAGGACTTAGAGGTTATGCTCAGAGAGATCCAATGGTTGAGTATAAAAGAGAGGGGCATGAGAGATTTGAGATCCTTGTTTCAAAAGTTTATTCAATGGTTGGTGAGAGACTTCTTTCTATATCAAAAGATGCTAAAGTATCACAAGAAAGCAAAAGACAGCCAGAAAAGATAACTTATCATCATGGAGAACTAGAGACGGGAGTATCCCAAGAAGGAATGGAAATGCAAAATAGGGTCGTGGATGAAACAGGTAGGGAATTAAAAGTTGAAAAGATAGAATCTGGAAAAGATAAGGTAGGTAGAAATGATCCCTGTCCTTGTGGAAGCGGAAAAAAATACAAAAACTGTCATGGAAAAAATTAGGTACGTTTAACTTACTGCCTTTAGTACCCCATTTGAGTTATTTTATCTAGATACATTTTGCAATCAGCGCTTGTGGGTTCTGCTTCCAAACATTTAATAAAAAAATCTTTAGCTTTTGGAATATCTCCCTCCATATAGTATATTTCTCCAAGTTTGAATGAAGATTGATATAGTCTTGGATTCATTTCCAAAGCTTTAGATAAGTACTTCTTACCGTTTACCATGTCTCCTATCGTTACATAAATGAAACCAATGTTATGTACTGCATCTGCGTAATCTGGTTTTAGTGCTACTGATCTCTTAAAGTTTTCAAGAGCGAGTTCATAATTTTTTTCATCTGCATACACATCTCCAAGGTTGTTATAAACACGGTAGCTGTAAGGAGCTGTTTTTCTTGTTGCAAACCACAGGTTTTTGCTATTTTTTAAATCATTTGTTCTCAGTACCGTTCTTATGGAATAAAGAATTATGATAGTAAATGTTGCAAGTATGGCTATATTCTTGCCTTTGTATTTTTCATCTAGCCGTAGAATAAGAATTGCAACTATTGCAGAAAATAATGCGGATGCTAAATACAAGTATCTTTCTGCTGCTGTCCAGGCAATGATAATAGGACTAAAGCTAGGCAGTATAGAGAAAATAATAGCTATCATAAGCCCTGCAATTACCCTGTCTTTCTTCCACAGGTAAATGATTGTACCCACAATTGCTGTTGCAACTATAACCATAAATGCATACCCAGCACTGGTTAGGATTTTACCCTCATGATAAATGCTAAGTTCAAGTGGAAAGGCAAGAAGTCTGTATGCCATATATATTGTGTATGGAATTCTGTTTATGAGAGGAGTAGATGTTTCCATATTTACATAGTAGAGTGTTTGAAGTTCCTCGACTCTCTTAGAGAAAAGACCAGGTACGATCATTGCTGCAAATATTGCAGATATTAATGCGTATGGAATATAAATTTTAATGTTTTTCCATTCAATTCTTTTTTCAAAGATAAATTGGTCAAAAATTATTATTAAAAAAGGAACAATAAATAACCAACCAGAACTTCTAAAGAAAAGCATCCCGAATAAAAACAGGAGCGATGAAATATATAAATACCTAATATTTTTTGATCTTTTATAAATTGAATAGAATAGAAGAACACTTAGGACAATTGGTGCTCGAAGAAGATACGGAAATCCAGATAACCACCCAACAGCCTCTACGTTGACTGGGTGGGTTATAAACATAAAGGTAACAATAAGAGCAGCCTTTTTTCCAAACAGTACATACATTAATAAAAATACGAAAATACTGCTAATAGCATGGATAACAATTGCACAAATGTGGTAAGCAGTTGAACTCATTCCAAATAATTTAAATACAACTGCTTTATACAGACTAAAACCATCCCAAGCTTTAAGATACATAGAAGCATTTCCTATATTTGGGTTTAGAGGAAAACCTGCCATGTCATCTAGATTTACGAACTTTCCTTTTATCAAGTTTGCGTATACAAGAAAACAGGTGACTGAAATAATGATTAAAAATAGAAAATTTGATTTAATAAATTTAAGTAAATCTATTAACCCATTTATAGTTGGGTCTTCTTTTTTTGGTTTAACGTTTTTTTCCATAGTTCTTTTAAGCTAATTATACTGATATTATTATTAAAGTTATGAAAGTTAAAGGATTAATTTTGGAAGTTGGAGAAGCTCTTCTTGTGTCTTTTATTGTTATCTTCCTGTTATATATGTTTATTGCTTCAGTTGAGGTTGTGTGGGGTCCTAGTATGGAGCCTAGCTTTTATTCTGGGGAGAGAATATTGGTTGATAGGATAACAAAGAGACTATTTCCACTAAAAAGAGGTGAGGTGGTAGTGTTCCTTCCTCCTGGAGATGATGACAAGCACTATATAAAAAGAGTGGTGGGGATGCCTGGGGATATATTTAAGGTGCTTGATTGCAGTGTTGTGGTATCAAAAGATGGGGAGAAATACAAACTTGAGGAAAGTTACTTAAGCAATGGAACCTGTACTGTTGGCGGTATAAAGGTGAAAGATGGTAGATCACTAATAATTGGAGATGGTCAATATGCTCTTTTAGGTGACAACAGAGAGGAATCTCTTGATTCCAGGGTGCTTGGCCTTGTAGATAGAAGCAGAATCATAGGAAGGGTGGTCTTTAGATTTTGGCCTCTAAACAGGATTGGGTTTGTAAACTAGGTGTTGACAGCCTAAACTTAATGTGGTAGTTTTCGCACTGTTCCAAAAAACGGGCAGTTTAAATAATAATTTAGAATTTACCCTTAAGGGATGGGGATACCTTTTGACATTTGGGACGAGAAGCTATTAAAAAACCGAATAAATTGTAGTAGAATTATAAACTGGATCTTTTTACAAAAATTAATGAGAGAAACCTTTTTAAAAAGAAAAATAGCTCTTCCCCTCCCTAACCTAGTAGGAGTGCAACTTGAGTCATTTGAATGGTTAAAAAGTGATGGTTTAAGAGAAGTTTTAGATGAGCTTGGAACAATAGAAGACAGCTCAGGAAGGGGTTGGATACTAACTCTTTCAAATCCCAGAGTAGGAAAAGAGAATATTACTATTTCTGAAGCAACAAGGACTGGTAGAACTTACGATGCTCAGTGGTATGTTGACGCAACAATTGAGGATCCCATTACAAAGAAAAAGAAAGTACAAGAAATATACATGGGTGATATTCCCCTGATGACAGAAAGGGGAACTTTTATTATTAATGGGGTAGAAAGAATTATTATCAACCAGTTAATAAGGTCAGAAGGTGTTTTGTTTGGAGGAGAGTTCTCTCCCGTTACGGGACAATACCTTGCAGGGGCTAAGGTCCTGCCAAGAAGCGGTGTTTGGCTTGAATTTGAAACTTCAAGAACTGGTGTTATTACCTTAAGAATAGATAGAAAAAGAAAGATAACAGCAACTACGCTTTTAAGAATCTTTGGATTAGAGACTGATGATGAGATTAGAAAGGTATTTACTGAAGTTGAAACAAATCCAGAAATAAACTTTACAGAAGCTACTCTTGCAAAAGACCCAGCAGCTACATTTGATGAAGCTTGTCTTGAGATATACAAAAAGATGAGACCGGGGGAGCCTCTTGTGCTAGAAAATGCTAAGGCTTTAGTTCATGCAATGTTTTTTAATAAAAGAAGATATAGTATGGGAGCAGTAGGAAGATTTAAGCTCAATCAAGTATTAGGTTTAAACTTTCCTAATGATCCAAGACACAGATTATTACAGCTTCAGGATTTAATAAAGATAGTTTCAAGAATAATAGCTTTAAATAATGGAAATGGAGACCCAAGTGATGTTGATTTCCTTGGAAATAGAAGAGTTAAAAGCATGGGTGAACTACTTCAATGGCAAATGAGAGTGGGCTTTTTGAGAATGGAAAAGAATATCAAGGAAAGAATGAGTCTGGCTCCAAGAGATAGACTTCCAGAACCATCCACACTAATTTCCCCAAGAGCAATTGCTGCAGCTGTTCATTCATTCTTTGCAACAGGACAGCTTTCTCAGCTTCATGATCAGCAAAACCCATTAACTGCACTTGATCACTTAAGAAGACTTTCAGTACTTGGTCCTGGAGGTTTAACTAAAGAAAGAGCAAGTTTCTCAGTAAGAGACGTCCATAACTCCTACTTTGGAAGAGTGTGTCCAGTTAGAACTCCAGAAGGACCTAATGTTGGACTTATTAACTACATGGCCATGTATGCAAGAGTAAATGAATACGGATTCTTAGAAACTCCTTATGTAAAACTAGAAAAAGATTCAAAGGGAAAAGTTAAATTAACAGACGAAGTTGTGTACTTGGCAGCTTATGATGAAGAAAATGTTCATATTACCGATCAATCTGTTGAGATTGATGATAATGGTTATATTCTTGACATTCAGGTTCCCATTAGAAAAGGTGGGGAATTTTTCCTGGGGGATGTGTCACTAGCTGAATACATTGAAGTTGTTCCAGCGCAAGTACTTGGAGTTATTGCAGGTCTTGTTCCATTTGTTCAAAACAATGAAGTTACAAGAATTACCATGGGAACTCAGCAAATGTCCCAAGCAGTTCCTCTTATTAGACCTGAAAGACCTATTGTTGGTACAGGAATTGAAGAAGAGGTTGCAAGAAATACAAATGCTTTAACTCTTGCTGAAGATCATGGAGTTATTGACTATGCTGATGCTGAGAAGGTTGTTGTTAAATACACAGGGGCTGGAAAGAGTAGAAAAGCTGAATACAATGCGAGGAAATTCATTCAAACAAACAGCGGTACTTGCTACAACCAAGTGGTAAGAGTGGTAACTGACCAAAAGGTTAAAAAGGGAGACATTCTCATTGAAGGACCTTCTGTTGCCGATGGGGAGATCGCAATTGGTACAAACATGAAGGTTGCATACATGATATACAAAGGGCTTGAGTTTGAGGATGGTATAATTATTTCAGACAGGCTTGTTAAAGAAGATGTTTTAACTTCTATTCATATCTCTGATTACGAGGTTTCTATTCAAGAAACAAAACTTGGATCAGAGGAAATTACCAGGGATATTCCAAATGTTTCTGAAGATACACTTAAAAACTTAGATGAAAATGGAATTGTTGCAATTGGATCAAAGGTAAAATCTGGAGATGTTCTTGTAGGTAAAGTTGCGCCTAAGGGAGAAGTTGACTTAACTGCAGAAGAGAGATTGCTAAGGGCAATCTTTGGAGAGAAAGCAAAGGATGTAAGAGATACATCTTTAAGAATGCCACACGGTGAGCATGGCGTTGTTATTGGGGTAAAAAAGGTAACAAAAGAAGACAATGAATCCTTACCTGCCGGAACAATTGAGGAATATACAATTTATGTGGCTCAGCAAAAGAAGATTGAAATTGGAGATAAACTTGCAGGAAGACATGGAAATAAAGGTGTTATCTCAGCTGTTGTTCCTGTAATTGATATGCCTACCCTTTTAGATGGAACACCTATTGATATTATCTTCTCATCAGAAGCAGTTTTAAAAAGAATGAACGTTGGTCAGATTTTAGAAACTTCTCTTGGGGCAGTTGGTAAAAAGCTTGGAAAGTTTTATGAAATCCCAGCTCTTCAAAGAATTCCCGAAGAAAAGTTAATTGAAGAATTTAAAAAAGCAGGTTTTCCAGTTTCTGGGAAAATGAAATTAATTGATGGAAGAACAGGTGAGTATTATCACAATGAAATTGTTGTTGGTGATGCCTATATCTTAAAGCTTGTACACATGTCAGAAGAAAAGATGCATGCAAGATCCACTGGTTCATACTCGCTTATTACTCAGCAGCCTCTTGGTGGTAAAGCTCAGTTTGGAGGGCAAAGATTTGGGGAAATGGAAGTTTGGGCACTTGAAGCTTATGGTGCTGCCCATACATTGCAGGAAATGTTAACAATAAAATCAGATGATATGTTAGGTAGAGTTCAAGCATTTAGCGCTCTAATACAAGGAAATGAAATACCAGGAGCTACAGTTCCAGAAACATTTAAACTCTTAGTTAGAAAGCTAAATGGTTTAGGTCTTGGGTTGGAAGCTTATTCGACAGAAGAACCTGTTGAAGAAAGTAAAGAGGCTCCAAAGGATGAAAAGACAGACCAAATAATATCTGAGGAAATTATACAAGAGCAGGTAATAGATAAAACAGAATTAGAAGAAGCTGGTGTTGAAGAAATTATTGAGGGTGTAGAAAGTTCCAAGGAATAAATATGAGAGATATAAATAAACTAAAGGATTTTGATGCACTAAGAATATATCTTGCTTCAAGCAATGAAATGCTAGAGTGGTCTTATGGTGAAGTAACCAAACCAGAGACAATAAACTACAGAACTTTCAAAGCAGAAAGAGATGGTTTATTTGATGAGAGAATATTTGGACCATCTAAAAATTACGAATGTTATTGTGGAAAGTACAAAGGAATAAGATATAAGGGAGTTGTTTGTGATAAATGCGGAGTTGAAGTTACACATAACAGGGTTAGAAGAGAAAGAATGGGGCATATAAAACTTGCATCTCCAATTGCTCATGTCTGGTTTTTTAAAGGTATTCCTTCAAAACTAGCTCTTTTTCTTGATCTCACGCCAAGAAACGTTGAGTCTGTTGTCTATTTTGCTTCATTTATTGTTACCGAAATAGATGAAAAGAATAAGGCAAAAGCAATATCTCAGGTTGGAAAAGATTTAGAAGTTACCAAAGCATCTCTTCAAAAAGAACTTGAAGAACAAACGAAAGAAACAGATAAAGAGCTTACAAGTCTTTCAAAGATAAAAGATGAGATAAAAGCCAAAGAAGAAGAACTAAAAATTAGACAAAAGATTCAGAAGATAAAAGCTTCTTATGATAAAAAAGTTGAAGAGCAAGAAAAGAAATTTAAACTGATACAAAAGAAAGTAGAAAGTGTTAATCTTAGTTCCGTAATTTCTGAAAACGAATATATTTCTCTTGTTTCCTATTTAGATAAATTCTGCAAATTAGAAATTGGGGCAGATGCTCTAAAGGGAATTTTAAATAAACTTAACTTAAATGTTCTTGTAGGACAGTTAAAAGAGCAGCTTGAGAATGCAAAGGGACAAAAAGCTCAAAAAATTGCAAAAAGGTATGGAGTTGTTGATCAGTTTAGAAGAGCAGGTGTTACCCCAGACAGAATGATACTGGATGTTGTTCCTGTAATACCGCCAGATTTAAGACCTATGGTTCAGCTTGATGGTGGAAGATTTGCTACATCAGATTTAAATGACTTGTATAGAAGATTAATTAATAGAAATAATAGATTAAAAAGACTTCTTGATCTTGGGGCTCCCGAGATCATTGTTAGAAATGAAAAAAGGATGCTTCAAGAGTCTGTTGATGCATTATTTGACTCCTCAAAGAGAAGAAAGAAAGCACGAACCACTACAAGAGGAAAAGAATTAAGATCACTTGCTGATATGATAAAAGGAAAGCAGGGAATATTTAGACTTAACCTTCTTGGAAAAAGAGTAGATTACTCCGGAAGAGGAGTTATCATAAATGGTCCTGACCTTAAACTTAACGAGTGTGGTATTCCAAAAGAAATGGCTCTTGAATTGTTTAAGCCAATGGTCTTAAGAGAAATATTAAAGAGGGGTTACGCACCTAATGTTAAAAGTGCAAAATTCTTCCTTGATACAAGAGTTCCAGAAGTTTGGGATATTTTAGAGGAGGTTGTTGAAGGTTACCCGGTACTTCTAAATAGAGCTCCAACCTTATGGAGACTAGGTATTCAGGCATTTTATCCAAAGCTTGTTGAAGGAAATGCCATAAGACTCCATCTTTGTGTCTGTACAGGTTATAATGCTGACTTTGATGGTGACCAGATGGCAGTCCATGTACCTTTATCACCTGCAGCAATAAAAGAAGCCAAAGAAGTAATGATTTCATCAAATAATCTTCTTAATCCTTCAAATGGATCGCCAATATCTATTCCTACAAAGATTATGTTATTTGGTGTTTACTATATAACTTCACTTGATGATAAACTTCCTGTTTTAAATAGAGTTTATGCTGATGAGACAGAAATGATGTATGCAATGGAAGTAAGGAATGAAATTGATTTAAGACAGTTAGCAAAAGTTAGATTAAATGGTGAAATTTTAGAAACAACTCCAGGAAGAGTAATTTTTAATAAGGTAGTACCTGAAAAATATGGTTATATCAATGAACCAATGGACAAAAAGAGAATTAATACTTTTCTTACTAGGGTATTAAGAGAAGATCCTAATGAAGTTGCAGTTAAGTTGATTGATGATATTAAAGATGTTGGACTTAAGTATGGGACAATATGTGGTCAGTCCGTTTCCCTTGCTGATATTGATATTCCTTCAAATAGAGATGCAATAATTAATGAGGGTAAAAGACAAGTAGTTGAAGTAGATGGGTACTTTAGAAGAGGACTAATTACAAAATCAGAAAGAAGAAAACAAAATGAAGATATCTGGAATAAGATAACAGCTGAGGTTGACAGTGCAGTATGGGAAAATTTGAAAGAAGATAATCCTGTTAAGATTTTGGTTAAGTCAGGATCAACAAAAGCATCCAGAGATCAGGTTAAACAACTTGCAGGTATGAAAGGACTTATTGCAGATCCTACAGGTAGAGTTGTTGAAATTCCAATATTTGGAAACTTTAAACTTGGACTTTCTGCTCTTGAATACTTTGTTGCCTCAAGAGGAGCAAGAAAGGGGCTAGTTGATAAGGGTTTAAAAACTGCTGATGCTGGATATTTAACAAGAAGACTTGTTGATGTTTGTCAGGATGTAATTGTTAGGGAGGATGACTGTGGAACAACTGAGGGTAGAGAAATGATTGTTGGAAAAGGAACTCTTCTTCAATCTTTCTCAGATAGAGTAATTGGAAGAATTTTAGCAAAAGATATTAAATCCAAAAATAAAGTAGTAGTAAAAGCAGGGACATTTTTAACAGAAGCAGATGTTGTTGAAATTGAAAAGGCTGGGGTTGAAAAGATTGCAATTAGATCTCCAATGCACTGTGAAACAAGAAGAGGGATTTGTGCTATGTGTTATGGTTCAGATCTTATGACTGGAAAACTTGTTAAAGTTGGAACAGCGGTAGGAGTTGCAGCAGCTCAGTCAATTGGAGAACCTGGGACTCAGCTTACTATGAAGACATTCCACTCTGGAGGTATTGTTGGAAAAGATATAACTCAAGGTTTGCCAAGGGTTGAGGAATTGGTTGAAGCAAGGGCACCAAAATTTTTGTCAGTGATGAGTGAAATATCAGGTTCAACAAGAATTGAAAAAAATGGAGATGAAAGAAAGATCGTTGTTATACCATCTGATCCAGGGGAAGAGGTTGTTGAATACCAAATCGATCCTGTTGAAGAAATATTAGTAAAAGATGGAGAAATAGTTGGAAAAGGACAAAAACTAACAAGTGGAAATCTTAACTTAAGTGATTTGTATAGAACAGTTGGAGTTGATGAAACAAAAAGATATATTATTGAAGAAGTTCAAGGGGTTTATGCATCTCAAGGTGTTGCTATCAACGATAAACACTTGGAAACAGTTGTTAAACAAATGTTTAATCACGTAAAGATAGAGGAATCAGGACATACTGAGTTTATGTCAGGAGAGCTTGTTACAAGAGCAACTTTCGATGAAGAAACAGAAAGAGTTGTTGCAAGCGGGGGGACACCCGCAACTGGAAAGTTAATTATGCTTGGTATTACCAAAGCTGCACTTAATACAGATAGTTGGATGTCCGCAGCGTCATTTATTCATACAAGCACTGTATTGACCGACGCAGCTTGTTCTGGTAAGGTTGATTACCTTATGGGTCTAAAGGAAAACGTAATTATTGGTAAGTTAATTCCAACTGGAGAAAGAGCTAGAATAGACTAATATGCCAACAATAAATCAGCTCTTAAGAAGAGCAAGAAAAACAAAGATTAAAAAATCAAAAACACCCGCTTTAAAAGAAGCTTTTAATACAAAAAAGAGAAGGGTGACGAAACACAGTAGTCCTTTTAAGAGGGGAGTTGTTCTTTTAGTTAAAACTCAAACTCCAAAAAAACCAAACTCTGCACTAAGAAAAGTTGCAAGAGTGAGGTTATCAAACAGAAGAGAAGTTACTGCATATATTCCAGGAGAAGGTCACAATCTTCAAGAACACTCTGTTGTTATTGTTAAAGGAGGGAAAGTTCAAGATCTTCCAGGTATTAAATATGAGATAGTTAGGGGAACTGCAGATCTTGCTGGAGTTGAGTCAAGAAAAACATCAAGATCAATTTATGGAGTAAGAAAACCTAAAGAGAAAAAACAATGAGAGGTAAAAGAGCAAAGAAAAGAGTAATAAATCCAGATCCAATTTTTAAATCCAAGGTAGTTGGTAGAATGGTTAGTGCTGTTATGACAAGAGGAAAAAGAAGCATTGCAAGAAAAGCTGTATACGGAGCTATTAGAAGACTAAATGAGGATGAGAAAGAGGCCTTAAGAATGTGTGAACAGGCAGTAAAAAATGTAATGCCTCAGCAAGAAGTTAGATCAAGAAGAGTTGGTGGTGCCACGTACCAAGTTCCAATTCCACTTAAACATGATAGGTCAGAGGCCCTGGCTGTAAGATGGATAGTAGCGGCTGCAAGATCAAAGAAAGCAAAGCCCTTTGTAGATAAACTTTACAATGTGCTCTTGGATTCATACCAGAATATTGGAGATGCTATCAAGAAGAGAGATGATATCCATAAAATGGCTGAAGCCAATAGAGCATTTGCACATTTTGCTAGATTTTAACTATAATTTCCTGATATCGGAGAAAAGATAATATGGCTGAAACTATGAATAAAAAATATCCTTTAGAAAAAATCCGAAACATCGGTATCATTGCTCATATTGATGCAGGAAAAACTACAACAACAGAAAGAGTACTTTTCTATACTGGTAAATCCCACAAGATTGGAGATATTGATGAAGGAACTACTCAAATGGATTGGATGGCTCAAGAAAGAGAAAGAGGGATAACAATAGTATCAGCTACAACCACATGTTTTTGGAAAGATCACAGAATAAATATTATTGATACTCCTGGACATGTTGACTTTACTGCTGAGGTTGAAAGATCACTAAGAGTACTTGATGGTGGAGTTATTATTCTTGATGGATCACAAGGAGTTGAACCTCAATCAGAAACAGTTTACAGACAAGCTCAAAAATATGATGTTCCCCTTCTATTTTTCATAAATAAACTAGATAAAGTTGGTGGTGATTTTTATATGTCAGTTAAATCAATTGCAGAAAAACTTACAGACAAGGGGGTGGTAGTTCAGCTTCCCATTGGACTTGAAAATACATTTGATAGTGTAATAGACCTTGTGGAAATGAAAGTATTCAAGTTTGAAGGCGATAATGGTGAGAAGCTTGTGGAATTTGATATTCCAATAGATATGGTTGATGAAGCAAAGAAATACAGATCATTGATGGTGGAAAAGGTTGCCGAAGCCGATGATGAGTTGATAGAAAAGTATTTAGCAGATCATGATCTTACAAATGAAGAAATTAAAAAAGGTCTAAGAGAATTAACCATAAAAGCAGCTATTTATCCAATATATTGTGGAGCATCACTTTCAAACATAGGAGTTCAAAAAGTGTTAGATGGAGTTGTTGATTATCTTCCATCTCCAAAAGACAAACCAGATATAGTGGGAATGAAAATGGATAGTGATGAAAAGATAATGCTTAAGGCTGACGAAAATGGCCCTTTTGTAGCTCTTGCATTTAAGATTCAGACTGACCCTTATGTTGGAAGATTAACTTATATCAGAGTTTATTCTGGAAAAGTAACGTCAGGTTCTTATGTTTATAACTCTACAACAGATAAAAAAGAAAGATTAGGAAGAATTCTTTTAATGCATGCGAATCACAGAGAAGAAATAAAGGAAATAACCGCAGGAGAAATTGGGGCTGGAGTCGGGCTTGGTGCAACGACAGGGGATACTCTTTGTATGGAAAATAACAGACTTATACTTGCTAAAATCACTTTTGCTGATCCCGTTATAGGCATTGTTGTTGAGCCAAAAACCAAGGCTGATAGAGACAAAATGGGTCAGGTAATAAAGAAGTTTTTGGAAGAAGATCCAACGCTAGCCATAAAAACTAATATTGAAACAGGACAAACTCTTTTGTATGGAATGGGAGAGCTTCACCTTGAGATTATTGTGGATAGAATGAAAAGGGAATTTAATCTTGAAGTTAATACTGGAACTCCTCAAGTTGCATACAGGGAAACAATTAGAAAAGCCGTTGAGTCAGAGGGTAAGTATATTAGACAAACAGGAGGTAGAGGACAGTACGGACATGTTGTTATTAAAGTTGAGCCTCTTGAAAGAGGATCGGGTGTTAAGTTTGTTGATAAGATTGTTGGGGGAGCTATTCCAAGAGAATATATTCCAGCTGTTGAAAAAGGAATTAAAGAAGCCTCAGAAAGTGGAATTATTGCTGGTTATCCATTTGTTGATTTTCAAGTCACTCTTGTTGATGGTTCTTACCATGAAGTTGACTCATCCGAAATGGCATTTAAGATGGCAGCTATTGAAGCTTTAAGACAAGCTCAAAGAGCAGGAGATACATTCTTGCTTGAACCTATTATGAAGATTGAGGTTATTGTCGCAGAAGATTTTATGGGAGATGTTATTGGTGACTTATCTTCAAAGAGAGGGAAGATTGATGCTTCAGAGCAAAAAGGTAATGCTAGGATTATTACCACAAGAGTGCCTCTTGCTGAGATGTTTGGATACGCTACTGAGCTTAGGGGAATGACTCAAGGAAGAGGCTCATTTATCATGGAACCAAGCCATTATGAGGAGGTTCCAGGCAATATTGCAGAGGGTTTGGCTAAAACAAACATCAGGCACTAACTTTCCATTATTCAAGTATTTTGGGCATTTATGCGAAAAACCCTTGATTTTTGCATTCTTATTTGGTTAACTATGTCTTGCTTTAGTAAATGTTTTTAGGTTAAAATAACGCCATTCTGGATGGAAGCGAGCGTTCTTTAAAAAAGAGCATTCGCAAACTTACAGAATGGTTGATTATAAACCTTATTAGTAATTTATTTGACCGAAAGGAAGGTTAAAATGGCGGAATTTGTAAGAAATAAAGAACATGTAAATATTGGTACTATCGGCCACGTTGATCATGGTAAAACAACCTTAACATCAGCAATTACAAAAGTACTTGCAGATAAAGGCATGGCTTCATACAGAGCTTTTGATAGTATTGACAATGCTCCTGAAGAGAAAGCAAGGGGTATTACAATTAATATTACTCACGTAGAGTATGAAACAGAAAAGAGGCACTATGCTCACATTGATGCTCCAGGTCACAAAGACTACATCAAGAACATGATCACAGGAGCTGCACAAATGGATGGTGCTATTCTTGTAGTTTCAGCTCCAGACGGACCAATGCCTCAGACAAGAGAACACATTCTTCTTGCTAAGCAGGTTAATGTCCCAGCAATTGTTGTTTTCTTGAACAAGGTAGATATGGTTCAAGATAAGGAAATATTGGATCTTGTCGAACTCGAAGTTAGGGAACTTTTAACAAAATATGGATTTCCAGGAGATAAAACTCCAATAATAAAAGGATCTGCACTAAAGGCCTTAGAGGGAGATGCAGAAGCAGTAAAGGGAATTGAAGAGCTAATGAAGGCAGTTGATGAGTTTATCCCCACTCCAGTAAGAGAGCTTGATAAACCATTCTTAATGCCTATTGAGGACGTATTTACAATCTCTGGAAGAGGAACGGTTGTAACCGGAAGAATTGGAAGAGGGGTTGTTGCAGTAAATGATGAGGTTGAGATAGTCGGTTTAAGAGATACCAAGAAAACAATTGTTACTGGTGTTGAAATGTTTAAGAAATCTCTTAAAGAAGGGCAAGCAGGGGATAATGTTGGAATATTGTTAAGAGGTATTGAAAGAACAGATGTTGAAAGAGGACAAGTACTTGCCAAACCAGGGTCAGTTAAACCTCATATGGAATTTGAATCTGAGGTTTACATACTTTCCAAAGAAGAGGGTGGAAGACACAAACCTTTCTTTACTGGGTACAGACCGCAGTTCTACATGGGAACAACCGACGTTACTGGTGAGGTCACTCTTCCATCTGGTGTAGAGATGGTAATGCCAGGTGATAAGGTAAAGATGACTGTTAAGCTTATTACCCCAGTTGCAGTTGAAGAAGGTTTAAGATTTGCAATAAGAGAAGGTGGAAGCACAGTTGGGGCTGGAGTTGTAAGTAAAATTACTATCTAACGAGAAAAGATTAAATGAAACCCCCTCACTTAAGGGGGTTTCTTTATTAAAAAATGGCAAGAACAAAGACACAAAAAGAAACTAAGATAAGAATAAAGCTTAAGTCCTATGATAGTAGGATTATTGATTTAAGTTGTTCAAAGATTGTTGATACTGCGATAAGAACCGGGGCACAGATAGTAGGTCCGGTTCCACTTCCTACAAAGATAGAAAGATTCACTGTTATAAGAGGTCCGCATATTGATAAAAGATCAAGAGAACAGTTTGAACTGCGAACTCATAAAAGAGTTATTGATGTGTTAAATCCTACATCGTCAACAATCGAAACTTTATCAAAGCTTAGTTTACCGGCAGGAGTTGGCATTTCGATCAAGATGTAGTAACATGTTTGGGCTTTTGGAATCGCAAGTCAGTGACTTAAAAATTGATGATAAATAAAAGAACATAAAATAATAGGTTATAAATGCAGGGGTAGTTTAAGGCAGGCGCCCTTGAGGCGCTGATTTTTTTATAAAATGGAGAAAATAAAGGGAAAAAAACTAAATATGACACAAGTCTTTAGTGATAATGGGAAAGTTGTTCCTGTTACTATTGTTTCTTGTGAAACAGAAGTAGGTCCAGATCTTGAGAACAAGGAGGTAGTTGTGGTTGGAAAGTCAAAGGGAAAGGGATTTACTGGTGTCATGAAGAAGTGGGGATTTCACGGGGGACCTGCAACAAGAGGTCAAGGAATAAAAGCAAGAACACCAGGATCAATTGGATCACAAACTCCAGGAAGAGTTTTAAAAGGCAAAAAAATGGCTGGAAGAGCAGGAAATGAAAGAGTAACAATAAAAGGTTTAAAAATAGTTAAAGTTGTTTCTGATTTAAAACAGATTATGGTTTCAGGTCCAATACCAGGAGCAAGAAATTCAAAGATTGAAGTAAAGATTTTAGGAGAAAATAAATGAAGGTAAAAGTAGTTGACCTAAAAGGTGAAAAAATAGAAGAAATAGAACTTAGTGATAAGGTCTTTGGAATAAAACCTAATGATGGGGCGCTAAAGCAGTACCTAAGGGTCTATATGTCCAATCAAAGACAAGGCACCTCTTCTGTAAAAACAAGAGCAGAAGTTTCTGGTGGTGGTAGGAAACCTTGGGCACAAAAGGGTACCGGAAGATCAAGACAAGGCTCAATTAGAAGTCCTATCTGGGTTCATGGGGGTGTTGCTCATGGTCCAAAACCTAAAAGTTGGAGATTATCAGTTAGTAAAAGTGTAAAAGAGTTAGCATTGAAATCTGTTCTTTCTCAGAAAATGAGTGAAAAGAAAATTATTGTTTTGGATAAGATAAAAATTGAAAAACCAAGTACAAAGAATTTTGTAAAAGCATTAGAAAAGTTAAAAGTGGTTGGTAAAACCACTTTTGTTTGGGCAAAGAAAGATGAAAATATTTTTAGAAGCTTAAGGAATATTAGAGGATTTTATTTAGTTAATGCTGGAAGTTTAGGGGCATTTGACGTTATCAGATCTGATAACGTCATTTTCATTAAAGATGCAATTTTAAATATTGAAGAAAGGTACAAACATGAGGCTAAGTAATTTAATAATAAAACCAATAGTTACAGAAAAATCTTACTCTCTTGCAAGTGAAGGAAGGTATGTGTTTAAGGTTAATATAACAGCATCAAAGAGATCTATAGCTAACGAGATAAAAAGGCTTTATGGAGTAGATACAGTTGAGGTTAGCACCTTAATAATGCCAGGAAAAGGAAAAAGAATTTCTCAAACAAGACTTATGTCAAAGCCATCAAAGTGGAAGAAAGCTATAGTTAAATTAAAAGAAGGCCAAAGTATAGATTTATTTCCTAAAGAATAAAAATGATTAAAACATACAGACCTACAAGTGAAGGATTAAGAACAAGAAAAACTCTAGTAAAAGATATTGATCATATTAGGCCATTAAGATCTCTATCAAGAGGAGCAGTTGGCCCTGTTGGGAGAAGCAGAGGAACCATTTCAAGCAGACATATGGAAAGAGGAGCAAGAAAACTTTACAGAGTTATTGATTTTAAGAGAGATAAGTTTGGAATACCTGCAAAAGTACTAAGTATAGAAAACGATCCTAACAGAGGTCCAAATATAGCCCTTTTATCCTATAAAGATGGAGAAAAGAGATATATTTTAGCTCCTGAAGGTTTAAAGGTTGGAATGGAAGTAATGTCTGGCAGGGATGCAGAGGTTTCTGTTGGAAACTGTCTTCCTATGTCAAATATTCCACTTGGAGTAGGAATTCATAACATTGAGATAAATCCTAAAGCTGGGGGAGTTCTTGTTAGAGGAGCTGGAAACCAGGCTTTAATTATTGCAAAAGAAGGTGACTATGTTAATGTAAAACTTCCCAGTGGGGAGGTTAAGAGGTTGGTGGGGAGATGCTGTGCAACAATTGGAATTTTAGGAAACGAAGATAAGAGAAATGTCAGACTTGGAAAAGCTGGAAGAAAAAGACACCTTGGAGTAAGACCTCATGTTAGAGGAGTTGCTATGGGAGATCCACATAGAGATCACCCACATGCAGGAAAATACAGAACATCTGGTATCGGTATGGCTTCTCCAAAATCACCTTGGGGTTGGAAAACAAGAGGTGTTAAGACTAGAAGAAGGGTAAGAACAAACTATACTATTGTAAGTAGCAGAAGGGTTAAAAATAATTAAAAGGAAATAATATGTCTAGATCACTAAAAAAAGGAATATATACAGATGAAAAATTAATGAAGAAAGTCAAGAAGGCTTTATCTGGAGACAGAAAGCCTATTAAGACATGGTCAAGAAGATCTACTATTGTCCCTGAAATGGTTGGTCTTAATTTTGAGGTTTATAACGGTAGAAAACACATGCCGATTTTTATTACCGAATCTATGGTTGGGCATAAACTTGGAGAGTTTGCTCCTACAAGAACATTTAGGGCTCACTCTTCTAAGAAAGTGCTGTCAACAGATATTCCATCTGTACCAGCAGCTAAATAAAATAATATGACAGAAGGAAAAGTAACAGCAAAACACATGGGAGCTCCAGTATCACCTAAAAAGGCAGCTACAGTGTTGGATTTGATAAGAGGAAAAAGCTTAGAAAATGCAAAAGTAATACTGGCTTTTGATAGAAGCAAAGCTGCAAAAATGATATTAAAAGTGGTAAAGTCAGCCGAAGCTAATGCAGTTAATAATAATAAAATGGATAAATCAAAATTACAGCTAGGTGAGATATGGGTGAGTGGGGGACAAATGCGTAAAACAATACAGCCAGGAGCAAAGGGACAGGCAGATCCTAGATTAAGGAGAACTAGCCACATTTACGTAAGTTTAGTTGAGGGAGGTAAAAAGTAATGGGTCAGAAAATAAACCCTATTGGGTATAGATTAGGAATATCAAAGAATTGGGTCTCCAGATGGTTTTCATCTAAAAAAGACTATGCAAATCTTGTTATTGAAGATATAAAGATTAGGGAACTTCTTAAAGAAAGACTAAGCATTGCAGGTTTGAAAAGCATTGAAATAGAAAGAACAGAGAATGAGGTGAGTGTATTAATCAAGGTATCAAAGCCCGGTGTTGTTATTGGAAGAGGTGGCACTGGGGTGGAAGAGATTGAAAAAGAGATAAAAAAGATAACAAAAGGAAAGGTAAAAATTACAGCAGAGGGAATAAAGTCTCCTGAAGTAGAAGCTCAGCTTGTTGCAGATTATATAGCAAGGCAGTTAAAAAGAAGAGTTCCATACAGGAGAGTAATTAACTTTGCTTTGCACTCAGCAATGGATAAAGGCGCAAAGGGAATAAAAATAACATTAGCTGGAGTATTAAGCGGAAGCAATACTATTTCAAGAACAGAGACATACAAAGAAGGCTCAGTTCCTCTTCAGACACTACGAGCAGATATAGATTACGCACAGTATCCTTGCCAAATGCTTTTTGGAACAATTGGAATAAAAGTTTGGATTTATAAAGGAGAGTTGGAAATTTAAGAGGTTTTATATGTTGTTAATGCCAAGAAAAGTAAAATTTAGAAGACAGCAAAGAGGAACAAACAGAGGAATGGCTGTTAGAGGAGCCACTATTGCATTTGGAGAGTACGCTTTAAAAGTTATTGATAGAGGTCTTTTGTCTTCAAGACAGCTTGAAGCTGCAAGAAAATCTGTGATGCATGAGACAAAAAGAGGTGGGAAACTTTGGATTAGAGCATTTCCTGATAAACCAGTTGCTAAAAAGGCGAATGAAACAAGAATGGGAAGTGGCAAGGCTCCTACTGATCACTACGCAGCAGTGGTAAAACCAGGAAAGATAATATTTGAAATTGCAGGGGTTACTGAGGAAACTGCAAGAAAAGCTTTTCATAAAGCAGCTGCTAAGTTTCCGATAAGAACTAGGTTTGTATGTAAAGAATAAAGAAAGAAAAAATAAAATGATTAAACTAGATGAATTTAGAAAAAAAACAAAAGAAGATTTATTAAAAGAAATAACAAACCTGGAGAAAGAAATCCAGAAAGTTGTATCTGATATTCTTCAGAAGAAAGAAAAGAATATTATGAAGGTAAAATATTTAAGAAAAGATATTGCAAGAATAAAAACATTATTAAATGAAAAATTAAAAGGGGGAAAAGGAGTTCCTACTAAATAATATGAGCGCTAAAACATTTAAAGGAAAAGTTGTGTCTGCTAAAATGAATAAAACTGTTGTTGTTGCAGTGGAAATGCCTAAGAGACATCCTATTTACGATAAGATTATTAAAAACACAGTAAGACTTAAAGCAAGAAATGAAATGGGAGTTGTATTGGGAGATCAAGTGATTATTGAAGAGTGCAAACCTTATTCAAAAGATGTTTCTTTTAAAGTAATAGACAAAATTGCCGTGGAAGGAAAGAAAGGGAAATAACATGCTACCTATTGGTGCTTCTTTAATACCAGCTGATAACTCGGGAGCGAAAAGCTTAAAGATAATGGGTATACCTGGGTCAAATAAAAGATCTGCAAGAATTGGAGATCTAGTTACAGTTGTTATCAAAGGGGCAGAATCCACAGGCTTAGTAAAGGATCATACAGTTGGTAAAGCAATTATTGTTAGAGTTAGAAAAGAGATCAGAAGAAAAGATGGAAGTTATATTAGATTTGATGATAACGCAGCTGTAGTGGTTGATGCAGATAAAAACTTAATAGGGACAAGGGTATTTGGCCCCATAGCAAGAGAAATTAGAGACAGAGGATATTTAAAAATTGTTTCTCTAGCTAAGGAAGTTTTATAAACATATGAAGATAAAAAAGGGCGATAAAGTAAAAGTAATATCAGGAAAAGATAGGGGTAAAGTGGCCTCGGTTCTCAAGGTATTGCCTGATAAAAATAAGATAGTGGTTGAAGGTGTTGGAGTTGTAAAAAAACATGTTAAGCCAGGCGCTGTCTCAAAAGAGGGGGGAATTGTTAGCGTAGAAAAACCAATAGATGTTTCTAATGTTATGTACTATGACGAAAAGAGTAAAAAGACAGTAAGAATTGGTTACAAAGTAATTGATGGAAAAAAGTATAGAATTTCTAAAAAGACCGGAGATGTTTTGGATAAAAAAGCATGAACAGATTAAAAGACCAATACAATAAAATAGTTGCTCCTAAGATTGTTAAGGAATTTAAACTTGAGAATGTTATGGAAGTTCCAAAGATAATAAAGGTGGCAATAAATTCAGGAATTGGACCTTTTAGAGAAAATAAGGAAGCTGTAGAATCTTTTGCTGAAGAGCTTTCAAACATTGCAGGCCAAAAGGCTTGTCCAAGAAAAGTTAAAAAGTCAGAAGCTGGCTTTAAGATAAAACAGGGAGACACTGTTGGATATGCTGTTACATTAAGAGGAGAAAGAATGTGGGCATTTCTTGATAAGCTTATAAATATAGCCTTTCCAAGAATAAGAGACTTTAGAGGTTTTAGTGATTCATCTTTTGATCAAGATGGAAACTATTCCATAGGAATAAAAGAACATATTATATTCCCTGAAGTTAACCCAAATACCACTAAAGGTATAAGGAATTTACAGATTACAATTGTTTTTGATAAGAAGGAAGTTGAAAAGAATAAATATTTATTAAAAGAGTTTAGTTTCCCGTTTTCGGAAGAAAAGAAAGATAAGTAGACATGGCAAAAGAATGTTTAATTGCAAAACAAAAGAGAATACAGAAATTTAGTACTAGAAAATATAATAGATGTTCTATTTGCAGCAGTGCAAGAGGGTATATGAGAAGATTCAAAATGTGTAGAAAATGTTTTAGAGAAATGGCTCACAAGGGAGAGCTTCCTGGGGTCAGAAAGGCTAGCTGGTAAAAATGAGTGTAGATAGAATTTCAAACATGTTAAGCACCATAAAGAATTGCTCTATGTCAGGTAGGGATTTTGTGGAAGTACCCTACTCAGTTCAGTGCGAAGCTATCGCTAAGGTTTTAGAAGATAAGGGATTTTTGGAAGGAGTTAAGGTTTTTAAGAAAGAAAAAAGCTCACAAAAGATGCTTCATATAGGTCTTGTAAAAATAGATGGTAAAGCTAAGTTATCAGAAGTAAAAAGAATTTCAAAACCTGGAAGAAGAATATACAAAGGAGCAAAGGAATTAAGAGGTGTTTTGCAGGGATTAGGAGTTGTTGTTGTGTCTACGCCAAGAGGAATTATGTCAGGAACGGATGCTAGAAAAAAGAAGCTTGGTGGAGAAGTTATATGTGAGGTTTATTAATATGAGCAGAATAGGAAGAAAACCAGTTGAAATAACACAAGGAGTAACCGTTGAAGTAAACGAACATGAGGTTGTTGTTAAAGGTCCAAGAGGAGTATTGTCTTGCAGCTTTGAAAGAGAAATTGGAGTAAAAGTTGAAGGTAATGTTGTAAATGTAGTAGTAGTTAGTGAATCCAAAAGATCAATGGCCTTGTGGGGTTTGACAAGAGCATTAATTGCAAACATGGTAAAAGGAGTAGTTGATGGTTTTGAAAAAAAGCTTGAGCTTGTTGGAGTAGGGTACAGAGCAAAGTCAGTTTCTCCATCTGAAATTGTATTAACTGTTGGATTTTCACATCCTGTTGAATACAAAGCTCCAGAAGGAATTGTTATTACCGTAGTTGATAATACACATATTACAATTTCAGGAGCTGATAAGCAGCTTGTGGGTTTAGTCGCAGCAAAGATAAGAAAAATAAGAAAACCTGAACCATATAAAGGTAAAGGTATTAGATATGAGGGTGAAAGAGTAAGGAGAAAAGCTGGAAAAGCGGGAAAAGTTGGAACTGGAGGAGCAGCATAACATGTATCATGTTAAGTTAAGAAAAAGCAATAGGGAACAGAGAAAGATGAGAGTTAGAAGAAGACTCCTTGGAAAGTCTGATTCATTGAGGTTATCGGTGTTTAGATCCAATAAATTTATTTATGCCCAAGTAATTGATGATAACAAAGGAGTTACACTAGTTGAGGCGACATCCCAAAAGATTAAAGGGGCTAAAGGAAAGACCAAATGTGAGGAAGCCTTTGAGGTGGGAAAAGAAGTTGCTAAGAAATCTTTAGAAAAGAACATTAAATCTGTAGTTTTTGATAGAAATGGCTATAGATACCACGGAAGGATTAAATCAGTTGCGGATGGTGCCAGAGAAGGAGGTTTAAAACTATGATAGATAGTAGTGGAAAAAACAATAGGCAAAATAATAGAAACAATAGAAACAATAGGACTAAGAAAAACTTTATGGCTGAAGTTAGTGAGTTTGAGGAAAAAGTTCTTGAGATAAAAAGAGTTGCTAAAAAGATAAAGGGTGGAAATACCATTGGTTTTACTGTTTTGGTTATTGTAGGGAATAGAAATGGAAAGGTTGGATATGGTTATGATAAAGCAAGGAATGTTTCTGATGCAATTCAAAAGTCTGTATCGGTTGCTAAGAAAAATATTGTAGAAATAAAATTGACCGGGAAGACAATTGCACATGAGATATCAGCCAAGTACGGTTCTGCAAAAGTAGTTTTAAGACCAGCTCCAGAAGGAACAGGTATTATTGCAGGTGGTCCTGTAAGAGTAGTTGTAGGTCTAGCTGGAATAAAAGATATCTCCTCAAAAGTACTTGGGTCAAAAAATAAATTATCTAATGTTAGATGTACTATTAAGGCTTTATTAACATTAAAGAAATAACATGGAATTATCAAACTTAACAAAAGATAAATTAAATAAGGATTCAAAAAGAATAGGCAGGGGAAGAGGTAGTGGTAAGGGAGGTCATACAGTTGGTAGGGGAACAAAAGGTCAAAAGGCAAGAAGAGGCCATAAGTTTAATATTGGGTTTGAAGGAGGCCAGTCGCCACTTTATAAAAGACTTCCTCAAATTGGGGGTTTTAGAAATCCTACCTCAAAGGATGTCCTTATAATCAACCTAAATAATCTTAATACTCTTAAGGATGGAATAAGTGTAACTCCTGAATTGCTAGTAAAAGAAGGTATTATCGACACAATCCCATCAGGCGGTGTTAAAATATTGTCAGATGGAGAACTTAAGAAAAAGCTTGTTATTAAAGGTTTTAAGTTCTCAAAAAGAGCTAAAGAAAAAATTGAGAAATCTGGCTCTAAAATAAATGCTTAAAATATTTAAATCTCAAGAAGTAAGAAGAAAAATTCTTTTTACAATAGCAATAATTGCTGTTTTTAGACTCATTGCTCATATCCCAGTACCAGGTGTTGATACGACTGCAATAAAGGCGTACTTACAAAATAATGTATTTTTTGGATTTTTTGATCTTTTTAGCGGTGGTGGTTTTCAAAACTTTTCCATTGTTACTCTTGGCCTTGGACCTTATATTAATGCATCAATTATTGTTCAACTTCTTACCATGATGATCCCCTCACTTGAAGAATTGTCTAAAGAAGGAGAGTCCGGCCAAGAAAAAATAAATATGTACACTAAGTTTTTAACTGTCCCAATGGCATTTATACAGTCTTATGGGATTTATTTCTTGTTAAGCAAGCAGAGAGTAATAAACACACTGGATCCACTGGGGTTAGTAATTTTACTTCTAACATTTACAGCCGGGTCAATGCTTCTTGTATGGCTTGGTGATCTTGTGACTGAACATGGAGTGGGGAATGGTGTGTCCCTTCTTATTTTTGTGTCTATCATTAGTAGACTCCCGGCTTCTGTAGTTGTTGCCGTAACGGGAATATTCAATTCCAACTGGTATGGAACTGCTGTATTTGCGGCTTTGGCTCTGCTTGTAATTATTGGGGTAGTACTGGTTGATGAAGGAACAAGGAATATTACTTTAGAGTATGGAAGAAGGGGAGAGAGGTCTCAAAAGGTAACTAACTATCTTCCTATCAAGATAAATCAAGCAGGAGTTATTCCTATAATATTTGCTGTCTCAATCGTTTCAATCCCAGGTTTGATAGGGGGTCCTTTTATGGCCTCAGACAACTTTAAACTTAAAGTAATAGGTTCTTTTTTAACTAATTATGTCCACTCAGGAACTCTTCCTTACAATCTAATCTACTTTTTAATGGTAGTTGCCTTTACTTTCTTTTATACATTTATTCAATTTAATCCAGAAAAAATTGCAGATGATGTTAAGAAGAGAGGAGGTTTTATTCCTGGAGTTAGGCCTGGAAGTTCTACCGCAGAATATTTAAAAAAGATAGTTACAAGAATTACGCTTGCAGGAGCAATGTTTTTAGGTCTTATTGCTATTCTTCCATACATTATTCAAACCCTGTTTGCAGTTGAATCTATGGCTATAGGAGGATCTAGCCTTTTGATAGTTGTCTCAGTTGTTTTGGAGACAGTGAGACAAGTAGAATCTTTAATGGTTACAAGAAGCTATGAAAAGTTTTTAGGCTAGTTTAAACTATACTTATGTTTGAAAAGATAAAAGAATTAAATAAATTTAAACAAGCTCAAAGCAAGATTAAAAAGCAGATAGAAGAAATATATTCAACAAGAGAAAAAGGAGATATGAGAATAGTTGTAAGAGGAGATAAGAAAATACAGAAGATAGAAATAAATGGTGAAGATCAAAAAGAACTAAAAGATTTAATTAATGATACTTTTGGAGATGTAGATAAAAAAGTAGAAAAACAAATGAGAGGACAGTTAAAGGATTTAGGACTCCCTGATTTTTAATATGAAACTACTTCTAATAGGACCACCTGCAAGTGGAAAAGGAACAATAGGTGAGAAACTTAGCAAAGAATTTCACATACCGCTTATTTCTGTTGGAGAACTGCTAAGAAGTGTACCAGAGGATCGTCCGCAAAGGAAAAAGATTGATGAGGTTATGGAAAGTGGGGAGTTAGTTCCTCAGGATATAGTCGCAGAGCTTTTGAAGGAAGAAGTTTCTAAAGAGTCTGCAAAAGATGGTTTCATATTTGATGGCTGGGGAAGAAGAAAAGAAGATTTGGAGTACTTCGACCCTGTTTTTGACCATGTAATTTACTTAAAAGTGTCTCCCGAGACTTCTATAAAAAGGATAACAGCAAGGAGAACATGTGAGAAATGTGAAGCAGTATACAATCTCATTTCTGTCCCTCCAAAGGAACCTGGGATATGTGATTTATGTGGAGGAAATCTAATTCAAAGAGAAGATGAATCAGAAGAAACAACAAGAAGAAGACTTGAGATATTTAATGAAGAAACAAAAGAAACGATAGACTATTTTAGAAATCAAGGAAAACTCCTTGAAATAGATGGAGAAGGTTCGCCTGATGAAGTTTATGATCTTGTTAAAAAAGCTTTAGGTTATTAACTGCTTTTAATTACCTCCTTATATTGTAGATGTTATAATTTTCTTAATGCCGTTTAATCTATTTAGGAAGAAAATACAAGAGAATCCTACAATAATTAAATACTGGAGGAAAAACCCAAAATCAATTGAGAAATACCAGTTTATTTACCATTTTCTCCCACATCCAAAAACAAAAAGAAGAGCAAGTTTGATTTCCAATAAAGCAATATTCTTATACTGCTCCCTAATAATACTTATTGCAGTAGCTTTTAGAATTATTCCAAAATTTGCACCAGGCGTACTAGGATATGCCTCTAACATTAATATTAAAGATCTTTTGGAATATACAAATAAGAAAAGGGGAGACACTGGTTTGTCTGATTTAAGATTGAATGCAAAGTTAACTGCAGCAGCACAAGCAAAGGCTGCAGATATGTTCAAGGATGGTTACTGGTCGCATGTTGCTCCGGATGGTGCTGAGCCTTGGGATTTTATCCTAGGCCAGAACTATGACTATATATATGCTGGTGAAAATTTAGCAAAAAACTTTTCTACTTCAAAAGAAGTGGTTGAGGCTTGGTTTAAGTCACCTTCTCATAAGAGCAATCTTCTTGGGGCAAATTATGATGAAGTAGGTTTTGCTGTAGTAAATGGAGTAATGAATGGGTATGAAACGACATTAGTTGTTCAAATGTTCGGGAGACCAAGACAACCATCAATGGTTGCCAGTGTTTATGAAGAGAAAAATGTTCTTGAAGGACAAAAGAGTGAGACACTGGTAGCGCCTGTACAGGGAAGTCAAACTTCTGCAGCTGAAGAACCTGCCAAAGTAGCTATAGCACCTGCATCTCCAAAAGTTGACGTGACTATAGCTACCAAAAGCATAAGCTTGGCATTTGGTGGATTTGTTGGATCTCTTCTCGCAGTTGATCTATTTTACTCAAAGAAAAAAGGAATAAATAAACTTACGGGACAGACATTTGCTCATTTATTTATTCTTCTTGTAGTTATTGCGGGTATTTGGTTTGTTCTTAAGCCGGGGATAGTTTTATGATGGAAAATATTAAAGAACACATAATAGAATATATGGTACTTTTTGTTGCAATGACAGGGTTTATATGCCTTCTAATGATATTTAGATACAATAAATTAGCTCTTCTTGGGGTTTCAGGAATAGGATCTGTCTTTTATATCCTGTGGGGTATAATCCATCATGCAATAAGGAAAAGACTTACAAGAACAATTGCATATGAGTACATTCTTTTTGGTATATTAGTCTTTCTTCTTCTATTTACAGTTCTTAGTTTTTAAAAAGATTTTTTAAAGAGAATTTTTTATGAAGATAGTTGTAGTAATACCTACTTATAACGAGGCGAAAAATATTGGCAGATTAATAGATGCTTTAGATATTGAATTTAAAAATATTCCCAATCACGAGATGCACATATTAGTAGTTGAGGGAAACTCTCCTGATGGTACAGCAGATGTAGTTAGGGAGAAAATGGAAAGCTTAAATAATGTTTATCTTCTAATGGAAGAAAAGAAAGCTGGATTAGGAGCAGCGTATGTGTGTGGATTTAGATATGCAATGAAACAACTTGGTGCTGATGTTGTAGTTGAGATGGATGCTGATTTTCAACACGATCCAAAGGAGCTTAAAAGTTTATTAAAAGAAATCGATAATGGGTACGATTATGTTATAGGATCAAGGTTTATTGAGGGTGGAAGTATTCCTCAGGAATGGGAGTTTAAAAGAAAATTATTTAGCAAGCTTGGAAATACAACTTCAAAACTAATTCTAGGTATTAAAAATGTAAATGATTTCACCACAGGGTACAAAGTATCAAGGGTAAAAGGATTTGTAGATACTATTGATTTAGATAATATTTTATCTAAAGGTTTTGCATATAAAATGGATCTACTTTATAAAATGCATAAAGCTGGAGCAAGGATAAAAGAAGTTCCAATCCAATTTAGAATAAGAGACGAAGGAGATTCTAAGATGGAAAAAAACAATCTAATTGACTCCTTGAGGGTAGTTACAACTTTAAGACTTAGAGATAAAGATACCCAAAAGTTTTTAAAGTTTTGCGTAGTTGGTTTCATTGGTCTTTTTACAGATGCTGGTCTTGCAAATATATTTAGACTAACCATATTTAGCTCAAAAGATTCACCTCTTGTATCAGGACTTATTGCAATGCTTGTTACATTTCTTCTTAATAACTTTTGGTCCTTTAATGAAAACAAGATAAAAGGATTTCTAAATAAAGCAATTTACTTTCTTGTTTACTGTGTCTCTTCTTACGTTCCAATAGTATTCAGATCATGGTTAGTTGGGTATTTTGTGTCTAACTTTGGCAATACCTTTGTTGTTTTTAATATTGCGTTCTTCATTGGTATAATAGTAGGACTCATATGGAATTTTACTGTTTACAGCAGAATTATTTGGAGGAAGAAAAATGATTGACTATTCTATTGTTATTCCAGCCTATAATGAAGAGGATAAGATAACATCCTCACTTACCCAAGTTGTTAACTTTATGAGAGGTTTCTGCAATTCTTTTGAAATTTTGGTTGTAAATGATGGGAGCAAGGATTCCACTGCAGAAAAGGTAGAAGAATACTCCAAAAGTAATATTGAGGTAAAGTTAATAAATAATCCACATAAAGGAAAGGGTTTTGCTGTATGGACGGGGATGATAAAAGCAGAAGGTGAGCTTATTTACATGGCTGATGCAGATTTATCTACTTCAATTGACGAATTAAGGAAATTAAGTGTGTGGGTAACAGATCAGAATTATGATTTGGTTATTGGTTCAAGAGAAGGAGTTGGTGCAAGAAGGGTGGGGGAGCCTTCTTATAGGCATATAATGGGAAGATTTTTTAATTATTGGGTGCAGTTTATTGCTCTTCCTGGAATAAACGATACTCAGTGTGGTTTTAAACTCTTTAAAAAGAAAGCTGCAAAAGATATTTTTGGAAGGTTATTAGTTTATGGAGAAGGTACAAAAGAAATAAATACCACCTACTTTGGGGCTTGGGATGTAGAGGTGTTGTACTTAGCTAGAAAGTTAGGATATACTATCAAACAGGTTCCGGTAACATGGACTTATGTTAAGTCTAAGAGGTTTAATCCCCTTAAGGATGCTTTTAAAATGGCTTGGGATGTGACAAAGGTTAGACTTAATGATCTAAGGGGAAAGTATAAAACTGCCAAAACGCCCTGTATGTAAGCTAGTAATTACAGAGTATTTATTTGGGGTGAATATTTGCTTATGAAAATTTGCGTAATAGGAACAGGATATGTTGGCTTGGTTGGTGCTGCTATATTTTCAGACTGGGGAAATGAAGTTATAGGTGTAGATATTGATGTTGAAAAGATAGAAAGAATAAAAAAAGGTGAAATGCCTATATATGAACCCGGTCTTTCTGAAATTGTTTTAAAAAGTATTTCTCAAAACAGATTAAGTTTTACTACATCTTTAAGTGAAGGCATAAGAGATTCAGAAATTGTTTTTATTTGTGTTGGTACTCCTCAAAGTGATACTGGAGACGCTGATTTATCTTCTGTATGGAAAGTCGCTGAAGAGATTGGAAGAAATCTAGAAACTTATAAAGTTATTGTTTTAAAAAGTACAGTTCCTGTAGGAACAAATGAAAAGGTAAAAAGAGTAATTAGAGAAAATTTAAGATATAACGTTGAGTTTGACGTTGTTTCAAACCCGGAGTTTTTAAGAGAAGGTTATTCAGTTGAGGATATGCGAAATCCAGATAGAACTATTATTGGTTCTGACTCCGAAAAAGCAATATCTATAATGAAAAGATTGTATGAGCACCTCGGAAAACCAATTGTTGAAGCAGATTTTAGATCATCAGAAATGATTAAGTATGCTTCAAATGCTTTTCTTGCATCAAAGATCTCGTTTATTAATGAAATGGCACAGATTTGTGAAAGATCTGGAGCCGATGTATCAACAGTAGCAAAAGGAATGGGATTGGACAGTAGAATAGGTCCCAAGTTTTTAAATGCAGGAATTGGATATGGGGGAAGTTGTTTTCCTAAGGATGTTGCTGCTTTGTATAAAACATCTACAGATCAAGCATACGATTTCAAGCTTTTAAGGGGCGTTATGGAGGTTAATGAACTTCAAAAGGATTACTTTGTTTCAAAGATTGTTAGATATTTTGGAGGAAACTTGTCTGGAAAAACATTTGGGGTATTAGGTTTAGCATTTAAAGAAAATACAGATGATATTAGAGAATCGGTTGCAATTGAGATAGTAAAAACACTAAGAGGATTTGGAGCATTCCTGAAAGTGTTCGATCCTCAAGCTATGTATAACTCTAAGAAAGCTTTAGGAGAAGTTAGCATTAAATACTGTTTAGATAAATATGAGGCTGTAGAAAACACCGATGCTTTAATAATTCTTACTGAGTGGAAAGAATTTGGAACAATTGACCTTGAAAGAGTAAGAAGTAGTTTGAGGAATATTGTAATTTTTGACGGGAGAAACATTTTGGACAGGAAAAAGGTTGAAGAAGCAGGATTTACCTATTTTGCAATTGGGAAAAGAACAAGTGGGTCTGAACTACTTAGTAAAAGACCAACAGGTACTCCTGGTGTAATATTAAATAATGGTAACTAGAAAGAAAGTTCTTGTTTTTATTCCAGAATTTCCGGTTTTAACTGAAACCTTCATTGAGAGAGAATTATCCAAGTTAGTTGAAAGAGATAATATTGATTTAGTTGTTGTCTCGCTTAAAAAAGGACGTGGAAGCTTATCAGAGAATTTAAAAGATAGTGTTTATTATAAAAGATTAGGAGTACTAAATATTCCTGGTGTATTAATTTATGTTCTTACTCATCTAAGAAGTATATTAATAGTGAGTAGAGAGTTGGATTTTGGTCTTACTAGCAAATTTTATCTTTTGTTTAAGTCAGTTGGGTATTCGAAGATATTTTCATCTTTTAAGCCTGATATTATTCTTACTCACTTTATGTCTGAACCTTCAACAATTGCAATGATAGCATCAAGAATTGTTGGTATACCATTTGCAGTATCTGGCCACGCAAGAGACATTACTGTTACTTGTGAATATGCAGCTCAAAAAGCAAAATTTTCCAAGTTTATAACAATATGCAATAAAAGTGCTTTTTACTTTTTTAGTAATTTAATTGGTGAAAATAATTCCTCAAATGTTTATCTTTCTTATCATGGAATTGATGTTGAAAAGATAGTTAACTCTGTGCCTGGAATATTTAAGAAAGCAGATAAACCTGTAATTATTGGAGTAGGAAGATTAACAGAGAAAAAAGGATTTAAATATCTAATAGATGCTTCAAAAGAGCTAAAAGATAGAGGTTTGGATTTTTATACTTGTATTATTGGTTCTGGACCTCTTTATGGTGAGTTAAAGAGTCAGATAAAGGATTTAGGATTGGGTGATTTAGTAAAGATAGTTGGAGATAACAAAGGTATATCTAATAGCGAGGTGCTAACGTATTTAAGATCCAGTGATGCATTTGTACTTCCTAGCATTCAAACAGAAGAAGGGGATGTTGATGGTGTAGCTAATGTACTTCTTGAAGCAGGTGCATTTAAACTTCCAATTGTTGCAACAGATGCTGGGAGTACAACTGAAGTTATTTTAAATGAAAAGACGGGTTTAGAAGTTAATCAAAGGGATTCAAAAGCAATAGCTAATTCTATTGAAAGGTTATTAAATGATAAAGATCTGTGCTTAAAGCTTGGTCAAAATCTATACATTAAAATACAGGAAAACTTTAATTTGGATAAAAATATAGAAAAATTGGAGGGGTTACTAATAAGATGAAAATAGCAGTATTTATCAAAGCTACAACTTTTCATAAAGGACATGGGGGATTAGAGATTCAGAATAGAACTATCTGTGAGGAATTGGTAAAAAGGGGACACGGTGTAACAGTATTTTCTCCAAAAAGAGAGCTAGATTTGAAAACTACTGAGGAAAAAGGAGTCTCTTATGTCTTTGTTGATGCAGAGTACACTAAATATTTAATTTCTCCATTTAGAAAAAATAGTTGGAATAAAAAATCTCTAGAGGTTTTTAAGAAATATCACAAAAGAAACAAATTTGATTTGGTTTTAGGTCAAAGTGCATCTGCGGAAAGTATTATTCAAAACAAGAATGATTTAGATATAAAGGTTGTTTCTATTGCACATGGCAGTGCAGTTTCCGAATATGTTACATTTTTTAGAAATATTAATAGTGTAAAGGATTTATTTTGGTTAGTTAGAAATACTCAGTATTTTCTAAGACAATACTTTGGGAGGCAAAGAAATTTTATTCTCCACTCGAATAAAGTTATTGCTGTTTCTAATTATGTTAAGAATGCTTTGATTGAAGAAACATTTATTCCAGAAGATAGAGTTGATGTTGTTTATAACGGTATAAGGCCTTCTGATTTTAATGGGTTGGATTTAGAGAAGAAGGGCGGAATTGCTGGTAGCAATAAAAGAGTGAATTTGTATTTCCTTGGTAGAGTGGAAAAATCCAAAGGTATCTTTACTATTCTTGATATTGTTAAGAAAATAGACAAAACCTTTGCTCTACACATAGTAGGCGACGGGTCAGACCTATCAAAGGCTAAGAAAAAAACTGAAGGCTTTGGATTATCTGATAAAGTTATATTCCACGGAAAGTTACGGGACATAAGTGAGTTTATGGAGGTTTATAAACCTGATATATTTGTCTTTCCAACCAAAAGAATAGAAGGCTTTCCTATGGTACTTGTTGAATCTATGTTTGCGGGTATTCCAGTTGTTGCTTTTAACATGGGAGGGGTGTCTGATGCTGTGGAAGATACGAAAACTGGGTACTTAATTAAAGATGGAGATATAAAAGAATTTAGGAAAAAGTTAGAAATATTGATGGAAAATGATTCTTTGAGACATGAATTTGGAAAGAATGCAAGAGAAAAAGCACTAAGGTTGTTTACTCTTGATAAAATGATAGATAGCTACGAACAAGTTTTTAAAGAGGTTTTAAAATGAAAATATTAAGGATAATTTATGATTGGCCACCTCCTTGGCAGGGCTTAGCACCCCATCCTTATGAGATGACTTTAGCTCAGACAAAAGTGGGGCATAGTGTAGAGGTGTTTTGTGGCAGATGGCCCAGGGCTGGAAAAATTGAACAACCAGAAGGAGTGAAAGTTAATCCAATAATTAGAGAACCCTTTCCTGGAACTATCTTTTTTACTTCATCTGTAATCTTGTTTTTTAAATATTTAGGATGGAGAAGGAAGAATAACCCCGATGTTATTCACTCACATGGGCATTTTGGTGTTTGGATCTACTTTTATAGATGGTTTCTTCAGAAATATTTTCCATGGTCAAAAGAATTAAAAACTTCTCTTGTTGTTCATTTTCATAACATTGCTAAGGACAGGTGGGATGCTATGGAAAAGAGTAAAAAAAATATAAAACCACTGTCCAAATTTCTTGTTTGGCCTATGTCAATTTTCTCAGATAAAAAAGCAGTCAAGTGTGCATCAGCTTGTATATTTGTAAGCAGAGATAATATGCAAAAAGCTGTTGATCTTTATGGAGCAGATCCAAAAAGATGTTTTGTTATTGAGTCTGGAGTTAATCCTAATTTATTTAAACCGGTGGGATTTGAAGAAAGAGAAAAATCAAAAAGGGATATTGGTTTTGACCCGGATGATAAGGTTATTCTTAACCATGGTCTCATGTCAGAAAGGAAGAACGTTCACCTTTTAGTAGAAGCGCTAAAGTTTCTTCCAAGAGACTACAAACTATTATTGGTTGGACCTGGGGAGAACGAATATATGACAAAACTCAATACTTCAATAAAAGAAACTGGAGTAATTGATAGAGTGGTAAAGGTTGGTTATACCCCATATCCTCAAACCCCAATCGCCTATCAAATATCAGATATTTTTGTTCTACCTTCCTTATGGGAAGGGCTTCCAAAGGTAGTTATGCAGGGATTAGCATGTGGAGTTCCTTGTCTTGTATCGGGATTTAAACTGTCTGAGGAGATTAAAGGCCTTTATTACCTTGAGAGTCTAAGTCCGGAATATATCGCAAACTGTATCCTTCAACTAGTTGAGAATCCTTCTGGAGTTGATATTCAAAAAGTTTCATTGCATTATTCATGGGACGCAAGAGTGAGAGAAATTGAGGGTGTGTATGAATTTGCTAAAAAGAATTACCTTCTTTAAACATATTTTAAGTATCCAAAAGAAATACTATATTTATATATTCTTTATTCTTCTTCATCTATTTCTTTTTAATATAAATACAGCTGAGTGGGGGGATTCTTATAGGATCTTAAGATCAGCAGAAAATATTAGAAGACTTACTTATGAAACAAAAGAGAAAAGACCTCCTCTTGTAGCAGCAGCTATTGCTGTAAGACCAAATAAAGTAGATGCCGTTACTTGGGGTAGGGTAGTTATGTTTGTATTTAGTATTTTATCCCTTGTTGTATTTGATAAGTTGGTTTCTATTTATATAAAAGATGAGAAATATCAACTAATTTCTTTATTATTTTTTGTCTTTAACCCAGTTTATTTGTATTGGTCAATCAGGATTATGACTGATGTTCCTTTTTCCTTTTTTGTTCTTATTGCTTTCTATCTACTTTTAAAATGGAAGAATAGTTTAAACGTAAAGAAAAGTATCTTATTAGGTTTTGTCTGTGGGCTAGCAATTTTGACTAGATTTGAGGGTTATTTACTTACTTTATCTATAGTAGTTGGGGTTTTATACCTTAACAAGGAGTTTTTACTTCGATTAATTAAACCTAAGGTTGTAATAGACATTGTTATTCATAAAATTAGATTCCTAGTACCTTTAGGATTAACGACCTTAGTTGTGATTTTACCTTGGTTAGTATTTCGTAACCCCCTAGACTCAAAATATTTAGATGAGCCTGAGTATAGAACTTATGACCTACGTATGGCTTGGATATATTTTGTTTCTATCTTATATCTCTTTGGTTTTTCTCAGTTTTTTTATTTTATATTTAAAAATCCCGCAGGATTTATAAAGTTTTTTAAGCAGAACTTAGGAATTGCCGCCTTTACTTTACTGGAATTAATTTTAGTACTTGTTTGGCCTGCGGCAGTCCCAAGGTTATTTATTCCAATTATCCCGTTTTTAATTATAGCTTTTATATCGTTATTAGAGAAAGCTGATGCTAGGGATAGTAAGGCTAGGCCTTTAGATATTTGCGTGATTGTTTTTATAACCTTCTTCTATGCCCTCAGCCAATATGTTCTAAAACTTCAATTTCTAGTGGCTTCAAGAAATATATTAATTATGATATTTCTTATTCAACTAGTTTTGATGTTTATGCTTGTAAGTAATAAAAGAAAAGGTTTTATGGCTATAGCTGTTTTATCTATGCTTGTGTGGAGTATGTCGATTGTTTATCTCCACAGAAACTTATATTACTCAATTAAAAATGCCTCTGAATATGCTACTAACAACCTTTCTGGAAGGGTTGGCTACAACGATGTTAATGGTGTATCTAACTGGTATATTAATTGGTCTGGTATTAACAAAAATATAGGGGGATACTACTTTGAGCCATTACAGAAAAGTGATTTAGACTTTAAAAAAATCCTGAAAAAAAATCCTGATTATCTTATTCTAACTAATGAGCACAATCCTGATATGAATTTTGATTTCAGCAAAAGACCTTACCTGACCGTAGTTAAAGACTTTAGGTATAATGTGAACGGCAGAGATTTCTTTGCTACGGTTATAAAATTTAATAAGGATTATTACAAATGAAGTTATCTGTTGTTATTCCTTGCTTTAACGAAAAAAACACAATAGAACAGATAGTTGACTTGGTAAAGTCAGTTGAGGGTATTGATAAAGAAATAGTAATTGTTGATGATGCGTCAACTGATGGAAGCATTGATACTCTAAAGGTAATTCAGCAAAGAAACCCCGATATTAAAGTAATTTATAAAGCTGTAAATAAAGGGAAAGGAGATACTTTAAAGATAGGATTTCAACATACAACTGGGAATTACGTAATAATTCAAGATGCGGACCTTGAATATGATCCTCAGGACTACAAAAAGCTTCTTAGAGCGTTAGACGAAGAAAAGGTTGATGTAATTTACGGATCAAGATTTTCTGGAAGTTATGAGAAAATGTCCACTTTACACTACTTTGGAAATAAGCTTCTAACCTTAATTACGAACATGTTGTTTGGTGTAATGCTTACAGATATGGAAACATGTTATAAATTAATACCTGGAGATTTCGCTAGAAAACTAGCTATTAAATCTACTAGATTCGAATTTGAGCCTGAAATAACTGCTAAAATACTTAAAGCTGGTCTAAAGATTAGGGAAGTTCCTATTTCCTATAAAGGTAGGGCTTTTAGTGAGGGAAAAAAGATAACGTGGAAGGATGGATTTAATGCCGTCTACTCTCTTATTAAATTTAGGTTCTTTGATTAGGTAAAAAGAGTAACATGATTCAAAAAATACTTAAACTAACAAAAGATAATATACCACTGGCCGTCCTAGCTCTTTTTGTAGCTTTAAACCTCCTTGTAGCTATAAGGCTTAATGTATTTAGATATAATAACTTTGATTTTGGTAAGTTCGACCAAGGCAATATGACTCAAATGGTTTGGAATACTTTAAGGGGAAGAGTTTTATACCTGACTGATTACTTTGGATCGAATGTCCCAAGATGGGCAATGAGCCATGTAGATCCAATACTATTATTATTTGTTCCTATATTTGCAGTTTTTCCACATCCGATGACATTAGCTTATGCTCAAATTGTTTTTGTACTTCTTTCTGCATTTATTGTGTATGAAATTGCAAGATTAGAGTTAAATTCGAGAATAACTGGATGTCTTCTTGGTATTGCCTACTTATTATATCCTTCCATGGGTTTTATTAATGGAACAATGGGGTTTCACGGAGTAACTGCGGCAGTACCATTTTTCTTGGCAGCCTTTTATGTGTTTGAGAAGATGTATAAGGAAAACAATTTTTCCACAAAGGGAGTGGTAACTTTGTGGATATTACTAATAATAACGATGTCGGGTAAAGAACAGATTCCCTTATACATTATTATGTGGGGTTTATTTATATTATTTTTTAGAACAAAAGGAGTTGAGGATTTTAAATTAAGTAAGGAGTGGTTAAAAAGTTTCTTTAAATTAAAACCAGCAAAAATAGGTTTAAGCATGGTTATTGTTGGATTTTTATGGTTCTATGTTGCTTTTTTTGTAATTATCCCAAAATATTCAAGTTTAAGAGTAGAAAGCTACAAAAGATTTGTGGAATCTATTAACGTCACTTTTACAGGAAACAACAACGTAACTCTGCCAAACTACTTTTTAAGCAGATATGGTGAGTTTGGAAATTCGTATGGAGAGGTTCTGTTAAATATGATCCTAAACAACAGAATGGTAATTAGAGTTTTCTTGAGTGGAGATAGACTTGATAGTCTAACAAGAACATTTGCACCGGTGTCGTTCCTTCCATTAGCTAACCCCTTTATGCTTGCAATAGCAGCTCCAGATTTTCTTATCAACTACATGGTTACAAGTGATGGAGTGGGTACTGAAGATATAGAGAATCATAGAATATCTATGATTATTCCAGTTTTGTTTATCTCGACCATTTACGCAGTGTCTTTCTTTGGAAAAGTATTTAAAGAGGTTCTCCCAAAATATAAAAAGCACGCCAAGGTTCTCACTGTTTTTGTTTCCGGTGTTGTTTTAGTTTCTTGTCTTGTAACATCTTCTAATTACAATAACCCTATGTATCTGTGGTTTAACCAAGCTATTAAGAAAAGGGTATTTGCAAAGTATGATCAGGAGTTAATAAAAGGAGCAGACCTAGAATTAGGAACTGTTGTTAAACTTCCTGATTTGGATATTAAGGATTACGCATGTGCTAATGAAATAATAAAGATGATTCCAGACGGAGCTTCAGTATCAGGGCCTGATAATCTTGGTACCCAGCTAAGTATGAGAGAGACTTATGCAATTTACCCGTCTCTCTGGAATTCTGCAGACTACGTAATTGTAGATGTTCTATCAAGAAAGCTTCTTACTATATTACAGTTGAATACAAATATTGTTAGAGATGTAACTAAAAGTGTAATAGTAAGTGATAATTACAAACTTGTGATGGGTTGTGGAAACTTATTCCTATTTAGAAAAGGTAGTGTGCAAGATAAAACAGAACCATACCCTATTCAAGAAAGATATGAGTATAAGGAGAAATATAACTTTGATTTTTCAGATACATTAAGAGTTGTTGATTTTAATCTTCCTTCAAAAGTAAAAAGAGGGGTTCTGGATAAAAATACTATTGTTTATCAAAGAATTGGAAATGGGGCTTTGGATGGATTTGTTTTGTATATGACTTACGTAAATAAGGATAGTGGAGATATTTATCAAGTTGCAAATTTACCATCATTTGCAATCAACAGACCTGTGGACTGGACCAAAGTTAGGTACTATATAGAAAACGTTGATGTAGCCCTTCCTTCTTACCTTAAGCCGGGGGAGTATCAGACATTCATTAGTTTATCTAATAAAATAAAATATAGGAGCTTATACTTAGGCAACTTATTAGTTGAATAAATAAAATATGAAAGAACTTGGTAAATGGCAAATAGTTAGTATGATAGCTCAAGGTTTGGCTATGCTTGCAGGTATGATTCAAACCTTTGTTATCATTAGGATTCTTACTGTTGGTGAATGGGGTATTGTTCAGCTTGCTATATCTATTGGCGGGGCTCTGGGAATATATCAACACCTAGGGCTTGTATCAGCAAGCACAAGGGAAATATCTTCGGTGGAAAAGAAGGAAGATATTTTTAAAATCTTTGTTACTTCAGTCGCAGTTAGGTATTGTGTAACACTCCCAATTGCACTAGGTCTTTTTATTTACTCAAGACACATTGCAGTAAATCTTTATCACAATGCAGGTCTAATCGTTCCCTTGAAGCTATATGCACTGTCTTTAGTTTTTCAAGGTGTCCAGGGAATTCTTAATTCAGTAATTTCCGGTATGCAAAGATTTAGAACTCTTTTCATATATCAAATTGCAATATCTTTTGTAAGTATTCTTTTATATATACCCTTAGTTTATCTTTTTAAGATAAATGGCTATTTTTATGCCTTTTTAGTATTTAATATTCTATCTTCTATTGCTCTTTCAGCTATAGCCCTCAGGCCTTTAATGGAAAAGCTTCTTTTACCATCAAAGAAAGATTTTGTTAGGTTATTTAAAGAAATATTCTCAATTAGTATTGCCATTTATGTTGTGAAGATTTTATATACAAACTGGGAAAAGCTTGGAAGCAACGCTCTTGGTTTATTTAATTCAGCAGAAGTTGTAGCAATATATGCATTTGCAATGCTTTATGCTAAGAAAATTATGAACATATCTGATTCTGTTACTACTGTTAATATCCCAGTATTCTCAGAAAGATTTGTTAAGAATTTGGATGAATTTAAAGAAACTTTTGTTAAGAATTTTAATAAGCTGTTCTCATTAATAATCTTTGTTGGAGCATTTGCATCCTACTTTGCTCCTGAAGCAATAAGAATACTTGTGGGAGGAAATAAATATGACGCATCTCTTCCTCTTGTTGCTCCTATGGTTTTTGCCTTTATTGTATATTCTTTCATTAACATAATAACCTCAAGTGTAATGATCCCTGCAAAGATGGCAAAAAGCATGGTTGGTAGTTATATTTTCCTGATACTAGGATCAGTTGCTTCATTCTTTGGAATTTATAAATTTACTAATCTTCTTTCTGCTGTTTCTTGGGCTATGGTTGTTGGTAGCATAGTTTGTCTTTTTTTCATGGTTTATTGGATAAAAAAGAAAATGAAGCTGTCTTTCTTTAATATTGATCATGTAGCTATCCTTCTCCAAGGGTTTGCAATTGCCTGGCTTTGCAATATTGATATCTTGTGGGTAAAACTTGTGGCTTTTATTCCCTTTTCACTCCTTCTTTTGTTTTCTCTGTTTATTGCGGGTTTTATATCAAGAAAAGATTTGGAATCTGTCTTTAACAAAATCAAAATGTTAACTCCCAAGAAAAAGTTATTAAACTTATGAAAGAAAAGCTAAAAACACTTCTAAAAATTACAGTTAGTATTGCTCTTATATCTTATTTGGTTTTAACTAAGATTGATAAAAGTGAGCTGATAAATAATTTTAAGTTATTGGATTGGAAATTTATTCCTTTGATATTTCTTTTTATAATTTCTCACTACGTTGTTAGTTCTTTTAGATGGAAATCACTTCTTATTCATAAAGAAGCAAAAAACGTAAGTCCTTTGTATCTTTTCTATCTCTATTTTACTGGGGCTTTCTTTAATAACTTCATGCCTACAAGCGTTGGTGGTGATGTTTATAAAATGTATAAGCTATCAAAGAAAATAGATAGCTCTGCAGTAGGTTTTTCATCAGTTTTTACCGAGAGATTTACTGGTATTGTTATGCTTGTTCTTATTGCCCTTTTAAGCTTATCTAGGAACTTAAAGCTTGGTGTGTTGGTACTTGTGTTGTGGCTTATTCTTGGGGTGTATTTAGGATTGTATGTGTTAAGGCTTCTTAGTAAGACAAGATTTAGTTTCTTTAAAAAGATTTATGAGGCCTTAATAATTTACAAGGGCCATCCAAAGGTCTTATTGTTTGCAATGTTCTCATCAATTATTGTTCAAATACTGGCAATACTTACTCAGTACTTTACATTTGTTGCAATAGGGGTGAAACTTCCTCTTCTTTATTCCTTTTTAGCATTTCCAGTAATTACACTTGCTGGGTTTTTAATTCCCTCATTAAATGGATATGGAGTTCAGGATGCTTTGTACATGAGTATGTTTTCTCTTGTGGGAGTTGCTAGAGAAACTGCTTTTTCAGCTTCAATTATTTATCATCTTTCCAGACTTTGTATAAGTTTAATAGGAGGAGTGTTGTATGCTCTTGGAAAGGATGCGTAAAACCCTATCCTTTATTGGTAGTCTGCGAGACTATAAATATTATCGAATTGTTCTGTCAGTTTTATTTGTGATTTTCTTTTTTGCAACAAGAGTCCCTTATCTTTCTAAAGATACAATCAACCCAGATGGTGTTAACTGGCATTATAGGTCACAGCAGTTTGTTGTTGGTCTAAAATTTCTTCAGTTTGAGAAAACTTACCAGCATTATCACCCCGGAGTAACTTTAATGTGGGTTACGGGTATTCCAATAGAGATATTTAAGCAGGTTACTAATATTAAAGATTATAATTTATATAATTTTGAATCATTTGATTTTGTTGCTAAGTTTTCACTTGTTGTTGTCCAGTTACTTCTTTCCTTTGTTACTATTTATATACTTTCAAAGATAATTGGTTTTAATAAATCATTTCTAACTGTATTTTTTTTCACATTTGAACCTTTCTTTGTTGGCAACTCCAGAATGTATCACATGGATGTGTTAGTGACTCTTCTGTTATTTCTATCGATTATTTTCTCTTTTCTAAATATGAAGAAGTTTTCGATAGGATTGTCTTTGTTGTCTGGGTTGTTTTTAGCACTATCCTTCTTAACTAAAAGTGTAGCTATCGGAGCAGTTCTTTTTGTTATTTTCTATGCCTCTTCTTACTTTATTTCTTCAAAACAGTATAAAAAGATTGTTCCTTATGTTGGATTTACACTTTTATTCTTTATTTTATTTACCTTTATGTTCTTCCCGGCTCTTTGGAAAAACCCAGTTTATTATCTTTCCTTGATATTTAAGGAAGCAGCAAGAGTAGGTATTAGAAAGGGACACGGACAGGTTGTTTTTGGCGAGTATACAAGAGATCCTGGGTTTTGGTTTTATCCCCTTGTATTGCTTGTTAAAACAAGTCCTTTTGTAATTATTGGATGTTTAGCATCACTGTTAGCTTCTGTTAAAGATTTGGGAAAGAGTATTGGAAATATATTAAAAAATGTAAATGTGAAGTTTTTAAACTTTGGATTGTACTGCCTCGTATTTTATCTTGGGTATGCATTTAGTATGACTTTTCCAACAAAAAAGATAGATAGATACATGATAGTTGTGTATCCCTTGATGGCTTATCTTTCAGTGGTTGGTTATTCAAGAATTTTTAGAACACTAAAAAATAAAACTGAAAGAATTTACTTTTGGATTGTTATCTTTATTTTTTCTTTAATATTTTGGATAGTGCCTTTCGTTAAGATTTATCCCTATTACTTTACGTACACTAGTCCTTTGTTTATTAATTCGCAGATTGCAAACAAAGTTGTTGAACAAAAACCTTTTGGTGTAGGAATTGATCAGCTTAAGAACAAAATAGTTGAAAAGTATGGGGATATGAAGAACATGGGATACCCTAAACTTGGATTCATTGATACAAAACCCATAAAAGCTATATATCCAAACTCTAAAATACTTGATGTTAGGATATCAGGACCTGGGCAATACGATCTTTTGGTATTGGGTGTAAATGAAGAGATGCCGGATAACACAAAAAGCGGAAAATATTTATTTGATAAAGATTTATCTGTGTGGATTAATGGTTTAGAGTATTGGAGAGTATATGTTAAAAAAGAAAAGTAGCTTAATTCTATTAATAATTATATTTTGTGCATTAGCTTTAAGACTAACTGGAATTACTCATGGTTTTCCTTTTATATTTCACCCTGATGAACCGACTATTGTTAGATCTGCCTTGGGAATAAGATTTAATCCTAATCCTAAACATTTTGACTGGCCCCATCTCTATATTTATCTAAATTATTTTCTGTATATGGTTTTTGCTAAGTTTAGGGATTTGTTAGTTACTCTTGGTTTAAAAAATACAATATCTTCTGCATTTCCTTTGATTTGGAATGATGATTTAATCTTCTACTTTCTAACAAGATGTTTTTCAGCAATACTTGGAGCTTTAACTGTTATCCCTGTCTATTTATCCGCAAAGAGTTTATTCAATAAAAAAGTTGCTTTGTTTGCTGCTTTTTGCATGGCTTTTCTTCCTTACCATGTTTGGCATTCTCACTATTCTTTGCCAGATGTTCCTATGGTTTTTCTTCTTTCTTGGGGATTATATTTCTCATGTTTTATATTAAGCAGCTCAGATCTTAAGAATTATATATTATCTGGGTTTTTCATTGGTTTAGCAGCTTCTACTAAGTATAATGGTGGTTTATCGGCTTTAATGGTTCCTACTGCCCATTTCCTAAGAATCCTTGAGTTAAGGCAAAAGGATGGAGAAAAGGTCACAATAGTGGATTTCAGAGGCATTTTAGCCTTAATATTGTCTGGTTTGAGTGCTTTTGGAGGTTTTCTGCTAGGGACCCCGTATGCCCTTTTGGATTTAAAGACTTTCTCAAGAATAGACGGTCCTCAAGGAGCTTTTTGGCAGTTTACTAATGTTGGATCTGTAAGTTTTGCTAAGCATCTAATGCAGTTTTTTAACGAGCTTTTCGTAAGTGTTTCTGCCAATATGGGATGGGTAGTGATATTAGCTTACGTACTCACACTTTTCTATTTAATTTTTAGAGTTGTGAAAAAGAGAGTTGTTGATATTGATTACAAACTGATATTTTTGTATCTAATTTCTTTGTTTCTTTTCTGGTATATCTCTGGATTTAAGAATACTAGATCTCACTACTTTTTTATCTTTTACCCATTTGCTGCAGTAATATTTGGATTCTTCGTATCAAAAGTCTACGAATGGTTAGATTTAAAGAAAAGATTTTATTCTTTTGTGTTTGTTTTTTTAATGTGTTTTCCTTTAGTGTTTTTCTCAGTTAGGAACTCTTATGCATACTACAGAGGGGATACAAGAAATGATTTATATAAATGGCTTGTTTCAAATCTTAAGCTGGGGGAGAATGTAGTCTATAACGATGTAAAAGCAGTCGATGTGTTTGGGAAACTAGGAATTAAGACCGAAAAAGGTTTTGAGAACTTAGAAAATGTTAGTAGTGCTATGGTTATTGTTCTTGATCCAGAGAATTCTATCGATTTTCTTAATAAGAATTCTTCTTATCTAACTAAAGAGAAAACCTTTGGCAATAAGTTGAGACTTGGACCTAATATTGAAGTTTACAAGTATAA
>Ga0265292_1000619_pt1 | contig 45190 bp, 30 predicted proteins | sample Munlanlewell296A_FD_189080 | JGI IMG/M metagenome (GOLD analysis project Ga0265292, IMG submission 189080) | Leachate microbial communities from a municipal landfill in Southern Ontario, Canada - Leachate well 296A | ecosystem: Engineered > Solid waste > Landfill > Unclassified | place: Canada... | reverse complement strand
CATACAACCTCCGGCAAAATCTTTCCGCCACCATCGGCTATACGATGAACGACTATAAAGATGATATTACCGCAGCAAATACATATAAGGAAAATTCCGGAAATGTCCGGCTATCAATGAGTTTTTAGGAGGAAATAATGAAACTAAAATCGGGAAGCGGGAAGCGGGAAGCGGGAAGTGTTTTAATGATTTTTCTTTTCACTACTTTCTACTCCCTACTCCCTACTCCCTGCCTTTACGCACAGAAAGAATCAAAGACATCAATTGAAACCAAAATTGCCATTGAATCAAGCATGGAGAACCGTCTGAAAAAAGTGCTCACTGAAATAACCGGCACGGAGAAAATAGTCGTTATTGTAAATGTCCAGTTAATGAGTGAAAAAAAGGAAAAAGCGCCTGCCAAAAAAGAGGATGAAATGTTTCTTCCCGGAGTTCCGATAAAAGAGACACTTGCCGAAAAAAAGGTTGAGTCGGTTATGATGTCCGCCCTCGGCGACGATACGAGGACGCTCATCAGAAAACTTTCGGTCACGATAATTCTTGACAATTCCGTTTCGTCGAAAGTTGTGGATATCGTCAGGGAAGTGTCATCCGGTCTTCTTGGAATAGAGAAGGAAAGAGGCGATGAACTGAATATTAAGCAGATGAGTTTTCAAAAAAATATTTTTTCGTGGGGTTCTATCTTTTATCCGCCGAACATTTATTGGCTTTTTGCGGTATTGGCGGCGCTCGGCTTTACATTAACAATTTCAATGTTTTTGTTCGGACCTTTCCAGAAATTTGCCAAGGATTTTGTTTCTGCGGCGGTAAGTTCCGCATCATCATTTAAGGAAAAAACTGCGGAAGCGTCCGGCGGTTTTGCGTCAGGAATGTCTCTTCCGGAAATAACCGCTCCGTCGGAAATCCGGAAAAAAGAGGTTACGGCATCCGGCAAAGAGCCGCTGTTTTCATTTATCAATACGGAAAATATAAAAGAACTCGGGTACCTTCTCAAAAACGAACCGGCAAAAAATATAGCGATCATTATGAACTATCTGACACCGGAATTATCAGCGCGAATTTTTCCCGAAATACCGAAGGATATAAAGAAAGATGTCGTAGTTTTTTTGTCCAAGGTGGAGGAACTTACTCCGTCAGAGGTTGAAAAATTAGAAAACCATCTTAAAATAAAAATTGATTTTCTTTCCGGCGGCGAGGAAAAAATACGGGATATTGTAAATTCTGCCGACGAGAAACTTCAAGGCGAGATTATTTCCGAACTAAAAACCAAAGACCCGAACCTTGCACAGAAAATTGAAAAATCAATTGTTCGTATTGACATTCTTTCCTCTATGGATGTGTCCGGTTTGCAACTTTTAATAAAACAGGTGGGAACTGCCGTATTCGGACAAGTACTGAAAATTTTACCCGCCGAGCAGCAGGAAAAAATATTTTCCGTTTTGCCTTCCGGCGCCGCAACCCGCTTGAAACAGGAAATGGAGTTGGGAAAATCACTGACACCCCAGCGGCTTGAAATTGAGAAAAAACGAATGTTGGATATTATCCGTCGGATGCGTGATAGAGGGTTGATATGACGCGAATAGAGGCACACGAATAACGGCAAACATCACGAACAAGACACGAATGACTGCAAAGACGGGATGCTTCGTTTCACGCAGCATGACACCACAGAAGCAGTCATTCTGAGCCGAAGGTGAAGAATCTTATTCGTGATAATTCGTGATTTAATTCGTGGACTTTTTCGTGTATAGGAGCGTAGCGACTATGGATTTAATGACTTTATGCGGGTTGCTTATCGGCGGCGGTTCCGTCTATTATGTAATGGTTCAGGGAAACATTGTAAATCTTCTTTTAGACCTCAACGCAGCAATTCTTGTATTCGGCGGAACACTCGGCGCCGCGCTGATTACATATCCGTGGAGAATAGTAAAAATTATTCCCCATGCGATATTAATTATGATTTTTCCGCCCAGAAGGATAACCAATGATGCAGCGGTAAAAATCATTGTTTCTCTTGCCGAAAAGTCAAAGCGGGAAGGAATTGAGAAACTGCAGGAAGAAATTCCAAAATTAGAAACGCCGTTTTTGAGGGATGCGTTGCAGATGGTTATTGACGGTTTGGAGACGGACATTATCAAGGAAAAACTTGAAAAGGAACTTTCGCTTGTCCGTCAGCGCCACCATCAGGTTTCATCAATTTTTCGTTCAATGGGAGCATATTCGCCTATTTTCGGACTATTGGGAACGCTGATTGGCGTTGTTCAGGTTTTAAGAAATTTAAGCGATGCCCAATCAATGGGTGCTGCAATGGCTATCGCGGTGACCACGACATTTTACGGAATTTTCGGCGCCAATTTTATGTTTTTACCGATAGCGGGAAAACTTACCATTTATTCCGAGGATGAAATCACGCTGAAAGAACTTCTTGCCCGCGGCGTTTTATCAATTCAAAAAGGAGATGTTCCTGTTTTAATTCAGACGAAACTTGAAGCATTTCTGGCATATAAACTTCGCGGGAAAGAGGCAGAAAAAAAATAGAAACTACGAAAAATTGATTCTTAAAGCACAGATATGAAAGTATCAAATTCATTATGGAAAATATTTCTAATTTTTATATTTTCTATCTTTATCAAGGAGTTTAGTACTACTTTATGTGCTGAAGATAGAACTTTAGTAAAAAGCACCGACTCATTAGCAGAAATCTATTTGTACCGGATAGCAGAAAAACCAAAAGAGAAAAGTAAAGTTACTGGGGTTATGTTAATGATTGCAGGGATTACTGGCGTAATTGTTGCCAATAACCCAGATGCTGTAAATGATAATTCTGTTAGGATATTGTCTATAGGGTTAGGCACACTCTTGGTTAATATTGGAATTTACCAACTTACTACTCCAGGTCGTGCAGAATATGAATACTTGAGTTATGTGCATACCATAGTTAAAGAATATAATTTATTTTGTAAAAAAGGCGAGTATCTAAAAGCGGGCAAAAAAATATCTGAACTGCTTGAAATAGAACCAACAAATCCAGAATGGAAGAAAACAGATGAAAAACTTAAAAAAATTGTTGAAATTGTGTCTTCTGAAACAGGGAAAGAGAGAATTTCTGTTTTAATCAGGAAGAGTGTGAATAGTTATTTGGGAATAGAAGGTGATGAAAGAATTGCAGTGCTATCAGTCCGATACGCGTTACAAATGAAACCTAATAATCAAATTGCAATAAAATTATGCAGTTTTATAGAGCACCAATATCCCGGAATAGCAAAAGTAGAAGTAACACCTCATGGGAAAACAGTTGTTGAACATAAACTTTCTTTAGCGCTTGATTATATTTATGATGGGAAATATGAGAAAGCAATTTTAGAATGCGATGATGTATTAGTACTTGAAGAATATAATGTTTTAGCATTAAAAAGAAAAGGGTCTGCATATTATGCGCTCGGTGAAAAAGACAAAGCTAAAATTGCGTGGGAAAAAGCAGCCCAAATCTCACCTGCCGAGCCAGAAATAAAAAAGTTCCTCCAAAAGATAAAACAATAAATATGGCTGAAAGAAGAGAATCTGATTCGCAGGAAGACAATATTTGGACAACCGTATATTCGGATATGGTGACCAATCTTATGCTTTTTTTTCTGATGCTGTACGGTTTGACCCGAATGTCAGCCGATATGCGCTCCGACATTACAAAAGGACTTGAAAAAAAATTCCGCGGCGCAACCTCTGCGGAAGTCCGCGCGGAAAAAGTAGTTAAAAAGTTCACCGAGGAAGAAACGGCATCAAAGGTCAGCGATCTTGCTCAAAGCGAAAAATCGGGATATACATCCGTTGAAATTAACGAGAAACAAATCAAAATTACGCTTAATTCCCCCGTGCTTTTTACGCCTGGGAGCGCCCAGTTGCCCGATGCAACAAAACTCGCCCTGAATGATGTAGCAAAAATTATCAGACCCGTTCCCAACGCAATAATAATAGAAGGACACACCGATAACACGCCGATTTCCAGAGGGCAGTATGCAACGAACTGGGAACTTTCCGTGGCGCGGGCTTACAGCGTGATTGAGTATTTTGTCAAAAGTAAAAATATCTCTGCCGGCAGGTTTGTTGCGGCGGGTTATGGCGAGTTCCGGCCGGTTGAGGGAAACGAAACCGAAGAAGGCAGAGCAAGAAACAGAAGAATAGAAATTGTGATGATACGGTGAATAACACGGAACAGGCACGAAACAAAGGAACACGAAACAGACACAGAACAGTTCCGCTTCAGTTCCGTGTTTAAGTTCCGAGTCAGTTCAGTGTATTCGCGGAGCGAATATGGATAAAGATTATTTTCAGGAAGAAGACAGCGATATAATTTCTGCGATTGAAGGCGGCGAGGATTCGCAGAAAACGTCAAAATCCGAAGATGAAAAATACGACAGCGGCCCCCGCGAGCATTTTATTTCCACTGATTCATGGGTAATTCCATATGCTAATCTGATGACTATTCTTATGATTTTCTTTATGATACTTTATGCTTATGCCGTTTTATACGGCGGCGGAGCCCGATACGAAAAAGCGATGGCTTCAATTCAAAAAGGGGTAGGCGGGAGCAATGAACAGTTGAAAAAAATAGAGACACTTGAAAAGGAAGCGAATGCCGGAACGCAGATGGAGGACTTCATCAAGGAAAAAAATCTTTCCGAGTATGCAAAAGTTGAAACAAACGCCCAGAGGATAAAAATTTCCCTGTCAAATCCTATATTATTTGACAGCGGCTCCTCGGCACTTAAAAGTGCGGCAACGGACGCGCTAAAAGAAATAGCCCAATTAATTCTCACTATGGAAAATCCGATTATTGTTGAAGGACACACCGACAATGTTCCTATTGCTTCTGCAAAATACCGTTCCAATTTTGAACTCTCCGCGGCAAGGGCGTTCAGCGTTATTAATTATTTCATCAACAGCGAAAAAATCTCCCCGGAAAGATTTTCCACATTCGGTTACGGGGAGTATAAACCGGTTGCTTCAAATGAAACTGAAGCCGACCGTGCAAAAAACAGAAGAATAGAGATAAACATCATTAGAAAAGGTTAAAGGTATAAATTAAAGGTTAAAATATGGAATCAAAAAATAAAAATTATAATAAAGATGTAGTACGACGATTTATCGTCGCTTGTAGTGTTTTAATTTTAACCTTAAACCTTAAACCTTTAACCTTTCTTCATTCCCAGGAAATTTCCACTCTCTATCAGGATGCGATGACGGCGTTTTACAAAAAAGATTACAAAAAAGCGATTTCATTATGGGAAGAGGTTATGAAAATAGACCCGAACCAGAAAAATCCTCCGAAACTTATAGAGATGTCACGCTCAAAAATGTCCGAAAACATAAAGCCGCTCACCGACGAATTCAACAAACTTTTGGAGAGGGGCGAATATGCCCAATCATTAGAAAAATTGGACGGACTTTTGGAACTTGACCCGACAAATCCCGCTTGGCAGAGTTACAAGGAAAAACTTAAAAAGTTTGTGACTAATGTTGTCCCTTCGGGAGAAATTTCCGAGAAAGGTAAAATCCCTCAACTTTTAAGAAAAAGCGTCAACAGTTATTTAGGCAGGGAGAAAGACGACAGGATTGCTGTTCTTGCCTCCCGCTATGCGTGGCAACTTGAAAAATCAAATAAACTTTCGGAAAAAGTATTTCTTTTTATGGACAAGGAGTTCTCGGTAGTTGCCAGAATTGAGGTTATTGACAGGGTGAAGACCGTTGTTGAGCAGAAGCAGGAGACAATTTTAGATGCTATTTACGACGGTAAATACGAATACGCCATAATGGAATGCGAACTTGTAATATCACTTGAGACGGACAATGCTCTCGCTTGGAAACGGCTCGGCTCGGTGTATTATGCTCTCGGAAAAAGAACAGATGCCAAAGCGTGCTGGCAGGAAGCGATGAAAATCGCGCCCGACGACGCCGAAACAAAAAAGTTTTTAGAGAGAATAAAATAGAAAACAAAGGTTAAAGGGTTAAGGTTAAAATTTTAACCTTTAATTTATACCTTTAACTTGTTTTTATGGTATGTGTAAAAAATCACATTGACAGAATTGCAAAAATCCTTTATACTTTTAGTAAGATTAAAATTCGGGAGGTTTTGTGAAAAGAAAAGTAAATCAAATTCGTGAAACACAAACGGAATACAAAACACACAGGGTTATGGAATATCCTGTAATTGTTCATCACAGCAAATACGGTTATGATGTTGAATGTCCGATACTTCCCGGTTGTTGTTCTCAAGGCGATACTTTTGAAGAGGCATTGGAAAATATTAAAGATGCAATAAAAATTTATCTTGAAACAACGGAAGAACTTAATAAAAGGAAACTCAATAAAAATAGAAAACTTGAATATGTGGAAATAGGAGTATAATTTGTTATTTACGGATATATCCTGTGAGCGTGTAATTAGAGCATTTAAGAAAGTAGGATTTGAAATAATTAAACAAGGCAAACATACAAGTATGGCTAAAGAAAAACATATCATTACTATACCAAGACATAAAAGACTTAATCCATATACATTAAAAACAATTATAAAGAGAGCAGGTTTGACCGACGAAGAATTCAAAGAATTGTTATGAAAGATATGAAAACCAGAACCGCAGCGAAGCAGCACCCGAACGAAGTGAGTGGTGTCCCGAAAATTTCCCTTTGTAGTCGCAGAGTTTACTCTGCTTTATTGTCATTGCGAGCGATAGCGAAGCAATCGCTACTTGTTATTTTAATTACCGGAGCTCCCATTATTTCTCACGCCGCGACCGTGAAAAGTGTACAGAATGGGAATTGGAATATTAACTCAACATGGGACACAGGTGCCCTCCCTACTGCAACGGATGTGGTTTTGATTTCTCATACAGTAATATATAACCAGAACTCAGTATCTGTTACTTGTTCATCTATTACAATAGAAAATTTAGGGACTTTACAGTTTGATGGAGCGATTTCCGCCCGCACAATGATTGTAGCGGGAGATGTAAATCTCCAATCCGGCGGTTCGTTCCTGATGCCGCCGAATACCGGTTATATTTCAGCACTAAAAATAAAATGCGATACAGCCGGTCAGTATGGAATAATTGTAAATAACGGCGGGACATTTGATGTTCAGGGCAACACCACAACAACACCGTCAACAAGAAACTGCTTAATCGCCTCAGACAACCCATCTGCAAAAACATACATCAGAAACCTTTCACAAACAGAATCAAACTTCAATATGTATTATGTAGAAGTAAGCAGTGTGGGAATAAATGCTTCCGGAAAATACGGAATAACTTTTGACGGTTCAGGAACAAGAGGAAAAATAAATTATTGTAGCATTCATAATGGATATTATGGCATTTGGCTTAACAGCAGTTCCAACAACACAATAAGCAATAACAGTTGTTATTCAAATTCTTGGGCTGGCATTTACCTTTACTCCAGTTCCAATAACACAATAAGCAATAATAATTGCTATTCAAATTCTGCTGATGGCATTTTACTTGATAGTAGTGCCAATAACAACACAATAACCAATAATAATTGTTATTCAAATGCTTCTGGCATTTTAGTTAATAACAGTTCCAACACCACGCTGAGCAATAACAGTTGTTACTCAAATTATGATGGCATTTTCCTTAACGCCAGTTCCAACAATACAATAAGCAATAACAGTTACTACTCAAATACTAATCATGGCATTCGGACACAAAATTCTATAAATAATACAGTGGTCAACTGTGATTTAAGTTCAGGTGGTAATAACACAAATGGTGATATTGGATATGATAGTGGTGGTTATGTTTCCAAACTAACCTTAAAAAATTGCAAGTTATATTCTACAACAAAAGTAGATACAACAGGTATGGACACCGCGGGGTCTTATCTTGTTTCGTATAATCAGGACGGGACATCGGGCACGACGAAGGTGTGGGGCGATTATCATATTGGGCAAGCCGAGGGCTTGCCACTACAAAAGTTTAATTACGCAGAACCGCTTTATGTTTCAACTGCGACTCTGCCGAACTCAACAAAAAGCGGCATTGGTACAATTACTTATCCCGTAACTATTGATAGTATGACGGTTACAGAGTTGTGGGAAGTGAAATGCACAGATGCTGGATTAGGTTATTTTTCAGTAAAAAGAGGAACATTCACACCCCTCACGGCGGACGGCACGGCGACAGCACAGGTGCCTTATTCAAGCACAGCAAGGGGAGTAGGATTTACCTTATTGACGACCAATTTTGTGATAGACGACGCTTTCTATTTTGTAACGATTTCCTCGTCGGTTGATATGAATGTCCAGAAAAGAATTGAGTTCAACGATTCACCGATTGGAACAAAATTAACTGTTGATAACGGCGGCACGGTTCAGATGCTCGGCACAGCCGCTAATCCCACGATTTCCACAAATGCGGTAGGAAGCACTTATTACGGATTTCAATCGTCAGGAACGCTGAATTTGAGCAATTATGTTTTTTCAAACTTACTGCGAACCGGTCTTGAAATTTATCCGCAAGCGAATGTCGTTGATTTAAGCAGCGGAACATTCAATACGATTCAGGGCAGCGCAGATTCAAGTTATATCAGGGTGAACGGGCTCACATCAAATAAAATATTTTACGGCTGCGCATTCAACGATACGTCAGGTACAGCAAACTATAATGTAAAATCCGACGGTGCGGGCATCAACTGGACATTTAGGAATTGGAGCGGTGTAAAAGGCGGCGCGGCTTATACTTCTACATTAAACAGCGCTGTAATAAACTGGGAAGTTCCACCAGCAGCGCCTACGAATTTAAACGCCACCTTACTTAGTCCGACATCAATTCAGTGGCAATTTACCGATAATGCAACAAACGAAACAGGACTATACATTTCCAGCGGAACGAGTACTACGATGCGGCTTTCTCCCAATCTTGGTAATGGTTCTTACACCGGAACAACTTCATGGGTTGAGACAACTTTAACTCCGAATACAGCATATCAGAGATATGCCGAGGCGGTAAATGTTATTGGTTCATCGTGGTCTGTTTCAATCACATCATATACGCTTGCGAATAAATCTTCGGGAACATACATTTCAAATGTGACATCTCATTCCATAACCGCAAATTGGTATGCTAATGGAAATCCGAACGGAACATATTTTGATGTTGAGTATTCCACTGCGGACAATTTTGTTCCTTACGGTGAGGTCTATGGAACGGTTGCGCTGACTGCCGACTGCACAGGACTTTTTTCAAACACAACTTACTATTTCAGAACAAATGCAAGAAATTTCCAGTCAATAAATACCGGTTTTGACACGGTGGTTTCTACAAAGACCCTGCCGCCGCCGGATATAATACTGCCGGTATCAATGATTACATTCCCAAGCGTTTCGGTGGTTAATACTCTTGCCACAATTTCCGGGACATCTGCGGATAATGTTAATGTAAGCGGTGTTAGTATAAAAATTAAACGGCTGAGCGATGACAAGTATTGGGACGGCGCCGGCTTTAATTCCACTCCGGAAAACTGGCGTTCTGCATATGCGCAAGACGGCGGATTTAATTCCGGCAATGAAAACTGGAATTTAACCGAGACGATAAATTCATATCTTACCAGCGGGACATCCTACTGGCTCGTTTCCCGTGCATCCGATACAGCCGGCAATTTTGAGCCCATTGGCGCCGGATTTACGGTTATGTATGATTCTGCGCCGCCGACGGTAACGGACAATCAGGCGGGTGATGATGTTGTGAGGGCATCGGCGGGGACGACTTACAATGTTGACTTTTTTGATGCCGGTAATTTGGATATAATTCAGTATAGAGTTTGGACACTACCCGCTCAAACGGGAAGTATAGTGAAGGACTGGACAAATATAGCGACCAATGTAAATGTCCCTTCTTACACAACCGACTGGCAGGTTGATTTCAACTCGCTGTATAATTTATCGGCAACCAATTATATTTCCGTCCGTGCTTGGGATGTCGCGGGAAATACGACTACTGTCAACGATGTATTTTATGTGAAGAAAGACACCGCACCGCCGACATCGGTTATAACAAGTCCTGCAGACGGGACAAATCTATCACTTTTAACAATTTCAGGAACTGCAAATGATAATTACGGCTTAAGTCAGGTAGAGATAAAGATAAAGCGACTTTCAGATAATCAATACTGGGCAGGTAGTAATTGGGGTTCTGAAACATGGCTTCTTGCTTCCGGCGTCAATCCGTGGGGTTACTATGGACTTAACGATTACTCTTATCTTACAGCCGGCGCATCATATTGGGTTGTTTCACGGGCATCGGATACAATGGGCAATATTGAAACACTTGCGGAGCAGGATGTCGGCTCTTCTACATTCACATATAAAATTAAAAAAACAATCGGGTCGGGAAACTGGACGAATGCTGCCACATGGTTCGGCGGACAGACGCCGCTTGACGGCGACGCTGTTATTATTAAAACCGGAAGTGTAGTATCTTTGACCGCTAACACATCCTCTCTTTATTCATTAACGGTAGAAGACGGCGCAGTTCTTAACGGTCCACAAACTATTAATATTTCGTCCGGAAGCGGCGGCGGACTTTACAATTACGGAACGCTTTCAAATATAGCAGGGACATTATACATCGGCGGCGGTTCCGGGAATAAAATATATCTGTCAACGGATAATGCGCAGTGTTTTTCTTCAATGTTTATAAATGCCGGTTCCACCGTTACGCTTCAATCGGGTACAACGGTCGGGTATTTGGATATAGCCGCCGGCGGTACATTGGACGCCAATAACAGACAAATATATTTATCCGGAATGTGGCAGCAAAACGGGACATTTTTGGCGGGGGCATCTACCGTAACATTTACCGGCACAAATAACCAGTTGATTCAGGGCAGCGCAACTCCTAAAATTTTCGCCAACTTTGCTGTGAATTCATCCTCTACCGTTAGCCCTACCGGTCCGCTTGATATAAACGGCAATTTTACAATTTCCGGCGGAACATTTGTTGCCGGTGCTTATAATCACACAATATCAGGTGATTTCAAGCAGACAGGCGGCGGGTTTAGCGCCCAAACATCAACTATTACCTTTGACGGGTCAGGCGCACAGACGGTTTCACTTATGCCCGAAAGTGCTTTTAATCATTTTAACTATTCCGGCACCGGTTCATTGACACCGCTGTCCAATCTTGACATAACCGGTAATTTCACGGAAGGCGTCGGAACATTCAATTGCGGGAATTATGGCTATAAAATTTCCGGCAATATGATGAACAATACCGGCTGGACTTTGGGCGGTAATTCAACTTTCGCATTTGACGGCACCTTGCCCCAAACCATTTTTAACGCCATCAATTTTGATAATGTTATTGTGAAGAATCCGACAAAAGTGGTATATGCATCCGATACATTATCGCAGATAAAAAATCTTTCAATTGACCCCGGCTGTTCGTTTGATTCGTCTGCGCTCGGCTATCTGGAAATTTTGGGTAATTTCACAAGCAGCGGAACTTTTGTTCACGGCGGGTCATTCACACGGTTTGGACTGTCAGGAAACAACACAATCTGGACGGTAGCGACATCCACATTCAACAATGTGATAATAAATAAATCAGTTGCAACTGATAGAGTGGATGCGTTGACAAATCTTTCTATAGGCGGCACGCTGGAAATTTATTCAGGAACGCTGAATATGCTGAAATCATCTTCTAATGTTGAAGGCGCAACAACTATTGACGGTTCATATGCAAAACTTGATATCGGCTCGTCCACGACTACCCTTAAAGGTAATGTGCAGGTGCTGAACGGCGGGACACTTCAACTGCCTAATGTATCGCCTGCAGCGGTTCTTAAACTCGGCGGCGCATTAACTGTTGATTCCGGCGGGTTCTTCGTTTCGCTTTCGTCATTTAACAAGGTAACTTCGCTAAATCCCGGCGTGCAATTTTACAGTTTTGATATTTTAGCGGGAACGATAAATGTAACTGGTCTCACTTTTGAGTGGGTAAATGTAAACGGAATGAAGCTCGGTGCATCCGCCAAAATCCCGGCGTTGAATAATATCAACTTCCAATCGTTGCAGTCGGGTGCGACAGCGTTGAATCTGCTTTATTCGGTCATCCCCGGGACTTTCACATTTACAGGGCATAATTTTGAATATTCTCCGGCAGATACGAAAAATGTAGCAGCGCCGAATTTAACCGGCGTGATTGTTGTGATGCAAAGCGCGATAGGTTCAAAATCAGGACCTTCTTATGAAACCGACCCGAACGACAGAGTTTTCTGGCAACCGGGCGATTCAATTTCGGTTGTTAAGCCGTCTGGCGGTGAGACATATGTTGTTAGCACATCAACGCCGATTTTGTGGAATACAGCCGGCAATATTAAAAATGTTAAACTTGAATATTCAAAAGATGATTTTGTTTCAAATATCAATTTCATAGCAAATGTATCAACATCATCAACATTCGGAAGTTACAACTGGACAATACCGAATGACCTGTCAGCGACGGTAAAGGTTCGTGTATCAGCGTTAAATTATTCCGCGATATGCGGCACTTCAACTGCAAATTTCGCTATTCAGCAACCCGTTGCGGCGCCGTCCGGTTTGACAACTGCATTACTTGGCACAACATCAATACAATGGCTGTTCATAGATAATGCTTCAGACGAAACGGATTTGTATATTTCATCCGGAGTGGATGTAACGATGCGGTTGTCAGAAAATCTCGCTTCTTTGGCCGGTGCCGGCGGCACAACGAGTTGGTGGGAAATAAATCTTGCCTCTAACACTCAATACACGAGATATTCCGAAGCGAGAAACGCCGTCGGAAGCAGTTGGTCGGTTGCCGTAGCATCATATACAATGTCTTCTGCTCCATTTTGGACGCAAATCGTCAGTCGCTCATCATACAGCGTAGAACTTGATTGGCATCCCAACGGCAATCCCGAACCGGGAACGGATTATTTAGTTTCACATTCAACCTTTATGGATTTCTCGTCTGAAATTAACGGTACTGCTTCAACATCAACATATATCGTTTCAACACTGGATTCGGGAAAAACATATTATTTTAAGGTGCGCTCCCGCAACGGCGATGGTGTGATAAATCAACAATATGATGCAATACTTACGACTACCACGCTTGACGGTGTTGTGCCTGCTGTGGCGATAACGGAACCAGCCAACGGCTCGTATAAAAATTACGCATCCATATTTTCTGCGTTTTACGGACCGGCGTCCGATAATGTGGCGGTTTCAAGCGTAGTTATAAGCATGCGGATAAGCGGAGGGAATTACACCAGCGGTCCCGCTTTTGATTCCGTCTCGCCTTTGTGGTTTGATTGCGAGGTTTATCCGAGTTCTTGGGCATACCAGCCAACGCCGTCGGATATATTAACATCGGGCACGATGTATGTGATGGAGGTAAAGGCAGTTGACGCATCCGGCAATTGGTCGTCAGTTGCAACCAGTTCGTGCACATATGATAATACACAGCCGGCATCTGTGGTCGTGTCTCCTGCAAACAATTCAATTATAAACTCGCTTACAACGCTCTCAGGAACAGCGTCTGACAATACCGGTCTGCAATGGGTTGTGTTGGGAATACAGCGGCTTTCCGACGGTACATATTGGACCGGTGCCGCGTGGGGTTCGCCGACATGGCTTGCTGCAACGGGAACAAGTGCGTGGAATTATACTGGATTTACAACTGCTAATTTGACCAGCGGGACATCTTACTGGGTTATAAGCCGAGCAACCGATTTCGCCGTTAACATTGAAACATCAACGAGCGGTTCGGTCGTATTTACATATCAGGCGGCGGTGAACGGTGTCTTCAGCGGAGATTTCTCTCAGGTTGGCGGTGCGCTTTATGACAGCACCGGCGACGATGGAGCGCAGGGCGTGGCGGTTGATACGATAACCGCCGGCGGCCCGTATATTTATGCCGTCGGTGCTTCATCAAACAGTTTTACCGGTTATGACTATTTCACGGTAAAATATAACTCTTTCGGAATTATAGTAGCGTCGGCAACATATAACGGTGGGTCTTATGATACGGCACATGGTGTAGCGGTGGATAATTCAGGCAATGTTTATGTTACTGGTAAGTCAAATAATGGCACAAATTATAATTATTTCACAATTAAGTATAACTCTTTATTAAATGTCATTTCATCTGCGACATATAATGGTGGTAGTGATGATAGTGCTTCTAGTATAGCGGTAGATAACTCAGGGAATGTATATGTTACAGGTTTTGTCTATAACACAAATTCCGATTATTTTACTATAAAATATAACTCATCATTACAAGTTGTTTCATCAGTAGCATATAATGGTGGTGGTAATGATGGTGCATCTAGTATAGCGGTAGATAACTCAGGGAATGTATATGTTACAGGTTTTGTCTATAACACAAATTCCGATTATTTTACTATAAAATATAACTCATCATTACAAGTTGTTTCATCAGCAACATATAATAGTGGTAATGATGATCAGGCAAATGGTGTGGTGGTAGACAACTCAGGGAATGTATATGTTACAGGATATTCCTTAAATGGCACAAATTATAATTATTTCACAATTAAATATAACTCTTCATTACAAGTTATTTCATCCGTTACATATAATAATGTCGGGGATGATTTTGGCGCCGATATAACAGTAGATAGTTTCGGCAATGTATATGTTATTGGTGGGTCGAATAATGGTGCAAACTATGACTATCTTACAATAAAATACAACAATAATCTTGTTTTTCAGTCCTCTGCTGTATTTAATGGTGGGTCTGATGATTGGGGCAAAGGTATAGCAGTAGACAATAACGGTTATGCATATGTAACCGGCTATTCAGGCACCGGCTCAAACAACGATTTCCGCACAATTCGTTATCAACTGCCTGATTTACCGGCAGTAGTTATTACCGTTCCTGCTGCACCGACGGGATTAACAGCGACGGAAGTAACCAATTCATCAATAAAATGGGTTTGGACTGATGTAGCAGGCGAGCAGGGATATTATTTGAAAACTAGCACCGGTGGATTGGTAGCATCCGTTGCATTGAACACGGTAAATTATGCGGAAACGGGGCTTTTACCCAACACCCAATACGGCAGATATGTAGAAGCATACAGCGCCGGCGGTTCCGTTACGTCTTCCGGCTTGTCAAAATATACTCTGGCGGCAATCCCGACCAGTTTTGTGGTCTCGGCGAAGGATTATAACTGGATAGCGCTTTCATGGTCGGCAAACAACAACCCCGCTCCCGGAACTCAGTATGAACTGTACAATTCCACCGACGGGTTAGTGTACAAACTTTTAATCGCTACCGCATCCGTATCGTTTACGGATACGGGGCTTACCCAGTTTAGTACTTATTATTACAGATTATACGCGGTAAACGGCGAGGGTTTAAAGACCGGACCGGCGGAAGTAATCGCAGCAACTCTGAATTCCATATCAAAAGGACCGATTTCCGGAAAGGTAACGCAGTCAGACGGCACAGCGATAACCGGTGTTTCCGTGCATCTGTATAACAACGAGGGTACGATAAAATTAGCTGAGACGGCAACAAAAACCGACGGGACATATATACACGATAATTTAGACGATGGAATATACCGAGTGATATGCAGTTGGCTTGTCAACGAAATTGAGTCGGTCGTCTACAAAACGGACATTCCCGAAAATAGTAAGAATGTTTTATTCACACTTGAAATACAATATCAGTTGGCACAGTTGGCAGGAAAAATCACGCTCGGAAGCAAAGCAAATTTTGTAAGCGGGAAATTTGCGCCGGCTCAACAACCATATGTGGAACTTTTGCAGCGCGGCCGGGTAATTGCGAAAATAGATGCGGACACTTCCGGCAATTACACGATACCGAATTTACTGCCCGGGAAATATGTAGTGAGAGCGTTCAACGGCGTTCAGATGTCCGAGCCGGCGGAAATAAAAGTCAAAGAAGGCGAAAAAATAATGCTTAATTTCAGATGGGCGCTGGGCTTGGTTCACGAAAATGTCTACGCATATCCGAATCCATGTAAAGATTCTGTAATTATACGGTATAAAGCAAATACCAATCACATTGTAACTTTGAGGATTTATAATATTGCAGGAGAACTTGTAAGAACAATTAAAGGTGACGGGAGTGAATTCGGTGTTTCTTCTGTTAAAAAAATTCCGTGGAATTTAGAAAACGACGATGGTTCAGAAGTTGCATCCGGAATTTATATATACATACTTGAACTTAAAGAAACTGCCGACGACGGCGAAAAAGCGACGGTGAGGAAGAAGTTGGCGATAATAAAGTAATTGCACGAATAAATTCGTGCCTACAATGTAATAACAACACCATAATTTGTTTGTAGGCACGGTTTTAACCGTGCGATAAGCGACCACAAAACGGGAAAAAAATGAAAAAAATGAAAAAAATAATTTGTTATCTGTGTTTATCCGTGTTTATCCGTGGTTTCTCTCACGCTCTTGAGATTCGTTCCGTATCCGTTACCGACCAGTTGGGTTCAACTCGCGCCAACTATTCTCACACGGAAAAAGTAAATCTTAACGCAAGCGTTTTCAACGACATTATTACCGACAGAATTTCTTTCAGATTTGAAATAAAAGATCCGGCTGGCACCGTAAGATTTACGCACACCGGCAATTCAATCCCGGGCACAATCGGCGCCGGCGGCTCGTCGGTGAAATATATCCCGATAACTAATTTTTTCTCAACAAGCGGGAATTATAGACTGGTTGTCACCGCAAACGCCGTTTCAAAAGAAACATATTTTTCCGTCTACGCTCCGAATATCACTCCGACATACCCTTCAAATTACGCGCGTGATTTAACGGATAAGCCGCTTGTTTTCAGGTGGGTGGCATCGGGTGCGGCAAAATACAAAATATATGTGGCTCTTGATGCGGCATTTTTCAATACGATACTTACAGACGAAACGGCGATTATGCAATACAGTTATCCCGATAATCCGACGGATACGCGGCAAAAACTTTCCGCCGGCACCATATATTACTGGAAAGTTGAGGGAATAGATGCCGCAGGAAACATCGTCGCAAAAATGGCGGCGCCTTCCAATTTTACCATAAAGTCAACGGCGATAACCATTACCGCAAAAGACCTTGTTGTTTTGGATATTATGCCGACGCCTTATCAGCCGAAAGTAACAGTTAGCATAAAAAATCAGGGCGGGAAAACGGAGAATGCAATTCCGCTGTCGCTATACTTAAACGGAATGTTAGTCGGCACTCAAAACATAGACACGATTTCCGTCGGCGAGACGAAAGCGATGAGTTTCCTGACAAATATGTCTGGGCTGGTTGTGGCAATGGCATCTTTGACTTTTGACGATGATTACATAAAAAACAATACTTTTACGAAACAGATTTCTATTTATACATCCGTTGCTGTTTCAACCGCGACTGCAGTAACCGAAAAAGCAAAAATACTGGGCACGGTGATATCTATGGACGGCAAAAAACTTCCCGATGCGGTTATCAGGTTTGACGGTCCTTCAAAAGGAATGGTTTTGGCAAACTCCGGCGGCGAGTATAAAATAGAAAATCTGGCTATAGGTGATTACAAACTTATCGCCTCTGCGAGCGGATATGTTGAATTAGAAAAGATGGTTAAAGTGGACAAATTAAAAGCATTCGCGAATATTGATTTCGAACTGAAAACGTCTGAAGTCGCTAAGCAGGAAGAGACACTTGCGGTAGGAATTATTAAAGGGCTTGTGGCTGATGAAAATAAAAAAGGACTCGCGGACATAGAGATTGTTCTTCTGAAAAAAGACAAAAAGGGCAAACTTGAGGAATATCAAAAAATGTTTTCCGATAAAAACGGTTATTATAAATTTTTAGATGTCTCTTCCGGCGAGTATGTTTTATCGGTCAAAAACGATAGTTACGAAGATGCGGAAATTCCGGTTGAGTTAAAGGACGGAAAAATCCGGATAAAGGATATAAAGTTGGTCGTTAAAAAAGAGGAAGTTGCTGCGGAAGAGGACTACTCAAAGGACTCAAAAAAGTTGTGGGCAAAATTGAAAGGTTTAATCAAGGATGAAAAAATATTATCGCAATTAGACGGTTACGAAATTTCCGGTTACGATACAAAAGGCGATGTTAATAAAATAATTTCCGAATTGGAAGAAGGCAACGCAAAGATAACAGGTTTGGAAATTACAGCGGAGTAAAAAATTTATGATGAAAAAAACCATTTTTTTTATTGTTTTAATTTTAACCTTAAACCTTATACCTTTAACCTTTATTCATTCCGCTCAGATGACAGGCGTTATCACAACTATAAAAGGCGAAGTTCAGGTATTGCCCTATCAGAAAAACACTTGGCAGCCGTCAAAAGTCGGAGCATTTCTTTATGAAGGCGATACGGTAAAAACTCTGAAAAAATCTCAGGCGGCGATAACATTAACAAACGGCGTGGTGATGAAATTAAACCAAAACACGGAGTTTTCTTTTGATATAACCAGTTCAATTGAAAAAGTCGGTTCGCAGATAAAAATGGCAGCGGGTCAGATTTGGTCAAGCGTCCGGCCGAAAACAAAATTTGAAATCCACACGCCCGTTGCAATAGTTGCGGTAAGAGGAACGGAGTTTGATACCGACCTTTCCGGCGGCCGCCTGAAACTTAAAGTATATAAAGGCACGGTTAATTTGAAAAATAAATTCGGGAATAAGGATGTGGGCGAGGGAAAGGAATCATCTGCCGGCGGGGACAGTCCGCCCGATGAGCCGAAAGACAGCAAAGGAGAAGAAAAAAATTGGGACGACGAAATAGTGTCCGAGGGTTCGCTTAAAATAGAAACAAAAACCGCAAAACCGGTTACGGATGCGCCGTTTGAAATAGCGGTTTCCGTCAATGATGCGGATAATAAATTGGACAAAACGGCGAAGCCCGGTATAACTGTTAAATCGGACCCGGCAGGAATGTCGTTTTCTTCCGACGGTGCAAATTGGGTCAACGAACTCAAACCCGAAGGCGTCTCGGAAGGTGTCGTGAAACTCTTCGCAAAAACATCCGTTTCAGGCGTTAACTCAATTATTGCCGCAGCAGAGGGCTACACCGCCGGACAACTCACTATAACAGTTACACCAGCCAAAACAAAAAACCTCAAAATGAAAGTCAAGTCCTCCGCAGGTGACGACGAACTCCTCCTCAAATTTAAGAAAAAGTAGAGTAAAAGAAAGGTTAAAAGTTAAAGGTTTAAGGTTAAAATTTTAACCTTAAATTTATACCTTATACCTGCCTTTTTAGTGTGTGTAAAAATTCACAAACCCGCATTTTACCGACGACAATTTATTAGGCATAAACACGCCAAAAAACTTTCCCCTTGACAAATACCAAAAAATACTTTATACTTAAATTAGGATAATTAGGATTTTTAGGATTATTGGAGGAATGATGAAACCATTAACAACCTATCAAATTTCACAAATGGTAAATGTGAACATTACAACGGTAATTGACTGGATTGACAAAGGGCTGCTTAAGGCATACAAGACACCCGGCGGGCACAGAAGGGTAAAGCCGTCTGATTTACTGAAATTCTTAAAAAAATATAAAATGCCCATTCCTGATGTCATTGCAAAAGATGTAGGGGCGGATTTATCCGCCCGACCCGTAGCAATCTCAAAAAAGGTTCTCATAGTTGACGATGACAAAGATATTTTAGAGTTTATATCAAGAGCACTTAAAAAGTTTTACAAAAACATAAAAATAGAATTTGCATCAGATGGTTTTATGGCAGGCAAAAAAATCGCAGAATTTAAGCCCAACTTGTTGATATTGGATATCAAAATGCCGGGTATGGACGGTTTTGCGGTATTGGAGCATCTCAAAAAAGAAAATATGAAAATTTTAGCAATAACAGGTTATCCGTCAAAAGAAATAAAAGAAAAGATATTTAAAGCCGGCGCCGATGATTATTTAGTAAAACCGTTTTCAGTTGAAGAACTTAAACAAAAAGTTGAGAATCTGATGGGAGGTAAAAAATGAATGGAGTAAAAAAAATCTTTCACCGTATTTTTTGCGGACAGGAAACTGACAAGAAATATCTTGAGCCGGTAATAAATCATCTCCTGGACGCTTTTATAATAATAGACCACCGCGGTATTGTAACTTCCGTTAATAAGGCATGTTGCAATCTTCTGGGATACGATGAATCGGAAATTATCGGACAATCAGCCAGTTTATTTTTTGTGGACATTAATGCACCGGAACAGGGACAAAATGAAATATATCTGGGAAAAATTTTAGACAGATTGGTTCTTAAAGGTTATGTAAATAACCTGGAGGTTATATTTCTTACCAAGTCCAAAAAAAAGATACCGATGATGTTCAACGGAGTTGTTCTGCGGGATAAAAAAAACAATATAACCGGTGTCCTTGGTCTTGCCAGAGACATAAGAGAAATAAAAAGAAATATGGGTAAAATCAGGGTTCTTCAGAAAATATCACTTTTAACTTTAAAAGAGAAAGACATTTCTGTTATGATGAAAGATATCGGAAATTACATAAAAGAATTTTTTGAGGTTGAAAGAGCCACCTATTATATGGTTGACAATGGATACCTGAAATCTGTTTACGCATCCGACTATCAGGAAAAAATAACGCTGAAAATACCGGAAGGTATTGCCGGTTACAGCATAGATATTAAGAAAAGTTATTATACAAACGATGCCTATGCTGACCCGCATTTTTATCCGTTAATAGACAAGCAAAGCGGTTATAAGACCAAAAATATTCTGGTCTGTCCCGTGCTGGAAAAGTACGAGGTTATAGGGTTGGTTGAATTGATAAACAAAGATGAGGATTTTACCGAGCAGGATAAAAACGACTTGGAAGAAATGGTCAACCTCGCGAGATTTGTTATTTTTAACAGACAAAAGGACATAAAACTTAAAGAAGATATCACGAAGCGCAAGGAGGCGGAAGAAGAACAAAAAAAGAACTATGAAATCCAGAGTACAATTAATTTCATGTTGCATCTTCAGATGGAAGGTTTTTCGCTTCAGAACATACTTGAAGAGACATTAAAGAAAATTTTATCTATCAAATGGCTGACATTTGAAAACAAAGGCGTGATATTTCTTATTTCCGAGGACGGTAAAAAGTTGGTATTGGCGGCCCAGTCCTGCTTATCTGAATATGTATGCACGAGATGTAAGGAAGTAAAATTCGGGGAGTGTATGTGCGGTCGTGCCGCTCTCTTGCAGACGGTTGAATTTTCCGACTATCTGGATGAAAGGCATACTGTAAAATACGAAGGAATTACGGAGCACGGTCATTATTGCGTTCCGATAATTTCAAACGGCAAAACATTAGGGGTTATAAACACATATTTGAAACAGGGGCATATCCGCAATAAAAAAGAGGAGGATTTTTTATCTGCGATGGCTGATATACTTGCCGGAATAATTGAGAGAAAAAAAATTGAACAAGAAAAAGAAAATTTATATTTGCAGGTATTAAAATCCGCCCGGCTTGCGTCTATCGGCGAACTTGCATCAGGTCTTGCACACGAGATAGGCAACCCGCTGCAGACGATACTCGGCAATGCGGAGTTACTTCTTATGGATGCACAAAGTGAAGAACTGCTTGCTATAAAAGATGCGTCACTTCATTGCAAAGAAATTATTAAAGGGCTTTTGGACTTTTCAAGGCAGCGGGAAATGAATTTTATTCCAGAAGATATAAACAAACTTTTAGAAAAGACACTTTCTTTGTACGGAAAACAACTTGAACTGGGAAAAATAAAGGTTGTAAAAAATTATGGCAAACTGCCAAAGATAACCGTTTCACCGTCACATACAGAACAGGTGTTTCTGAATTTGATTACAAATACACAAAAGGCGATGCCGAAAGGCGGGACGCTGACGATAAGTACCAGTGTAGTTGCCGAACTTGCCCCTAAAGGGACTCCCTTCGGTCGCTCGGCTATAAGCCAACCAAGGTTGAAAACTATAGAAGAACCTGACTTTATTGAAATTTCCTTCAAAGACACCGGTATCGGTATTCCCAAAGAAAATCTTTCGCGACTCTTTGAACCGTTTTTCACTACCAGAAAAGACGGTTCCGGACTCGGGCTTTCCGTTTCATATGGTATTGTGAAACAACACGGAGGCGAAATAACCGTTTTTTCCGACGGTGAAAACAAAGGTGCAGAGTTTGTTGTGAAACTTCCTGTAAATTTCGTGGGGGGTAAATGTTAAATAAGGAGGAACCGATGAAACCAAAAAAAATTCTTGCTGTGGACGATGAAATTGAAATTCTGAAATTTATTGAAAAGGCGCTTACAAAAAACGACTATTTCGTGAAAATAACGACCAATCCGTTTGAAGTGGTTGATCTTCTGAAAAATGATGGTTTTGATATTGCGATAATTGACTTAAGAATGCCGGATATAGACGGAATGAAACTTTTGGAAATTATCAAAAAGGACTTTCCTAAAATTGAGGTTATCATAATTACCGCCCACGCAACGATTGAAACCGCGATTGAATGTCTCAAAAAGGGTGCGGATGATTATCTGATAAAACCGTTTGAGATAAAGGAACTTCTGATGACTGTTGAAAAAACTTATGAAGTGAAAAGAATTAAATCGCAACTTGTATCGCTTAAAGAGATGGATAAATTAAAAGACGAGTTTATATCTTCAATTTCACACGAATTAAAAACACCGCTTCAGGCGGTCTCAGGTGCTGCTGAACTTGTTATGAGCAGTAAAGAATTCGGCACCGCCAAAAGGAAATATCGTCGCCGAGAAGAGGATAGTCAGTTAATAAAACTTTTTGAGATAGTTGCAAGGCAGACGGAGAAAATGAAAAAACTTGTAAGTGACCTATTGGATTTTGCGAAAATGGAAGCGGGCTTTATAGAGATTAAAAAATCGCACTGTGAAATCAATAAATTGGTCAACGATGCGATAAAAGAAATACAGATACTTGCCGATAACAAAAAAATAGAAATTACGCAGGAGATTTTTTCAGCCGACGCTGTTTGTGTTCACTGCGATTATGAAAAGATAAAACAGGTTCTCATCAATCTTTTATCAAACGCAATAAAATATACTCAGGAAGGCGGAAAAGTATCCGTCTGGTTTGAAAAAATAGACGGCGAAGTTGAAGTCGGGATTGAAGATAACGGGATGGGGATTTCAAAAGAAAATCTGGGAAAGGTGTTTGATAAATTTTACCGTGTTGACCAATCGTTGACCCGTGAATCAGGCGGTTTCGGACTGGGGCTTTCAATCGCCCAAAAAACCGTAGAACTGCACGGCGGGAAAATCCGGGTTGAGTCGGAAGGATTAGGAAAGGGCTCAACTTTCATATTCACATTACCGTTATGAAAAAATTGTTTTACATTTTAATTGTTAATCTTTTACCTTTAACCTGCCTTTTTGCCGGTTCTTCCACCACATATACGACTTATAACCAGTTTAACAACGGAGCGAAGGAAAATACTATGGTTTTCGGAACGGCGGACGCCGACGGATATGTCAATTTGATGAACTATTTTGACAACATTACAAACGATTCAAAACCGCCTGCCCGAAGGTGGCATGCGACGGCATACAGTTCGTTAAAAGACAAAGTGATTTTGTTCGGCGGTTCGGGTGCGAGTGGTAGTCCTTTGAGCGATACATGGATTTATAACCCTGACCCGCAAACAGAACAGTGGTCTCAAAAATATCCGTCTACAATTCCGGACGCGAGATACGGACATATTCTGGTTTCCGGCGGAACAAACAAAGCGATTCTATTCGGCGGATACAACGGCTCCGCATTTTTCAACGATACTTGGGAATATAATTTTGACGCTGCTGACACGGATAACTGGACGAAGATTCCTACGGTTTCATCGCCGACAGCGGTTGCGTTTTCTTGTGCCGCTTACGATTCAGACAACAACAAAATAATACTTTTCGGCGGACAAACATATGGAGGTGTAAAATCATCTGAGACATGGATTTATCACATCTCCGGTTCATCCTGGACAAGAGGTGCTTTTGGTCCATCAAAAAGGACGGGTTCCGGCGGTTGTTATGATTCCGAGAATAAAAGGTTTATAATTTTTGGCGGCGAAGATATAACTTATCTTTCAGATACCTGGGAGTATAATTACAATACAAATACTTGGGCAAAGAAAAATCCTGCAGGCGCTATCTCAGCAAGAACTGAAGCGAATATGGTTTTTGATTCAAGGAACAAAAGATCCGTTCTATTCGGCGGGCGGAATGCATCCGGCAATCTCAATGATATATGGTTTTATGATTACGTCGCAGACAAATGGTCAAACTCCCCGCCCGCTTCTGCTCCCGCAAGATACGGTTTTTCAATGAATTATATTTCTTCAATCCAAAAAGCATTTTTATTCGGCGGATATGATGCCGTCGCTCAAAACGATTTTTACAACTATGTTTTCCGTTCAAGCGGCACATATACGACATCTTTTTTTGATACGTCGTTTTTTACAGATCTTTATTATCAGTCGGTTGAAGCACCGCCGGGAAGCGGAATTCCTTATGCAAGCACTACGCTCAAATTTCAGGTTGCCTCGTCGACGAATAGTAATAGCAATTATTCCGATTTTATCGGTTTTAACGGCACATCAAATAGTTATTACCAATATGCAGGCAGTCCGATTGCAATCAGCACCAGCAATCCCAGCGGTCACGACAATAAAAGATACTTAAAACTGAAATTCTTTTTTGATACGCCGGAGGAACCGCCTTTATCGGGAAAACTTGATAGTGTAACGGTAAATTTCAACCGAAGCCCGTCAAGACCGGCATTATCAGCACCTACAAATAATTTTTTAACGAATGATACGACGCCCGATTTTAGTTGGTATGGTAGTTCTGACGACGACGGCGATTCCGTTTCTTATGAATTTGTGATAGATAATGATGCGGACTTTTCATCTCCTGTTAGTTCAGCATCAAATATCGCAACGACTTCTACTACGACGTTTCTATCACACGGAATATACTTCTGGCGGGTTTCCGGCTGGGACGGAGCACATTCTTCTTTGTGGGCATCATCATTTACACTTTATATTGATACTTTTCCGCCTGCTGCCGTAACATCTTTTTCAGCAAGTATCGGTCCATCCAACGGAACAATAAATCTTTTATGGCCCGCTCCGGAAAATACGGGGAGTTCGGGCAATATTTTGTCGGGCAAATATTTTGTAAGAAAATCCACATATTCCGTTCTGACGGAAGCCGACTGGCAGAATAATTCAAGCGGCGAAAAAACGATTTCAAAATCGGTAATTACGCCCGGTGAAAATCAGACATTTACTTTTGACGGACTTGCCGGCGGAACGACATATTATTTTTCCGTGAAGACACAGGACGGCGCCGGAAATGTTTCTTTGATATCTTCAACATCTCCGTTTTGTATGACTAACGCTACGCCAGTTGTTGCAGTAAAATCCCCTAATGGTTCGGAGGTTTTTTCGGATAACAGAATTATATCTTGGGAGTATTCTGACCCGTATCCGCTAAATGACACTCATACATTTTCAATTTATGATTCTTCCGACGGTGTTAATTTTAACCTGCTTGTCTCAAATCTTCCTAACAGCACGACATATTATTTATGGAATACAAAAACCGTCAGAAATTCCACAAATCATTTGATAAAAATTGTTATCCGTGATTCCCGTGGGCTTGAAGGTTCTGATATTTCTGATAATTATTTTGCCGTTAATAATCCAAACATTGCGCCCGTTGTTTCGTTAGCTGCTCCCAATGGCAATGAAAAAATCACCAAAAATTATACTGTAAGTTTTTCGGTTACCGACGAAAATTTGGCAGACACGCACAGATTCACAATTCTCGCTTCAACCAATTCCGGGTATTCTTACGATATAAAAATCGCCGAAAATATAACTGCTATAAATTATAATTGGGACACGACACAGTTTCCCAACTCACCGAAATATCGCGTAAAAGTTATTGCAACTGATGACGGGCTTTTGAACCTTACCGGCGAAGATTTTTCCGAGTATGATTTTGAGGTCAACAATAATAATATGGCGCCGTCTGCTCCGGTGCTCGTTACTCCTCTTAACGATTCTTATAATACGATAGGAACCTTGAAATTTGTCTGGCAGAAGTCCGTTGACCCGAATCCCGAGGATTTTTTGACATATACCGTTTATTATTCAACGTACAGTTATTTTATTGGCGGGAATGTCGTTTCGGGGATTACGGATACCCAATACACTCCGACAAATTTAACGGAAAATATAAAGTATTACTGGAAGGTTGCGGTAGTTGACCCGTTCGGTTCTACCGCAATATCGGACCAGTTTAATTTTGTTGCATCATGGAGCAAGGACGATTCAGACGACGGAAAGGTTCGCGTTGAGATAACGGATGAAATTTCCTCCGGGCATTATGTTAAGGTTGAAAATACCTCTAAAGATTTTTCTATTGCCTTAAAAGATTCAATTTCCGACCGTCTTATAAAATATATAAATCAAAAGGCATATAAAATTACCGTCTATGACAAAAACAATGTTCCTCAAAGTATCTCTGCAAAAGGAAGTGTGCGGTTTAATTATTTGGATAGCAATAACGACGGATATGTTGACGGAACGGATATCAAAATTGATAACATCCGGATTGCCAACTTAGATGAAACAAAAAACAGATGGGAGTTCCCTCGTGCTGCTCAAGTTATTGATAAAACCCAAAAATATGTAAGGGTTGATGTTGAACACTTTTCGTATTTTACAACGGTTGCATCAGTCGTGCCGACGAAAAAAGTGTCAAATATAGTCAACTATCCCAATCCTTTTAATCCGGATAAAGAAACTACAACGATAAAGTATGTGCTGACGGAAACCGACGATGTTTTAATCCGCATTTTCAATCTCGTCGGCGATCTGGTTTATCAGCAAAAAATAGATGCCGGGCAGGAAGGTGCAATCGGTCAGCCGGAGGGCTACACCAACGAAATAACATGGAACGGCAAAAACGGTAACGATATTATTGCGGCAACCGGTGTGTATATTCTTGAAATTAAATCAGGCAAAGAAAAAGATGTGAGAAAAATTGCAGTGATAAAATAAAGGCAATTAAGAATTGAAAATTGAAAATTAAGAATTATGGATTTTAATTCTCAATTTGTAATTGCCACTAACGGAGGTATTTATGTCAAAAAAAATTCTTGTTGTTGACGACGAAAAAGATATTGTTGAGATTATTTCAATGTATCTTGAAAGAGAGGATTATGAGCCGATAGCCGCGTATGACGGTCAAGAAGCACTCCGAAAAATAATTTTCCAGTCCCCGGATTTGGTAGTTCTTGATATTATGATGCCGAAACTTGACGGGCATTCACTGAATATCAAGTTAAAAGAAAATCCCGAGACAAAAGACATACCTGTTATTGTGATTACCGGCAAGGGCCATCTGCGGGAAATTATTACGGCAAGAGAAGATGTTACCATTGTTGACTATTTGGAAAAACCGTTTCAGATGAATGAACTTCTTAAAAAAATAAAAAATGTTTTTGAGAAAAAAAATGAATAATAAATCAGCAAATGATGAGTGGCTTGTAGCCGCAAAGCGAAGCTTTGCTATTGGCAGAATTACTGCTCTGCTGCTACTTTCTACCTGTCTTTATGCTGAGCATACAAGCGGTTTGCCGGCGGAGTATATTCTGTCTTTTTATCCGGATGCGAGGACATCAGCCATTGCGGGTGCGGCGACATCCCAAGGCGGTTCTATATCCGCTATTTATTACAATCCCGCCGGTCTTGCCTCAAATTTTTATAACGAGCTTTCATTTTTTTATACGCCGCTTTTTTACGGAACAAAATACACTTATATCGGTTATGCCTATCCGGTTGCCCAGAAAGAAACGATTGCCGGTTCTATCGGAGTTCTTTCAACGGTTGATATAGAAAAAACAAATTCCATCGGTGAAACGCTTTACAGTTTTTCGTCGCAGGAGTCGGTTTTTAATTTAGCATATTCGGTAAATATGGGCGCTACGACCGCCGGCGGTATAAATTTAAAATTTTTGTCGCAAAGTATAGATGATTATTCCGCCCATGCTTTTTCAGCGGATGCAGGACTTATTGTTGATAGCAATGATACAAAATATGGGGTGGTAGCAAAAAATATAATCCCGATGAAAATGGGTGCGGACAAACTCCCGCTATCCGTGCGTCTCGGACTTACCCAGCGGATTTATAATAAACTTTTTTTAAGCGGTGATGTCGCATTTGAAGATATGCTTAAAAAAACGGTTCAAAAGTGGTTTCTTGGCAGTGAATATAATTACAAAATATATTTTTTACGCGCGGGGATAAATTACAAGGAGATTGCCTGCGGTGTCGGGGTTTCCGAAGAGAAATTCTCAATTGATTATGCCGTTTCATTTCATACCCTTGACATCACTCACAGGTTTTCCGCCGCTTTGAGGTTCGGCGTGGAACCGACGGAAGCGGAAAAACACGCTGTTAAAATTTTAGAGGAAAATAAACTAAAAATTGAGTCGGAGGAAGAGCGGATTTCGCGGAAAAAATCGGAACTGGAAAAAGATATCGCCGTATTCAGCGTAGAAAAAGAAAAAATAGAAAAACTTATGACGAGCGATGCCAAACTTAAAGAGGAATGGAAAAAAATTCAGCGTGAGAAACAGCAGATAATTTATGAACTGGAAAATGTGAGAAAAAACCAGCAACTGTCACAGATGTTATTAAAAGCCCGGGAACATTTTGACAGGAAGGAATATGGGGAATCGTCGGTTATTGTCAATCAGATACTTAAAGACAACCCGCGTAATGAAGATGCTCTGGAACTTTTGAGAAAAATCTCCGATGCTACGACTACCACTGCCGCAAAGGAAAGGTATGTAAAAGCTCTCGAATTTTACGAGCAGGGAAAATATACTGATGCAATTTTCAAAGCGGATGAGGCGTTAAAGATTGATCCGGAATATCAGCAGGCGCAAATTCTGATAAAAAAGGCAAAAGCACAGGATTACATTTCACAAAAAAGATATCAGGATGCCAAATATGAACTGGTGGAAGCGATAAAAATCAGTCCTGACGATGCGGACCTCTTGGAATTATTGAAAAGAATTCAGACAACTCTTGATGTAATGGAGGAGCAATGAAAATAAAGTCAACTGAAAAATTTAAAAATTATGAAAGATTAAGAAAGATTTCAATTTTTGTAATTTTTCTAAATCTTTGTAATCTTTTTAATTGTCTTTATTCTCAGACCAATCCCGAAGTGTATTTTAATTCCGGAATTGATAAGTATGTTAAGGGCGATTACGATGGTGCTGTCGCCTTGTTTGAACAAACACTTTCTGGAAAGCCCGACCATCAAAAAGCAAAAAATTTTCTTGTGAAAGTTTTAATTGAAGCGACCGAGAAACAAATTATGATGAGCAATTTTCAGAAAGCGAAAGTATATGTTGACAGGGCGAAAATCATCGTTCCCGATAATGAAAAAGTTAACGAATTACAAAAAGTAATATCAGGTAGATATGAAAAATCTTCAAAAGATTTTTCAAAAAAAGAAATCCAAAAGCAGAGATCAGTTGTTACTGACGAACCAAAAGTTGTTGCAGTTAAAAAAACGGAACCGAAAAAGAGCATTGATGAATCGTCAATCGCAGTAATTGCGGCTGCTGTTCCTTTTGAACCTAAAGATAAAAGTAACCGGAGTTACATTCTATTTTTTATAGTTTTTGTTATTGTTGTTTTAATTTTTGTTTTTTTATGGATGAGAAAAAAAGCCCTTAAAAATGCCGGAAAAGTTGAAGAATTGAAAAAGCAAATTCGCATGGAGGAAGAAAAAAAATACAAGCAGGAACTTGAAAAAATAAAACTTGAATTTCACTTCGTTCAAGAAAAAACCAAAAAGGAACTTGCCGAGAATATAAAAATCCAAATTGCCGAGAAGAAAGCGATAACTAAAAAAGATGCCGAGGCTGCGCAGGTAAAATTTGATTCCTCGGCGGATGAGGAAAAAATTTTATGTGACGCAAAAGAGAGGATGAAAAGCGACGAGTACTCAAAAGAAATTATCAAAAAAATGACTCTTTCAATAAGAACTATTATGAATGTAAATAAAGATGATGCCCTAAATAACATAAAACGGCTTTCAAAAAATGAGAATGCCCGTCTCAGATATGACTGTGTTAAGATAATAGAAAATGTTTTAACTCCCGAAACGCTTAAAATTCTCATTGATATGCTTAATGATTCCGACTGTGAAGTAAAAAGGGCGGTTATTATGTTGATAAGCAATATAAGTAAATTACATCTGCCGGAAATTCCGATGAATATACTTATAGATATGCAAAAACGACTGGCTGAAGAAAAATTAAAAAATGGCTGGATAATTTAATACCTGCCTATTGTCCTGCGGGCGATCCCTGTGTTAAAATTAAACCAAAAAATCCTTGACAAATACGACAGAATTTAATAAAATCACAAAGTTATGCGGGCGGTGGGCTTCTATAGACGTAATTGGGGAGTAGCCAAGCGGTAAGGCAACGGCCTTTGGAGCCGTCATCCGAAGGTTCGAATCCTTCCTCCCCAGATAATCGCTCATTAGGGTCTGATAAAAATTTCTGCCTCGCTCCGGATTAAAAAAACAGAAACCCAAAGTTTATGAAAAACACAGTCGCTATAATTCTTGCTGCAGGTGAAGGGACAAGGTTTAACTCGGTTACACCGAAAGTTCTTCATAAAATTTTTGGCAAGATGATTATTGAAAGGGTTATTGAAATAGTAGATGACGGTTTTGACAAAAAAATCGTCGTCGTAGGACACAAATCGGAACTTGTCAAAAAAAGTATAAATGATAAAAATGTGCTTTTTGTTGAACAGATTAAGCAACTTGGCAGCGGCGATGCGGTTAAGCAGACAGAAAGCATTCTGAAAAATTTTACAGGTGATTTGGTCATACTTTCCGGCGATGTTCCCCTTCTTAAAAAAGAAACCGTCGGAAAATTACTGTCGGTCCACAAAAAAGAAAAAGCCGCCGCGACGGTGCTTACCTGCGAGAGTAAAAATCCGTCGCATTACGGGAGAATCGTAAGAAACTCCGACGGAACGGTTAAGGCAATTGTTGAGTCAAAAGATGCCACAGATGTTATCAAGAAAATAAAGGAAATCAATTCCGGTGTTTATGTCTTTTCGTCAAAAGAACTTTTTCCGGCGCTGCATAAGATAAAAAATGATAATTCAAAAAGCGAGTATTATCTGACGGATGTCATATCAATTTTGAATAGGGAAAAAAGAAAGGTTATCGGGTATAAAATAAATGATTTTAGGGAAATTTCAGGCATCAATAACAGATATGAACTGGCGCTCGCGGAGAATTATATGAGAGAAAAGGTTCTTGAAAATCTGATGCTTTCTGGCGTTACGATTGTAAATCCCGCCACCGTTTATATTGAGGAAACAGTTGAAATTGAAAAAGATGCAATGATAATGCCTTCAACGATAATCAAAGGCAGAACGAAAATCAGAAGCGGCTGTGTGCTCGGTCCTTTCAGTTATATTGAGGATTGCACCGTCGGAAAAAATGTTGAAATAAGGGCATCTTTCGTCTACGGGGCTGAAATTGCCGACGATGTAAAAATAGGTCCGTTTTCGCATATAAGAAAGGAAACAAAAGTCGGCAGGTATGCCCGCATCGGTAATTTCTCGGAGATTAAAAAATCAATTATCGGCGAAAATACAAAGGTCTCACATCTTTCATATATAGGTGATTCGCAACTTGGAAAAAACATAAATATCGGAGCGGGCACGATTACCTGCAATTACGACGGTAAAAAGAAACACAAAACGGAAATAGGCGACTTCACGTTCGTCGGAAGCAATACTAATTTAATTGCTCCAGTTAAAATAGGAAGAGGGGTTTTGATTGCCGCCGGGTCTACTATTACCCACGATGTACCCGATAATAAACTGGCAATTGCCCGTGAGAGACAGGTTATAAAAAAGTTAAAGGTTAAAAGTTAAGTCGGGAGGATTAATGACTTACGGTAAACTAAGAATATTCAGCGGTTCGGCAAATCGTTATTTGTCAAAAGAGGTCTGTAATTTTCTTAAAGTTCATATGGGTGCTTTGGAAATAGGTCGTTTTCCCGACGGTGAAGTTAATATTAAAATAACGGAAAACATTCGCGGCTGCGATACCTTTGTTATCCAGCCGACATCGTCTCCTGCAAACGAAAATCTGATGGAACTTCTTATAATTATTGATGCTCTTCGCCGCGCCTCCGCCGGAAGAATTACAGCCGTCGTCTCGTATTACGGATATTCCCGTCAGGACAGAAAAGCCGAACCTCGGGTGCCTATAACCGCTAAACTTGTTGCAAATTTGATAACGGTCGCCGGTGCAAACAGGGTGCTTACACTTGATTTGCACGCCGGACAAATTCAGGGATTTTTTGATATTCCCGTTGACCATTTGTTTGTGCGTCCCGTGCTTGTTGATTATTTTAAAAAGAAAAAACTGCCGAATGTTATCGTCGTGTCACCCGATGCAGGCGGCGTGGAAAGAGCCCGTTCATTTGCCAAGCGAATGAAAGTCGGACTTGCTATAATAGATAAAAGAAGAATCTCACCCGCCGAAGCGGCAGTTATGCATATCATAGGAAATGTGAAAAACAAAAACATCATAATTGTTGATGATATGATTGATACCGCCGGTACGCTTGTCACAGCCGCCGAGGCATTGAAAAAAAGCGGCGCGGCCGATATTTATGCTACCGCGGCCCATGGGATTTTTGCCGGGGATGCCTACGAAAAAATAGAAAAGTCATTCGTAAAAGAAGTAGTTGTTACCAATTCAATATACAACAAATCACAGTCAAAAAAGATAAAGGTTTTGTCCGTCGGCAAACTTTTAGCGGATGCGATATTAAGAATTCACGACGAAAAATCAGTATCTGAATTATTTGAATTGTCATAAAATTTAATATTTTCGCGGAAATGTTTTCGTGCGTACCTTACGGTAAGCAGGTCTTCGTGGAAAAAAAAGGAGAAGTAAAATGGAAAAGTTCACACTGGATTCACAAGAGAGGAAACCGGCATCAAAAGGCGAGATGAAAAAGATGAGAGCGAAGGGTTTAATCCCTGCGATTCTATACGGCGATATGGCGAATATGTCTCTTACGGTTGATGCCGTCAAATTCAAAACGCTGCTTAAAATGGCGGGGCACAATGTTATAATTACACTTAATATGCCGGATAAAACCTCAAAAACGGTTCTTATAAAGGATATTCAAAAAAATGTTATTTCCCGCGAGTTTTCCCATATTGATTTTTATCAGATCAGTATGAAAAAGAAAATTGAGATTTCAATTCCGGTCGTGCTCGTCGGTGAAGCACCCGGGGTTAAATCCGGCGGCGTTCTTTCCCACATCGTAAGAGAATTGAAAGTAAAGTGTCTCCCTGCGGACATTCCCGAAAAAATTACGGTTGATATTTCAAAACTTGAAATAGGCAATACGGTTCTTGTAAAGGATTTAGATGTGCCTAAAAATGTTGAAATTCTAATTGCGCCTGACCAGATAGTTGCCAACATCGTATCTCCGACGATTCTTGAAGAGGTTACACCTGTCGCAGGTGCAGAAGCGGCAGCCGAACCGGAGGTAATAGGTAAGGGTAAGAAGGAAGAAGTTGAAGAGGGTGCGGAGGCGGCTCCGGCGGCTGCTGCGGGACGTCCTGCGGTTGCCGGTGCGAAAAAAGACGCTGCACCTGTTAAAAAAGAGGAAAAACCGAAAGAAGAAAAGAAATAAAAAAAATACAAAATGAAGTTTATCGTCGGTCTGGGTAATCCCGGAAAAAAATATTCTTCTACGAGGCACAATGTAGGTTTTGCGGTGCTTGATAATTTTGCGGAAGACAAATCACTAAAGTGGCGGGAATATAAAGACCGCGCACTGGTATCCGTTTGCGATGATTTTATCCTTGTAAAACCGATGCTGTTTATGAACCTGAGCGGTTCTGCAGTTGAGTCCCTGGTAAAAAAATACTTGCCTCGCCGTCAGGCCGGCGGCACGGATTTTGAAGATATTATTGTTGTTTCCGACGATATGGATATTTCTTTCGGAAGCATTCGGATAAAAAAAGGCGGTTCTTCCGGCGGGCATAACGGAGTGGAATCAATAATTGAAACGCTCGGCACAAATGAGTTTATTCGTATGAGAATAGGTATCGGGCGTCCCCCGTCTGATACCGTAGCCGTTGATTTTGTCCTTTCAAAATTTAGTCAGCAAGAAGCGATAAAAATGAAGTCGGTGATTCCGCGGGCTTCCGAAGCCGTTTCCGTTTTTATTGACAGCGGTCTTCAAAAGACAATGAATCTATTTAACAGGAGAGATTAGATGGATTGGAAGATTTTTTTTACGAGTTTCTGGATGATTTTTGTGACGGAAATGGGCGACAAAACGCAACTGACCAATCTTTCTCTTACGGCTGAATCAAAACAACCGCTCATCGTTTTTACTGCATCCGTTTTGGGATATGCCGCCGCAACGCTTCTTGCTATTGTATTCGGCGGGGTTTTGTTTAAGTATGTTCCGCAGCATTATATCCAGATTGCTTCCGGATCTTTATTTGTTGTTATCGGAATTTTGATACTTTTCGGGATCTTATGAACAAAGAGTTTATTTCTCTTTCCGTATTTCTGCTCGCATACATATTTTTTGTCATCCTTCCGCATAAAAGAACCATTGTATCAATAATCGGAGTTTTAATTTTATTTTCTTTTGGAGCTATTTCTGTAAAAGATGCATTAACATCTTCTTATGGTATCAACTGGAATGTGATGGGAATTTTCGTCGGCACGCTTATTGTCGCCGATATTTTTATGGAAAGCAGATTTCCCGCCTACCTCGCCGAACTCATCGTCAATAGAGCGAAAAATACCGCGTGGGCAATTCTTTTTATATGCCTGCTGGCAGGATTTATCTCCGCATTTGTTGAAAATGTTGCAACCGTTCTTATTGTCGCACCGATTGCCCTTTCACTCGCAAAAAAACTTAAAATCAATCCGACCAATATGATGATAGCAATAGCAATTTCTTCAAACCTGCAGGGAACCGCAACGCTTATAGGCGACCCGCCGAGCATGCTTTTGGGCGGTTTTGCAAAAATGAATTTCTTTGATTTTTTCTTTTATCAGGGCAAACCCGGTATTTTTTTTGCGGTTGAATTGGGCGGTTTTGCCTCATTTTTCGTGCTTTATTATTTTTTCAGACATCACAAAGAAAAAACGGAATTGGTTGCCCAGGAAAAAGTTAGGTCATGGTTTCCGACGATAGTTCTTGTTCTTTTAATTGTGCTTCTTGCCGGCTCTTCGTTTTTTGACAAGGAATTCGGATATATGGCGGGTGCTATTTGTATGCTCGCAGGATTTATCTCGCTTGTCTGGGGTTCTCTAACAAAAAAAGAAAAAATCTTTATAGGACTTAAAAAACTTGACTGGGATACAACCTTTTTTCTTATGGCGGTTTTTATTCTGGTCGGCGGTCTTTCATTAAACGGTTGGATTGAAAAAATTTCTATCGGGCTTTCGGGTTTGATAGGACAGAATATATTTCTCGGTTTTACAGCGATTGTTTTTCTGTCGGTGTTTCTGTCGGCGTTTATAGACAATGTCCCGTATCTCGCTGCGATGTTGCCCGTTGCCATTTCTGTCTCGGCAAATCTCGGCGTCAATCAATCCTTGTTTTTATTCGGGCTTTTGATAGGTGCCTCTATCGGAGGGAACATTACTCCTATCGGCGCATCTGCAAACATAGTTGCCTGCGGTATCTTAAAAAAAGAGGGCTATACAGTAAAATTTTTTGATTTCGTAAAAATGGGTCTGCCGTTCACATTGGTTGCCGTTTTTGTATCCTATTTATTTGTCTGGTTTGTTTGGAAATAAATTTTTGAAAGAAATGTGAAATTTACCGTCGGATAAAGCAAGAGGTGAAAAATTTATGGAAGATAAGAATGCTGCGCCTGTGAAAGAAATTCAAGTTTCATCCGATGCCAATTGTCCGTCCTGCGGAAAATTCGTAGGTCCTTACGAGAAATGTCCTTACTGTCAGGCAAACCTTAAGAAAAGATTGTCGCTGAAACTTGTTAAAAGGATTTCTGTCATCGGTTCTATCGTCGGGCTTATTATGCTGTGGTATGCCTCAAAGATGCAGGAAATACCGGTTGTGAAAGTTTCTTCAATTACCGAGAGGATGAACAATGCCCTTGTGGAAGTTGTCGGCGCAATAGTTGCCGCCCGTTTTGACGAAACAAAAAATAATTTCAGTTACACCGTGGCGGATGAAACCGGTAAAATGAAACTCAACGGGTTTAATGCCCTGACTGATTTTAAAAAGGCCTTTGGCGATAACATGCCGCAGGAAGGCGATAAGATACGCGTGGCCGGACAGCTAAATATCAGCGAGAAGTTCGGCGTTTCAATGTTTATAAAAAATCCCAAACGTATAGTGGTAGTGGAGAAATATATAGTATGTGAAAAGAAAATAAAGGACATAACTGTAAAAGATGCTAAAAAATCTTTCTGCTTTAAGGTAACGATTGAAGATGTTGAAAGGGAATTTTCCGTAGGAAAGAGTGTATCGGTTAGCGACGGCACCGGCAGCATTTCTCTTACCGTGTTCAATTCGGATTTTGAAAAAATAACCGATACCGCCACAAGAGAGAATTTGCTGTTTCCCGGCGCAGAATACAGAATGGTAGCCACCGTTGACAGTTACCGCGGCGCCATCCAACTGAAACTAAAAAACCCCGAAAACCCCAAAAATCTGGAATGCATTAAAAAGAGTTCAGGTGCCGACCTGCAGTTTAGTGAGGATAAAACGTCTGCAAAAAAGAGACCGCCGAAAAAAATAATGGAATACAAGGAAGAGGACACGATAAAAATTGAAGGAGAAGATTTCTCCGACAAAGGCGCCTCCGAAGACAAACCGAAAGATGATGATAACGGTTTCATAATAAAGGAGGATAAATAATATGCATCTATTTTTAACGGTGCTTAGTTATACTTTTATTGGAACCGCTGTCGGGTCGTTGGTATCGTTCTTTCCGTCGCTTCATATTTATAATGTCGCCGGCATAGCCCTTTTGATATGGGGAAGTCTACAAAATATGCTGCCTGAAATAGGGATGGTTCCTTTTTTCACTTCTTTGATAGTGGCGTTTTCATTCGTGAACAGCATACCTATGACAATGCTCAGTGCGGCGGACGAATCGGCTTCCGCAATTATTTTGCCAGGCACGAAAAACTTACTTTTGGGAAAAGGTTATGAAACGGTTATAATGTCCGGTATCGGCGGGCTTATAGGAATTATTCTGCTTGTTGCAGGCACGCCTTTTTTTTACTATATTATGCCGTACATAAATAATATAACAAGACCGAACCTTGCGTGGATTCTTCTAACTGTAATTATGTATATGATATTCAGCGAATGGCCGAAAGGCGCCGGTCACGGCAAGACGGTATGGCAGAAATTCAGCGGCGCCTGGGCGAATCTTTTTGCGGGAATTTCGGCGTGGGCACTATCCGGTATCCTCGGGATTTTTATAATAAATCATAGTATTATTACTCATCAGATGGCGTTTCAGAATATTATGCCGGTTTTTATCGGATTGTTTGCCGTTCCTTCAATCATACAAAACCTGCTTTTATCATTTGAAATACCGGAACAATATGTATCTAAGGAATCAATAGACCTTGATTTCAAAACGATAGTCCAATCAACTTACTCGGGCGGGCTTGCAGGTATGTTATGCAGTTATATACCTTTGATAACCATGGGAATTGGAAGCATTATGGCTGGTGCCGCCACCGCATTGCGCGGTGACAAGGTATTTATCTTGGGCGGCGGTGTGGCGAAGTTGCTTTATTATGTAGGTTCGTTTTTGTTTCTTTTTGTAATAACTCCGATATCTCCTTTCGGCTTTGCAAAAGGCGGCCTTAATATAATTATTAAACCGTATTTTTATCCGATGGAAAATGATTACTTTTTGATTCTGTCATGTATCGTTTTATCAGGTTTCTTATCATTTTTGCTTCTGATGTATCTGGCAAAGGTCGCGGTAGTATTCCTAAAAAAAGTTAATTTTAAACAAATGTACGTTGTTATGCTTATACTGGTCACTATTTTCATTTACTATCTTACGGGATGGAACGGAATTTTTGTGATGGTTGTTTCAACGTGCATAGGAACAATTCCGGTTTTTTACCATTGCCGCAGAAGTAATCTTATGGGTGTCTTGCTGATTCCGATAACCCTTAATATGGCAGGATACGGAGACGCTGTCGCAGATTTTCTCCATCTTGTGAATATGTAAAATAAGGATAATTTTATGAAAGGTATGACGCATTTTATGTCGGGTTTGGCGGTAGCGACATTTTTCGCGAGAGCGGTGCATATGGCCGCCCGTGGCGGAAACGAAGACGCCCAGTCCTCGTTTATTCTTGTGCTCGGCGCGGTCTACGGCATAATGCCGGACACTCTTGATTTTAAGTTCGGGCAATTTTTTTCTCTTGCTGATTATGACATTGACTGCGACCCGAATAATCCTAACCCTCAGAAAATGGCGGAACAGATGGGAAAAGCGATGGAAGAAGCATTTTCAAAAAACAAACTCGTAAAGGTTCAACTCTACCCGATGCAGTTGGGTGCCGATTTATGGCGCCAGTATGTAATTAAGTTTGACGGTGAAACAAACGAAGTAGTTATTGTTATCAATGAAATTGTCTCAATGTCCCAGGTCCCGTTTCTCGGTACCGAGCCCAAAGAAAATAGAGTAGGAAGATATAAATTGAAAATCGGAAAAATGCTGGAAACGCACGGCCGGCCGTCCGCAGTTGATATTATGAGCGGTCCCCAGTTCGGATTTAAAAGAGAAGGCGAGCGTATTCTTGTAGAATTCCTGCCGTGGCACAGGACATGGAGCCACAGTTATATTTTAGGTTTGTTACTGTCGCTGCCGGTTATACTTATAACATATTTATTTCATTTAAAATACTGGTATCTTTACGGCATCATTTCTTTTCTGGGTTTTGCAATCCATATAACCGAGGACCTTACGGGACATATGGGCGGCTCGCTTTTGTGGCCGTTTGTTCAAAAAAGGTATAACGGTTTCTGCCTCGCCCGCGCCGGCGACCCCAGGGTAAATTTTTCCGTAGTATTTCTTGCCGTGACAGTTATATTATTCAATCTGGACAGGTTCACGGTAAATGTGATACATCTGAAATGGTATGCGTATTATTCAATATTTTTCGTCGTGCCTTTTATAATATATCTTTTTTTTGCCGACCGTTTTGATATAAAGTTACAGCAAAAAGAAGGGATAGCGTCTGCTGAGGGTGTATTAAAAAAATATAATATTTCCGGTCAGGATGCGGTAGATGAAATAAAAGAAGAAGAGGATACGGTAGAGTAAAAAGTTAAAGGTTAAAGGTTTAAGGTTTAAATTTTTATTTTAACCTTTAATTTATACCTTATACCTTTAAGGGGGTTTTAGCCGTGACAAGTTTGATTGGCGCTACGACGTTTGAAGTAGTTGCGATATGGAGCGTTCTCGGTATCGCAATTATGGGATTGGGATATGCCCTGTTGCTTCGCAGTCAGATTATGAAGAAAGACAAGGGCACTGAAAAAATGATTGAGGTCTGGAATGCCATCCGTCTGGGTGCTGATGCTTATCTGGGCCGCCAGTTGAAAACCATCCTGCCTCTTATTCTCGTTTTAACCGGCGTTTTATTTTTATCCGTCTATGTAGTCCCGCCGAGTTCAGAAGCGATGGAACGGTTCGCCGGTTCATCTCCGGACCAGGTAAAATTATTCGTCGGTATCGGCCGCGCCGCCGCTTTTATAATGGGCGCATTTTTTTCGCTTATGGTCGGGCAGTTCGGAATGCGTATGGCTGTTCAGGGCAATGTCCGTGTCGCTTCTGCCGCCCGTAAAAGTTTTTCCGAGGCATTGAAGATTGCCTACCGTTCCGGGACCATCACCGGAATGCTTACCGACGGGCTCGGTCTTTTCGGCGGTACAATTATATTTATGTATTTTGGCAAAGCCGCGCCGGATGCGCTTCTGGGCTTTGGTTTTGGCGGAACGCTTATAGCTCTTTTTATGAGGGTTGGCGGCGGAATTTTCACTAAAGCGGCGGATGTCGGCGCCGACCTTGTAGGTAAAGTTGAAGCCGGTATCCCGGAAGACGACCCGAGGAATGCCGCGGTTATCGCCGACCTCGTCGGTGATAACGTAGGCGACTGCGCCGGTATGGCAGCCGATATTTTTGAAAGTTACGAGGTCACAATCGTTTCAGGCTTGATACTCGGTCTGGCGCTGGTTTCTATTACCGGAGAACTGAAATGGATTATTTTCCCTCTGCTTGTACGCGGCATCGGCGTTATATCATCAATAATCGGTACCTATCTTGTTAAAGGCAAGAAAGGTGAAAAACGGGGCAACGCGATGGCTTCAATTAACATCGGGTTTTATTCTTCCGCCGCAATTTCTATGGTTTCTTTTGCCGTATTAGCGCATTATTATATGAACGAATGGCGGGCTTTTCTGTCGGTAGGCGTCGGAATTGTCCTGGCAATTGTCATTGACGAACTTACAAAATATTTTACGGATACTCACTATAAACCCGTTCAGGACATCGCCGCCGCCTCAAAGACCGGTTCCGCAACTTTGATTTTAAGAGGTCTGGCGGTCGGGTTTGAAGCATCGGTCTGGCAAATTATCGTAATCGCTCTTACTATTCTTGCCGCGGTAATTATTTACTGGGGCTGGCCGGTCGTATACGTTTTATACGGCGTGGCGATGACCGGTATCGGGATGCTTACGCTGACCGGTAATAATGTAGCGATGGATTCTTTCGGGCCGATTGCGGATAACGCAAACGGCATCGGAGAAATGGCCGGTCTTGACAAGGAATCCCGTCAGATTATGGCGGATCTGGATGCTGTGGGTAATACGACGAAAGCCATAACGAAAGGTGTTGCAATCGGTTCCGCTGTCATAGCCGCCGTCTCGCTGTTCGGCTCATTTATAACTGATGTTACAAAAGTCCAGCAGAGCCAGCTGGTTGATATAGCAAATCAATTAGGCACTACCGGTATCCGTATTTCGGTGCCTCCTGTTTTTATCGGGATGTTGTTAGGCGGCGCCGTACCGTGGCTGTTTTCTTCGCTTACAATCAGTTCCGTTGCCCGCGCGGCTTCTTTAATCGTGGATGAGGTTCGCAGACAGTTTCACATCCCGGGTTTGATGGAAGGAAAAGTTAAGCCGGATTATAAAAATGCCGTTGGTATCTGCACTGCGGCCGCCCAGAGGGAACTGGTTCCGCTGGCGTTGATTGCCGTTCTTACCCCACTTATCGTAGGAATGCTTCTTGGCGTTGAAGCGCTCGGCGGATTTTTAGGCGGAGTTATACTTTCCGGACAACTCCTCGCCGTTTTTATGTCTACTTCCGGCGGTGCCTGGGACAACGCGAAAAAGTTAATTGAAGACGGTCTCTTCGGCGGTAAAGGTTCGGAGTGCCACAAGGCGGCTGTCGTCGGCGACACCGTCGGCGACCCGCTGAAAGACACCGGAGGTCCTGCGTTAAATCCGATGATTAAAGTTATCAATCTGGTTTCTCTTTTGGCGGCGCCCGTGCTGATAATGAGCGAGATTAAAAACGCCGGTACCATCAGTATCACCGTTATTTCCGTTGCCGTTATCTGCACCGTTATAGTTATCGGGTCTATCATATATTCCAAACGCGGCGGTTTCGGAAAAACGGCCGCAGGCGGCTGGTAAGTAAAAATAAAAAATTAAGAATTAAGAAATAAAAACTCTATGTTCTCTGTGGCAAAATTATCATTGGAGGTTTTTTATGGTAAGTTTATTCGGTGATTTGTCAAGCATCTGGGCAGGTCTTATTTCGGGCATTGTGGGTTTGGCGTTTGTCGGTTATCTGGCAAACAGGATTTTGAAAAAGGATCCTGGAAACGAAAAAATGGTTGCGATTTCAAAGTCCATTCAGGACGGCGCAATGGCTTTTTTGGCCCGCGAGTATAAGTCAATAGGAATTTTTGTGCTCATACTTGCCGCTATTATTTTTTTCGGGGTTACAAAAAAAACGGCTTTTGCTTTTGTATCCGGCGCCGTATTTTCGGTTTCGGCGGGTTACATCGGTATGAAAATTGCCACGAAATCAAATTCGCGGACAGCGCAAGCGTCTATTAAATCTGTGGGTGATGCTATAGATGTCGCATTTCCCGGCGGCTCGGTTATGGGGATGTCGGTTGTCTCTCTCGGACTTTTAGGATTGTCTATCGTCTATCTTATTTTTATCTGGCATGGATTGAAACATCAGCCGGATCTTATCGGTGCGATTTTGGAAGCGACGCAACTTATAGCCGGATTTTCAATGGGAGCGTCATCGGTTGCGCTTTTTGCCCGCGTCGGCGGCGGAATTTACACGAAGGCGGCTGATGTCGGCGCTGACCTCGTCGGAAAAGTTGAAGCAGGTATCCCGGAAGATGACCCGCGTAACCCTGCCGTTATAGCGGACAATGTCGGCGATAATGTCGGCGATGTCGCAGGAATGGGTGCCGATTTATATGAAAGTTATGTCGGCGCAATTGTGTCGGCGCTTGTTATTGCCGCCGCTCCTAATCCTACAATTGATATAAAAGGGATTATGCTTGCATTCCTGCTTGCCGCATGGGGAATTATTTGTTCTATCGTCGGAGTGCAGTTTGTAATTTCAGGCGGAGCGAAGACGGACGCCCAAAAAGCAATGAATAACGGTATGACGGTCAGTGCAATTTTACTTGCCATCGGTTCATTTATTTTGTGTAAGTTCTGGTACGGCAATCTCGGATTTTTCTGGGCGGTGCTTTCAGGACTTGTAGCCGGAATGGTCGTCGGTTTTGTCGCGCAGGTTTATACGGGCGGCAAAGCAGTTGAGGATATCGCCAAAGCGGCAAAGACAGGTCCCGCCACCCTCGTAATTCAGGGTATGGCAACGGCAATGAAATCAACAGTTGTTCCGCTTATAGCAATAGCAGTTGCAACGATTGTTGCATTTCAAACGGCAGGAATTTTCGGCATTGCACTTTCTGCAATAGGGATGCTTGCCTTAACAGGTATGACCGTTGCTGTTGACGCTTACGGTCCGATTGCCGATAACGCAGCCGGAATTTCCGAGATGGCGCACCTTGGGCCCGAAGCAAGAAAAAGATGTGAAAAATTGGACGCCGTCGGAAATACGACTGCTGCAATAGGTAAAGGTTTTGCAATCGGTTCAGCCGCGTTGACGGCGCTTGCACTTTTTACCGCATATGCCCAGACGATTCATCTGTCCGTAATAGATGCTCTGAATGCGACCGTGATTGCGGGAATGTTCGTCGGCGGAATCGTTCCTTTTGTTTTCTGCGCCGAGACGATGCAGGCGGTAGGACGCGCCGCATTCGGCGTGGTTGAAGAGGTTCGCCGTCAGTGGAAGGAGATTCCCGGATTGATGGAAGGCAAAGTTATGCCGGATTCAGCGAGGATTGTTGACATAACTACAAAAAGCGCGCTGAAGGAAATGATTTTTCCCGGCGTGATGGCAGTTGTGCTTCCTGTGCTCATAGGAGTTCTTTTGGGCAATGCCGCCCTCGGCGGATTTTTAGTCGGCTCGCTTATTACCGGAGTTCCTCTGGCGATTTTTCTTGCAAATGCCGGCGGCGCCTGGGACAATGCAAAGAAATATGTTGAAGAAGGAAATCTCGGCGGCAAGGGTTCCGATGTCCACAAAGCAACCGTTATCGGCGATACGATAGGCGATCCGTTCAAGGATACCTCAGGTCCGTCACTTAACATCTTGTTGAAACTTATGGCCGTCGTATCATTGGTTTTTGCGTTATCAATTGATAAAATGCATCTCTGGCTTTCAAACATTTTGCCGTTTTTGAAGTAACACAGAACTGGCACGAAACTAAAACACGGAACGGACACAGAAATTTTTTATTTTCTGTTTAGTGTCGCTTCTGAGTGTTGTTCCGCTTCGGTTCCGTGATTCTTATGGAAAAGAAAAAAATCCTCGTTGTGGACGACGACCAGTCGGTCGTTGCGTATCTGGAGTTTTTACTGTCAATTTACGGTTATGTGATGGATGGTGCACCGTCAGGTGAAGAAGCGTTGAAGAAACTTGAATCATACATACCCGACCTTATTTTTTTGGATTTAATGATGCCGAAAATGTCCGGTTATGAGGTCTGCCGCCGCATTCGTTCCAACCCGCGCACATCTGCAATACCGGTTATTTTATACACCGCAAGCCGCATAGGTCCCGAAGAAAAAGCAAAAGGGATTGAACTCGGCGCCGACGATTTTCTATCAAAACCTTTTAATACGCAGGAGTTGAAAGCCCGTCTGGACCGGTTGTTCAAAAGACGCACGGAGGATATGGGCTACAACCCTTTGACAAAACTTCCCGGCAATCTTTTTATTGAAAAGGAGTTTAAAAACCGTCTTAACAGAAAAGGTTTTTTTGCTTTTTGCTATCTGGATATTGATAATTTCAAGGGATACAACGATTTATACGGCTTCAAAAAAGGGGACGACGCAATTTTATTTACTGCCGATGTTCTTAAAAAAGCGATAGAGGAAGCTGGAAATCCTGACGATTTTGTGGGACACATCGGCGGCGACGATTTTATTTTCGTTACTACGGTTGAAAAATTGGATGCCGTCTGTGAACACGCTACGAAAAGATTTGACAAATTAGTTTTCCAGTATTACGACGAAGAAGATGTGAAAAGGGGTTATATTACCTCCCGCGACAGAGAAGATAAACTGAAAAATTTCCCGTTAATGACCGTCTCAATCGGGGTTCTTACTAATGTAAATAATCCGTTCCCGCCGCTATCGGCGGTGGTTGAAAAAATGACGGAATTGAAATCAAAAGCGAAGAAAGACCCGAGCAGACCCAAAGGTAGTTTTGTGGTAAAATTTTAAGACATCCTATAAGGAGTCAAGTAAAAAATAAAGAAAAATAACGCTCTTTGAAAAACAAGTCAGGCATTAACAAAGACCCTTGCGGGGTTATACGGCTGACCTGATTTAAGCATAGCAAGCA
>Ga0265292_1000618_pt1 | contig 45244 bp, 43 predicted proteins | sample Munlanlewell296A_FD_189080 | JGI IMG/M metagenome (GOLD analysis project Ga0265292, IMG submission 189080) | Leachate microbial communities from a municipal landfill in Southern Ontario, Canada - Leachate well 296A | ecosystem: Engineered > Solid waste > Landfill > Unclassified | place: Canada... | reverse complement strand
GTTAATGGAATGGTTGCTTTGGTACAATACCAGACGACCTCATTGGTCACTTGGATTAATTTCTCCTTTGAGGTATATTGTGAGTACATTATCAGCAGAAAAGTCTCAAATGTGCTGGACTAATACAAAACATTGACAAACTGATTCTAATATACTATACTTAATAGTACAAATAGGTGCGAAAAGAGTCGATTTCTAAAGCAATCTTAATTTGTAATTAACAATTTAATAAAAAAATCAATGACTGGTACAATAAAAAGACTCACTGATAAAGGTTTCGGTTTCATCACAGGAGAAGGCCTACAGAAAGATTTATTCTTTCATAGTAATTCTCTCGTCGGCGTAAGCTTTGACGAATTGCATGAAGGCGATGCTGTTTCTTTTGAAACAGAGGAATCCCCAAAGGGATTGAATGCTACAAACGTACAACGTGCGTAATATTCACTTTATCTAAATAAAAAAAGCCCCACTCGGGGCTTTTTTTATTTTATATTATTTCACTAATTTTGATAAACGAGATTTTTTATGAGAAGCATTATTCTTTTTGATAACACCCTTTTTCGCTGTTTTATCTATAATAGCATAGGCTGAACTCAACAATTTAGCTGCTTCTACTTTATCTGTTTTAGATATCTTCTCAATCTTTTTAATTACATCCTTCATCGCATGCTTTTGACGATCGTTAAAAGCCTTTTTACGAAGGGATCCACGAACTGCTTTTTTAGCTGATTTAATTATTGGCATATGTATAACTTAACAGAAAATATTGGAAAATGCAACCTATTTTACACGTGCTATAATAGACATATGATCGGAAGTATAAAAGGAAAAATTACCTTTAGAACTGACAAATTTGTCATTATTGAAACATCTGGAGTTGGTTATAAAATAAATGTATCACCAGACACTCTTCTTAATTTCAAAAAAACAAATGAAGAAATTTTACTTTGGATACACACCCATGTACGTGAAGACATTCTTGATCTTTATGGTTTTATAAACCGTGATGAATTAGAATTTTTTGAAATGCTTATAAGTGTCTCAGGAATTGGACCAAAAGGAGCTCTTGGAATATTAGGTATTGCTTCGCTTGATACACTTAAAAAAGCAATTGGTACAGGAGACATCAGTTATCTTACAAAAATTTCTGGCATTGGTAAAAAAACTGCAGAAAAAATAATAATAGAACTCAGAGATAAAATGCAAAACAAAACTGGAGAAAAAATGACGGATGCTTCCCTTCGAGACGAATTAGATGCGTTAGAAGCTCTCAAGTCTCTAGGTTATTCTCAAAATGATGCTCGCGAAGCATTAAAAAAAGTTTCCCCCGACGCAAACACAAATACAAAAATCCGTGAAGCTTTAAAAATTTTAGCTAATAAATAAAATTATGCCAGAATTGCCAGAAGTGGAAACGACAGTCCGAGGTCTCCAAAAAACCATTTTAGGGTTAATTATAAAAGACGTTTGGACAGATTTAAAGACCAAAGATAGTCGCAAGCACGATACAGTGGCAAACCCGAAGTATTTTTCATCTTTTAAAAAAGAAGTAACTAATAAAAAAATTAAATCAGTAGAAAGACGAGCAAAAAATATCCTGATAAATTTATCAAACAGCAAAACAATTTTAGTTCATATGAAAATGACCGGTCATTTGCTTTTTAATAATAAAGACAAATTTGTACATGTCGTTTTTAATTTTTCAAATAGAAAATATTTAGCTTTTTCAGATATGCGTAAATTCGGCAAAATAACTTTACTTAATACAAAAACAACTCATGATTCAAAACATTTAAAAGATATTGGACCAGAACCATTAGATAAAACTTTTACTTATAAAAAACTTGAAGAAAGATTAAGGAAAAAACCAAATGGAAAAATAAAGACAGTTTTAATGAATCAAGCAATAGTGGCTGGCATAGGAAACATATATTCTGATGAAATACTTTGGCAAGTAGGGGTGCATCCAGAAAGAAGAGTTTCAAAAATAAAAAAAACTGAGTTTCAAAAAATTTTTAAAGCCATGCAAAAAATTTTAACCAAAAGTATAAAATTTGGTGGTGATTCAATGTCTGATTATATAAATATATATGGGAAAAAAGGAAAATTTCAACTCCATCATCAAGCCTATAGACAAACTGGAGAAAAATGCAGAAAAAATGGGTGTAAGGGCTTCATAAAAAGAAAAATAATAAACGGCCGTAGCGCACATTTTTGTTCCATACACCAGAAATAAAATAAAGAAATATAAAAATTCTATATTTCTTTATTTTTTATATATTTAAAATCCTAAACAAAGCTATTCCACAAGCGACAGAAACATTTAATGATTCTTTCTTCCCTCTCATGGGTATTTCAGCTATCACGTCACATTTTGCAATTATGTTTTTAGGAATACCTGTCACTTCTGCACCCATTATAAAAACATTTTTGTTTTGTAATTTTATTTTTTTATAATCAATAGATTTCTTGTCTTGCTCAACACCAATAATAAAATAATTCTCCCTTTTTAATTTATCAATAAGAATACTTGTATTTTTCTTATATTCCCAAGGAATAAAATTCTCTGCACCCAAAGCAGATTTAGCCATGTCTTTACGAACTTTTCCAAACCTATCAAGTGGTGTAGGGGTAAAACCTGTCAAATAAATTTTATTTATGAGAGCCGCATCAGCAGTACGAAACATCGCACCGACATTCGTCACACTTCTAATATCGTGAATTATTAAAATATTTTCCTGTTTTATTTCCATTTTTTATTTTCCTTAGTATGCAATATACTGCATATTAAGAATTTTAATTATTTAATACACCTCTTGTTGATAACATTTTTCACAATAAACAATCTCAAGTCTCTCAGGAGCATAAGAAGTCTCAAATTCATTAGTACAATTTTCTTTCATACATTTCCTATGCCAGAGCTTTAAGGGATTACGTTGTTTTAGTCTATTGTAATGTCTACAGTTGGGACATAAGTGAGGTATTGGTAGATTCATTCTTTTATAGAATTGATATTCATCAGGAATGATTTTGAAGGCTTCAGTGCATTGTTCATTACAGTCTTTATGTGCTTGCCCTGAGCTTGTCGAATGAGCACATTCTATTACCTTGTTTATTATAGTTTCATCTACATCTTTTATATCATTTGGTATATCTTCTGTTTTAATATCTATATTGTAATTTCTTTCTTCTTTCTCTTTCCATTTATATCCTTGCTCTAGGGCCTCTTTCTTTGTTAGTGGGAAGTATTCTTGTGCTATGGTTTCGTTGTAACAGAATGGAGATAGTTCACTTGGAAAGAATTCACCATATTTGTATATTCTTCCTTTATCATCTATATATGGCATATCGTTCATATGTTGTATGATTTTAGGTACTAATTCTTCGTATTGTTCTTTGGTGTATTGTTTATTGAGGATGCAGTAGGATTTAGATCTTAATCCTGAACAACCAAAGAGATTATTACAGTTGTGACAATTATAACAATAGTATAAATTATGAGATTCATGAACACAGACGGTAGATAAAAAATTTGAAGCATTTACACCAGAATCGATAACTTCATAAAGTTGTTCTGCGTTATCACCGACTCCATAACCATCAGAACTATCCTTAAGAGATATAGTATGCACACAAAAAGCACAATTTTCTAAATCTTTATAAGCATCAAAACAGGATTTACAATTTTTAGAATTAGTAACATTGTCTCCTGTAACAGAATGACAACTGAGAATATTCGCATATTTTTTAGGTAATGTATTTTTAAAAGCAAAAAATTTTTCTTTAAATTTACACAAATTATTATAATTATCTAAACCAAGATTTCCAATATATTTTTTATATTCTTCTTTTGAATAAGGTTTATTAAAAATATGATAATTAACATTTCTTAAATTTACACAAGCTAAACAATTACCTAAATTTTTACAATCTGATAAAAACATAGAATCAAAACATTCCATACTTCTCTCACTAAAAAATAAATGATTTGATTTATCACATACAACATTTTCATAACACATTTCTTGATTAAAACCACCAAAAAGATCCATCGAATCTTTTCCCCCAATTACACGAGTAGAATATGAAACATTTTCTACTTCCATGGAAGCTACAGATAAATAGCAATTTTTTGCATTGTGCACACAGTTACAAAATAAAGAGTTAACAACATTTTCATTAAGAAGACTTGGAAGTGGAACTCTTCTAAATAACTCATCAAACTGAATAAAAAAGGTTTTATTAAAATCTACCTCTCGTCCATATTCAAGTGCATCAAAATTTTCTTTCCACCAATAATCTCTGTCATAAACAACCAACTTCTCGTCAGAAGAAAACATTGTAATTATGTTTTTTTGTGTTACATCGCAAACTCTCTTATATAAAGTTCTTTCATTTCTCCAAGACATTCTTCTTTTGTTACGACATTCTGGACAAAAAGTTGGTGGTGGAATTTTTATTTTCTTATAAAAATTAAAATCTTCTGATTCAATCAGAAAATCTTTTTTACAATTTTGACAACCCCTTTTTTCTGTTTCCATCTTTATATAATATGCCTTCTACATATTAAATCAAGAAATTTTTATTTCTTATATTCTTATGATAATTTATCGCAAATCTGTGTGCTTCACTGTTGGCCAACAATATTTCTTTTTTGTATTTTAGGCTAATTTTTTTATCACCTAAAATAGCTTTTGCTTTATGTCGCTCGTCTTTTAGTACAGAAATAACTTCTATTTTTAAGCCCATTTTAATTAAAACAGCCTTGGCTATATTGATTTGTGCTATTCCACCATCCACAACAATAAGCCCTGGAAAAGACCATTCTGTGTGTACTAGACGCCTTTCTAACATCTCTTTTAATGCTCCAATATCATTTGCCTTTGTCTGAGTTTTAATTTTAAATTTTCTATATTCACTTTTTTCTATTTCTCCATCTTCTACAACTACCATAACCCCAACCATATTTTTACCAGACATGTGTGCAACATCATATGCTTCTATTCGAGATGATAAAACAAGATTCTTCTTTTTTTCAGGTCCTCGGTTCCCTGGGTCCCCTACCCCAGCCAGACCATGCAAAAAAGTAGAATCTTGTTTTATCAAAGCAACATCATTAATATGTTGAAGTGCAAAAATTTGTTTTTTTATTTCTCCTGCTTTTTCAAATTCTTTTTTATTCGCACACACCTTCATTTCTTTTTTTAGATTACTTAGAATTCTCTTTTTTTTACCCTCAAAAAGTAATTTAATATTTTTAATATTATTTTTATTTTCTATTAAATTTTCTGGAACTAACTTTATTTGTTTATAAAATTCATCTTTTCCTTTTGTGCCTTTTTTATCATCATAATAAGGAAATATTTTTCTAATAATTTTTAAAGCTTCCTGTAATTGATTACCGTTTGGAAATGGTCCAAAAAAAGAATCAAATTTTTCTTTATCGAGTGTTTTACCTCGAACTATAGCAATTCTTTTATCTTTTGTAATACAAACATAATTAAAACTTTTATCAGATTTCTCTTTAGTATTATATTTAGGTTGATATTTCTTTATAAGAGCTGCCTCTAAAATAAGCGCTTCTAATACACTATCTGTTTCTTGCCAATCTATTTTGTCTGCATCTTGAACCATTTTAACAATTAATGGGCCACGAGATTCAATAAGGCCTGCCCCGTAGGAAGCTTGCTTTCTTTTGGGGTCTTTTCTAAAATAACTTTTTACTCTATCTTTGAGAGATGTAGCTTTACCAATATATAAAATATCCCCGCCTGCGCGGGCAGGTTTCCCTTTTTTAAAAAAGTAAACCCCTGATTTATCTGGAATCTTCATTTTTTTAAAAGTTCTTATATCCATAAAATATAAACTTTATTTACGTAAAACTTTTTTAAGATATTTACCAGTATAACTCTTATTATTATTCGCCACATCCTCAGGTGTACCTTTTGCAACTAAATTACCACCATTTATACCTCCTTCGGGACCAATATCTATAACATAATCTGAATTTTTAATAACATCAAGGTTGTGTTCAATAAGAACAACTGTATTCCCTTTAGATACAAGTTTATTTAATACTTCAAGAAGTTTTACTACATCATCATAATGTAAACCAACTGTTGGTTCATCCAAGAGATAAATAGTTTTTTCTAAATGTGGACGATAAAGCTCACTTGAAATTTTAACACGTTGTGCTTCACCTCCTGAAAGTGTCGTTGCTGATTGTCCAAGCTCTAAATATCCTAATCCAACTCCCATCAATGTGTGAAGGCGATCTGAAATAGCAGGAATATCTTTAAAAAATAAAAGTCCTTCTTCTATTGTCATATGCAAAATTTCGTGAATATTTTTTTTCTTATATTTTACAGTTAATGTTTCTTTGTCAAAACGTTTACCATTACAAACATCACAAGTCACATAAACTGTCGGTAAAAAATGCATTTCAACAGCAATCTGACCATTTCCTTCACAAGACTCACAACGTCCACCCTTCACATTAAAAGAAAAACGATTTGCTTTCCATCCACGAAGACGTGCTTCTTCTGTTGTAGCAAATAAATCACGTATATGAGTGAATGCACCGGTATAAGTAGCTATATTCGAACGTGGTGTCCTACCAATTGGAGATTGGTCAATAAGTATTGCACGTGATAAATACTCAGTACCAGAAAATGAAGTACAATTAAAAATTTTAGCTGTACGATATTTTCTTTCATAACGAGCTTGAAGATTCTTATATAAAATTTCATACATAAGAGAACTTTTACCAGATCCAGATACTCCAGTAATAACAGTCATCACACCAAGAGGAATTTCAACATTTAAATTTTTAATATTAAAAATTTTTCCACCAGCTATGCGTAATACTCCTTTTCCGTTGCGACGTTTTTCTGGAACTTCAATTTTTATTTCTTCTCTAAGATAAGCTAGTGTTCTGGAGTTACTTATGTTTTTCTTTGTGGTTAATAAATCTTCTAGCCGTCCTGAAACAATTACCTCACCACCGTGCACTCCGGCTTTTGGTCCTATGTCTATAATATAATCAGAAGCATAAATAGTATCTTCGTCGTGTTCAACAATTAAAATTGTATTACCTAAATCACGAAGATTTTCTAATGTCTTAATCAAACGATCATTATCACGCTGGTGTAAACCAATAGTTGGTTCATCTAATACATATAATGCACCAACAAGCCTAGATCCTAATTGAGATGCTAATCTAATACGTTGAGCCTCTCCACCAGATAAAGTATTTGCTTTACGAGAAAGTTGTAAATAGTCTAACCCAACATCCAACATAAATTGAAGTCTTGCTTCTATTTCACGAACAACTGGAAGTGATATTTCTTTTTCCTGATTAGAAAGTTTTAATGTTTTAAAAAATTCTGATGCTTCAGCTATAGATAAAGAAGAAATCTCAAGTATGTTTTTACGTTTGGCTCCTGCGCTAATAAAAACATTTAATGCTTCTGGTCGTAGACGTGCACCATGACAAGTATCACATGGTTCCTCTCCAAGAAAATATTTTGAACCTAAACCATGACAAACAGTACAAGCTCCATATGGAGAATTAAAAGAAAAAAGACGTGGCTCTATTTCTGGAAAAGAAAAACCATCATTCTTACAAGCAAATTTTGCTGACATAACAAATTCCCCAAGAGCAGAAATATCCTCAGAGGAGTATTCGCTACTACTGGAGAGTACTTGCCCTTTCAAGATAGTGTGCGAACGACGGAGAGGATGTTTCCGCTCTGGGGAATTAAAAGATATAGTTACTAATCCATCAGACTCAAGAAGTGCTCTCTCTAATGATTCAAACAACCTAGTGCGACTATCTTCTTTATTATCAATAAATTCATGTACAGCAAAGTGGTCAACCAAAACATCAATATTGTGTGCCTTGTTTTTAGACAAAACTATTTGTTCACGTAATTTTTTTATTTTTCCATCTAAACGAATTTCAGAAAATCCTTTACCAAGTAAATCATAAAGTAATTGATAATATTCTCCTTTGCGACCACGAATAACTGGAGAAAAAATATTAATTTCAGTTTCATCCCATTCAACACCCATAACAGATTTTTTATTTTTATTACTTTTATTTATTAAATTTATTTTTTCTAAAACAAAATTCAAAATTTCTTCATTTGATAATTTTTTTATTTCTTCTCCACAAGTAGGACAATGTGGGTGTCCAATGCGTGCGTACATAACTCTCAAATAATCATAAATTTCTGTGATAGTAGCTACAGTTGAACGTGGATTATTAGAACGAGATTTTTGATCAATAGAAATAGCAGGAGAAAGTCCTGTTATTTCATCCACATCGGGTTTTGGCATTTGATTTAAAAACTGTCGCGCATAAGAAGAAAGAGATTCAACATATCTCCTCTGTCCTTCGGCAAAGATAGTATCAAAGGCAAGAGATGATTTACCAGACCCAGAAACACCAGTAATCACTACCATACTATTACGTGGCATTTCAACGTTTATATTCTTTAAATTATGGGTCCGTGCCCCTTTTACTATTATTTTATTTTGAAAATCTTTCCTCATAATAACTACACAATCACACCCGCCTATGTTCCTAGGGGGTGTATATCAACATAATCTAACACATTACAATTTCTTTTCCAATCGTGTTCTTAATACCACTATTTCATCACGAAGTATCGCAGCTGTTTCAAAATCTAATTCTTTTACCGCTCTATTCATTTCTTTCTCTTTTATTTTTATTATTTTTTCATAAATAAGATTTCCTCTTTCTTCATCAGATAAAATTTCTTTCCAAAAATTGGAATTTACTTTTTGACGAGCAGCAATTTCTTCTTTTTTAAATTCTTTAGAATAAGCTCGCTTAAACACTTCCAAGTCTAGATTAAGTTCTGCATTCACAGCCTTACCATGTTCACTCTCCATTTCTTGTGTAATATCTTTTATCTTTTTCATTATCGTTTTTGGAGTAATGTTGTGTTTTTTATTGTAAGCAAGTTGAATATTACGACGTCGAGTAGTTTCTTCTATTGCTCTTTTCATTGAACCTGTAATAATATCTGCATAAAGAATAACTCTACCCTCCGAATTACGAGCCGCACGTCCAATAGTTTGTATCAATGCTGTGTCTGAACGTAAAAATCCTTCTTTGTCTGCGTCTAATATTCCAATTAATGCCACTTCAGGTAAATCAAGTCCTTCACGAAGAAGATTTACTCCAACCAAAACATCAAATTCTCCTTTTCTAAATTGTGTTAAAATTTTTATTCTTTCAATTGTTTTTATATCACTATGTAAATATTCTGCTTTAATTTTTTTATCTTTTAAATAAATAGATAAATCCTCAGCCATTTTTTTTGTTAACGTCGTAGCTAAAACACGAAAACCCTTTTTTATTGTTTTTTCTGCTTCTTTAATAAAATCTTGTATCTGTCCGGGAAAAGGCAAAAGATTTTCTTTGTGTGAGAAGGTCTGGCTTTCGTTACTACGAAGGCCAGACCTTCTACTACTCTCGCTTATCGGTCTAACTAAAATCTTTGGATCAACAAGCCCTGTCGGACGAATAATTTGTTCTACCATCTGTTTACTTTGGGTGCGTTCTTGATCGCTCGGTGTAGCGCTAGTGTAAATAACTGGTCCTATCTTTTGACTAAATTCCTCATATTTTAAAGGCCTATTATCCTTTGCTGAAGGCAAACGAAAACCATATTCTACAAGAGTATTTTTGCGTGAAGCATCCCCGGCATACATTCCTTGAAGTTGAGGTAAGGTCACGTGAGATTCATCTATCACGGTCAAAAAATCAGGAACATGCTCAGAGGAGTATTCGCTACTACCAGATAAATCTTGCCCTTCCAAGATAGAGTGCGAACGACGGCGAGCATGTTCCTGATTTTTTATATGAGGAAAGTAAGATAATAATGTCTCTGGTGGCTCCCCTTCTTTTTTATCTGACAAATGTCTAGAATAATTTTCAATACCATTACAATAACCAACTTCTTTAATCATTGCTAAATCATAATTTGTTCTTCTTTTTATACGTTCTGCTTCTAACAATTTTCCTTCTTTTTCAAATTTTTTTAATTGTTTGTTTAATTCTTTTTTTATTTCTATTAATGCTTTCTTCTTTTTAAAATCTTCTGTAATAAAATGTTTTGCAGGAAAAACAAAAATATTTTCTTTTTCTTCAATTATTGAGGAAGTTATTGGATCAATTTTTTTAATACCAATAATTTTTGATTCTCCGAATTCTATTTGATACATAACAGTCTCAGACATTGGCATAAATTCTACACGAGAACCGATGGAACGAAAGGTCCCAGGACTTAAATCTGCATTTGTACGTTCAAAACGAATTTCTATAAATTTTCTCATTAATGCTAATCTATCAATCTTCATTCCGACATAAAGCTTCAAATTTACTTTTTCATATTCTTCAGGGGAACCTAAACCATAAATACAAGATACAGATGCAACAATTATGACATCACGTCTTGTGAGCAATGCTTGTGTTGTAGCATGCCGAAGACGATCTATTTCTTTGTTTATTTGTGCATCTTTTTCAATATATGTATCTGATGCTGGCATATAAGCTTCTGGTTGATAATAATCATAATAAGAAACAAAATAATGCACAGCAGCCTCTGGAAAAAATTCTCTAAATTCAGAGGCAAGTTGTGCAGCTAGTGTTTTATTGTGAGCTATCACAAGTGTCGGTTTATTATATTTTGCTATTACGTTGGCAATGGTAAAAGTCTTACCAGTACCTGTAGCACCAATCAATGTTTGTTTATCCATACCCTTTTTAAGTCCACCCAAAAGCTCTAAAATAGCCTTTGGCTGATCACCAGCTGGTTGAAATGGATTGTGTAATTTAAAAATATTTTCTTCCCTTTTTTGAATCATATCCGTAAAGAATATTTAAAAATATTTATTCACCATAGAAACCCTCCTCAGGAAAACTATCATATGCTTTTACAACAATCATATAAGCTAAAAATGAAGCTACAAGTGTAAGAATAAGCATATATATTAATGATTTATTAAGTAGTGTCATAACTGTCTTAGTTTATCATTTATTTGTTATATTGTTAATTTTTTAAACATTACCTTGATTTTTAGTGTTTTTTACTATATATTTGAATTATTCTGTTTTTTTATACACCCATAGCTCAGTTGTAGCGGATTCAACTAACTACTCACAAAATGTTATCATTATGTATACATAAACAAATGCGCCCGTAGCTCAGCTGGTAGAGCAGATCCCTTTTAAGGATAAGGTCCTCGGTTCGATCCCGAGCGGGCGCACAACAATCAAAAAACTTCCCTTAGGGGAAGTTTTTTGATTTAATTCATGTTTTCCCTTTCTTCCTTGATAGCCTCTATTAATTCTTCGGTTGAATTAAAAAAACCAATATGACCATCAAAAAAATTATAAAGAATTTTACCTCTCATCTCTTTTTTTAAATTCTGATTTTCTAAACTTCCTGTATCTCTACTTTGAGTTTGAACACCCAAATTATTTTCCATATTTCCCATATTTTTATACCACCTATAATAAATACTATTAATTACGACCATCATATCTATAATATTAACACAAAAAATTAAAACCCTAAAAAGCCTCTAATAAAAATTGTTCAAAGACAGCTTCGGCATCCTTACCTTCTTTTCTTGCTTCAGGCAATAGATAAGATAATCTACTTGCAAAATTTTGAAGTTCTATTTGAGAAAATTTTTTAAAATCTTTTTTTAGAAGCATATCTTTAACTTTCCAAAAAAGTACACCAACAAGTTCTTCCATTCCTACCCCCACATCTATTGCTTGTCTAAAATGAATCCATAAATTTAATTTATCTCTTTTCTCAAAATCATATGCTAATAAAAAATTATTATATTTTTCTTTTTTTTCTTTTGGTAATTCAAAAACATTAAGTTCTGCTCTGGCCTTCCTAAAAGCATCTAGGGTTGGTTTATTTAATTTACTTTCTAAAAAAATAAAATCATTAGTGGCTTCATTCATTAAGCTTAATTTTTCTAAAATAAAGTTTAATGTTTCTTCTTTTTCAAAAATATTTGTAAAAACAACCATACATTTTGTAAAAAAAAGCCCAGACCCAGAATAAAAACTTTCTACTTCCATAGGATTAAAATCATTTTTACCAATAAAAAAAATCTCAATATTTTTTGATATTGATTTTATAAATTTCTCATAGCCCTCATGTTTATTTTTAGCATCATCACCACAAAAAAGATAAATCATATTAAAATCTCACTGATTTTTTATATTCTAAATATGGAGTACCGTACTTTAAGCTTAAAATTTCTTCTTCTTTTTTTATAAATATAAATTTAGTAATAATAAATGATATTATTGAAAAAATAATTATAAATAAAGCATTATTTATCATACCAAATCCTAGTATCAAAAGAAAAAGTCCAAAATGAGTAGGAGTTCTTGTATAACAATATGGACCATTACAAAATATTTCTTTATTTATAATTTCTTTTTTAAAATTATGTGATGATTTCTGTGCCCAAAATATTAAAAAGGTTCCAAATATTAAAAATAAAGCACCTATCCACATAACATAAGAATTCTCAAAAAACTTAAGTGGAAAAATATAATCCAAAAAAAGACTAAATAAAAATACTATAAAATAAAAAAGATAAGAGTGCGCCAATATTTTATGAACACTATTTTTATGAATATTTATATCATTTATTTGCTTTGTTTCATCACCTACCTCCATTATTTTATTATACCATAAAATATACTATTTGACTTCTCCAAAATTATTACCAAAACCAGAATGAACCACTAATGGAATGTCTGTTTTATAATGTAAATATGATCGTTCAAGTACTGTCTGCATAGCATTTTTTATTATCTTTTCAATTTCTAAAAGTTTTGTCTCCTCTACTTCATAAACCAATTCATCGTGTATTTGGAGTACTAAGTGTGTTTTATCTAATAAATTTGCTTTTATTAAATCCTCTTCTGCATATCTTATGGCGAGTTTTATTATATCAGCAGTAGCTGTTCCTTGTATTCCTGCATTAGTAGCAGTACGTTCTGCCATATTTTTTAAAAATGGAATTCTAGAATTTATATTAGGAAAATATCTTCGTCTACCAAACAATGTTTCTGTATATAAATGTTTTGTCGCAAAAATTTTTACTCCTTCTAAATAATCACGCAAACCAGAAAACTGATTAAAATAATTATCATAAAATTTCTGTGCTTCTATCCTCGTTCCACCTAAACTTTTACGCAAAGATGAAACCCCCATTCCATATATAATTCCAAAATTTATAACCTTTGCCTTACGACGCATTTCACTATCTACTTTTTCAATAGGAACATCAAAAACAAAAGATGCTACACCTGAATGAATATCTTTATCATTTTTAAAAATCTCCGTCATTTTTTTATCTCCCGAGAGCATAGCAGCGACACGAAGTTCAATTTGACTATAATCAAAAGTCAAAAGTTTATACCCATTCCCAGCAATAAAACCATTCCGTATTTTTTTACCTAGTTCTGTTTTTATTGGTAAATTTTGTAAATTTGGATCCTGTGAGGAAAATCTTCCAGTTGTTGTTCCATTTTGTAAAAATTTTGCATGTAAACGATCGTCAGAGTCTACCATTTTAGGAATAACATCAACATAAGTAGATAATAATTTTTGTAATTCTCTATAAGCTAATATTTCTTTTATGATAGGGTTTTCTTCTTCTAGTTCTTCTAAAACTGAAACTTTGGTAGAAAAAGACCCACTTGCATTCTTTTTTTTGCTTGATTTCATCCCCATTTTATCAAAAAGTACTTCCCCCATTTGTTTTGGTGAATTAATATTAAATTCTGTACCAGCCATTTTGTATATTTTAACTGTTAATTTATCTAATTCTTTATGATATTCATCTCCTAAGCTTTTAAAATATTTTTTATCTATGAGAATACCATAGTCCTGCATTTTTTTTACTATTGGTATTATAGGTTTTTCAATTTCTTCGTATATTTTATTTAATTTTTTTTCTTCTAATTGTTTAAAAATAAATCTCTCTGCTTCATCAAAAGAAGACGTATTCGCATAATGTAATATGTCTTCCAAAGAAGGATTTGTTATATCTGAATTAACAAGCCAAAGAGCAATAGCAGTTTCTTGAAGTTTTTCTTCATCAAGATTAAATGACTTCTGTGCGACATGCTCAGAGGAGTATTCTCTGCTACCAGATAAATCTTGCCCTTCCAAGATAGAGTGCGAACGACGGCGAGCATTGTCGCCAGAAGTCATCACACTATTATTTTCAAAAAAACTTTTTAATCTTGCATACAAACTTCTAAATTCAAATAAAGAAAACATACTCTCAATTTTTTTTAAATCTGCATTTTCCCAAAAAGTTTTCTCTGGTAATACAAAATCCACTGGCGCATCTATTCTTATTTTCGCCAAAGTTTTTGAAAACAAGGCTTCTTCTTCATTGTTTTTTATAAGTTCCAATATTCTTGGAGAAATACCATCTTTTTTAAATAAATTTTCATCTTTTTTTAATTTTTTATAAATTTCTTCTATTGTTCCAAAATTTACAATCAAATTGGTTGCTGTTTTTTCCCCAATTCCTTTAATCCCAATAATATTATCCGATAGGTCTCCCCTTAATCCTTTATAGTCTGGTAACAGTTTAGGTTTAAAACCAAATCTTTCAACAACCTTATCTTCGTTGTATAAAATAGTATCATTAATTCCTTTTTTCAAAGTGTAAACTTGTACTTTTTCTCCATCAATTAATTGCATTGTATCCATATCACCTGATGCAATAATTATTTTTATCTCTGGATTTTTTTTTCCGCCAGAGGCGGATCCGCCTCTGGCGGAAATTTTCTCTACAATGGTACCCAACACATCATCTGCTTCAAAACCAGGCGCATCATAAATTGGAATATTAAATGCCTCAAAAATTTGTCTCGAGTTTTTTAATTGCAAAATCAAAGCATCTTCAGTTTTAGCTCTTCCTGCTTTATACCCGTCATATGCTTCATGTCTAAAAGTTTTCTGTGGTAAGTCATAACAAGCCACAATATAATCAGGTTTTAAATCAGTAATAATTTTCATTAACATACTACAAAGACCATATAATGCCCCCGTAGGCTCACCCTTGGACGACAAAAATTCAGGCAAAGCATGATAAGCCCGATGTATAATTGCATGAGAATCCAGCAACACTAATGTTTTTGGTAAATTTTTATTATCTTTGGCCATTACAGTAATTATAGCATTTTTATAATTGGTTATTCATAATAAAATGTTGTATTATTAAAAGATAAATGGCGGATTTTAATGAAGAAAAACAAAATAAACAACTAAAAGAATTACGCAAACAAGAAGAAGAAGAACTTATTGCAATTCTAGCAGAGTCAAAATATAAATTACCTTATATTGATTTAGCTCATCTAGGTATAGACAATGAATCATTAAGATATATATCTGAAAAAGATGCTCGTGATTTAAAAGTTGGACCTTTTAAACTTTTTGGTAAAAATATTTTTATAGCAGTACGTTCTCCTTCTCCAGATCTTTTAGAAAAACTCAAAGATCAAATGGTAAGAGAAAATTTAAATTCTACTTTTTATATGGTGTCTCTTGCTTCCTTAGAAAAAATTTGGGGCAGATATAAAGAATTATCTTTAGCTGAAGGTTCAAAAATAGGAGGAGTAAATATTTCTGGAGAAATTTTAAGAGAAATTGCTAAAGACATCAAGACAATAAAAGATATAGAGAAATTAATGAAAAAAACAACAGAAGAAAACCCTATGCATAAAATTTCTCATATGCTTGAAGTGGTTTTAGCTGGTGCTATATCTCTTAATGTTTCTGATATACATATAGAACCAGAAAAAGAAAGATGTAAATTAAGATACCGTCTAGATGGCATACTTTATGATGTAATGTTTTTTGAAAATAACATTTATCATTTATTTAATTCAAGAATTAAACTTCTTTCTGGAATGAAATTAACTTCAACTGTTGCACAAGATGGACGTTTTGGTATACAAGAAGAAAAAGAAGAAATAAGTATTCGTACATCTTTAATACCAGGTACTTATGGTGAATCGATCGTTATGCGTATTTTGGATCCAAAATCAATTCAAGTAAAACTTGAAGATATGGGTATCGAACCTTATTTATTCTCTGTAATAGAACAAGAAATTGCAAAACCAAATGGTTTAATTCTAGTTACTGGTCCAACTGGTTCTGGAAAAACAACAACACTTTATGCATTTTTAAATAAAATTTATTCTCCAGAAATAAAAATAATAACAATCGAAGACCCTGTCGAATATCATCTAAATGGAATAACTCAAACTCAAATAAACGAAGAAAAAGGTTACACTTTCTTAGAAGGATTACGTTCTGCCTTGCGTCAAGATCCAGATGTTATAATGATCGGTGAAATACGAGACGCAGAAACTGCAAAAACAGCAATAGAGTCAGCACTTACTGGTCACATGGTTTTTTCTACTCTCCACACTAATAATGCTGCTGGTGTCATCCCTCGTCTTATTGATCTTGATTCAAACCCAAAAATTATGGTCTCAGCATTATCCTTATCTATTGCTCAACGTTTAGTGCGTAAGCTTTGCACTGCCTGTAAGATTGAAAAAACTCCAACCAAAAAAGAGACAGAAACTATGAAAATGATATTAGATGGAATAAAAAAAGAAGGAAAAAGTCTTTCAAACTACAATATAAATCCAAATTCACCAATTAAACTATTCTCTCCTGTTGGTTGTGAAAAATGTAATATAACTGGCTATAAAGGACGAATAGGTATATTCGAAGCTATTAAAACAGACGAGGCAATAGAAAAAATAATACCACAAAATCCAAGCGAAAGAGAAATAAAAAGAGTCGCAAGCTTGCAAGGAATACTGTCAATGCGACAAGATGGTATAGTAAAAATAATAAATGGAATCACTTCTTTCGAAGAAGTACAAAGTGTGGTTGATTTAGATGAAGAATAAAAAATAAAAGCCAACAGTATATAAACTATCAGCTTTTCCTCCACCATTTAAAAATTAAGAATTTATATAAAATAAAATTCTTAATACAATTCTCATCTCTATAAGAGACAGGAATTTCTTTTACCTTAAATTTAAAGAACTTAAACATAATTAACTCCTCTTTTTCTTTAAATAATACTCGTATTGTTTTATAACGTTAAGTTTTTTAACGTTTATATGAAGAATAAAATATTTTGTAAAATCTATTAAAAATAATTTTTAGATAAATATGCACGGCCAGAGTCACCAAAGAGCATCACTACTACGTCATCCTTTTTTAATTTATTTAAATAATTTTGAACAGCATAAGACACTGCCCCACTACCAGTACCAATTAAAAGACCATACCTTGATGCCATTGTCGGCAACATACTGAGACCGTTTTTATCTGACACAGGAAAGAATTTATCAATTACAGATTCATTTAAACAATGGGTCTCAAAATCAATTCCTATTCCTTCCATTTTATAAGGTTTAGGGTGTCCTTTTGTAGAATGAAACGAAGTATCAATATCAACAGCCATAATTTTAATATTAGGATTTTTTTCTTTTAAAAATTTTCCTGCGCCACTTATTGTGCCACCAGTTCCAGCTGCAGCAAAAAAGTGTGTAATCTTTCCATTAGTTTGTCTCCAAATTTCTGGTCCTAAACTTTTATAATGAGCCTTTGGATTAGAAAGATTAAAATACTGATTTGGCATAAAAGAATTTTTTATTTTTTTAGTAAGCAAAATAGCCTGACTGTGGCGACTTTTTAGATCAGAAATAGGTACAGCTGGACAATTTATAATTTTCGCACCATAAGCCTTAATTGTTTTTATTTTTTCTTCACTCATACTAGGAGACGCAGTAATAATAACTTTATATCCTTTTATGGCACCAATCATGGCACAAGCAATCCCTTGATTCCCCGAAGAAGATTCTATAATTGTTCCACCAGATTTTAATAAACCTTTTCTTTCAGCTTCTTCTATCATAAATAATGCAGAACGATCTTTTATACTTCCACCAGGATTTAAATATTCCAATTTAGCAAAAATTTTTGCTTTAGTATTAAAAGAAATCTTAATTAATGGAGTATTGCCAATAATATCAAGCAAGCTATTTGGTAATTTTCTCATATAATTAAATATCACTTATTTAGTTAAAAAAGTTAAATTTTTTAACATTGATATTAGATTTGAGACTTTTTGTAAAATTTGTTAAAATACACACAATGATAAAAATACAACCAATCGTACGAGATATAGTAATGGCTGAGCTAGAAGCTTATTTTGCATTAACAAATGGTTATATGAATATGAGTAGTTATGCATATCGTATACGCCCTAAAGTAGAAGAACTTACAAAAAAACAAGTGACTATCACCAGTTTGGTGGTTTCCCTTTCACGCCTACGAAAAGAATTTAAAAAAATGAAACCACTCATACACGACGTTGTTATAAAAAATATAACAACCAAACTTCCCCTTTCTGAAATAATATATAAAAACACAAATGAGTTTATTAAAGAATTAGAATCACTTCATAAAAACATATCAATATCACAAGAAGATTTTTTTACTATAACAATAGGTACTACAGAAGTAGATATTATCTGTTCTACTATTTTGGAAAATAAAATTTTAAAACATTTTAAAAATAAACCAAAAACTATAAATAAAAATCTTGCAGCAATAGGAATTTCTTTTGGATCAGAAGTTTTCAATACCCCAAATGTATTTTTCTCTCTACTTTCTGTTACTGCACGTGCTAGTATAAATCTCGAAGAATTAGTTTCCACGCCCACTGAGTTTATTTTAATTGTTGCAGAAAAAGATTTCAGTAAAACTGTTTCTTTGTTTTCAAATTTATACAGAGAAGTAAATAAGGTATAAAAACAAAAAGTTCTGTTGTAAAAATTTTCTGGCGGACAAAACGAAGCCAGTGCCCGCAGGCGAAAACTTTTACAACAGAACTTTTTAATAAAAAAGCATTAATCTCTAAACAATCCTTTTAAAGCTAAACCCTAAAAGTAACAAATTCTTGAAGGATAGACCCAGAAACCTAAAAGGTACCAGAACGTCCTACGCAAACCTATATAACCGATGGCTGATTGCTTAGAGATTAATGCCCTCTTAAAATTAAAAAAACTTAATCTCTAAAAACTATTATACTATAAAGAATTTACAACAAATGCTATAATGTTGATAGCTATGTTGATACTGTGTTAATAAATGTACTATTTTTATAATATAGCATATTATGAAACAAATGTCAAGTAAAAAAACAAAAAAAACACCTATTAAAAAAAACAACAACCTAGGTGATTCTTTTTTAGATCAAACATTACGCCCTTCTAAATGGGACGAATATATTGGCCAAAAACACATAAAAGACAATATTAGAATACTCCTAACGGCTGCAGCAGAACGTGGACATATTCCTGAACACCTTCTATTTTACGGTCCACCAGGATTAGGAAAAACAACCCTCGCTCATCTAATAGCAAAAGAAACTGGCAAGCAAATGAAAATAACATCTGGTCCTGCTATTGAAAAAGTGGGCGATTTAGCATCTATTTTAACAAATCTTTCTTCTGGTGATATTCTTTTCATAGATGAAATTCATAGACTTAATAAAATGGTTGAGGAAATACTTTATCCAGCAATGGAATCAGGCGTTTTAGATATAATTATTGGCAAAGGTCCATCAGCCCGCACTATACAACTTGATCTTCCTCCTTTTACTTTAATCGCAGCAACAACACGTGTAGCACTTGTCTCTTCCCCACTTCGTTCACGTTTTTCTGGAGGAGTTTTTAGATTAGAATTTTATTCAAACGAAGAAATAGCAGAAATAGTCCGTAGGTCAAGTAAATTACTTAAAACAAAATTAGACGAAGAAGCATTAAAAGAAATTGCAAAAAGAAGTAGGTTTACACCACGTACTGCAAATTACTTTTTAAAAAGAGCCCGTGATTTTGCACAAGTACATAAAAAGAACTTAGACCAAAAAACAGTCAAGGAGGCCCTTAATATGCTTGCTATTGATGATATTGGATTAAATTCATCTGATAGAAAATTCTTAGAAATATTAATAGAAAAATTTAATGGTGGTCCAGTAGGACTAAAAACTATTGGAGCAGCTATGGCAGAAGAAGAAGCAACAGTAGAAGAAGTTATAGAACCATATTTAATTCAACTTGGTTTATTAGAAAGAACATCACGCGGACGTGTCGCAACAGAAAAAGCATATAGCCACTTAGGTTTTGAATACAAAAAAGAAAAACAAAACAAGTTACTTTAAAACTTTCTACTTTATAAACTTTATAACTACTCAATATGTCAGGTCATAATAAATGGTCACAAATAAAACATAAAAAAGGTATTACAGATGCTAAAAAAAGTAAAATTTTTTCTAAGCTCGTACGTTTTATATCCGTAGAAGCAAAACTTTCAAAAGGTGATATAAATGCACCAGGTCTCCGTGCTGCAATTGAAAAAGCTAAAAAAGTAAATATGCCTTCTGAAAATATTGAAAGAGCAATAAAAAAGGCTGGAGAAAATGAAGCTCAAATGGATTCAATTACTTATGAAGCTTATGGACCCGGAGGTGTTGGAATTATTATAGAAACACTTACAGATAGTAGAAATAGAACAGCACAAGATGTAAAACATATTCTCACTAAAAATGGTTTTATTTTGGGTGGTATAGGGTCTGTAATTTGGTCTTTTACTAAACCTGCCCGCAATGCTTCGCATGGCGATGCAGGCGGGGAAAAATGGGAACCAGTTAATACTATTTCTCTCTCAGATGAAGATTTAGAATTATTAGACAAGCTTGTAGAAGAATTAGAAGAAAATGATGACATACAAGATGTCTACACTAATGCGGAATAGAAACAATTGCTACCAAGGGGAACCCTTGGTATAATCTATTGCTACCAAGGGGAACCCTTGGTATAGTCTATAAATGGAAAGAAAAGAAAAATTTATTGCTACCAAGGGGAACCCTTGGTATAGTCTATAAATGGAAAGAAAAGAAAAATTTATACAAGATGAATTTTATCATATATACAATCGTGGTGTTGAAAAACGAATAATATTTCAAAATACTTCCGACTATAAAAGATTTATGGCCCTTTTATACCTTGCAAATAGTGACCAAATTGTAGAATTTAGGAATAATTCTTATGGTAATTCACTTGATGAAATTTTTAAACAAAACAGAGGAGAACAATTGGTGGCTATTGGGGCATATTGTTTAATGCCAAACCATTTTCATTTACTACTTACTCCCCTAGTAGATGGAGGAATATCAAAATTTATGTTAAAACTCCAAACTGGGTATTCTATGTATTTCAATAAAAAAAATGAAAGAGTGGGTGCTCTTTTCCAGGGAGTATTTAAGTCAGAACACATAAACGACGATAGATATCTGCAATATTTATATGCGTATATTCATCTAAACCCAGCAAAATTAAAAAATTCAAATTGGAAAACACAATCAAGAAGTTTTTTAAACCAACTTAAAAAATTTATTGTTGAATACCCATATTCAAGTTTACAAGAATACCTTTCCTTGGGTTACAAAATCATAAATCCAAAACTATTCCCTGTCGACGAAGAAGATATTACTAATTACAACACTGTAGTAAATGATTTTAGTGAAGAAAATAAAAAATAAATTTCTTATAAGACATGTGTCCTATTTAAAAAAAACAAAAAATTATAAAACTTATTTTGGTATTAAATCCATCAATCTTTTACCTACTTTTTGTAACATCACTGCTGTCTCCTTAGACCTCTGACCTTCAGTTGGATTTTCATATCCTTCTCTATCAATAAGTCTTTGTGCTTCTTTACGAGCATCATCCCAATTATTTACAGATTTGAAACCAAAAGCTATACCACACTGTCTTGCTTCTTCATCGGCCTTATCACACCACTCCTCTATATCTTCTTTTTCAAAATTTTTATTGACTCCTTCCATATTTTTATAAAAAATTATTAATAAATTTACTCGCGACTTTATATCCTTAAGTCTACCCCCCCCCCGACACCTTTTGTCAATCTTACCAAGGGGAACCCTTGGTATTTTAATAATAATGTTAATATTTAATTATGAGAATTTTAGGAATAGACCCAGGTTATGAACGACTAGGGATTGCTGTTTTAGAAAAAAACAATGGTGATAAAAAGGAAAAAGTATTATTTTCTAAATGTTTTCACACATCCACAAAATTAGAATTTTCAGAAAGGTTGTTTTTAATTGGAAAAGAAATAAAAAATATAATAAAAAAATTCAAACCAGAAATTCTAGCTATTGAAACTTTATTTTTAAACACTAACCATAAAACAGTAATGCACGTAGCGGAAGCGCGTGGTGTCATACTCTATGAAGCATCGTGTTGCGGACTAAAAATTTTTGAAGCATCACCTCCACAAATAAAAATAGCAACGACTGGCTATGGAAAAGCAAATAAAGAACAAGTTATGAAAATGGTAAAAATATTGGTTGATATAAATAATAAAAAAACCCGCCCGAATGACCATTCGGTCGGGCGGGAATCAGATGATGAATTAGATGCTATTGCTATAGCTCTAACCGCTTTTGCATGCATAAAAAAAGGACAGTAAAACACGATAAAAAACTTTTAAAAACCGCACATAATCGCTTGCTAGCGATTTGCTATGCTCGGCTCGACAGCCTGCGCAATGCTTTTTAAAAGTCTTTTATTGTGTTTTACTAGTTATCCACATATTCTATTGCCAAGCTTCTCTGTTTTTGATAAAACTAAAGAAAATAATTTTAATTTAAACAAATTGGGTCGATTAATATTTTTTTAAAAAAAATAAAAAATCTTAAAATAAAACATGAGTTATAATGAAGAAGATACTATGTCAATGGATGATCCAGAATTAAAGGATGATGAGGAGCTATTGGATTTACCAGAAGAAACACTTGATATTCCTGATGATGAAGATTATGATCCTGACAACAGATATCACTAAATAAAAACAAAAAAGTACAAATTAACTACTTTCTTGCAACTCGCATATCAACCTGGAAACAATAAACTAACTTTAAGAAGCGTATGTTGCAGAAAGCACTAATTTGTACTTTTTTATTTTATTTTTATAAATTTTCTTTTACCTATTTTAAATTTCATTCCACTTTCTGGAATAATATTTACATTAATTATTTTTTTATCTGTGACAAGATCTGTAATTGCACCTTCTTCTATTAATCTCCTAAAGTCCCCTTTTGAAGATAAAATCTTTGCTCCTACTAATATATCCATAAGATTTTTTTTTCCTTCTTTTTTAAGCTCTATCATTTCTTCTGGAATTTTTCCTTTCTGAAAGGTATCAACAAAATTTTCTTCTGCTTTTTTAGCTTCTTTTTCCCCGTGATATATTTTTACTATCTCATACGCAAGCTTCATTTTAGCATTTTTAGGATTAAAGGATTTATTTTTTAAATAATCTTCAATCTCATTTATTTCTGCTAATAAAAGATCTGTACAGAGTTTCATATATTTAGTAATCAAAATATCTGGAACTGACATAATTTTTCCAAACATTTCAATTGGTTTTTCATCTAACGCAATATAATTTCCCAAACTTTTACTCATTTTTTTGACCCCATCAACACCTTCAAGAATCGGGAGAGTCAAAATATCTTGTTCTGGTGTTTTGTAATATCGTTGTACCCTACGCCCCATTAAAAGATTAAATTTTTGATCTGTACCACCCAATTCAAGATCTGCCTTTATAGCAACAGAATCATATCCTTGCAATAAAGGGTAAAGCATTTCTAAAATAGTTATATCTTGATTGTCATCTATTCTTTTTTTAAAGTCAGATCTGTGTAAAACTTGCTGTATTGTCCCAGCTTTAGAAAGTTCAAGAATTGTCATCATATTATTACCCAACCATTCACTATTATAATGAACTTCAGTTTTTTTTATATCTAAAATTTTTTCTGCTTGTCTTAAATAATTCTTCATATTTTTTTTGACCTCAATAGAACTAAGTATTTTTCTAGTTTCAGACCTACCTGATGGATCACCAATCATTGCAGTAGAATCTCCAATTATTAAAATTGCTTTATGTCCTAAATCTTGAAACTGACGAAGTTTGCGAAGTGGAACACTATGCCCAAGATGAAGATCTGGCATGGTTGGATCAATCCCAAATTTTATTCGTAATTGTTTCCCTGACTTAAGTGCTTTAAAAAGATGATCTTTTTCTATAATCTCTTCCACCCCAACACTCAAAACCTCATCTATTCTTTTTTCATCTATTAAAACCTTCATATTAAAGCATTATAACACATTTTCTGCTATAATTGAAAAATGAAAAAAGGCTTTAAAAAATCAAAATTTTCTAAAAACTTTTTATTGTCGATCGTTGGTATTTTTATATTAATTGCAGGAATAATACTTATTTGGTTATCTTCTTTAAGTATTCCTGATTTTCACTCTTTCGGTGATAGAAAAATTTCAAATTCCACTAAAATATATGATCGTACTGGTGAAATATTGCTCTATGATATACACCAAGATGTAAAAAGAACAGATATATCTTTTGAAAAGATGGGTATAAATATAAAAAATGCCACAGTGGCAATCGAGGATTCTGAGTTTTATAATCATGGTGGAATACGAATAACTTCTATTATTAGAGCACTTCTTTCAAACATATTTCATGTTGGAATAGGTGGTGGTGGTTCAACCATAACTCAGCAATTAGTAAAAAACACCCTTTTAACACAAAAGGTAAGTTATGTTAGAAAAATAAAAGAATGGTTTCTGGCAATAAAAATAGATGGGTCTATGCCAAAAGAAAAAATTCTAGAATACTATCTAAACGAAAATCCTTATGGTGGAAGTGTTTATGGAATAGAAGAAGCGTCTAAAACCTATTTTAATAAAAACGCTTCAGATCTAACAATAGCAGAAGCAGCATATCTAGCGGCAATACCACAATCACCAACAACACTTTCGCCTTATGGAAAAAATAAAAATAAATTAGATACTAGAAAAAATTTAGTTCTCTCTAGAATGTTAACACTAAAATTTATTTCAGAAGATGAATATAATATATCTAAAAATGAAATCGTAAATTTTGTTCCACAAACAACAACTGGAATTAAAGCTCCACATTTTGTTTTCTTTATAAAAGATTATCTTGAACAAAAATATGGAAGTGGCTTTGTAGAAACAGGTGGACTTAAGGTTATTACAACCCTCGATTATAATTTACAAGAAAAAGGAGAAAAAATAGCAAAAGAGGGTGCTCTACAAAACGAAAAAGATTGGAATGGTAGTAACACTGGGATTGTGGCAATAGATCCTAAAACAGGACAAATTTTAACAATGGTTGGATCAAGAGATTATTTTGATAAAACAATAGATGGTAATTATAATATTGCAACAGCATTAAGACAGCCTGGGTCCTCTTTTAAGCCTTTTATTTACGCTACAGCCTTCAATGAGGGATTTAGACCAGATACAGTACTGTTTGACCTACTAACAGAATTTCAAACAACCTGTGACGCTTATGGCAATGCAACACCTGGACACAGTCAAAGTAAATGTTATATGCCAGTTAATTATGACAATAAAACAGTAGGTCCAATAAGTCTTCGTAATGCTTTAGCCCAATCAAGAAACATACCAGCAGTAAAATTATTTTATCTAACTGGTCTTAATAATTCACTAAAAACAGCAGAAGATATGGGTATAAGTACTTTAACAGATATAAGTCGCTATGGACTTACTTTAGTTATAGGAGGTGGTGAAGTATCACTACTTGATATGACATCTGCTTATGGTGTTTTTGCAAACAGTGGCATAAAAAACCAATATACTGGAATTTTAAAAATTGAAGATATAAATGGAAAAGTTTTAGAAACATATAGTCCTTCACCAAAAGAAATACTACCAAAAAATACAGCATTAACTATTTCAGATATACTTTCCGATAATGTTGCACGTACACCAACATTTGGAGCATCATCAATTCTTTTAATTCCAGGAAATACTGTAGCTGTAAAAACAGGAACAACCAACAGTAATAAGGATGCATGGACTATCGGATACACACCATCTGTTGTTGTTGGTGTTTGGGCTGGAAATAATGACAACAAACCAATGAAAAAAGGAGGCTCTGCTGTTGCTGGACCAATATGGAATAAATTTATAACTGAAGCTTTAAAAGTTTTACCAAATGAAAAATTTGAAGAACCAAACTTAGATGTTGATCCAAAAATAACAAAACCAATACTTCGTGGATATTGGCAAGGAAATGAAAACTTTTTTATAGACAACATTTCAGGAAAGTTAATTAATGAATTTACACCAAAAGAAACAACTGAAGAAAAAGTAATAACAAACGTACATTCTATTCTCTACTGGGTAAACAAGAGTGATATTTTAGGAACACCACCAACAAACCCAGGTGGTGATTCACAATTTAATCATTGGGAAATTCCAGTACAAAATTGGTGGTCCCAAAATAGTTATAAATATAAAATAACGACATCAGCTCAAAAACCAACAGAAATAGACAATATACATAATGGTTTATCTTTACCGATAATTTCAATAATTGAACCAAATATATCATTAAGATATGCACTGGATCAAAAAATTCAATTAAAAATAACTAGTTCTGGTTATTTTCCTTTACAAAAAATAGATATTTTCATAAACAATACTTTTATAAAAACTATCAGAACACCATTTAATTTTTCTTTTATTCCAGAAGAATTAGACAATATAATGTCTGAAAATGAGCTAAAAATAATTTCTTATGATAGTGTATATAATAGAACAGAAAATATTACAAAATTTAATGTAATAAAATAATTATATTAAATTTTCTGGTGCTTTTTTACCTAAATTTTCTTTTAGTTCAAAAAGTATTTTTTCTTTCTTAAGTAAAATTTCATTTTTATATATAGGTTTTATGTTTAAATAGACTATATTGTTTTTTATTTTTATATCTTCATTTTTTATTTGTAAATTTAAAACATCAAAAAGAACTTTTTGAATAGTGTTTATTTTAAAATTTTCAGAAATTAATAAATTATTAAACCTAAGAAGTAAATCCTTTATTTCTATCATGTGGTTAGGCACTAGGCTTTAGGCACTAGGCTTTAGCTTTTTTAAGTTTGCTAACGCCTAAGGCCTAGTGCCTAATTGCTATTTATCTATTCATTGGCATTATTAAATAAATAAAAGAATTGTCAGAACTACCCGATATAACCATTGGTTTTGATGATTGACTTAATTTAATAGAAATACTATCTGTATTTATTGATTGAAAACAATCAAGAAAATATTTATAATTAAAACCAAGAACAGCATCTTCTCCTTTTAGTGCAGCATCTAAATATGTTTTATTTTCTCCAATATCATTATTTTGAGAAGAAAGCTCAAAAACTTTTTCTTTTGGTGAAATTTTCAAATTAATTTGATTAAACTTATCTGAAAAAATATTAGAAAGTCTAAGTGAATTTAATAGGTCTTGTTTTAATACAACAGCCTCAACATTAAATTCTTTTGGTATAATTTGACGATAGTCTGGAAAAACACCATCTATTATTCTTGATGTTAAATAAACACCATTAGAAGAAAAAGAAATTTGATTTTTATTAAAACAAACCTTTACAACATCTTGTATTTCTCCAAATATTCTTAATATTTCAGGTATATTTTTAAATGGAATAAGAATGCCATCAATTTCTTCAATCCCTTTTATTTTAATCTTTTTTTCTGCCAACCTAAAAGAATCAGTTGAAACAAAAACAAGATTATCTTCATTTGAATATATAAATACGCTTGAAATTTCAGGTTTTATGTCGGAAATAGATGAACTATAATATACAGATTTTATGCCTTCAATTAATTTTTTTGATTCTATTTCAAACACCTTTCCATCAACTTTTGGTATTGTAGGAAAATCATCACAGGGTTGACCTTTTAGTTTTATTCTACTTTTTTTTGTTTTAATTAATAAATTGCCATCATTACTTTCAAGTTGTATGTTTTCGTTTTGAAAAATATTAGAAAAAATACCCGCAAGTATATTTCCAGATATAGCAACAATACCCTCTTTTTCAATTTTTGCAGGAATTTCTATCTCAACACCAAGACTTAAATTTGTGGCACGAAGTTTTAATGATTTTTCTCCAGCAATTAAAAGTATTGAGCTTAAAATAGGTAATGTTAAATTTTTACCTGTAATTTTTTCTACTTGCAAAATTCCATTCTTAATTTTTTCAATTTCACATTCTATTTTCATCCCGTTAGAAGTTTTTCTAAAATTACTTTATTTTAAAATATTATTAGATAACTTTAATTAATTTTTATAATTTATTCCCGAAAGTAAACTTCTAACGGGATTCATATGTTTATATATTATATATTTAATTTATTATTACTATTAGAACTGTTAATAAGTGGATAAATAAAATATATGTTTATTTATATGGTTATTTTTAATAATATAATATTTTTAACAACATAATAAATTTATACTACTTTTTAATTTTTTTCATTTTAAAAATATTTTTGTATTCTTAAGTGTTTTTACTAACAACTTTTACTTATATTAATAATATCTTTTACATTGTTATTAACAGCTATTTGAACATAATTCTTATTTGTTCAAGCTCTTGCAAAAGCTGTGGATCGTTTTTTAAATCTGCTTTTATTTTTAAATATGAATGTATTACAGTCGTGTGATCTTTTCCACCTAGTTTTTGTCCTATTAAAGGATAAGATACATTAAAATCTTCACGAAGTAAATACATCACAATTTGTCTTGCTTTTACTATTTCTTTTCTTCTTGTTTTTTCATAAATAGATGATTCTTCCAGTGAATAATAATTACCAACTATTTTTACAACATCTTTTATGGCTACATTTTTCTTTGGTTTTATATTATTTTTTAGTAAGTTTTTTATTTCAGGTAAAGAAAGGGGCTTATTTTTTAAGCGATATTGGCAAACAATTGTATTTAAACTACCTTCAAGTTCACGAATATTGCCTTGTATTGCGCTTGCAACATATTCTATTATTTCTTGTTCTAATTCAATATCAAGTTCTCTTAATTTTACTTTTAATATTGCTAAACGAGATTCATACTCTGGCTCAGAAATGTCTACTATCATTCCAGCAGCAAAGCGCGATTTTAGACGATCTGCTAGTTCGGGAATATAATTAGGGTGTTTATCAGAAGAAAAGATAATTTGTTTATTATTTTCATAAAAAGTATTAAATGTATGAAAAAGTTCTTCTTGAATTTTTTCCATTTTACCAATAAACTGGATATCATCTATGATTAATAAATCATATTTACGGTATTTTTCTTTAAAAGAGTTTGCTTTGTTGTTTTGTAGTGAATTTATAAAATCAGTAGCAAATTTTTCTAGGGTTAGGTAATATACTTTTTTATTTGGATATTTGTCTTTTATTGAATTTCCTATTGCTTGAATTAAATGTGTTTTACCAAGTCCTGTGCCCCCATAAACAAAAAATGGATTATATTTTGTACCTGGATTTTCTATTATTGCTTGAGATGCAGCATATGCGAGCTCGTTAAAGGTTCCAACAATAAAAGAGTTAAAATGATAACGTGGGTTTAAGTTATTATCTGGGTTTATATATAAATCTTTTAGTGGAAGCTCTTTGTTTATATAAGGTTCGTTTGTTTTTATTACCTCTGTTTTGCTATTTTCTATTTTGGTTATGACATATTCAACAGCCCGCATGTTTTCATAAGTGTCTGCTATGGTTTTAGTAATTAGTTTATGATATTTGTTTTTTAACCAATCACGAACAAATTCATTTGGAACACCAACATAAACAATACCAGTTTCTTCTTTTAAAATACACGTGTTTTTAAACCAAGTACTAAAGTTTGCCTTAGAAACACCTACTTCTATTTCTGCTAGACAATTTTTCCAAAGTTGTTTTGTATCCATCCCGTACGAAATTATGCTAATTAATAAACAATTACGACATTTCTTGTACCCCGTAAATTTTTTGAATTTCGTTCGGGATCCATTTGTTGAGATTATACTACACTATTTTAAAACTGGAATTTAAAAAACTTATTAACTATGTTGATAAACTGTTGATAAGATACAACCCCTCCTAACCTCCCCTTGTCAGGAGAGGAACCATAACGGAAGTCCCCCCGACAAGGGGGATTTAGGGGGTTGTATTATTTCTTTTGTTGTTATAGACTGATTAGTATGTCACAAACATATCAACCAAATAAAAGAAAAAGAGCCAAAACGCATGGTTTTTTAGTTAGATCTAAAACAAAAACAGGCCAAAAAGTGCTCTTAAAAAGAAGAAGAAAAGGAAGAGCTAAACTTTCTGTTTAATATGCTTCCTAAAAAAAACAGGGTTGATAAAAAAGATATAGACTTTATTTTTAAAAGAGGAAATTTTGTTAATTCACCTAATTTTACATTTAAATATATATTAAATAATAATAAACATATTGAACCTCGTATTTCGTTTATTACATCTAAAAATGTATCTAAACTAGCAGTAAAAAGGAATTTCTTAAGAAGAAAAGGATATTCCGTGTTAAAAAAATATATTAATCAATTTCCTACTGGTATCTTAGGTGTTTTTATTTTTAGAAAATATCAAGATGATGTTTTAATAATTGAAAATGAAATTAAAAATATACTCGATAAATCCCGTTAGAAGTCCATTTAATTTATTGTAAATATAAAAATGAAAAATAATAGAAAAAATATCTTAACTTCTAACGGGATAAAATTAATTAATTTTTATCAAAAAATATTATCCCCAATAAAAATTTTTTTACGATATATTGGTTTTTGGGGTAATAATTCTTGTATTTTTTATCCTACTTGTTCAGAATATACAAAAGAAGCTATAAAAAAATATGGTATTTTAAAAGGTTCTATACTTGGATTGCTCCGTATTTTTCGTTGTCACCCTTGGCAAAAAAATCATATTGACCCCGTTAGAGATAGAGGGTCGCTGTGAGCCCTCGCGATCTCTAACGGGGTTGACCCTCTGAAGTAAAAAATCAGAGCAGTACTTTTTTATGGCTTGCACTCAAATCTGACAATGGTTTACGAATCTAATATTGCATATGCCGAAAAAAGTACTGCTCTGATTTTTTACTCTGTTTTCATACTTGTTCCGAAGTAAAATTTTGCTAAAAATTTTACTTCGGGGTAGAATGGAATAATGTTATCAAATATTTGGGACACTGTATTATATGGGCCATTATTAAATGCATTGGCTTTTTTGGTTTCTATTGTTCCAGGTGGAGACGTAGGTATTGCTGTTATAATACTTACTCTTTTTGTTAAAATGGTATTATTCCCTCTTTCTCAACGTTCTATTGAAAGTCAGGTAAAAATGAATTTACTTGCACCAGAACTTAAAAAAATAAAAGATAGTGGAGCGAGCAAAGAAGAACAGGCAAAACAAACATTTGAGCTTTATAAACACCATAAAACAAACCCATTTTCTGGTTGTCTTTTAGTTTTAATACAAATTCCTATTATTTTTGCATTGTATTATGTTTTTTTGAAAGGTATAAAATTAGATAGTGGTTTGCTCTATTCTTTTATTCAAGCTCCAGAGCACATAAATATGGTTTTCTTGGGTATTCTTGATATTGGTCAGAAAAGTTTGGTTTTGGCACTATTTGCAGGAATATCTCAATATTTTCAAGCATCTCTTATGCCTAAACCAACTATTTCAGAAAAGACAGATGGTTCTTTTCAGGAAAATTTTACAAAAAGTATGCACACACAAATGAAATACGTTTTTCCATTTGTTGTTGCATTTATTGCTTATAGTGTTTCTGGTGCAGTTGCATTATATTGGATTACGAGTAATATATTTGCAATAGGTCAACAAATATATGCAAACAAAAAGAAAAAGTTGGTGCTTGGTACGATATGAATCCCGAACGAAATCGCGGACGCATAAAGTAAATAAAATTATGAAAATGATAAAATATATTATAAATAATCAAGAGGACGAACAAGCGTAAGCGTGCGCGTCCTATTTCGTACGGGATGAATGAAAAAGAGATAGAAAATTTAATAAAAGAACTTATTGAAAAGATTACAATACCTGTAAAAAAAATTTCTACCAACGAAGATAAACCAGCAACACTTTGTTCAAATGGAGATAAGACAACTTGGTTTTCTGTAGAGGTTAATCAACCTCATTTTTTCTGGGAACGTGGAGGCGAGGCTTTAAATGCACTCAATCACATTGTTCGTAGAATGATTGAAGTTAAAACTTCTCCTACCACTCGCTTGGGGGAATCCCCTAATCAAGGGGTAGGGGGAAAACAGGAGGGTTTGGGAATTTTAATTGATATTAATGGTTTTCAAAAGAAACGTATAGAAAATATTCATGCCACAGCACACATGATGGCCGAGAGAGCAAGGTATTTTAAATCTAATATAGAAATTGACCCTATGTCTTCTTTTGATCGTAGGATAGTACACGAATTTTTGTCTGATGCCACAGACCTAAAAACTGAATCACAAGGTGAAGGACTTTCCCGCAGGGTGGTTATTAGATATGTGGGCTCAATTTAATTTAAATACAACCCCCTATATCCCCCTTATCAGGGGGACCCTACCTCACCCCGCCTGTTATTAAACAGGCTTCCCCTCTCCAAAATAAAAATTTTGGAGAGGGGTTAGGGGTGAGGTCTTTCTCCTTTGACAAGGGGAGGTTAGGAGGGGTTGTATTTTTATTTTAGCTGTAGCTCCCAAAGATAAGAATCTTTTTTGTTTACAAAAAATAAGAAATTTTGATTTTCATCTAAACTAAGTTTTATTCCATCTATATCTTCTGTTCCATCTACAGAGGATAAATCTGATATCATTGTTGTATTTCTACTTTCAACATCTATTTTCCAGATTTGGTCTGAAAAAGAAGTTTCTCCTTGATACCAAGAGTCTGGATATTCAGTACCAGATATAGATTTTGGCACGGCACAATAAATAACATCACTTGCTGTTCCCCATACACATTTTTCTGGTAAGGTTTGTAGATCAAGAGACGAAGAAACTCCTGTTTCTTTATTAAAAATACTCAATGATAAAGTATTATCACTATTAAGGACCATTGTCTCACTAGGGCTTGTGAGCGTTGTTAATCCATTTATTCCTCCTAAAACTTTATTAAAATCTTTTTTTGTTGGATCAATTGCATACATAAATCCTGGTGTAGCATAAGAAGGTTTGGTTGTAACTGTAATCATATTAGTACTTGGCCAAGAAGATAGCCATTCTGAAAAAGAAGAATCAAAAACTTGAATTTTTGTTGTGTCTTCTAAAGATACAGTGTTTCCTATCGTTGTATCTTTTGAATTAAATAGATAAAATACTTTCTTCATATCAGAAGAAATACTTAGATCAGAAACATTTTCTGGTAAAAAATAACCATTAACTTCATTTATTCCAACTGAGTCTGCACCTAAATACTCTTTTTGAAGAGTACTAAGAAATGTTTCTATTGTTTGATTATCCTTTTTTAGATATCTCATTAATACAGATTCTCCATTATTACCAAAAAATGCTTCATATACTGTTGGTATAACAGTTGAAGAGAACTTGCGTTCATCTATTTTATCTGCAAATGTTTGATAAATATTTCCATTAGATTTTCTTACATATCTTATAGCTGGAACAATTTCTGTTTCTGTTGTTGGTGGATTTGGATCAATTGGATCAACTATTTCTCCAAGATTTTGAGGTGTGGCGTTTGGATCTGGAGCCATTACATCTTTAAATCTTTCTTTCATAAATATACCAAAACCAGCTATTGGAAAGCTTGAGATTTTTTTTAATTTTATTATAGATGTTTCTGTTTCAGTTGGAGGTATGTATCCTGAGACGTTAGTTGGAGAGGTAGTATCTTTTGGTGTTATATTTTTACTTTTACCAAATGGTAAAAAATCAGCAAAAAAGTTTGTACCACTTGTAGTATCTCCACCAGTATTTATTTTTTGATAGAAATAAAAGACTATAAATCCACCAATTATTAAGGTGGTTAAAATTATTATTAATAATATAAGATTCCTTTTTGACATATCTCTATTATAGATTATTTAAAGGCAGAAGCACAATATTTTTTATCACCTTTCCATGCATTTTTACTAGGGGTAAATAATTTTTTTGCTATAGCTAAGTTAGTTGCAGAGTTTAATAACCTTGTCTTACATGTGTTATAAAGGGCTTCTTTTCCAGAAAGTAAACTACAAGTAAAACCACTAGTGTATTTTGGTGATATAGCATCTGATCCTTTTACACTTTTATCAAATAAACCAACACAATCTGAACCCGCCTGAATGCCATTTGATGCTAAGTTAACTTGGAATAAACCAAAAGAGAAAGCATTATTACCAGGTTTACAAACATCAGTTGTACTGGTTGCATTTGTTCCACCACTTTCCATATTACAAATTTTTGACATAGCTACTGCATTTTCAGCACCAAAAACAGTAGTTAAATTAGCAACACTACAAGACCCTGATGTAACTGGGGTACATCTAGTACTTTCACCATTTGCTTGTTTTGGATCATTATAACCTCTGTCATATAGAGGTTCTATTGTCACCGTCGCCTGTGGCAACCTATTCAAACAAGCAGAAAGTAATGCAGGATTTATTGTATTCAATATAAGCCAAGCACCTAAACCTATAAGTAAGCCCAATATTGCATTTGTAACAGTTTCTTTTCCTGCTTCCTTAGAAGAAACAAGGTCACTGGTCATATATTGTATTCCACCCATAGTAATCATAACCATAGCGAGTACTCCAGCAATACCAAGTATTAACTTAATCATTATGTTTAAATAATTTCCAAAAGGACACTTATTTGTTTCGGATGGTAAAGTGTCAAACGATGTCTCAAAACCAGGCAATGGAGCAAGTGGAGTATACGTTGTGTCTGTTGGTACTGCGGGTGGTGTTGGTGGTGGAGGATCTATACAAACTCCAGCTTTATAAATTTTTGAAGGAGCACAAGCAGAAGTAAATACACCGTTTATTATAGATAACTCATTAGAAGTATCATTATCTGGAAAAGTAGAGGCGGTTATTTTAAATGTTCCACCCTTTGATACGAAATCTACAACACAAGAAAAATATTCTTTTGTTGTGTCTCCAGAGGTCACACAAGAAGAAGGGGTAAATGTTCCACTTTCTGGTGTTGATTTAAAGTTAACAGCCTTAGAACGATTTTCTGAATTAGTATAAGCTGTTATTTTTGTAGTTTTTCCAGAGCTTAAGTCACCAGACCCGATAGATATAAACAATGGTTTAGTTTCTGCTTGTGTAAAATTAAAAGGAACAAAAAGAGTAAACAAAAATATCAATAAACATATTGAAGTTATCCCAATTGAAATTTTTCTTGAAATTTCAATTGGATTAGTTGTTTTTTTATATAAACTTTTCATTTTAAAAACTTGCATTAATTTGTTTGGTCATGCTTTGGAAAAGTGTTTCAGTATTATTAATTATAATTTTAATTATAGCTTCTCCTGATTGCCCGGTATCTGGTTTTATAGACAATATATTTTTAGGGTTTGGTGTTTCTGTTTTTGTTCCATTTAAAAACCAGTCAAAAGTAAGTCCAGAATAGTTTATATCTTTAGGTGAAAAGAAATATGGTTCAGCAATAATTGTTTCTCCGTTTGAATTTATTGTAAACCCATCAGTTAAGGCAGTTTCCCATCCTACACCAAGCGATGGATTATTTTTATAAAAAAGTATTTTTGGGTTTGTTGTATTTAATGTTACTTTTCCATAAGTATTAGTTTTTCCTAAAATATCAGAAACTATTACCTCAGCTGTATTCTCTCTATCTAAATAACTATTTCTGAAAATAAGATAATTTTTACCCCACCCAGAAGAGCCAGTTTGTACACTACTATCTTTTTTCCACGTATAAGATAAATTTCGCATATTTGTTTTTTCAGTTTGACCCATTATTGATGGCATTGCCACTATTTTGAAGTACCCTTGGCTTGGGGCTAATGCTTTTCCTTTGTAAAAAGGTGGTACATAAGTATCATAAGCTTCCCACAACATGTCTATGTCCGTTGATGATATAGTTATTGATTTTGATATGTTTTGCCCATCAACTGTATTTATTATTGCAGATAAAATAGTTGATGAGTTTGAATTTGTTATTTTAAAAGAGAAAGATTTTTTTCCTATCCCATTGGTTTTTTCTTCATTATTTATTAACCAAGTAATGTTTGCTTTGTTAAGGTCAACAGAATAACTATTTAATGTAGCGTTTACATCTTGGTTTGGAGATGGGTATTCAGGTGTTATAGTGAGAACTATATCTGTATCACGTACTTGGGCATTAGCAAAAAACCCAGCAGAAGCTATGGTAAATATTATTATTAAAATTATATTTTTTCTAAGCATTTTCTTAATTATACCTTAGCTAAAAGCTATAAGCTAACACCTATAAGTTACTTAGCCTCCGCTTCTTCTAAGTCTTGTTTTGCTTTTTTAATTGATAGTATTTGGGATGGATCGGAGGTGATGATTTGGTCTTCTGTATAAGAAGCAATAACCTTTATAGCTACGTGTTTTAACCCAGCAAAAAAGATACCTTCTCCTACTCCAGACTCTAGAAGTAGATATTTTTCTTCATCAGTAAGGTTGAATGTTTTTTGTAATACATCAATTGTTGTCGGAGATTGTTTTAAGAGAATTTGTATAGAAGAGTTTGTAACAATAGGCACACCATATGGAGATTTCATAAAGTCTGCTGCGTCTTGTGTAATTGTTGAAAGACCTAAATAATATTTTCTTCCTCTTTTTGCAATAGAATACAAGAAAGATGCAGTATCTTCAGATTTCATCATCCACCAAGCTTCATCAACAACAAGGAGGCGTTTTTTTAAATTTTTACGTACAGTTATCCATATATAATGCATTACGATATACATTGCGACTGGTTTTAGTTCGTCTTCCATATCACGAACAGAAAATACTACAAATTTTTTATTGATATCTACGTTTGATGGTCTATTAAGAAAAGTGGACCAAGATCCTTTTGTATATTTAGCCAATTTTTGTATTACTGAGTTACTCCCTTCCATTCCACCTAATATCATTTCAAAATCTGAAAGAAGAGGTGGTTCTATGTTTAGAAAATCTGAGTTTGGTGTAATGTCTTTCATTGCATAGGTTTCTGAAATAGCACGATCAACCATAGAATCTTCTTCTGGTGTCAATCCACCCAACATTAATCTAAAAAGTCCAACTAGTGTAATAATATTTGACCTCAACACATCTTCAGCAGATTCATCTTCACGCGGAATTGGTAAATCAAAAGGATTGATATGGTGATCTGACGAAAGAGAAATATTAAAATATCTTCCACCAACAGCTTCTGCCAAATATTCGTATTCTCTTTCTGGGTCTATTACGATGACATCTATATCAAACATTAAAGATCTTAAGATTTCTAGTTTTGTGCAATAGGATTTTCCTGAACCAGATTTAGCAAACGTAACAGAGTTATAATTTTCTAGTGAAAATCTATCAAATATTACGAGGCTGGAATTATGTCTATTTACACCATAAAGTATTCCATTATCAGAAGTTAAATCAAAAGAGATAAAAGGAAAAATACTGGAAAGTGGCTCGGAATTTAATTTTTGATGAATATTTAATACATCATTATTTAATGGCATTATACTCTTAAAACCATCTTCTTGTTGAAAGATAGCTGGTTTTATATATATCATTTTTGATTCAAGTATTGATTTTATTTCATTTTCAACTTTATAAAGTTCAATTTCATTGTCGGCATAAACGGTAATATAGATACTTACATCAAACATTTTTTGTTCTGCTTGGATTAAACTATCTCGAAGCCCTTCTAGGTCTTGATATGCAGTATCTAGCATTGGATCACGAACCATACCCTTTCCTTCGCGTACATTTATTTGACTTTGAACCTCGGCAACTTTTTTTTGAAATTGTCGTAATGCAAGCGATGTGTCTACCGGATGAATAAAAATTGAAACGTCAAAAACTTTGTCTAGATTTATTATTGGAGAGAACCAATTGTCTGTTAGAAATTTAGGATAAGATATAATAAAGAAGGTACGGACAATTTTATCACCTAGGTTTATAGATTTAGCTTCAACCTTTAGGGCTGATGGTGCGACTATGTCTTGAAGCTCTAGTTCGGCTGATTCATAAATTTCTTCTGGAAGTACCGCTAAAACAGATGCATTAGCATTTTTATTTTCTTTTATTTTATTTTTTCCAAACAATTTATCAATTATATTCATAGCTTTTAGCTTTTAGCTTTTAGCTTTTAGCTTCTTAGATTTTCTCTAATTAGCTATTAGCTATAAGCTATCAGCTAGTTATATCTATTTTACCTTCTAATTCTCCTGGGTTGAAAACTTTATAAAATACTTCCACAACTTCTTCTGTTCCTAATTGTGCTGATTTTATGCCGCAACGTGCTAATCCTTGTTGTATTGCGCTTACTCTTTGATCCAACTGAGATCTTTTTTCTTCAAAATCTAATTGATCTTTGGCTGCTATTTCTTTTTTATTTTTCTTTGAAAATAAGCCGGTAAACATTCCAGGCTTGGGACCTAAAACAACATGTGTATAAGGTATTACGACAAAAAAGTTTTTGGTCATTATGCTTACAGTTTCAGTAAAATTTTTGATAAATCCTATATATTCTTTTGTTTGTAATTTGAGTAATGGTTCACTTTGTACTTTCATTCTGTCTTCTAAAAGTGCTAAATAATGCCTGATGTCTAATTTTCTTGATTGTATTGATATTTGTATAGAAAAATCTAGGGTGTTTAAAAAACTTTGAAATTGTAATAAGGTGGCCTTTTGTTCATCTTCTGATTTTAATGATAAGTTAATAGAATTAACAAGTACAATTGCGCGTAGTCCTCCATCTTTTAAGATAACAATACCATCACGGACTTCCTTGATTGGGACAAACTCTTGAGTTGCTTTTGCTTTTATTGCCATTGTTAGCTTTTAGCTTTTAGCTTTTAGCTTTAGGTTGATTTCCTATAAGCTATAAGCTATAAGCTGATTAATCATTTTTTTAAATCAAGTACATCTAGACTCCAAGCTAAATCTCGCAATTTGCTTCCACTGAGTCTTGTTTTACCCTGATTTAATCTCTCTTTGTTTAATTCATTTATTTTATCTTCTTGTTCTTTTTTATTTATTTTATTTTCATGTCTTTTCCAAATATAGAGTTTGCTTTGTCCAAAGAATTTTATTCCAGATTCAATCATTTCAATAAAAGGTTTACCATTTGGGTGATAGAAAGTAAGTGCTGCAGATAGTCCTGCTACAGCCAGAATAGGAATAGCACCTAAAACTAATCCTAATAGTTTATATAAGATATAACACAAACCAGCACCACCTGCTAAATAAACAAATTCTTTAAAGGTGAATGGGCCAAATATTTTATCTTCTATTTCTAAAAATTGTGGTACCTTGAATTGCATAGGATAGCTTATAGGTTTTAGCTAATAGCTTTTAGCTTGTTAATTTACTAATCATAACATTTAACATTTTCATAACTTCTTCAAGAAGACTATCTATTCTATTATAGTTTAAAATCTTTGTTTTTAAAAGTCTTTTTGAAATTTCTAATTGAGTTTCTAACTCAGCACCAAATCCATAGGACATTCTTAAAAAATGTACGTAATCAGCCCTAGTTCCTCTATATCTACCTTCAGCAATATTTGAAGATATTGATACTGCTGCTCTTCTGATTTGAGAGGTTAGACCATAAATTTCCTCCCTAGGAAACTTTTCTGTCAGTTCGTATATATTTACTACCAACTCAATGGATCTTTGCCAAACAATTAGTTCTTTATATGAATGTACCATAAATTAGCTTGTTAGCTGATAGCTTTTAGCTTTTGATTTATTTCTAATAATTTTATGCATTTTTCTAATTAGCTAGTTAGCCATAAGCTATAAGCTGGAAAATATTACTCTGGTACCTCTCTATAAGGGTCTACTGTTGGGCTTTTTGATATATCACTATTGGCACTGGCATTTTTGGTAATATTTTCTAGCGTATGTTCTGTTTCTGTCGTTGGATTTTGGAAGGTTCCAGAAAGTTTTTGCCCCAATATTGATGGTGTTTTATCTGGATTTTCTATTTTTCTTAGTAATTCTTCCCTGCTTTCTATCGGTTTTTCTTTATTAATTACAGCGTTTGATACAGAATTTGTTTCCAGCGTTCTTTCTTTTTCAATATTTTTTGCGAGTTCTTCACGAATTTTTGTAAAAACTTTTTCATTCATAGCATTTATTAACTCATCTACTTTTGCTGGAGTAATGCCCATTCTTTTTTGTAGTTCTTTTGGGTAATCTTCTATGTTTATAAGTCCACAAAGTAATAGTTCTGTTTCTATTTCAAGATCTTCTATTTGAGAAAAACTATATCCTTTGTCTGCTCGTATTTCTAAAATAGTCGCTTTCCAGTCAACTGCATTAATGGCATTTAGAGATGCTTTTGGCAATTTTTCTTTTGCTGCTTCTATTTTTATTTGTAATAAATCTACTGTTGTATCTGTTGTATCCATAATATTTTTTTATATATTAATTATTCTATTTTTTTTCTTCTTTTATGTCAGCACGAATTTTGTTAGATGCTTCTCTTTCACCACTAAATGAATGTTGTCCACCGGACATTATGAAACTGATAGTCTGTGATGCAGGGGTTAGGTTTGATCTAGCAAAATTTTCTCTTCTTACTCTATTTTCACTAGTTACTGCATTTTCGGCTAGTTTTAATATATTTTCAGCTTCTTTTATAGGACCTTCTATTCCCCTGATAGCTGCTTGTCTGGTTTCTAGTGCTTCTCTGGCTCCTGTCAGAGAATTTCCCAAATCGACTCTTTGTCCATTAGAAAGTTTCCCACCATTAATTTGGGCATCTCTGTCTTCTCTAGCAATTCGAAGTGTATCTGTAGCTGCAGTTTGTTGGGTTGCTGTTCCTGTAGCATTTGCGGTTGCTAAATTATCAACAGCATCCTTTACTGCTCTCTCTGCAGCTGTGACTGCTCTCTCTGCAGCTGTTACATTTCTCTCTAATCCACCCAATCCTCTTGTTGCTAATTCTGTATTGGTGGCTGCTTCTCTAGCTACTATTAGAGCTGGGTTTGCTGGATTAGCTATTTGTGCAGCTCTTGCTGCAGTTTGGTCGGCTTGAGCAGTTACTCCTTCAGCGTGTGTTCCCCCATTATTTAATCTTACTATTTCATCTTGTCTTCTTACAGTAGCTCCTGTAGCATTTACGATATCTCCATTTTTTATTTCATGAAGCCCGGTCTCAGCTTGTCTAATATTCTGTTTTAGTCCTTCATCTTCCCCGACCTCTAATTCTTTTGCTCTTTTTTGTTTTTTTTCTACCTGGTCTGTTCGTCTCTTAACAAAACCACCTTCATTTTGTTTACCAAAAGTGTTTACCTTGAGTCCAGTTGAAGCTAAATCTTTACCGGCAATTTTAATTCCACGAGCGTCAAAACTTCCACTGCCAGTAAATTTACCAAGATTTCTGAGTTGTTTTGCACCAAAACCTCTTAATCCACCTGCTGCTTCTGCTGCTTTTAATGCTCCTGAATTTGCTGTAAGTGCTCCAAGCCTACCAATTGATGCTCTACCTGCTAATGCTGCTCCTCCTGTCACTGCACCCAAAGCGAGGCCACCTACCATTTTTGCTCCAGTCATTATAGCTTTACCCATTTCTCCAGAATATTGGACTGCTAGTTTTTTTGCTTTCTGTAAAAGTATAAAAATAATAGCAAAAGGAATTATTGTTTTCATTGCTATTTGTATAAAATCTGCATTTTGAGTGTTGTACTTTATTAAAGATAGAAAATCTCCAAATAAAATTATTATATAGAGGAAAAAAATAAACAATGGAGCGAGAAATGCATTTTCAAATAGGGTTTTCCACCATTCTTTATGACCGAAACCTGGTATGTCAAAAGGTATGGTATATGATGCAAACGCTAGAGGTGAGAATATCATAGATATCCAAAGAGATACGACTCTAGCTACAAAAAGAAGAGCAACAGACAAGAAAATATATATCATAAAACCCATCATTGCTATAGACAAAAGAGTAACGAAGATAGTTTGTCCCATATTTATTGCGACATCTGAATTTTTTAGAATACTTACAGGATCAAATTGTTTTACGAGCCCTATTGAAATAGATTTTTCTCCACCAGAACCAGACCCTGTGGCCGATGTTGTGCCATCTTCATTTTTTTGTTGGGAACTTATATTATTGTAAAATACTTTTGCTAATATATTTGATGCATCAATAACTACTTTAGTTGTAAATAAACTGAAGTTTATTATAAGAGCAACAATAATAACTGTTCCGACGAGTTTTTTATTGTTTGTGACATTTAAACCAAGTATTGTTTTGATGGCTACATAAAGTAATGCAATTATAAAAAATATATTTGCAATATCTCGGACAGCACCCCAAGCTTTCGTCACAAAAGGTGATGCATAAGAGTCACTGTTTGTTGAATAATAGACAAAGAAGTCTAATATATGTGCTGCTAATCTGGTAAATTCTGCACTTGTTTTCCATATTATTTCATACAAAAAAAGACCTATACAATTAGAAAACCAAGTTGAAGGATCCAAGTTACAACCAAAGCTGTTTGATGTAGCAGCCACTGGTGCTGGTGCTGCTGACCATTGTTTGTCTGGTCCGTTATATTGACCAACACCACCACCTGGGACGGTTTGTGCTTTGGTTGTTTTTGTTTCTATACTTATTGCTAGATGCTTACCGTTATCTGTTTTAATATTCAATGAAAAAGGTACTACAAAAATAGCTACCACAGTCATCAGTATTATTATTTTTGATAAATATTTTTTCATTTTTAAAACCTATGTATCCTTTTTCTTTTCACCCTTTATATTTTACCACATTTTTTGTTTTTTCAATCCGTAATTGTTAATTTTTAACCCTCTTTAATTTATTTTCTTTTTCTAAAAAGTTGTTTTTTGTAATTATTGAATTTCCTAATTTCTTTTCTAATTTTTTTCGGGCTCCTCCAGCGATATTTCCTCCTGCACGAGCATCAGATTTTAATTTAGAAATGCCTTGTGATTCTTTTTTCTTGTGTATTTCAGTAGTTGCTGTTTCAGCAAGCATATTAAGAACTAGCTCAAGATTGGTCATATTATCTCTAAGACTTTCCTTTTTTAATCCTTTAAGATTTTTATATTGTTTTGTTGTAAGTCCCGTCCAAGCTTTTGTAATTTCATCTGTTAAGATAGCAAAACCTATCCCTTCTTTTACTCCACGATTTTCCCATTCGTCTGTTAATAATTTACGAATTTCTATACTTTTTAATCTTTGGTTTATCCAATTTTGGCTATAACCTTTTTTAAGATATGTTTTTAGTGCCCTATTTATTCCGATTTCAGGATCTGCTGTTTCTTCTAGTCTTTCATAACCAACACGTGCGAGCCATAATTTAAATGGTTCGGCTTTTGGTGATGGTATAGATTGAATTAAACGAAGAACTGTTTTAGTATCTGCTACATCTGTCTCTCTGCTTTTTCCATCTTCTGCTATCATTTTTAACTGTCCGATTTTTTCGGACAGTTCACTCCCCTCTTGAATAAGTTTTCTTTTTAAATCATCCCAATACTTGCGAGGTCTATCAGTCTTTGTTAATACTTCAATAATATCTATTACTGAAAAATACCATTCCTCTTTTTCAGTATTCCAGTGTCTGCGGATTTCTTTGTTTTCAAAAAGTGTTATCTTGTTTTTTGTATTCTTTTCCATTGTTAAACTCTAATTATTAATTAACTTTATAAACTTTTTTACAAAAACTTTTTCTTTATTTCTGGAAATAATATTCGTAACCAGATGTACTCTTGAATACAGTAGTTAAGTTTCTGACATCTACGATTTTGTAATCAAAATATTCGTATATTGTTAATTTATCTCCAATGAGTTGAAGCTGATAAGCTGCTCTATCTGGAACACTAACGCGTATTTCTTTTCTGTCTGTGTTGATATAACCAAATTTCTTTGCAAATGCATCTGATAGATCCCAAGCGAAGGTTTGTAGATCATTTCCTTCTTTGTAGCCATACATTTTTGCAAAAGTTATATCTCCCATTATTTGTCTCATTAAGACTGTCTCAATACCTTCGTGATATCTAACGATAGCATCCCATGGTGGTGTAGCTGTTTGTCCTAATTTTAGTGGTGTCGTGTTTAATATTCCAATATTTTTTCCTTTCCCCCAGGTGCCTGTATTTCCAGCTCCTACTGTTCCTTTTGTTGTTTTCCATGTTCCAGAACCAGTTGGGCTACTCCAGGTGCCTTTATCTTTTCCTGTTGAAACCCAAGTAGCACCTTCTGTGCCACCCGTACCTTTTGTAGTTGTCCAAGTTCCTGAACCAGTTCCAGTGGTCCATGTTCCAGACCTTCCTTTGTCTTTCGTACCCCAGTCTCCAGTATTTTTGTCGTTAGTATTTGGATCTACGATATTGATATTATTGCCACCATTATTAACAAAAACATATACATTATCGCTACCTGTTCCACTATCACCAGTACAAGTTACGAAGAATGATTTACTCTCAGTGAGAGCTCCTGTATTAAATGATCCTGTTTTTCCTGTTCCGTGACCATCTCCTGCATTACAAGAAGTAGCGTTGTTTGATGTCCAGCTGATTGTGGAAGAACCCCCAGAAGCAACCGACAAAGGATTTGCTGATATGTTTACTGAAGGTAAAGGATTATTTGTTCTAGAAATAATTTCTTTCGTTGTACATGCTGGATAATTAGTTGCCCCATTTGTACACCTTATAGGATTTGCGGTACAGAGTGGTGGATTAGTTGCACCATTTAGACAAGGATAATCAGGACCATTACCAATAGTACATGCTGGATAATTTGTAGCTTTATTGTAGCATATAAGATTAGAAGTATTATTTGTTGTTCCTGTTCCAGTACCCCAAGTTCCAGTACCTGTTGCTGTACCTGTTACAGCACTCCATGTTCCAGAACCAGTTGGGCTAGTCCAAGTACCAGTACCATTTCCTGTTGAAGTCCAAGTAGCATTTCCAGTACT
>Ga0265292_1000617_pt1 | contig 45344 bp, 48 predicted proteins | sample Munlanlewell296A_FD_189080 | JGI IMG/M metagenome (GOLD analysis project Ga0265292, IMG submission 189080) | Leachate microbial communities from a municipal landfill in Southern Ontario, Canada - Leachate well 296A | ecosystem: Engineered > Solid waste > Landfill > Unclassified | place: Canada... | reverse complement strand
CAGGGGTTTTGCCGAATTAAAATGTTTGGCTTGTGTAGACAACCAACACTTTAAAACAAATTTTAGGGGTCTAAAGTGTAAAAAATGTTTATCAAGGTTTGATAAACAATCTTTTGCGACAGATAAGCCTAAAAGCGGCCTAAAAAATGTTTGCCAAGTTTTGGCAAACATTTTTTGATTAAATTCGGCAATGGTTCGGCAGGCTCACCACAGGTAGTTCGGCCTCCCTACGGGAGGCCGAACTACCTGTGGACTAACAGTAAGAAGCGAAAATACCCTTTGCCCACCCCTGGATTTTTAAGGATAGCTCAACATTACAGACATAGATTTCAAAAGCTCCATGAATAAGGCCCCCTTTTTTGGATTTAGTGGCTTTTTTTACTGAGGATTTGAAAAACTGCTTTAAGGGGATGCCAGAAATTTCCGACCAGTACTTTTCTTCTTCCCGGTGGTTGAGGTTGGAGGTATAAATATGCCCTCGGAATTTCTGTTCCAGAACTCCACAAACATCCCTAAAAAAGGCCATCATTAACCTGATCATCTCTGGGTCGCTATTTGAGAACCGGATAAGGCGTTTTTGGGTTTTTCCGCCCCCTGCCCAATACAAAATCGATCCAACCAGCAAGAGCTCATTTCTGGTTATTCCTCCTATTTGCTTTTGCGCCTGTTCGACGAGAGTTTTTCTTGTGGCTGCTTCTCGCGCCAGCCGAGTTGCGCGCCTTTTTTCCACTACCGAAAGCTTTGCAGTACGTCGTGATAGAGTTTTCTCCTGGTCTTTGGTTAGCGCGATGTTGCGGACCCATAAGCTCGCGCTGCTTTTTGAAACGTTTAAGTTCCGGGCGATTTCGTTTAGAGAGTAGCCATACGCGCGGAGCTCGCGCGCTTTTTGTTTTTTAGCCTGTTTCATAATCGAACCAATGAAGATACTTACTATATTGAATAAAGCATACAGGTTCGATTATTACAATAAAACTTCAGTATCTGTATTGTACCAAGCTCGCACTTATTTTCAAAACAAATGATGTCGCACGCGCGGAGCGCGTGGTGGCTCTAACCAAAATCGTACGCTCGGACAATCGCCCCGCCACACTGCCCGAATACTTTGAGGGCAGAACACCAAAAAGAAAAATGTCCTTTCCATTTTAGAAAAAATCACCCCCCGCCAAATCAAGAAAGTAAGAAACTTTTTTCTTTTTGGTGTTGCCGAGTGAAGCGAGGCGGTGGCGGGGCGAAACGCGGACTCGGTTTTGCCAAAACTATTTTCTGGGGGAAAGGGTTTGGTAAAACCTCGGCTGATTTTGTTTTTGCATTTGTCCGCGCGGAGGAGGGGTTTGGGGAGGAATCCGCGCGGGCTTTTTTGGATTTTTTGGCGGACGTATCTAAATTTCTACTTTACTCGCGAGCGTTTTTCAAAGCGCGAGTCCACCACAAAAGTTGGGTGATCATAGCTTCCGCTTTGTCCGACTGCGAAGCGAAAAGTTCTTTGGTCTCCATTTTACCGAAGAGCACCGGAAAATACTGTTCGCCCGGAATGTGCACGGAATTTCTGATTGGCGCCATTTGAAGCTCAATGGCGTTCTGGCGCAATTGTTCAATAGCGCGCGCTCCGCCGACACTGCCATAACTCACAAAGGCGACCGGCTTGTTATTCCATTCCTGATAGACCCAATCGAGCGCGTTTTTGAGCACGCCGGATGTTCCGTGGTTGTATTCCGGTGTAACGATAACAAAGGCGTCTCCTCCCTCTATTTTCTTTGTAAAACGCGCGACCGCTTCGTTTTTGTAAGGTTCCTGCTTGAATGACGAACTCACCGGTTCGTTGAAAAACGGCATATCGTAGTCGCGCAAGTCCAGCACTTCAACCGCAACTCCTTTCTGCTTTTTTATTTCTTCGGCTATCCATGCGGCGGCCTTGTCGCTAAAGCGGCCCTCGCGAGTGCTACCGGCAATGATTTTCAAATTTAGTGATGTATTGTTTGTCATAAGTTTTTTATAAGTTAACTTGCCGATAATTTTAGTTTAAATAATCATTACTTCCCAACCATCAGCAATACGCGCGCCAATATCCGGATGGCTGGAGTCCTTGGAAATAAAATCGGCGCCGAGTGCCTTGAGTTCATCCTCAACCTTGAAAGCTTTGGCGCAAAAAGAGCAGACGCCCTTGATAACCCCGCCTTCAAGAAGCTCCCGGTGGAGTTCTTTAAAATGCTCGTTTTTAGGAAATTCCGCGGCCCACTCGGTGCCGCCACCATCGAAAATAAGTTCAACCTCAAGTCCTTTTGCTTTTACTTGTTTGGCGTAAAGGAGCGCGTGTAACGCGCGGCCCATATTTTCGTGAGTGCTTTTATCTGCTAGAAGAATAATGAGAATTTTTTTGTTCATGTTAAGTATTAAGTTAATTTGATAAATAATAATCGACGCTATGTCTTTCGTTTTTTCTTCGGCTTTAACTCCTCCGAAAGACGCTTGAGGAGGCGGATGGTGTGCTCGGTGTTAAGTGTGTAGAGCACTTCCTGACCTCGCCGCTCATCCTGCACCAGTCCGGTTTCCTTGAGAACGCGCAAGTGCTGGGATACTAGCGGCTGAGACTGCTTTGTTTTCTCTGCCAGCTCGCCGACCGTTTTAGGACCGGAAAACAACGCCTCAACAATACGATAACGCGGTGCGCTCCCTATGCCTTTGCCAAATTTATTCATTGCATCGCATAAATCAGTCATATAGAGATATTAGCATATCCTTATATAATAGTGCAAGACCTTGCAAGGTACAAATTTCCTGTGGAAAACTTCTTGCATAACATTTTAATCTTTGCTATCATTTGAATACATATGCAAACGAAAGACATTCAGAAAATTAAAAAGGAGATGAGAGACAGAAAAGCGATTCTCCAATGCGCCGCTGAGTTCAATATGGTGGGTGACCCGACACGGCTTAAGATTTGTTATCTTTTATGTCGGCACAAAGAGCTCGCGGTGGGCGAAATTTCAGAAATTATCGGTGTTTCCATTTCGGCTGTTTCTCATACGCTCAAAAAGTTGCAAAAAGCGGGCATGGTTGAAAACCGACGTGAATTTAGAACGGTATATTACAAACTTAAACAAACGTCTCTTGCTGACATGCTCAAGAAGCGTCTTACAACATAAACATATGAAAAACTTTGACTTAATAATTATTGGCGGAGGAGCAGGCGCGTTTGCGGCCGCTATCCGCGGGAACGAGCTGAAAGCGAAAACGGCGATCGTGAACGCCGGGCTTCCGCTCGGCGGCACTTGTGTCAATGTCGGGTGTGTTCCGTCAAAGACGCTTCTGCACGCTGGCGAAATTTTGCACCACGCCAAACATCACGGCGTTCCGGGCATTGAGCTTGAAGTGAAAAAGTTTGATTTTCAAAAAGTCGTGCAGGACGAGCTCTCGCTTGTGGAAAAATTGCGTCAAGAAAAATATGAAAAGGTACTGAAAAATTTAGAGTATGTAACGCTCGTTGAGGGAAAAGCAAAATTTGTTTCTCAAAACGAGATAGAGGTGAACGGCGAAAAGTTGAGTGCGGAAAAATTTATTATCGCCGCCGGCTCGACCGCCAACATTCCGGAGATTAAGGGAATTAAAGAAGTAGGATTTGTTTCGCATATTGAGGCATTGCGCCTTCCGCGTCAGCCGAAAGAGTTGGTTATCGTAGGCGCGGGCCCGCTTGGCTTGGAATTCGCCCAAATGTTTTCGCGCTTCGGCACGAAGGTAACTGTTTTACAACGCGGCAATTCAATTTTTCCGCACTCTGAAAAAACGCTCACCGACCGACTCGCCGAAGTGTTGTCAAAAGAAGGAATTATTATCAAGACCAATGTTAAGGTAAAAAGCACGCGAAAAGAAAACGATAAAAAGATAATCTCGTATCTTGTAAACGGAAAGCTGGAAGAAGTATCGGGTGATGAAATACTTTTGGCGGCAGGCAAAACCCCCAACACGCAGGGGCTTGGCCTTGATGTAGTTGGCGTCGAAATAAGCAAACAGCAGGCGGTTGTCGTCAATCAGTATCTCCAAACTTCCAACAAAAATATTTTTGCAATCGGTGATGTTACCAACGCTCCCGTGCGCCTTGAGACAACCGCCGGACGCGAGGGCACGCTTGCCGCTGAAAATGCGCTCAAAGGCACTCAATTATTTATTGATTACAATACTGTGCCTTACGCTATTTTTACTGACCCACAGCTTGCGGGTGTCGGTTTTACCGAAGACGAGCAAATGGAGCAAATGGGAGTTTGCGCATGCCGAACTGTTTCGTTTGCCGATGTTCCAAAGGCGATTATCATACACCGCACCGAAGGAATGATAAAAATGGCGATTCATCCGCAAACAAAACAAATTCTCGGCGTGCATATTCTCGCGCCGAACGCGAGCGAGCTTATCGCCGAGGCGATGATGTTGGTAAAAAATAAAAATACGATTGATGATGTGGTCAATTCTCTCCCGATGTTCCCGACGCTATCGGAGGCGATAAAAACTGTGGCGTTATCTTTTACCAAAGACATTAGCAAATTAAGTTGTTGTATATGAACGAACATCCACAAATCAAAACGCTCGAATACAACTATATTGATGATGGAATTTACATTGGTACGAATCAATGCTGTCAGACGCATTTTGACGAGAAACTAAAACGGGAAGGAATTGTGACCGACATTTCTCTCGAAGAAGATCGCGTTGATGCTCCATTTGGCGTACAATTTTATGTTTGGATTCCAATAAAAAATCACACTGCGCCAACAAACGAACAATTGAGTTTTGGTGTAGCAACAATTGAAAAACTGGCGGGCATGAAAAAGAAAATTTATATCCACTGTCAAAACGGCCACGGTCGAGCACCAACAATGGTGGCCGCATATTTAATTAAGAAAGGCAAAACCGTTGATGAAGCAATAGATTTCATAAAGAACAAAAGACCAACGATTCACCTTGAAAAAGTCCAGAAAATTGCTCTTGAGCAATTTTATAAACACCGTGAAAAACGACGATAAAACATTTTTCAAAATCGGCGTGCTTGGAGCTTTCCTCGCTTCGCTCTGTTGTATCGGCCCCTTGATTTTGATAGCGCTGGGTGCGGGAACAGCGTCAAGCGTTCTTTCGATCGGATATAACAAACCCTACTTTCTCATCGGCGCGCTCCTCTTTTTCATTGTGGCCGCGGTATTCTACATCCGAAAGAAAAACAAGGCAGTGTGCGACTGCGGAGACGGCACGCAAAAACTTGATAAGAAAAAGATTGCAGTGCAGATATTCATTGCGCTTTGCGCAATGGTCGTCCTTTATCTTTTGCTAACATTCGTGCTTGTGCCGTTCCTTGCACCGCTTGTTTATAAATATCTTTACTAACTATGAATAAAAAACTTCTTCTCATAATTATTCCTTTGGTGTTGCCGAGTGAAGCGAGGCGGTGGCGGGGCGATTGTTTGAGCGTACGATTTAGGTCAGAGCCACCACGCGCTCCGCGCGTCCCACCTTTTGACTTCTTCAAAACCTTTAAGTTCTATTCTGGTGGGCGATGAGGGATTCGAACCCCCGGCCTTCTCGGTGTAAACGAGACGCTCTAACCAACTGAGCTAATCGCCCAATAATTAAAATTTTATTTCCACCGCGCTTTTATTGTGTTTCAGTCGTATTTTCATTATTCCCATTGCTTAACGCATTAAAAACTTTTTTCAGAGCGTATTCAAAGAATATAACGCCTATTATTAAAAGCGTCAAAAACAGTGCGGCTCGTTTTAGGTCGTGTTTAAGAATGTCGGTTTGGTGCGCAAAAATGTATCCAAGGGAAATTAATAAGGTTGTCCAGACGGCCGCGGCGGTGGCGCTGTATTTTAAAAGTTTTTTAAGAGAAATTTTTGAATAGCCCGCGCAGACCAAAACCACTCTGTTTAAATTCCACGCGAATTTGGAAATAAAAATCCAAAAACCGCTTCTTTTTTCCAGCTTCCGCAAAATCGGCGCGGTATTTTCGGTTGTAAAAAATAAAAATTTTTTCCTTCCGCTTTCAACCAATCTTTTTCCCAAGCTCCAATAAAAAAGATCGGACAAGACGATCCCAATAAAAGCCGTTATCAGTGAAGGGAAAAAACCAACAACTCCGCTTCTTACTAACACCCCGGTGAGTACCAGAATAATTTCTCCCTCTATAAACATTCCTATGAATATAGCCAAGTACGCGAGTATTCGGTGAACTTCGGAGAGGTTTAAAAATAAAGACTCCATAGGTGTTTAACCATTATAGCAAAAAAGTGCGCGTGCCTGGACTCGAACCAGGGACCCTCGAGGTATAAGCTCGATGCTCTAACCAGCTGAGCTACACGCGCGGTTATCATTTATCGCTGAGCCCTGCCTGCCGGCAGGCAGGTACACGCGCAAAGATAGCAATAAATATAGCAAAAACTTTTATATAGTCAAAGCTAATTTAAGGTTGTAATCGGCCTGCTTTGAACAATATAAAAGTTATTTTTCTCAAAAGCCCATTCTATATCTTGGGGCTTTTTATAATGCTTCTCTATATTTTGGCATATTTTTGCCAACTGCAAAATATGTTTATCGGACAGTTTTTGTTTTTCTTGCTTGGCTTTCGGCACGATAGTTTCTTTAACGCCATTTCCATTGCGCACAATCATCATCTCCTGCTTTGAGATATTTGAGTCCAAAATATTTTTATTTATTTTGTGGATTACATAAGTGTCCGGAGTGATTTTGCCTCCAACAATAGCTTCGCCAAGTCCGTACCCGGCCTCAATCACCATTTGGTCATAATCTTCGGTCACCGGGTGTACCGTAAAACAGATTCCGGAAATTTCCGCTTGCACCATTTTTTGCACCACTACTGCCACTGAAATTTTTTGCTTATGAAGTTTTTTCTCAAATCGGTAAAAAATCGCCCGCGGAGTGAAAAGCGACGCCCAGCATTTTTTAACGTTCTCCAAAAGGTTTTCTTTTGAAGTGTTCAAATAGCTTTCCAATTCTCCGGCCCAGGAAGCGGTAGAGGAGTCCTCGGCCGTAGCTGAACTGCGCACTGCCACATATTTTGCTTTCAGCTTGGTGAATTCCGATAAAATTTTTTTGGCGATATCTTTGGGAAATTCCGCATTTAAGATTAATTTACTGATTTTTTCGGAAACTTTTTCAATGGAATTTATATCTTTGATCTTTACCTTGTGGAGTTGGGCTTCTATCTCAATGCCGATATCCGTCTCCCCCAAAAATTTGTCAAAAGATTGCGCCAAAACAACAAACCCCGGCGGCACCGGACAATGACGGCGCGCCTGCCCTGAGCAAAGTCGAAGGGTCATCTCTCCAAGCGAGGCTCCTTTTCCGCCTGCGATACCGGTATCTTTTTTAGATAATTTCTTAAAATCCTTTATATACATTTATTTCAAAATTTTCACAATTCCTTTGTTTAAATCCATTTCAATCTTGTCGCCGTCTTTCAAAATTTTAGTGGCGTTTTTCGCGCCGACAAGACAAGGAATTCCAAATTCTCTGGCGATGATGGCAGGATGAGAAGTTATCCCGCCTTTCTCCGTAATTATGGCCGCCGCTTTTATGATAATTGCCGCGAAAGAAGGGTTGGTTAATTCCGCAACTAAAATTTCTCCTTCTTTAAAATTCTTAAAATCCTTGAGATTTTTAATGATTTTTACTCTGCCCTTGGCTTTCCCTTTGTTTGCCACGATCCCTTTTATTTCTTTCATAAATTGTAAATTTTCTTCAAGTATGCCACGCCTACGTATTTCTCATATTCCTTTTTATTTTTCGGGTAGGATATTTTTATAAAGCCTGTTTTTAATCTCTTGTTTTTTATTTTTTTAATCAATACTCTATCCGGCCGCCAATTCAAACCGGCCGAATTAAACAACCATCTCAATTCATAGGCCTGCTGTTCCAAGAATTTTAATTTTGTTTTTTCAAAATCATACCTCTTGGTCTCAAGATAAATTTCGCCGGTTTTGTCAGCTATTTGTTGAATCAATTTTTCAATTTTAAAGCCAGTCGCCGGTTTTCCGTTCAACAAAACCAGGTATTTGAACAAATTTTTAGCATAGTCCTTGTCCGCTAAAATATGAGTGGTCACAAAACGCATTTTGAGCCTTGTGTTTTTGTACAAAGCCAAAACTATTATTTTTTTAAATTTAAAATTTTTTAATTTAGGCCACAGCTCTTTAGGAGACAAATCAGGGTAATTTTTTATAAGCAGAGAATGTTTTTTATATTTGTAAGGGCCTTCGTTGAAATATCCGTATTCGGTTGAATAATCGTTGTAAAGCGCGTGGTTATACATCGCTAAAATACCGCTTAATTTGGATATATTTGCCTTTTCCTTTTCGCCGGCAACTTTTAATTTTGGAATAATCCTGCCGATTTCTTTTTTTGTTTTTAAAATACTACTTTTTTCATTAAATAGATTTTTATCTTTGCTTGTCCAAAGCATGTACTTTATGAAAAAGTCAAAAATAGTTTTCGCCTTTTCCTTGTCATAATTAAAATAAGCGCTCATATTTACAAACGTGTAAAATATATATTTTATGGATCCGTAATTTGGAAGATTTGCAAAAATTTTCTTTTGGGATATTTTTTTGCTTTCAATTATTTTAATGGCGGAATAAATTTTATCCATCCAAAGATTGAAATATAAAGGATAAAATTTAAAGGCATTGAATGGCAGATGAGATGCCGGGTCGTGATCGCCGAAAGTAAAATCCCTTACGGCATCGGAATAATCCCGTATCCATTTATTTGGGTTCAAATTATTCATTTTGTTTTTCTATTTTTATCTCAAATTCTTTTCCCCTCCACGCGATTTTCATTTGATTCCCGCCGATTGTTATAACCGTTCCCTCCGTGGTGTCTGTAAGCTTTTTGTTAGAAACCTCTTTAAAACTTTTAGGAGAAACTTCGCCTGCGATCAATTTTAAAATAGCCGCGTCTAAATCCCAGCGGTGGGAGACAGCGCCAATGACCACAGGCCTTTCGGGGAAATATTTTTTTGCAAATTCATGAAGTCTGTCCAGACCAAATAAATATTCCTCCGCTACTGTTTCCGGATTTGGTCCCTCTGATCCTTCTGTGTTTTCTCCTTTGGTATGAGACCATTCTTCAAAAGCTCCTTCCTCATTGTCGCCATATTTTTTATCCAAATAATCGTAATATTCAAAATTATCTTTTTTAGCGTCCCAACGGCGGTCAAATGAAAGTTCTTTAACAAATAGAGGGAAATCAACCACTATTTTTTTATTTTTATTTTCGTCGCTCTCAACTATTTCAATGATTTTTTTAATTGTAGATGAAATTGATTCGGTGTTTTCTGCTTGGTTTAAAATTTCCTCTTTAGTCAAAATCACCACACCTTCATTGTCTTTATACAACGCTTTCAATCCTTCACCCGCGGCAATGGCCGTTGATTTGGTTCTTGCGAGCTCCGTGGCCCCTCCAATATAAATCAAAGCCCGGTCAGGGGCGTTGTCTATAAGTTCCTTTATTTCTCTAGCTTTTTGTTCTTTGGCTTTTTCAACGCCTTTTTCGCTAAGCCCGGGATGAGCTTGCGATTCCGAATTTTTCTCATCCGGCTTATCCGAATGTCTGAAAATAAAAAATTTTTTCTCCATTGATAAAATTATACAGAAACCCGCCCGTAATCAAAACAGCCCTTCGACAAGACTTCGACGGTGAGTCTTTCGACCCTGAGCTCAAGACCGAAGGGCTCAGCCGAACCGCTCAGGATTGTTTTTTGGTATACTAGATCGTCAAGGGTTTTAATCTAAATCCTTTTATCAGCTTATCAAACTCTTCTCTTTCTATGGTTTCTTCGGTCATCAGTTTTTTGGCAATGGCTTCCAAAACGTTTTTTCGCGAAGTGATTATTTTTTTGGCAGCCGTATAAGCGCGTTCAATGAATTTTTTCACTTCTTCGTCTATTTGTGTAGCCGTTTTTTCCGAATAATTTTTTTCCGTGGCGATTTCTCTGCCCAAGAAAATCAGTTCCTGGGTCTTGCCGAAAGTTATGGGCCCCAGCTTTTCGCTCATTCCGAATTTTGTGACCAAACGTCTGGCCAATTCCGAAGCAACCTGTAAATCATTGGAAGCGCCGGTGGAAACATCTTTAAACATTATTTCTTCGGCTGAAAATCCGCCCATCATCACTGCTAAGTCGCTGATAAATTGCGTTTTTGTTTTTAAATGGACGTCTTCAGTAGGAAGTTTTAAAGTATATCCGCCCGCGTGTCCCCGCGCGATAACGGAAACTTTGTGCACCGGATCAGTGTTTTTTAAACTCGCGGCCATTAGAGCATGACCCGCTTCGTGGTAAGCGGTTATCTCTTTTTCTTTTTGGCTTAATACCCGGCTTCGTCTTTCGGGACCCAGTAAAACCTTTTCAATTGATTCGTAAAGATAGTTTTGGGTAATTTCTTTTTCGCCTTTTCGGGCTGTTAAAATCGCGGCTTCGTTCAGCATATTTTCTAAATCAGCGCCGGAAAATCCGGGCGTTCTGACGGCTATTTGTCTTAACACAACGGTTGGCGAAAGCGGTTTGCTCCGGCTGTGAATTTTCAAAATCGCTTCTCTGTCGTTAATGTCGGGCAGATCAAGAATAACTCTCCTATCAAATCTGCCTGGCCTAAGAAGCGCGGAATCCAAAACATCGGGTCTATTTGTGGCTGCCAAAACAATAACATTCGTTTCGTTGTCAAAGCCGTCCATTTCAACTAAAATTTGGTTTAGTGTTTGTTCTCTTTCGTCGTGGCCGCCGCCTAGTCCAGCGCCTCTTTCACGGCCTATCGCGTCTATCTCATCTATAAATAATATTGCCGGAGATGCTCTTTTGGCTGTGGCAAAGGCGTCCCGGGTTCTCGAGGCCCCCACGCCTACAAACATTTCCACAAATTCCGAAGCGGAAATATGGAAAAACGGTACCCCTGCTTCGCCGGCAACAGCCCGCGCCAGCAAGGTTTTTCCTGTCCCGGGAGATCCTAAAAGTAAAACGCCTTTTGGGATTTTTGCCCCTATTTCAAGGTATTTTTTCGGATTTTTAAGAAAATCAACAACTTCCATCAGTTCTTGCTTGGCTTCTTTAAGTCCGGCCACATCGTTGAAAGTGACTTTATTTTTGAACGCGGAAAAAAGGCGGATGTTTGCCTTGCCGAAAGTAAACGCCTGATTCATTCCGGAGCGAGCCTGCCGGAAAGTCATCCAAAAAAATACCCCGATTAATATAATAGGAAGAAGAGCCGGTATTAAAATGCCGAGCCAGTATTTCCAACCTGATTGCTCTTGGATTTCTAAAGAAACTTTTTGAAGCGCTATTGGGTCAACTCCGTAATTTTTCAGCGTTTCGCTTAATCCGGATTCGGCTTCTTTTTTAGAAACCGCTTTCTGATTGTTTTTGAGGTCAATATTCAGGTCATTTCCCATCACCACGATTTTAGAAACCTCGCCACTGTTGATTTTGGTTGCCAATTGGTCCAGGGAAAGCGTCTGGGTTTTTTCCTGACCGGTATAAAAAGCGGAAAATAAAAATGCCAGCGCCAAAAGCGAAAAAATTATTCCCAAGATGTTTTTTGTGAGAAGTTTCATAAGGGTAAAATTAAAATAAAATTAAAATACAAAATTAAAATAAAGTATATTAAGAATATTATCATACACTCCCCATGATTAAAATCAATCCGGTTAGTAGAACTTCGGCCGATTAAACCGTTTTATTATGCATTTTTTATAAAAACAGGGGAGTCGCTTGCGCGGCTCCCCGTCTCCGTTCGGCCGAAAGGAGATTTCAGGCGGAAGGTTTCTTAAGGGGAGGTCTTACTTCGTCCACAGCCTGGGCAAAGGCGGACGAGATCTGGTGTTCCTTGGCGTCTACACGAAAAATGAAGAAATCCCCCAAGGCATTTCTTTTTATCGCGTGAGCACTTACCTCTTTTCCAGCGAACGCTCCCATGTAAATATTTTTCTTGACTCTGGGGTCATTGCTGATACGAATCGTAACCGCGCTCCCTCCCGTGAGTAATGCAATCGCTCTTTCCATGCCCAGATTCCTCCCTGATTTCCTGATTTGGGTTCACTGCGAATTTCGCCGAAAATCTGTCTAACGTCTAATAGTCCATCACTTTCACCTCCTTTTACTAAGATTAAGTACAGATTTCATTATGCCAGAAATTAAATAAAAAAGCAACCCTGTAGTAGATTTTGGCTGTTGCCCCGACCTAGGGCGGGGCATTGAATCTTATTTAATCAAGCCAAAATTCACTACGGGGCAAGCCCTCACACCAATTACGGGATTTTAAAAATTTTCAACGAATTATTTATAACTTCAATTTTTATTAGTCCATCTTTATCTGTTCTGAAAATTTTAGATTCAACAGAGGCAAGCCGGTTTAAAACTTCTTTTGTTGGATGGCCGTAAGAATTTTTTCCCACCTCTATTATCGAGATTTTTGGATCGACGGCTTTTAAAAATTCTTCACTGGTTGAAAATTTTGATCCGTGATGGCCGACTTTTAAAATGTCAACGCTAAGGTCGTATTTTTCAAGTAATTGGTTTTCGGTTTTAAAACCGATATCGCCTGTAAAAAGAATCTTAACCATCCGGTTTTCTAAAATTGAAACCAGCGCCGTTTCGTTTAACGTTTTAGTTGTCCTAGGTAAATTATTTTTTTCCGGCCAGATGAAATTCATACGGTTGTTCAAATATTTTATTTTGTCTCCGGCCGACAAGACAATTATTGGAATATTATTAATTTTTAAAATTTTCAAAAGTTCTGGCCAGGTATTTCCTCTGCCGTTCAGGCCGTTGAAAATAAACGCGCCTATTTTGTATCTTTTGACAACGTCAATTAAGCCGGTGTAATGATCGGCTTCGGCATGGGACAAAATAATCAGATCAATATAGCGGTCTGCCGGCGAAAAAATTTTAGATAAATTTTCAAGGATTTTATTATTTGGTCCTCCGTCAATTAAAATTTTCACATTGCCCGGAAGCACAACCAATTCGCCGTCGCCTTGGCCGACGTTTAAAAAATAAGCTTCAAGATTTTTATTCGGCGCGTTGAAAAATATCGAGTGCCAGATAAAAACGTCAAAAATTATCAAAGCAGCGATAAAAATTTTTATCTTAGGGTTCATCCCACACATAATTTATATAATTAGTATTATTAAGGTTTTATTTTGAATAATGCCAAACAATATAAGTTTTTTACTTAAATTCCTCGATAACTTTATAAGTTATGTGTGGGATTCATGTTGTAAAATTACGCCGTGTTTGGTTAAGTTGAAGTCGAGTTTTTCTTTTAACATAAATGATGAATGAAATTAAAAGAGCGTAATAAATAATTATTCCCAGCGCGCCAAAAGAAATTTTTAAGGGCATTGCGATTTTTCCAAAAAAATTTATTACTGCCAGTTCGTAATATAAAAATAAATGAAGAAACCAGCCTAAAATAAGCGACAGATAATAAGAAAAAAACCCGATAAATCCGGTAAAAAACCCAACGCCCATTGTAAAAGGAATAAGCCATAATATTAAGACATTTGCCAATATAGAAAGAAGGGAAAATTTTCCAAAAGAAGAAATAAGAATTGGCAAAACCGCCAGTTGGGCCGAAGCGGTCGATATTAAAATTTCTTTCCATTGGGTAATTTCTTTTTCCATTTTAAAAAAATTTTTAATAGCCGGAGAAAGATAAGCAATTCCCATTAAAGCCAAAAAAGAAAGTTGGAACCCAATATCAAAAGCCAAAATTTTCGGATTTTGCAAAACCATTAAAAAAGCGGAAATACCCAGTGCGTTTCTAAACGAATAAATCCGGCCGATTTGTTTCCCTAAAAGCGCAACCGAACCCATAATCGCGGCTCGCGCGACCGAAGCTTCGGCGCCGGTCATCAGCACGAACCCCAAAATAATTATCAGCGTCATTACAAAAGCGATGTTTTTTCTAAAATAAAACGCGAATAAAAAAGCGACTGTGGAAACTATGACGGTTATGTTGTATCCCGAAAGCGCTACAATGTGCGTTGTCCCGGAATTACTCATCGCATCTTTTAAATTTTTGGAAAATTCGGACCGCTCTCCCAAGGTTAGTCCTGAAGCCAAAGCCGCTTCTTCTTGGGGTAAAATTTTTTGGAGCGCCAAAACAAATTTTTCTTTAAATGAAAACAAAACGGATTTAATTTTTGATCCTTGGTTTGTTTTTATTAAACTTGTTTTCGGATAAATGGAAACAGCCGAGATTTCGTTTTTAGCCAAATAGTTCGCGTAAGAGCCTTCCGGTTTTTTTATTATTCCCTCGAAATTCAACTTATCGCCGTAATTGAATTCAGGATAGGGTTTTAAAGTTATCAAAATTTTTCCTTTATAGGGCGCTTCTAAGTCAACCGCAATTTTTTGGTTCGTTCCTCTTTGTGGATAGCCGCTGACAATGGAGGAAAAATTTATTTTCCTGTCTAAAGGCGCGGAAAAATTTTTTTGCGTTTGGAAACTTCCCCAAAAATAATACAAAGCTCCAATAGCGATAATCAAAGAAAGAAACGAAAGTTTTTTGAAATCAATTTTTGGGTTCGGATGAAAATAATGAAGCGTCAAAATTAAAGCCGCCAACAAAACGGTTATAAAAACAATTATTAAAAAATTTAAATTCAAGCTAGCGAACAAAATTCCGGCGAGAAAAAAGAATAGGGAATAAAAGGCAACGTCGTGGGTTCGCATCAGAAATCAATTCCGGCGCGAGCCGACGCTTTATTTTTTTGAAACGGATGTTTTATTTCTTTCATTTCCGTCACAAGATCCGCGATTTTGATAAATGATTTCGGCGCGTTTCTTCCGGTCAAAATGATATCGGGTTTATTCTCAAATTCTTGAGAATTTGAGAATAAACGACGGGTGTTTTTTAGCGGTTTTAGAATTTTTAAAACGTCTTTTACGGAAACTAATTTTAAATCAACCGCGTTGTTGATTTCGTCCAAAATTATCAAATCGTATTTTTTGGAATTAATCGCTCTTGCCGCTAATTTTAATCCTTTGTGAACTGCTTTTTGGTGCTCTTTAAATGGAAGTTTGTCGCCGAGTGTTTTAACGAATCCCTTTCCGGTTTTAATTATCCGAAAATCTTTTATTTTTTTGGCAAATTTATCTTCGCCGGTTTTCCAAGGGCCTTTTATAAATTGTATTATTAAAACTTTTTTCCCTTGTCCTAACGCTCGCACGGCTTGCCCTAAAGCAGCAGTGGTTTTCCCTTTTCCGTTTCCCGTAAAGACAATAATCATATATATTGTATTTAATCATAAAATTGAGGCTCCATCTACGCCTATTGCTTTCCTATGTCTTTTCCTTTACACTATTTTTCGTGCCTAGCGCACTTTTTTATTAATAATAAAATGGATACCGAGATAACCCCGACGCCTAAAAGGGTTGGGGCTCTGACAGAAATCGTCGGAGAAAATTCAAAAACTGAAGAAATAGTTGAAGAAATAATTGAAGTTTCGCCGGAGGGCGTTAATTTTGACGAGCTTAAAGAAATGGCTGAAGCCGGGATTATGTACGGGCATAAAAAAACTCGAACTGTGCCGAAGTTTAAGCAGTACATATTTATGACTCGAAACGGCATTGAAATCATTGATTTGGCAAAGACCGCTAAAGCCATAGAAAAAGCCGCCGAGTTTTTAAGCGAGCAAATTAAAAATAAAAAAACCGTTCTTTTGGTGGCTACTCAGCCGGCTGCTTGGGAGGCCGTCCAGTCAATGGCCAAAAAATTTAGTTTGCCGATGATAAAAAATAAATGGATCGGCGGCCTTATAACTAATTTTAAAGTTATTTATTCGCGTTTGGAATATTATAGGAAAGTCGGCCAGGGCATGGAAAAAGGCGAATACGAAAAATATACCAAAAAAGAAAGAACCGTAATAAATAAGAACGCTGAAAAAATGGGCAGAATGTTTGAGGGTTTGGAAAAATTGGAAAACACGCCGGATGCTTTGTTTATCATAGACACTTCTCTTAAAAACCATATGACGGCCGTAAAAGAGGCAAGAATAAAAGAACTTCCGATTGTTGCTATTATCGACAGCGATGACAACCCTGAACTTATTGATTATCCCATCCCAGCTAACGATCATTCAAAAAATAGTATTGAATGGATTATAAATCGGATTATAATGAAAGTCAGCGAAGAAAATTCGTAAAATGGTTAATTTAATCCAACAATTAAGAAACATCACTGGCGCGGGAGTGATGGAGTGCAAGCGCGCTTTAGAAGAGGCTAACAACGATTTGGAAAAAGCCAAGGCCATAATTTTTGAAAAAGGACTGGTCAAGGCGGATAAAAAAAGCGAGCGTTCGACCGGTTCCGGAGTTTTAGAAACTTACGTTCATAACGGAAGAGTCGCGGTTCTTTTGAAGATTTTGTGCGAAACCGACTTTGTCGCCAGAAATGATTCATTCAAAGAATTAGCGCACCAAATTGCCATGCATATAGCCGCGATGGGCCCTGAAAATATCGATGAGTTGCTCAAACAGAATTTTATAATGAACGAAGCGATTACCGTAGAAGATCTTATTAAGCAATGTATCGCCAAACTTGGCGAAAATATGAAACTTGAAAAATTCTGCCGCTACGAATTATAGATCTTGTATTGTATAATTAAAATTACGAACATGACCACCAGTTTTGTTTTCGAAATCATATTGATGACGAGTTTGGGAGCCATGATTTATCTTGTGGCTCGTGCTGTGCCACGCGTAAACGACACGGTTTTAGAAGAAGGTTCGGTAAATAAAGGGCTTGGAGAAAGATTCGGCAAGTTTATTGATTCTCTTCCTATCGAAAAAGCGGACCTGACAATCAGCCGCATTCTGGAGAGGGTATTAAGAAATTTAAAGTTATTAGTTATGAGAGTTGATAATAAGTTAAGCCAGCATTTGACGAAATTTAAGGCTGAAATTATGAGCAGTGAGCAAAATGGCAAAAAACCCACGTTGTTTTCCGAGTTGAACGCCGAAGAGAATAAAGAAAATGGAAATAACTCCGATGTTTCTTCGGCTGAAGAATTAACAAAAGAAGCTTCTGATCTTGAAAAAAAAGATTCTGAAAAAGATAGTTCAAATTCCTAATTGAGATTGTTCTATGTACTACTTGATTTGATCTTTAAGAAAGAAGGCGTTATTATTTTTGTATGGGCAAGATTAATCAAGATAAGCTTGCTGAAGTTAAGCGCCTTTATTATCAAAATGGATTGGGGATGAGAGAGATTAGCGAAGCGCTTAACGTTTCGATTGACGCGGTAGTTTATTTTATGAGGAGAAACGGATTAAAACGCAGAAGTTTTTCCGAAATCAACAAAATAAGATTTGAAAATAAAAAACCGTCATTTAAAATTAGAAAAGATAATTCTTTGCGTTTTAAAGAATTGATGGCAATCGGAGCGATGCTTTATTGGGGAGAGGGATATAAAAGTGATAAAGGAAGCGGTGTTGATTTTACCAACAGCGATCCTGAAATAATCTCAGTCTTTCTGAAATTTTTAAGGAGTATTTACAAACTTAATGAAAATAAACTTAGAATTTTATTGTATTGTTATGCAGACCAAAACATAAAAGAATTAATTAATTTTTGGAGTAAATTGACAAAAATACCCATTAAGCAGTTTACTAAACCGTATATCAGAAAAGATTTTAGAAAAGACGGGATTAGAAAAATGAAATACGGATTGATTCATATAAGATATTCCGACAAAAAACTGTTGATATCCATAAAAGATCTGATAAGCTTTTATAAGAAAAAATATGGGTAGGTAGTCCCGTAGGGTGCGGGGGGGGTCTGTAAAACCCTTGTCCATGTGGCCCAGTGAGTTCGACTCTCACCCTACCCACACAGTCGCCGAAGTAGCTCAGCGGTAGAGCAACTGTTTTGCGCCAGCCCCGCACCTTTCCAATAACGCCAGCATAGCTCAGTGGTAGAGCAACGGTTTTGTAAACCGTAGGTCGTGGGTTCAAATCCCTCTGCTGGCTCGGATAAGGAAAGGTGCGGGGTAAATAGGTCGCGAGTTCCTCCGATTTCGCTTCCGCTTTGCGGAATACGAAATCGAGAGTCCTCGATGCGATTGCCAAATTTGAAAAATTTGGTTTGCATCGGGAGAATCTCGCCTTCGGCTCCAAACAAAAGCCAGAGTAGTTCAGTGGTAGAACGCTTTCTTGGTAAGAAAGAGGTCGGGAGTCCGATTCTCCCCTCTGGCTCCGGGTATTGTATTTTTAATGTTTAAATTATAAGTTATAAAGCATGGCTAAAACAAAGGCAAAAACTCAGTTGATCCGACTGCGCTGCCAAATTTGCAAGAGAATTAATTATTACAGCAAGAAAAACAAGGGGTCAGCTGAAAAAAAAATTGAGTTAAAAAAATATTGCAAATGGTGCCAAAAATCCACGGTTCATAAAGAAGCCAAAAAATAATTTTGGCTTTGGGAGCTTAGTTAAGTGGCATAATAGTTGTCTCCAAAACAACGGTCGGGGGTTCGATTCCCTCAGCTCCCGCGAAATATTCGATAAAAATCTCGTATTTTGTCAATTGATAACCCACCCTTTTTTTGCTATACTTCCGACGGAGCTCTGGTAGTGATTCTCGGATCAAATTATTTGCGAGGGGAGGATAAAAGTGTCCCGACGTAAGTCGGGATTGAATCCGCCCACCTGGCACTAGCCGGGATAATCCAACACCAGGGCTCCTTGAGCGGCTTTTGCGCCAAAGGGAAAAGTCGCTCAAGGAGCGATAATCTCTGCATAATTTTTTCTTTATTATGACTTTATTATGAAAAGGTTCTATTTTGATTACGCTGCTACCACTCAGATTGACCCCGAGGTTTTAAAAGAAATAAATTTCAATCTAAGAAATAATTTCGGTAATCCCGGATCGCTGCATTATTTCGGCCAAAAAGCCATGGCTTCTGTTGATAAATCGCGCGAAAAAATCGCAAAATCAATCGGAGCTGATTTTCGAGAAATAATTTTTACCGGATCCGCGACAGAAGCAAATAACTTGGCGCTGCGCGGCGTGGTGAAATTTTTTAAGATCTCAAGCCAATCCGCTCTACGCCAAAAAAATTCACCTTTAAAAATTATTGTTTCTTCCATTGAACACGAATCTATTTTAGAAACCGCCAAAGATCTAGAAAAAGAAGGAGTTGAAGTTGTTTATTTAAAAGTAAATAAAAATGGAGTTGTTGATTTAGATCAGTTGAAAAAAAAATTAAACGAAAGAACCGTTTTAGTTTCAATAATGTACGCGAATAACGAAACCGGAGCAATTCAGCCGCTTTTTGAAATAAAAAAAATAATTAATGATTTCAAAAAGCGGAACCCCCAACTCCCAACGCCCAATTCCAAAAAAAAATCTAAATTTCTAATTAACCAACTAGCCAATTATCCATTATTCCACACCGACGCGGTCCAGGCATTTCAGTATCTTGATTGTGACGTTAACGGGGTTGATTTAATGACTGTTTCAGCGCATAAAATTTACGGCCCAAAAGGAATCGGCGCGTTGTACGCCAGAAATAATAATCTAAACCCTATTATCACCGGCGGTGGACAGGAATTCAGGTTAAGGTCGGGTACCGAAAACGTTGCTTTGATGGCGGGTTTTGCAAAAGCAATTGAATTAGCAAACGAGAAGCGACAAAAAGAGAAAAAAAGAATTTTTTTGCTGACGCAATATTTTTTTAAAGAAATAAAAAAGATTATCCCAAGCGCCCAATTAAACACGGAGAAAGCCGAGCGACTGCCCAATATTTTAAATATCGTTTTCCCGGGTTATGACGCGGAAAGTTTGCTGATAAAGCTTGACCTAAATGGTATTGCTGTTTCTCGCGGTTCGGCGTGTATGGCGCGCTCGTCTCAGGCGTCTTATGTGTTAAAAGAAATGGGATTAAGCGAAAATAAACAGCGTTCCAGTTTACGGTTTAGTTTCGGCAAATTTACGACAAAAGAAGAAATGTCCAGCGCCTTGAAAATTATAAAAAAAACATTAAAATAGACCAAAATAATTAATTATAAGTTTGGAGGTTTTGCGAAATGGAAAAGAACTCTCTTTTGAGATAATATTAAAGGAAAGACCGTAACGCGATGCCAATATACGACCCATTCGGCAAGCTCAGGGTCGTCCTGAGCGGGTCGAAGGACGAATGTCCCGGCACATATCCCGAAGTATGAGGTTAAAGTGCGCGATCCCGCACTTTCGCGATACAAACTGGTTTAGTAGAATGAAACATTAGTATCGGGATATAAACGGGATCTCGCCAACTAAATCGCTCATTCTTCGCGAATAGTTGCGGGACGTGCTAATGATACTAATAAATACGAGAGAAAAAATATTAGTATCCATTCGTATAATTAGTATGAATTAGTATATTAGTATCGCAATAGCGTTAGCGATTATGGATCAATTTCATAGATTTACAATTAAAGCTCAGGAAGTGCTTCAGAGAGCGCAGGATTTGGCTGCTCGGGAAAATCACGGCGAACTTAAAGCAATTCATTTACTCGCCTCTTTAATCGAAGACGAACAATCTTTGGTAAGGCCCGTAATTTTGAAGTCCGGAATAAATCTTGACGCTTTGACCAACGAAGTTAGCGAAGAAATAAAAAAACAGCCTAAGATTTTATCGCGTGGCGGCGTGGGTCAGCTTTATTTGTCCCAAGAATTAATGGTTATTTTGGACAAGGCTGCTAAAATCGCTCAGCAGCAAAGAGACGAATTTGTTTCTTGCGAGCACATGCTTTTGGGGATTTTGGATTTTGAAGGATCAAGCGCGGGAAAAATTTTATCCAAATTCGGCCTTCAGCGCGACACTGCTTTAAGAATTTTAGCGCAGCTCAGAGGGTCAATGAGAATAACCGACGAAACTCCGGAAACTAAATTCCAAGTTTTGGAAAAATACGCCATCAATCTTACCGAGTCCGCCAGGCAGGGCAAACTTGATCCTGTTATCGGGCGCGAGGAAGAATTGAGGCGGCTTATTCAGGTTCTTAGCCGCAGAACCAAAAATAACCCTGTTTTAATAGGAGAATCAGGCGTTGGAAAAACTGCCATTGTTGAAGGATTGGCGCAAAGAATTATTGCCGGAGACGTTCCCGAACCTCTAAAGGGCAAAGAAATTATGATGCTTGATCTTGGGTCTCTTATAGCCGGCACGAAATTTAGAGGTGAATTCGAGGACCGCTTAAAAGCCTTCATCAAAGAAGTTCAAAATTCAGCCGGAAGGATTATTCTTTTTATTGATGAAATTCACATGATTGTGGGAGCCGGTTCAGCTGAAGGCGCAGTTGATGCCTCCAATTTATTAAAGCCGGCGTTGTCTCGAGGAGAGCTTCACGCAATTGGCGCGACAACCACTTCTGAATACCGCCGCTATATTGAAAAAGACGCGGCGCTCGAAAGAAGATTCCAGCCTATTATTGTTGAAGAGCCGTCAATTGACGACAGTATTTCCATATTAAGAGGGCTCAAAGAAAAATATGAAGTTCATCATGGCATTAGAATAAGCGACGAAGCGATTATTGCCGCCGTTAATTTGTCGGCGCGTTATATTACCGACAGATTTTTGCCCGATAAAGCCGTTGATTTGATCGATGAGGCCGGTTCGGCAAGGAGGCTTGAAACCGAAAGCTTGCCGGGAGAAATAGATAAAATTAGGCACGAAATTTTACGTTTGGAAATAGAAAAATCCGCCCTTCAAACAGAGAGTGTGAGCAAATCAAAAGACCGCTTGAAAGAAATAGAAAAAGAACTAAGCGCCTTAAAAGAAAAAAACGACGAATTGTCTGCGAAATGGCACGCTGAAAAAATAACTTTCGAAGAATTCCACAATCTTAGAAAGCGCATAGAAACCTTAAAGCGGGAAGCGGAAATGGCGGAACGGGAAGGCAATTTGGAAAAAGTCGCCAAAATTCTTTACGGCGAATTGCCTCAAGCGGAAAAAGAAGAAAAAATTTTTGAAAAGAAATTTATGAGCGTTGAAAAAAAACCAAACGCTAAAAGCAAAAAGGACAAGGATAAATTTATAAAAGAAGCGGTTGACGAAGAAGATATCGCTCGCGTTGTTTCCAACTGGACCGGAATTCCTGTTTCAAAAATGCTTGAAAGCGAAGCGCAAAAATTAAGCCGCATTGAAGAAGTTTTATCCAAAAGAGTTGTCGGCCAGGAGCAGGCCATAAAAGCCGTGGCCAATGCTTTACGGCGCGCCAGAACCGGATTAACCGAAGAACAACGGCCTTTGGGGAGCTTTATGTTTTTAGGGCCCACCGGAGTCGGCAAAACCGAGTTAGTCAGAGCGCTTTCGGAATTTATGTTTAACGATGAAAAATCGCTTGTAAGAGTAGATATGTCTGAATATATGGAAAGGCATTCTGTCTCTCGGTTGATTGGTTCTCCTCCGGGCTATGTCGGCTATGAAGAAGGTGGCCGTTTAACCGATTCTATACGGCATAAGCCATACAGCCTGATTCTATTTGATGAAATCGAGAAGGCCCATCCCGATGTTTTTAATATTCTTTTGCAAATTTTTGATGACGGCCGATTGACTGATGGCAAAGGAAAAACCGTTAATTTCAAAAATAGCATAATAATTTTGACTTCCAATGTCGGCAGTGAATATTTTCAGGAAATTTCCCGTCTCGGTTTCGAGGTCCCCGGAAAAAAAGAGCAATCAAAATCCAGTGAAAAAGCCGAACTTTTCAAGGAAAAGGTAATGGAAAAACTTAAAGAAAATTTCCGGCCGGAATTTTTGAACCGCTTAGACGAAATTATCGTTTTCAATTCTCTTGGCTTGCAAGAGATTGAAAAAATAGTAGAAATTCAACTTGAACAGGTCAGAAAAAGGCTGGTGAAAAGAAATCTTAATGTCGTGATAGATGAGTCGGTTAAAAAATACATAATCCAAGAAGGATTCGATCCTGATTTCGGCGCAAGGCCGATAAAAAGAATGATTCAAAAAGCAATTTTGGATCAGTTGGCAGACCAGCTTATAAAAGGAAAATTCGAGAATGTTAAAAAAATTAAAATTAGCTTCAAGAACTCTCATCTTTCCATTACTCCCGCCCGCGGTTAAAGCCGTGGTATTCGGAATGTTGCTTTTTTGGATAAGCGCTCAAAGGAGTTTTTTAATTTTCCTTCTTTTTTTGGCGGTGGTTTTTTATTTTTATTTTCGCAAGCTTTTGGAGTGGCGGAAGTTTTTTTATGCTTTTCTAGTTTTGATTTTCTATTCTTTAATCGTAATTAATTTTTTCAACAACCAGTTTTTTTCGGTCGTTTCTTCTATTTTTTTCGCCGCGCTTTTTTTTATGATTTTGGGAATAAAAAATTTCGTTTTTATAGACCGAGAAACGATTTTTAATTTTTTGTACTGGATTCTTTATTTTGTCGCTTCAATCGTTTTTTTTGCCGGCGACAAAGCGGGCACTACCGATCTTTTGGGTTATTCTATTTTAACTTTTTTTGTTTTTTACCTTTTATCCAAAGAGTCTCTTGACTTTCTTTATTCCGAAATATCTGTCAAAAAAAGACGGCTGTTGGCCTTTGGTGTTTCTTTTATAACAATTCAAGCGGCTCACGTAATCCGCTGGTTGCCTCTCGGATTTTTAAATTCCGCCGTAATGGCGACTCTTCTTATTATTGTATTGGAGGACTTAATATCTTATCATTTAAAAGGAACCCTTAACCGCCAGGTAATTATAAAAAATACCGTTGTTTTATTAGTTATGGTGTTTTTGATTTTTTTGGCGGTTCGATTTTAAATCTAACTTATTGCATGGCTAAAGTTTTTGCCGTTTGCAACCAAAAAGGCGGAGTGGCTAAGACAACCACCAGCGTCAATTTATCGGCTTATTTGTCGCTTATGGGGAAAAAGGTTTTGCTTATTGATTTTGATCCTCAAGCGAACGCCACCGCCAGCTTAGGCCAATTGGCCAAAGAAGATCAAGCCGGAATTTATCACGGCATTTTAGGTTACTCTTCGCCGGAAGAAATAATTCTTCCGACCGCGCTTTTTAACTATCATCTAATTCCTGCCAGCCAAGGATTAGCCGGCGCCCTCATTGAACTGGTTGACCAGCCGGAAAGAGAATCGTTTTTAAGAAAATTTATAAACAGAATCCGCCATTTATACGATTATGTATTTATTGATCTTCCGCCGTCTTTGAGCTTGCTCACCTTAAACGGATTAGTTGCTTCTGACGAGGTTTTAATTCCTATCCAATGTGAGTATTTAAGTTTGGAGGGGCTCGGCCAGCTTTTGGAAACAGTCAATATGATAAACAGAAATTTAGGCAAAAATATAAAAATTGCCGGCGCGGTTTTAACAATGTACGACAAAAACAGGGAATTAAATCGCGAGGTTGCGCAAAATATCAGAACCTATTTTCCACACACTGTTTTTAAAAGCGAGATACCTCGCTGCGATGCTTTAGCAGAAGCGCCGAGTTTCGGCCGGCCCGTTGTTTTATACGATCCCAAAGCTGCCGGCGCCCAAGCTTACGAAAAATTAGCGCGTGAAATTATCGAATTGGAAAAAGGGGTAATTAATTAAATATATGTTAGGTAAAGGACTGGAATCTTTAATACCAAAAAAATCTCAAAGCGACGATTCGTCGAGCGATTCTTTTGATAGTCAAAATCCGCCGGCTGGCGGACCTCCGACAAGCACGGATGTCGGTTTAAAAATAGAAAATAAAATAAAAGACATTTCTTTTGGAGAAAAAGAAGAAGTAAAAAATCAAAAACAAAATCAAGAACAAAATAAAGAACAAATCGTAAAACCGATTAAACACCACCAAGAAGCGATTTTTCATATTGAAACGGAAAAAATAAAATCCAATCCGCACCAACCGCGAAAACGTTTTGACGAGGAATCGTTAAAAGAATTAGCGGATTCAATCCGTGAATTCGGCATAATCCAGCCGCTTATAGTTTCTAAAATTGAAAAAGAAACCGATTTTGGCACCGATGTTGAATACCAGCTCATTGCCGGAGAAAGACGGCTTATGGCGGCCAAACTTGTGGGTCTTGAAAGAGTGCCGGTTGTTGTAAGGAGATTTTCTCAAAAAGCCGAAGGACTTGAAGTGGCAATTGTGGAAAATCTTCAGCGAACTGATCTTAACTCTATTGAGGTGGCGCGCGCCTACGCTAAACTTCAAGACGAATTCGGTTTGACCCAAAGAGAAGTCGCCGCTCGAATGGGGAAAAGCCGTGAAACAATCGCTAATACTTTAAGACTTTTAAATTTGTCCAGCGAAATCCAAGACGCTTTAGCGGATAATAAAATAAACGAAAGCCAGGCGCGGATGCTTTTGGTGGTTGATGATCATATATCGCAGAAAAAACTTTTTGAAGAACTTTTGAATAAAGATTTAACAGTCCGAGAACTTCGTTCTCGCATCAGGCGCGCCAAGCCGGATTCAGAAAGCCAAAAAGAAGAAGCCGGCGGTTTTCAAGACGAAGAAATTTATCAGCTTGAAGAAAAACTTGAACAAACGCTCGGCACGCGGGTAAAAATAGACAAGAAAAAAGAAGGCGGCAAGATTATTATTTCTTTCTATTCTCCGGAAGAACTCTATGGCATTATAAAAAAACTTAATCCGACAGATGAATCCCACACATAACTTACGCTAATGGTGCCGTGGAGATTAATATATTTTGAAGGTTATATATCCAAAGTCGATGCATTCAACCGAGAAAAATCATTAAAACTGCACGCTCAAGGACTACGGCGACTAAAAGAACGTCTCCGTGATACACTTTCAGCGTAAGTTATGTGTGGGATGAAAATCTCCAATGAAAATATTTCCAAAATTCTGCGAGAAATAGCGGTGTATTTGGAAATGCAAAACGTTCCATTTAAGCCGCGAGCGTATGAAAAAGCCGCTATCGCGGTTGCTAACCTTTCTGAAGACATAAACGAAATGCATAAAAAAGGAGGCATTAAAGCCATCGAAGAGATCGAGGGTGTGGGAGCTTCTATTGCCGAGAAAATTGAAGAGATAATAAAAACTGGACATTTAAAATATTACGACCAATTGAAGAAAAAAACTCCGGTTGACGTCAGTTCTTTAATGTCAGTTGAGGGTCTTGGACCTAAAAAAATCAAAAAACTTTATTCCGAATTGAAAATTACAAATGTTGAGGAACTGGAAAGATCGGCAAGGGTCGGAAAAATCAGAAATTTAGAAGGATTCGGCGAAAAAACCGAGGAAAATATTTTAAAAAGTTTAGAATTTTTAAAGTCTTCGGGAGGCAGATTTATTTTGGGCTATATAATGCCCGACATCAGAAAAATTGAAAGCGATTTCAAAAAATTAAAAGAAGTTAAAAAAATCATTGTTGCCGGCTCGATTCGCCGTAGAAAAGAAACAATCGGCGATGTTGATATTCTAATTGTTTCCGATAAGCCCGCTCCGGTTATGGATTTTTTCGTAAATATGCCGGAAGTTGCCAGAGTCATGGTTCATGGAAGCGCTAAATCAGCCGTAAAATTAAAAAACGGGCTTGATGTTGATGTTCGTGTTGTGCCAGAAGAATCCTACGGCGCGGCTTTAAATTATTTCACCGGCTCCAAATATCACAACATAGCCTTGAGGGAAATCGCGATGAAGAAGGGATTTAAGTTGAATGAATACGGACTCTTCAAAGTCGCGGATCAACGCAGATTACGACGCAGATTAACGCAGAAAGAGACGCCAATCGCGGGGAGAACAGAAGAAGAGATTTATAAAAAATTAGGGCTTGATTATGTTGAGCCGGAGATGCGCGAAAATGAGGGGGAAATTGAGCTCGCAAAAAATAATAAACTTCCTAAATTGATTGGCTATAATGATTTGCAAGGAGATTTGCAGATTCAAACCAACTGGACTGACGGTTTAAATACAATAGAAGAATATGCAGAAGTTGCGATTAAAAAAGGATTGAAATACATTGTTATCACCGACCACACAAAGCGATTAGCGATGACCGGCGGACTTGATGAAAAAAAACTTTTAAAGCAAATCGCTGAAATAGAAAAAGTTAATAAAAAGTTATCAGCTGAAGGCCACAAGTTTAAAGTTCTTACTGGTAGCGAGGTGGATATTTTAAAAGACGGAACTTTGGATTTATCCGATAAGGTTTTGTCAAAACTCGATGTGTGCGGAGCCGCGATCCATTCTTATTTTAATTTACCCAAAGAAGAACAGACAAAAAGAATAATTCGCGCGATGGAAAACCCGCATGTTGATATTATTTTCCATCCAACCGGAAGGATTATTAATCGCCGGCCGGCTTATGAATTTGATATTGACGAGATAATAAAAGCAGCCAAAAGAACCAATACGGTTTTAGAAATCGACGCTTTTCCGGACAGGCTGGATTTGAAAGACGACTATATCAGAAAATGTGTTTTTGCCGGAGTAAAATTGGCTATTGATAGCGACGCGCATTTAGTCAGTCATATTGATTTTTTGGAATTTGGCATAGCCCAGGCTCGCCGCGGCTGGGCTACTAAAAATGACGTAATAAACGCATGGCCATTGGAGAAAATGCTAAAAATGTTAAAATAAAAAACATGAGAGAAATTTCAGCCGGAATTATTATTTATAGAATAACGGCCCAAGGGTCGAAATTTTTGCTTCTTTACCACGGCAATAATTATTGGAATTTTCCCAAGGGGAAATTAGAAGTGGCGGAAAGAAGTTTCCAAGCGGCTTTAAGAGAAATAAAAGAAGAAACCGGATTAGTAAGGGGCGATCTCAATTTTAGTTATTATTTTAAAACTAAAGAGAACTTTTATTTTTACAGAAAAATTGGAGAAAAGAAAATGAAGGTTTTTAAAAACATTACTTTTTATCTTGCCGAGACCCAAAAAAAACAAATAAAAATTTCCGAAAAAAAAGAGGGTGAACCGCATGAGGGATTCGCATGGTTTACCTTTCCGGAAGCGATGAAAGTTTTAACAAAAAACAAAGACAGCCGGAGAATTTTAACGCAAGCGTATAATTTTTTAAGAAAAAGTAAATCTTCGCACGCGTCTTCTAATAGAATTGACACCACTAAGCCCAAAATGGTATAAAAGATTCAGAACTTGAACGTGTTTTATATGATGGATAATGTAAAGACAACTCGCCACAAACCCTTAATTGTTCGATCTTGAGGAGGTGACCGATGAAAGCAGAACAGATTTCCCGAATAAACAGAATGCTTCGCCGGCATCGCGAAAACGTGCGCGCGTCTTATGGGCAAATTCCAAGAGATGAAGCTACGGCGCCCAAGAAAAACAAAAAAGGAACGTGTTTTCCGGCGCAATGCGAAAAGGTTTTGCGCGCTCCTGTACTTCCACCTCAGCGACTTCGGTGAGATGAACCTAAGAACGCGATTTAAAAAAGGCCACCCCAGAAGGGTGGCCACAGTTTATTTTATTTTTTCCACAATCTTTTCAAAAACTTTTGGTTCGTTTTGCGCCAAGTCAGCTAAAATTTTTCTATCTATCAATATATTGGCTTTTTTGAGTCCGGCAATAAGCTTGCTGTAAGTTAAGCCTTGGGTTCTTGAGGCGGCGTTTATCTGGGTTAGCCACAGGGACCGGTAGTCTCTTTTCTTTTCTTTTCTTCCTCGAAAAGCGTGCGTCCAAGCGTGAAGCAAGGCTTCTTTGGCTGCCCGCTCTTTTGATTTTCTGCCCCATTTAAAACCTTTGGTGTATTTGAGCAGTTTTTCTCTTTTCTTATGCGCTGTTTTCCCTCGTTTTACTCGTGTCATACCCCGTAGTAGAAAAACGATATCAAATTAAATTTTAATAAAATTTAATTTATTCCGGTTTTCTTAAATTAGATTTGTTAGTTTATAAATTATATATTTTACCCAGAAGTGTTGTTGGTAATTATCAAAGGAATCAATCGTTTTTTCACTACGGGGCATTAAATTTATTTAATTAAGCCAAAATTCACTACCGGGCTTGCATTATTTTTTGACCGTAAACCGATCGCATGCCCTTTCTTCTTTTTCTCTGGGTAGTGCTCTTTTTAGCTCGAAAATGCCCTTGGCCCATGGCTCTTCTGAGTATTTTTCCTGTTCCGGTTATTTTTATTCTTTTTGAAAAACTTTTTTTCATCCCACACATAACTTACGCAATTAACATTATTAAAGTTTTATTTTTGAATAATGTTACAAAGAGTAAATTAATTTATTTGAATCCCACCGCAGACAACCGTTAAGTTATGTGCGGGATTCATTTTTTTGTAATTTGTACGGATAATCCTCGTCCCCCGATTTTCGGGTCAGAAGTTTTTTTGTGTTCAATCGTTATTAATTTCAAAAAAGCATCTAATTTTTTATACGCCAAATCTTTAAACATTTTTTCCCTGCCCCTCATAACAACCGTTACATCAACTTTATTGTCTTTTTCTAAAAATTCGTTCGCTCGTCTCGCTTTGACGTTCATATCGTTTATCGCTTCTTTCATGCTGATTTTAACCTGTTTTAATTCTCCGATTTTTTGGGTAGCGTATTGTTTTTTCAATTCTTTTTCTTTCTGGTAGCGGAATTTGTCATAGCTCATTATTCTGGCAACCGGCGGCTTGGCGGTTGGCGCGATTTCTATCAAATCAAAACCTCTTTCTAAAGACAATTTTAATGCCGCGCTTGTCGGCATTAGTCCCAAATTTTCGCCTTTTTCATCAATGACTCTTAATTCAGGCGCTGTTATTTGATTGTTTATTCTTGTCTGTATGTTAATTTTTGTTTTTTTATTTTAGCGAATCAGTGGAGATGAAGGGAGTTGAACCCTTGTCCAATGATTTTATCAAAAAACTTCTACAAGCTTAGTTCGTGAGAACAAGTTGCTCCTTATTCTCGTTTCGGATATCGGAGCGTTTCTCCGAAACAATCCTAATTTATTACACCAGCGGATCTCTTATTAGGAGTCAGAGGCTGATGGCTTAAGCTTTAACCGATTGGTTTAGGCGAAAGCGAATGCCGGTTTATTGGCAATTATTTGTTGGTTCGTTGTTTAACGAGGTGACGCGCCATCCTCGGCCTGCGATTTTTTGACAAAGTTCATTGTCGAAGCCAAACATCCCCAATTCTGCCTATCGGCAGTAAACTCTAAATTCTAATATCTAATTTCTAAACGGATTTGTTTAAGAAATTTGGATTTTGATATTATTTAGAATTTGGTATTTCGGATTTCCTTCTCGGTGTCTCTTTTCTTAATCACTTCTCTTTTATCAGATTTCTTCCGGCTTCTTCCAAGGCCGAATTCTATTTTTATCCGACCAGAAGTGTTTTTAGTATAAACTTTTAAAGGCACCAAAGTCAAGCCTTTTTCATGGGTTTTACCTATTAGGGTATTGATTTCCGAGCGTTTCAAAAGTAGGCGCCGGGTTCGCTTAGAATCATAATTTTCCGGCATGTTTTTGGGCTGGTAAGGAGGGACGTCGGCATTAATCAGCCACGCCTGATTTTCTTTTATTACGACGTACGATCCGGACAAATTAATTCTGCCGTTTTTTATTGATTTTACTTCAAAGCCGAGCAGTTCAATGCCTGCCTCGTATTTATCGAGGATGTCATAGTCGAAATATGCGCGTTTATTTTCAGCCAAAGCCATTAGTTTAGTATAAATTGTCTTTCAATAAATAAAAAGTGATAAAGTTGACTAACGGGGCTTGGCGACCTAACGGTTGTCCAGCCCCTTTTTATTTTGTAAAAAACAGGGAGCATTTCTGCTCCCATTAACGGATGTTGTGTCTCGGAGGCTGTAATGCCGGCGGAATTGGTCTGCGGCGTTGGCGTTCGTGTCTTTTCTCAATCTCGGCCATTCTTAAATGTTCGTGGGCGTGAGAATCATAATCGATGATTTCCCGTTTGTTCATGCCGGTTATTCTTCGTGCGATTTCGCCGATTTTGGCCATGTTGCGTCTCCTTCTATTAGGATTAATAAGGTGGTTTGGCTGAAGCTCTCCTGCTATTCATAACCACGTCTTCCCATTTGGCGCCGCTTTCCAAGATCGCTTCAATAAACTCGTTGAGGTGCATGTCTGTCAAGAAAGGCCATGGTTTGCGGTAGCGTCTGCGCCACCTTTTTTTGGCTCTGTCCTTTTCCGCTCCTTCCGACAGAAGTTCAATTGTCATTGCCTCGTCATATTGTTTGGGAGTCAATTTCGGTCGCATTTGCGCCCCCTTTCTTTAATTTGGATACGAGATTTTTTTGGAGATTGTAAATTGTAATATGAAGCTGTTTTAACTATCCAAGATAATGTGGTTTGTGTCAAGACTTTAAATTCGCCTCATTTTACTTTAAACTGACTTTTAATGATAAAAGAGAGAATCAAGAAAATTATCAAAGACGCTGTTGGAGAGGAAGCCGAGATTTTTGTGTCGGAGAATGAAAAATTCGGGCATTATTCGACTAATGTTGCTTTGAGATTAGCAAAAGAAAAAAGCAAAAAACCGATGGAGATAGCGGAAAAAATAACTAACGACCTAAGATCAACAACCCATGACTTTTTTGAAAAGATTGAAACTGCTTCGCCCGGATTTATTAATTTTTGGCTTTCAGAAAAAACTTTACAAAACGAATTAAAAGAAATTCTAAAGAAAAAAAATGCCTACGGCAAAGCGATAAGCGACAAGCGCGAAACGAGTTTTATTAATGTAGAATTCATTTCCGCCAACCCGACCGGGCCTTTAACAATCGGAAACGGCAGAGGCGGGTTTTTCGGTGATGTTTTGGCGAATATTTTGAAATTTTCCGGAAATAAAATTATCAAAGAGTATTATGTTAACGACGCCAAAAACAGCACGCAGATAAGAGAACTTGGAAAAACCGGACTTGGTCTGGGAGAAACTTATTCAACTCCTGAATTAAAAAAAATAATCAAAAAATTAAAGCCGAAGATTAGTAATATAATCCTTCGTTGTGCTCAGGATGCTCCGCAAAGCGTCGCAGGCGAAGTCGGATATTTATTGGCGAGCGAAATAAATAAACAAAATAAAAAGTTTGTTGAGAAAGTTTTAAAAATCAAATTCGACAAATGGTTTTCCGAGGAGTCTTTATATAAGAGCGGAGCGGTAAAAAAACTTTTAAGTGAGTTGAAGAAGAAAAAATTGGTCTATGAAAAAGAAGGAGCCTCGTGGTTTAAGGCGAAACAATTTGGAGACACCGAAGACCGCGTTTTAATTAGAAGCTCGGGCGAGCCTACATATATTTTACCCGATCTCGCCTATCACGCGGATAAATTTAAGAAAAGAAAATTTTCTAAAACCATTAATGTTTGGGGAGCGGATCATCACGGCTATATTCCTCGGCTCAAGGCCGGGTTAAAAGCGCTCGGAATTTCCGAAGACCGATTAAGAATTATCATTACTCAATTGGTCCGGCTTGTTAAAAACGGCCAGGAATACAAGATGTCAAAAAGAAAAGGCGACTACGTGACAATGGAGGATTTAATAAAAGAAGTCGGACTCGACGCGGCGCGGTTTTTCTTTTTAATGAGCGCGCCGGACACGCATATGAATTTTGATTTAGATTTAGCAAAAGAAAGGTCAATGAAAAATCCGGTTTATTACACGCAATACGCGGCGGTGAGATGCCAAAGTATCTTACAGAAAGCAAACGACAAACGACGAACCATAAACATAAAATTTGAATTATTAAATACAAAAGAAGATTTGAATTTGATGCGAATATTGGCGAGATTTCCGGAAATTATCGAAGAAGCGGCCCAAAATTACAACCCGCAAATTTTGGTCAGATATTCGATTGACTTGGCGCGGCAGTTTCATAATTTTTACGAGAAAGAACATGTTATAGGTGAGCGGGCGGATTTGATGTCAGCGCGAGTAGAGCTTATAAAAGCCACGAAAACAATTTTTGAAATTTTGTTCAAACTTTTAGGCATCAGCTATCCGAAAAAGATGTAATATCGACATTTTAAGGCCCTCCTCGGTCCTCGGACACACGCGTCGCGTTTTTATTGTTTGAGATTTTTGAGTTTTGGTTTTATATAATATATATGGAAATCATCAACGGCAAGGAAATTGCCCAAAAAATAATAGAAAATTTAAAAAATAAACCAAAACCGGAGAAAATTTTGGCGGTAATTAAAGTTGGCGAAAACTCGGCATCAGAAAGTTTTATAAAACAGAAAGAAAAAATAGCCAAAGAATTAGTGGTGGACTTTCGACTTTATGATTTTAATGAGAATATCTCGCAAGATGATTTAAGAAAAGAAGTTGTTAAAATTTCTAATTCGAAAAACGTGGGAGGAGTTATAGTGCAATTGCCGCTTCCCGAACAAGTAAACGTTCAATACGTATTAAACGCTATCCCCCGCGAAAAAGACATTGATGTTTTAGGCGAGCGGGCGCTGGGCGCGTTTTACGCCGGCAGAAACCCCGTTTTGCCTCCCTCGGTAGCGACAGTCGAAGAATTGTTGTTAGTTGTTGGGTGTCAGTTGTCAGTTATGAAAGTCGCCGTTATCGGCCTTGGTCAACTTGTGGGCAAACCAATTTCCGTGTGGCTGATAAAAAAATGTAAGGAACTTTATCTTTTAGATCGGGAAAGCGACCTATCCCATTCGACAAGCTCAGGGCAAGCAATATTAAAACAAGCGGATTTAGTGATTTGCGGAACGGGCAAAGCGGGGATTATAAAGCCGGACATGTTAAAAGAAAACGCTTCTGTAATTGATTTCGGCTACGAAAGAGCTAGTCCGAGTGTTCACTCGAACGCTTTAGGAAGCGAAGCGCAAAGCGCAAATGGCAAAGCGTCAATTCAGGGGGATTTCGATTCGCAATTAGCGCTTAGCGATATGCGTGTCGGCTTCTATACGCCGACGCCCGGCGGTACGGGTCCTGTGTTGGTGGCGAAAATTTTCGAAAACTTTTATACTTTGAATAAAGTATTATAATGCCAATCCTTGAGTTTATGCGAATTCCACGCATAAATTTATAAGTCGCGGTGTTCGTCCTTCGACTTACTCAGGACGACCTCCTCGAGCCTGAGTCTCGGAGTCGAAGGCCTGAGTCGGTCGAATGGGTCGTATGTGTTCGCATCGTTTGTATTATGAAAAGGATCACTATTATTTTTATATTGGTAGTAGTTGCGGTAGTGGCTGTCTTTTCTTTGAGTTATCAAAGGAAGTTTTTTGTTTTTTCAAGCGATGACGCCGGTAAGAATTTCGACTCTATAAATTTTTTAGTTTTGGGTAAGACCGGCAAAGTAATCGGCTGGAATTTCGCGCCTGATTTAGCCGATTCGATTTTTCTGGTTAATTATGTCCCAAAAATCGGAGTGGTTAATTTAATATCATTACCACGAGATCTTTACGTTAATATTGGCGGTGAGCAATTTAAATTGAACGAGATTATCAAGAGAAACAAGATAAATGAATTCTTAAAAGACAATTTGGTTGAAATGACAGGAATAAAAACCGACCGTTATGTCGTAATCGACGTTGATTTTGTAAAACAGACTGTCGATGATTTGGGCGGTATTGAAGTGAATTTGCCCTCGCCCGCGGTTGATTGGGCAAGTGGCTACACAATGTCGGTCGGCAACCACCATTTGACCGGAGAGGACGTTGTTTGGCTGGTCAGAAACCGGTATTCTTCCGAAGGAGATTTTTTCAGGGAGAAAAATCAGCACGCTGTTATAAAAGCGATTTTCGAAAAATATAAAAATTTAGGGTATTTTGAAAAAGCTAAATTCGTTTTTAAAGCGTTGCCTTTGCTCGCTCAGCTTGAGGGCAATATAAACCCCCAGGAATTTTTAACGCCGGCGTTCAATGTTAGCAATTTAAGATTCAACGATGTCGTCTTTGATTTTTCTACCGAGATTCTTAAAAGTTCCGGAGTGGTCGTGCCCGTCGGGACATCAAGCACTTCAACCGCGTATATATTGGTTCCCCGAGCCGGACAAAACAATTACAGCGAATTAAAAGATTTCATCCAAAGCAAGATAGAGAGGTGAGTATTTAACTTATAATTTCCGGGGCTACTTTTTCAAAAACAGAACATATTTTTTTTAGGTCTTCGTTGGAAATTTTTTTAAGTACGAGTTCTCCGGCTTTTTTCCTGCCTCTTAATTTAGCGAGTAATTCCGTTTTTACGCCGCCTATCCCTATTCTTAGTCGCCAGAATTTTTGGGTCTTTAACGTATAAATAATAGATTCTATTCCCTTGTGTCCCGCGCTTGATCGATTAAATTGTAATTTGTATTTTCCCAGTTCAATGTCTGCGTCATCGTGGACAATTAAAATTTGTTCGGGCCTAATAGCGCTTTTTTGGGAAAAATATTTAATCGCCTCCGAAACCGCTTTGCCGGACTCGTTCATAAAAACCGATGATTTGATAATAACAATTTCGCCTTCTTTGAAGTATTCGAAATTTTTACTTCTTTTCCATTGAACTTCCGTTTTATTGTTTAGAAAATCGGCAAATAAAAAACCAACATTGTGAAAAGTTTTTTCGTATTCTTTGTCGGGATTTCCCAACCCGATTATTAATTTGACATTCATATCTCCTAATATTAGAATGTAAGCGATATTTTTTCAATTTACCCCTTACCCCTATTTTAAAAAAACATGAAATCATTTCTTCTTGCCTTAAAAGAAATATTGGAAATTGTTTTAATTGCTGTTTTGGCGGTTGGCGGAGTGCGGTATTTCCTTGTCCAGCCATTTTTAGTTAACGGCTCCAGCATGGAGCCAAATTTTGAAAGCGGCGATTATATTCTCATAAACGAAATATCATATCGTTTTCGCGAGCCTCAAAGAGGCGAAGTTATTGTTTTTCATTATCCCAATAACGAAAAGACTTATTTTATAAAAAGAGTGATAGGCCTTCCCCAAGAGCGCGTAGTTATTAAAAACGGCGAAGTAGAGATATTTAACAGCTCTAACTCCAAAGGATTTGTTATTAAAGAAAATTATCTGCCATCGATAGAAAAAACCAGCGGCGATATAGATAAAACCTTAGGAAAAGATGAGTATTTTGTTATGGGCGATAACAGAGGTTTTAGTTTTGATTCCCGCCAATGGGGGACTCTTAAAAAAACCGAAATAGTCGGTATTGCGTGGTTAAGATTGTGGCCACTTGATAAAGCTAAAGCTTTTGAAAGCCCCGCTTATTAAAATGCCAAAAACTTCCAAAAAAGAAAACAAAAAAGAAAAAAAGGTTAAAAAGGTTAGGCAACTTCCCCAATCTCCAAAAGGGATGCACGATATATTGCCTGAAGACCAGCCCCTCTGGGAAAGAATCAGAAATAAAGCAAGAAGCATTGCCGGTCTTTATGGTTTTTCACGAATCGATACTCATATTGTAGAGAAGGCCGAAATTTTCGAGCGCGGTGTTGGTCAAGAATCGGAGATTGTCCAAAAGCAAATGTTTTATATAAAAACCCCTGCCCGCTCGGCAGGCGGGAAAGACGACGATAGATTGGTTTTGCAGCCTGAAGGCACCGCTTCGGTAATGAGGTCGTATTTTGAAAACGGTTTAAGCCGTATGGGACAGCCTGTCAAGCTTTATTACGAAGCGCCGATGTTTCGTCATGAACAACCGCAGCAAGCGAGATTCAGGCAGTTTTACCAATTTGGAATCGAGATTTTAGGCGGCGAGAACGAACCGGCTTATGACGCCCAAGCCATGCTCATACCTTATAAAATACTAGAGAGTTTAAAAGTAAAAAATATCACCATTAAAATAAACAGTATTGGTTGCCACAATTGCCGCGGAAATTTTTTAAAAAAACTTCAGCAGTATTATAAAAGACATCAAAAAGATATTTGCAAAGATTGCGAAAAAAGAATTAGCGTCAATCCGATGCGTTTATTGGATTGTAAAAATGAAAAATGCCAGCCTATCAAAGCCGGAGCGCCGGTCATTTTGGATTTTTTATGCAGCCAGTGCAAGGTGTATTTTAAAAAAGTTATGGAGTTCGCCGATGAATTAAGATTGCCTTACGTAATAGACCATCTTTTGGTGCGAGGCCTTGATTATTATAACCGCACGGTGTTTGAGATTTTTAGTGAAAAATCCCCGCTCGCTCTGGTGGCCGGAGGAAGATACGATTATTTATCGGAAATGCTCGGGCAAGGGAGAATAGCCGCTGTGGGAAGCAGTATCGGTTTAAATAGAGTTGCAGGAGTTTTAAAAGAAGAGGTGAAAGGGGTTTTAAGGAGCAGGCCGAAAGTTTTTTTGATTCATCTTGGAGATGAGGCAAAAAAGAAGGGTCTTGGTTTGATTCAAAAACTAGTAGAAGAAGGGATAAGCATCGGAGAGTCTTTCGGCAGGGAATCTTTAAAGTCTCAGCTTCGGATGGCTGACAAAGAAAAGGCGCTTCTAGCGTTAATTATCGGACAAAAAGAAGTCTTTGAAGAAAGCGTCATTGTCCGCGAAATGTCTGGTGGCGTTCAAGAAACGGTTCCTTTAACAAAAATTATTGAGGACATAAAAAAGCGTTTAAAGTAGTATCAATTAATTAACCAAAAATGGAGTGCATTTTTTGCAAAATAATTAATAAAGAAATAGGGTCAGAAATTATTTATGAGGATGAAAAGGCTGTTGGGGTTTTAGATATTCACCCTCGTTCGCCCGGCCACGTTATGGTGCTTCCAAAATTTCACGCCGAAAATATTTTGGATTTACCTGATAGCGAGATAGAAGGAGTTTTTTCGGCTGTTAAAAAAATAACGGGTATTTTAAAAAAAACTTTTAACCCTGACGGATTTACTATAGGCATTAATCACGGCAAAGCCAGCGGGCAGGCAGTTGATCATCTTCATATTCATATAATGCCCAGATGGCATGGTGACGGAGGCGGTTCTATTCATAATGTAGTTAGCAGCCCCACAGAAGAATCCTTAGAGGAAACCGCGAGAAAAATACGGGCGAATGGTTAATTGTATGTGAGGTTGACACGAGCGTTGGTATTTGGTAATTTATCAGTGCTTTTTAAAATGAGTAACAATCTAATTAACCAGTCAACTAATTATATAATTAACTAATCATGGCTATTTCAGTAAAAAGAAGAGAAGGGGAATCGGCAAGCTCGTTTTTGTACCGGTTCACCAAAAAAATGCAGCAAAGCGGAGTTTTGCGCGAAGCCAAAAAAAGAAGGTTTACGCATAGAAATATAAATAAAAATAAAAGAAAGGCCTCGGCTTTATACAAATCCCAAAAAATGAAGGAAGTTTTAGCCGCGAAAAAACTTGGTAAATTTTAAAGGCTTTGTTCCCGACGTTATGTCGGGGGTACAAAACCTTTACCCAGCACCATTTTTGAAAAATAGAAAATTCTGTCGTCCAAAAATGGTGCTGGGTGCTCAATTCTGTAGATAAATTTTTATCGCTACAGACGAGCTCAAAAATTTATACATAATTGGCATGTCTTTACTTAATAAACTAAACGAGGATTTAAAAACAGCGCTCAAAGGCGGGGACAGTTTCAAAACCGGCGTAATTCGGATGGTTTTGGCTTCGGTTAAAAATAAGGAAATAGAAAAAAGAGGTAAAGACCAGGAGCCGGCTTTGGGCGAAGAAGAACTGGTTGATTTGTTAATGAAAGAAGCGAAAAAAAGAAAAGAATCAGCCGATATTTATAAACAAGGAAATAGAAATGATCTGGCGCAAAAAGAAGAACAAGAACTTGAATTTATTAAAAATTATTTGCCCGAACAATTGGGAGAAGAAGAAATAGAAAAAATTGTTAAAGCGGCTATAGAAAAAACAGCCGCCAAAGAAATTAAAGATATAGGGCGCGTTATGGCTGAAGCCATGAAAGAGTTAAAAGGAAAAGCCCAGCCGGGAGCAGTTAGCGAAATAATAAAGAAAAACTTAGCCGCCGAATCATAAATTTTGTAATAATTTACAATTAAAAATTATGGTAATTTACTTGGGCGCTGATCATCGGGGATTTAAAATAAAGGAGGTTTTAAAGCCGTTTTTAAAGGAGCTCGGCCATGAAGTCGTTGATTTAGGAAACGATCACGTTGACGAAAATGACGATTATCCGGATTTCGCCAACGCGGTGGCAAAAAAAGTTTCTCAAAATCCGGAAATTGACAAAGGAATTTTAATCTGCGGTTCGGGAATCGGAATGGCCATAGCCGCGAATAAATTTGAAAATATCCGCGCCGCCCAAGTAGATAAAATTGAGCAGGCGGTATTGTCCAAAAAAGATAACAACGCTAATGTTTTGACTTTGTCGGGGAATGATTTATCCGAAAGCGAGGTAAAAGAAATTGTGAAAATCTGGCTTGAAACTCCGTTTTCCAAAGAAGAAAAGCACGAAAGACGACTCAAAAAAATCCGCTAACCGCGGATTTTTTTGAATTCAGGTTTCTTCAATAATCTGATTTGGTTTATATTAGAAATTAAAAACTCGTTTATCCAACGATCGTCGAATAAACGAGTTTTTTGGTAGGAATGTGCAGCAAGTTTTAGATAAAAAGCTTGTCTTTTTATCGGGGGGGGGGTAAAATGTATTTAAATAAAAAAACACCGAAAATTAAAATTTATGACTATTCGTCCGCAAACTCTTTTCATTTCAGCAATAATTTTGTTTCTCGGAATTTTTGGATTGGCGGAAAATTCTTTGGCGGCCACTTGTTCCAGCATAAACCAAAACGGAATAACCTGGATTTTTGATCATGCTTATGAGTGCGGCCAGTTTGTAAATGGTGATTGGTGGGTAATAGGTCCGGTGACGATTAACAGCCAGACTCCTGCGTGGGACGGAATTAAAAATGGAGCGATGCTTGACCCGCCCACTGGTACATACATTGAGGGCTACGATACAAGAGGAAGTTCGTACTACATGACGTATGATAACTCGTTGCGCGTAAGTTTCCCAACAACCATATCTTCCGGTGTCAAATCCTTGATCTCGGTGATTGGTGTGGCGTCCTATGATCCAAACGTCGGCCAGAAAAGTTTCATAGATAACGCCGCAGTTCTAACCGTCGTTAACTCTGCCCCTTCTGTCAATAGTTTTCGCCCGCCGTTTGTAGCGGGAGCAAAACCTATTTACGATAACTCATCCGTGAACTACGCGCTTATACCCTCTTATAGCCCCCCGCCAACAGCGTTGAATCTGACTGGCGTTATGAATATGCCGTGGCTAAATTACGGAAGTAGGACGTTCGGCGAGGAAAACATGATGCCGATGAAGGACATGTACGGCACTGCATATCCTCCCTACGGCTCCGATAGTATTGTTGGCCAGATGTCAATGATGATGATGCTGAACACTGCGAATCGCGTCTCTTACATTAATAAACTGATCCAACTTGGAATAGACGACTATGCGAAAGCAAACACAACCAAAGACCCATGGATGGCCGCTGGCGGGTACGGAATGGACCATCTATGGCCCATCCTGTTTTCCGGGATTATGCTCGACAATACCACAATGAAAAACATAGGAAGAAGTACCTTTACATATACACCGGGATACCGCTTTGCCGAACAGGGATGGACGTATTATAACAATAAGAATGTGGTTATGTTTGGTTCCGACGAGTGTTCATCGGGGTATTCTACTTGGGCGGCTTGCACGAGCAACTGTATGTGTCGTGATCCTAACGGAGTATTGTTCCCTGAAAATATGCCAAACGGTGGCGCGTATCGACAAGTAATATCGAGGAACTTTCCCCCAGAAGCCCTTGCGATGCGAATGTTGGAGCCAAGCCTCGGTACGATGACCTTATTTAATCATCCGTCCTTCTTTGATTACGCAGATTATTGGGCGGCGAATTGCAAAAGTTACGACTGGACCCCATGCTCCAGCGGTTACATAACGGACCTCTACGGGTTCGGCGGGACTGGGAATGGGTTTATGCAGTATATGTGGGATACCTACAGGGGCGCGATTACGGCGCCTGACACCATTCCTCCTTCCGCGCCGACTGGGCTAAGTGTTATTTAAAGGAAGACGGATATAAATGGAGAAATATTGATAAATAAAGAATAAATAAACTTTACCAAGTACAAGTATATGTATATTTGTTATAATAACTACTAATATGAAGCGGATATTTTACATACTATTTTTTTTCGTATTTCTCTATTTTATCTCTATATTTATCAATAGCAGTATTTCTTTCGCCGCCACAGAATTCGTCTCCTCCATAATGCAATCAGGAGGGGATTATAATACCTTGTTTTCTTGGGAAGCGGCTATAAATACCGATTTAACTGTTTCTTCAACTAAGGTTTATTCCGCTTCTTCCACAACCGGAACCGTTTCAGACGGAGCAACCGTTACTGGTTCAGTATCAACAACAACCAAAGCCAAGGCTCTTCATAATGCTACTTCAAGCAACCAAGTTCTTGTGGAAAATATCAGAAATATCCTGACCGGTACCTCCACCTTTTCAACCTCCTCCAATATTGTCACAGGAACAGGAACTCTATACACAACTGAATTAGCTGGTAATGATTATATCTGGCTGGAATCCTCCCAAACCTGGCAATCAATATTGTCCATACAATCAAGCACTCAATTAACCTTATCAGCCACTTCAACCATAGCTGGCTCTGGCCAATCATCAGTAAGAGGTAAATCAAACTTCCAATCAGGAGAACAACTCCAGGTAAACGGCTCTAATTATGTAGTTATTTCCAATACCGGCGATTCTGCCATTGCCACCGCTAAAATAGACGGAGCGTGGACAAGTGCGGACACTACAGCGGTTCTTATTGACGGCTGGACAACCACTTCAACTAACTATATAAGAATTTATACCACTACTGCGGCAAGGCATAATGGGAAGTGGGATGATACGAAATATCGATTTGAAATAAACGATCTCGGTTATTCATACGCGGCCATCAAAGTAAGTGTAGCATATGTTAGAATATCAGGATTACAATTTTTAACATCATCTAATCCTGAGGTTCACCCCGCTATATTATTGAATACTCATTTCGGCAATGAGCGTGTAAATGATAATGTATTTCGCGCAGGAACTTCGACAAATAAAGGCGCTGCTATTTTACAAGACGTATATCATGGTAACGATAAAATATATAACAATGTTATATATGACTATACCACTGGGATAGGCTTAGAAGGAGCAAATTCAGGATTAACTTCCTATGTTTACAATAATACAATATATAATTCTCTTACCGGGATATCTGCTTTAAATCTCGGCCTTAAAGTTGCAATAAATAATATAGTAGCATCATCCACAACCAGCATATCTGGAATTTTCGCTGCTGGCACCGATTATAATGCCACCGCTTCATCAACAATGGGCTATACAGTTACTGGTGGCGGCAATACGCACGACCGACTTTCTCAAACTTTCACTTTCGTCAATGCGACTACAACTAACGGGGATTTCCATCTTGCCCCCACAGATGCCGGTGCGAAGGATTATGGGGTAAGCAACCCAGGCGCTGGTTTATTTTCTGATGACATTGATGGCCAGACAAGACCCTCTGGCTCTGCCTGGGATATCGGAGCGGATGAATTCGTCAATACCGCTCCTAATGCTCCGGTTAGTCTGGGTCAGTATCAATCAGGCTGTTCCAGTTCCATCTCCACCTCTACCTATTGGGTATCCACCTCCACGGTATGTTTTCAAGGCAAAGTCTCTGACCCTGATATAAATGACTTGGAAAAACTCCAAGTAGAATTATCCACCTCAACTTTTTCTAATTCTCCCAATTACACTGCTTCAACATTCACTACCTCAACCGCTACTTCCTCTGCCGTAGCCACCGCTACCTCGTCAATCACGGTTTCCTCTCTTCCTGACGCTAACTACAAATGGCAATCCAGATTATTAGACTATAATAACGGCACATCATCATTTACCCAATTCAATTCCGGAACTAATTCATTTGGAGTGGACACCACTTCTCCCACAGGAACAATCGCTTCATCAACATTTGGAACAATCACTTCTTCCTCAATCATCATCAACAGGCCTTCCACTTCCACAATCACAGAATCCGGCTCAGGACTCTTTCAATGGCAAGCCAGAAGAAACTCCACCACCACTCTATCAGCTGTTTCCACTTCCACTGCCACCACTTCCGATTCGTCGCTAACCTCCAATACTCAATACACCTATGATGTCAGATTCATAGATGCGACAGGAAACATCTCTTCCTATGGAGCCACTTCAAGCAAATACACTCTTACTCCCACTCCCACCAATCTCTCTACTACCCCAAGCCAAACTTCCAATACTTTATCAGTTGATTCTATAAATAACGCATCTTCCTCCTCATCTGGCTATTACTTCTCTAATACCACAAACTCCAACAACTCCAGCTGGATAACCACCAATTCTTATTCTGACACCGGATTAACCTGCAATACCTTATATGCCTATACAATCAAATACAGAAACGGAGACGCTACTGAATCAGCCACTTCCTCAATATCCCAAACAACTTCTGCTTGTACTGTGTCCGCGGCTGTCGCAAACGCAGGACTGCCCATATCTATCCTGGCTTCAGCAAAAAGCGCGCCACTAATATCTTCTCCTAATATCAATCAATATCCATTAATATCCACCAATATCAATCAGTATCAACCAATATCTTTCTCCAACTATCTCTATCCCGGCCTATCCGACAAAGAAGTCAAAAACCTCCAAACTCTTCTTTCCAACTATCCCGATATCTATCCTGAAGCCAAAATCACCGGTTACTTCGGACCATTAACCAAACAAGCAATCCAGAGATTTCAATTAAAATACAACATTACCGATTCATCAGATACAGCTTTCGGTTATGTAGGCCCTAAAACCAGAAAAATCCTCAATCTCCTTGAACAAATAAATTACTTGCGAAATCAATTGAATCAAATCTTGAATCAGATCAAAAAACCTTATTAACTTATTAACAAGAGATTCTCTCAAATACAACTTTTACATCATGGCTGTATAGTTAACTATACAGCTGAAATACTCATATTAATATTTACGTCAGCGCAAGACGTGAACCCCACACTTACGCGTAAGTATGGGGTGAATATTTATGTATCCGGTTGAATTGAAAAAAAACTCGATAATGGTATAATAAAAATATGGAGAGAGATCAAATTCGAGAAAAATTAAAAGCGCAGAAGCCGTTTTTAAGACAAAGATACCATGTGAAAAAAATGGGTATTTTTGGTTCGGTTGCCAGAAACGAGGCGAATAAAAAAAGCGACGTAGATGTATTAGTGGAATTTAATGAGCCGATCGGGATGTTCGAATTTATCAGACTGGAATATTTTTTAAAGAAAATTCTAAAAAGAAAAGTTGATTTAGTAACCAAAAAAGCTCTTAAGCGAGCAATTAAAAAGGACATTCTTAAAGAAACTATTTATGTCTAAGCGAAGAAGAGCCAAATTGTATGTAGACGATATTTGGGATTCCATTGGGAAAATAGAAAAATATTCCAAGGGGTATAAGTTTGAAGATTTTACGAAGGACACAAAAACTGTTGATGCTATCATTAGGAATTTTACGATACTTGGCGAATCTATTAAAAATTTGCCAAAAGAAGTTAGGCAGAAATATCCAGATATTCCTTGGCGTGAAATTATGGGCATGAGAAATAAGATTGTTCATGAATATTTTGCGGTTGACAAAAAAATACTTTGGAAATCGGTGATAGAAGACTTGCCGCCTTTCAAAAAACAAATACGAAAACTAAAAAAAGATTTAAAGATTTGAAAAGTTAACCAGAAAAATCCTCAACCTGCTTCAACAAATAAATTATCTGCAAAATCAGATAAATCAGATTCTCTCTCAACTCAAACGGAGTTAATGCCAGGAAGCCAGACTTCCTATGGAAGTCTGGCTTCCAAGAATGAAATTCCTCTGCGCCATAGGCGGACTTGGAATGACAACCCGTTATTTATTTAACCAGCCCCACTGCTTTTTTTACCTCCTCCAGTTTTTTATTCGCAATCGCCTCTGCTTTTTTATTTCCAATCGCCATTAATTTTTCTATTTTTTTAATATTTTTGGAGAGTAGCTTTTTCTTTTTTTGAAATATCATAAAATAATCTATTGTCACGTTCGATAAATCTTTTTTAAATTGAGCATAGGTTTTTCCGTTGTATTTCTTCTCAATTTCCTTCATCGGTAAACCGCTCAAGTTTTTGTAAATTCGGAGCAGATTAGAAATCGCCGGTTTTAATTCGGGTTGGTATTTTATTTCTTTTCCGGAATCGGTTACCGCCCGTTTTATTTTATCTGTCATAACTTGAGGCGAGTCGTCTAAAAACAAACATCCTTCAGGCATTGATTTAGACATTTTTTTATTTGGGTTGTCCAAACTCATTATTTTCGGCGTTTCTGTCAAAAGCGG
>Ga0265292_1000616_pt1 | contig 45422 bp, 45 predicted proteins | sample Munlanlewell296A_FD_189080 | JGI IMG/M metagenome (GOLD analysis project Ga0265292, IMG submission 189080) | Leachate microbial communities from a municipal landfill in Southern Ontario, Canada - Leachate well 296A | ecosystem: Engineered > Solid waste > Landfill > Unclassified | place: Canada... | reverse complement strand
TCCTTCAATAATATTTTCCATTTTCAAGATTGGTTTCTTCTGTAAGAATGCACCAAGTACTATCATGTTCATCACTTTAGAGTTTTTCAATTTCGTTGCTTCGTTCGCAGCTTCAATTGGAATGATATCTATATCTGTTCTCTTGGGTGGATTTAAAATTGTGCTTGCTTCATAAATCAAAAGTCCGCCCGGTTTTACTGCTTGTTCAAATTTATCTAACGATGGTTGATTCAGCGCAATTACAGTATCAAACTTTGTTATGATTGGAGAACTAATTCTTGCATCACTAATGATCGCAATACAATTTGCAGTTCCGCCTCGCATTTCAGGACCGTAAGACGGCATCCAACTGACTTCCTTGTTTTCCATTACACCGCTGTAACAAAGAATTTGTCCCATTGATAAAACACCTTGTCCGCCAAATCCGGCAATGATAATTTCTTCAGTCATAATTTTTCTCCCTTGTCCGCCTTTGGTGGATTAGATGGTACTTTTAAATCGCCAAGAGGATAAAAAGAAAACATATTTTCTTCCATCCATTTATTTGAATCAACCGGAGTCATTTTCCAGTTTGATGGACAGTTGGAAACGATTTCAACAAAGCTTAATCCTTTTTTCAACTCTTGATATTTAAATCCATTCAGAATTGCTTTTTTTGCTTTACGGACATTAACCGGATTATTTACAGCAACGCGTGTACAATAATATACTCCCGGCAGTTGTGCAATCAACTCGGTAATCTTTAATGGATATCCCATCACTTCAACTTCTCTTCCGAATGGAGTAGTAGTTGATTTCATTCCAACCAGAGTTGTTGGTGCCATTTGCCCGCCTGTCATTCCATAAATTCCATTGTTGATAAATACGATCAAAATATTTTCACCACGGTTACATGTATGAATAGTTTCGCCGGTTCCTATTGCAGCTAAATCACCATCACCTTGATAAGAGAAAACATATTTATCCGGCAGTACTCGTTTAATTCCGGTTGCAACAGCAGAAGCTCTTCCGTGAGGAGCTTCCGTCATATCAATATCCATATAGTTGTACATAAATACTGAACAGCCAACCGGTGCAACGCCAATGGTTTTTTCCTGTATGTCAAGTTCAGCGATAGCTTCAGCAATTAATCTATGAGCAACACCATGCCCGCAGCCCGGACAGTAATGCATCGGTGTATCAGTTAATACATTTGTTTTTTCGAAAACTAAATTTTCACTTGTGCAAATGCTCTCTTCTGCAATTACTTCTGCATAATGTTGTTCTTCAGTCATAGTTTTTTCATTCATACCATTTCTCCTACAAATTTTTCTTCCAGCTTATGTAAAATTTCTTCCGGTGTGGGAATAATTCCTCCCATTCTACCAAGAAATTCTACCGGTATTTTTCCGTTAACAGCAAGACGTACATCTTCCACCATTTGGCCTGCATTCATCTCAACAGTTAAGAACCCTTTAACTTGATCAGCTAATTTATTCAATTCATTATATGGATAAGGAAACAATGTAATTGGTCTGAACACACCAACTTTAATTCCTTTTTCTCTTGCAAACTGTGCCGCCTTTTGACAAATGCGCGCAACCAATCCGAATGCAATTAGAATTATTTCTGCATCATCACATTGAAATTTTTCAAATCTGATTTCTTCCTTTTCGATATCTCTGTACTTCTTCTGCAGATGAAGATTTATTTCTTGCATTTTATCCGGTTGAATATGGAGCGATGTTAAAATATTTCGTTCCCGCGTTTTTGGTTTACCAACAGTTGCCCATGCCGGAGCTTCAGTTGATCGTGGTAACTGAGTCGGCAGTTCAACCTTTTCCATCATTTGCCCGAGTGCACCGTCTGTTAAAATCATTACAGGATTACGCCATTTGAAAGCAAGATCAAATCCCAACTTAACGTGATCAACCATTTCCTGAACTGTTGATGGTGCAAGAACAATTAATTTATAATCGCCGTGTCCACCGCCTTTTACGGCTTGGAAATAATCACCTTGCGATGGTTGAATTGTTCCGAGTCCCGGACCTCCGCGAACTACATTAACAAGCAAGCACGGAAGTTCAGCGCAAGCGATATAAGAAATTCCTTCCTGCATTAAACTAATACCAGGTGATGATGACGAGGTCATAACTTTTTTACCGCAACCGGCGCCGCCATAAATCATATTGATTGCAGCAATTTCACTTTCAGCCTGAAGAACTACCATTCCTGTTCTCTTTCGTGCATCTTGTGTTAAGTATTCTAAAATTTCGGATTGTGGTGTGATCGGATAACCAAAATACCCATCACAGCCGGCAAGTATAGCAGCTTCGGCAAGAGCTTCATTCCCTTTCATTAATTTTAATTCTTTCATGAGTTCACCGTTACAGTTATATCGCCTGTTACATTTGAAATTGTTGCAATCTTTTCAGTCTTCTTTTCTGTTTTACGATATACTTTAATTATTCCATCCGGACAAACTAAAGCGCAATTTGTACAGCCGGTACAATTATCTTCTATCTTAACAATGTAATGATAACCCTTCGAGTTCAATTTGCGTGAAAGCTCAAGTGATTCTTGAGGGCAAGATGCAGCGCAAAGTTCGCATCCTTTACATTTCTCGATATCAATTAAGATATCACCTTTTACTTTTGCCATCAGTACCTCTTAGATTAAATAAAAAAGGTTATAGTATTGCTATAACCTTTTCTCTCTGGTTTTATTTAGTTTATTTATTTCGATTATGATTTTATTCATATTATAAAATTGATTGCCAAACCATCAGAAACTAACGTGCCAGGTACCCTTTCCATTTGTCTAAAATAGTGCTTGATTTTCTATGTTTTATCAAGATTTTTTGACACTTTTTGATGACTTGCTGTCAGCAGTCAACTATCAGTCATCAGTTTTTTTATAAGTGAGAAAGAAAAAACATCTTTGAGAAATTGAGTTTAATCAAAGAGTCTTCAAACGAAAAATAAGCAAAATTTTTTGAAGTTCAAGGGAAGGGATTTAACAAGAACAAGAGCATGATCAAGAAAGTTTATTACTAGATACTGTATACTCTAAACTAATTCTGCATATTTATCTGCGTGGTAGGAGCTGCGAACAAGCGGCGATTATTGCATCGCCTCTAATACAAACCTTAAGTTGACGTTTCATTGAAATGTTGGGAGATTCTTATCGAACGGGAACTATAATTTTTCGTTAAAATATCTATTCAATTCTTCTGTGCTGATTCCCGCTTGTTTAAAAATTTCCAATAGGTAAATCACTTTTATGAAGAGGAACTACTACTCTCCTTTTCGTATCCGGATTATAAAAAATATGGTGGCTACCTTTGACTCGATCAAGAATGAACCCCTTATCTTCAATGATCTTGATGACCTTCTTTGGAGTAAGTGCAGGTAAACTACTCATTTTCACTGATTGTTAAGTTATATTCTAGAACACCATCATCGGAAGGAATATGTTCTCCATGTTCTTTCAAGCTTTCTATATAACCCTCAATCGCTTCTCTTGCCATAAGCATAGATTCTTCAACGGTTTCACCATATGTAACACAACCATATAAGGAAGGGACTGTAACAGTGTATCCGCCTTCATTTTCTTTTTTTAACATTACTTTGTAATTCAGTACTTTCATTTTGATTCCTTTTTTCTTTAACTAAAATAGAACTACAAAGAATATTCTCCTTTTTCAATTTATTTCATAGTACGTAAAATTGAGAATTTTGATAAGTAACAGATAGTTTCGCTTCTTACGTCTTTCTTGCTTTCACAAAAGTTCTGCATGTTTATCTGCGTGGTAAGAGCTTCTCACCAACGGTGATGATTCAACTGCTTTCAAGCCGAGTTGCAATCCGTAATCTTTGTAAAACTTAAACTCATCGAGGGTAACAAAGCGATGAACCGGTAAATGATTTTTTGTCGGTTGAAGATATTGACCGATTGTCATTATATCGCAGCCATGATTGTAAAGATCGTTTATCAGTTCAACTACTTCTTCTTTTGTCTCGCCGATGCCAACCATAATTCCACTTTTCGTTCTAAGTTTGTGTTCCTTGAACCAGTTGATTAATTCTAAACTGCGATCATACTTTGCTTGAGGACGAACACCGTGATAAAGACGATGAACAGTTTCAAGATTATGATTAAGAATATCCGGCGGGTCTTGTAAGATTATCTTAAACGGTTCTTCTTCACCTTTGAAATCGGGAATTAAAATTTCAATTGTAGTATCAGGCATTTTCTCTCGAATCAATCTAACGGTTTCAGAAAAAATAGAAGCACCGCCGTCTTTAAGTTCATCGCGATCCACAGAAGTGATAACAACGTGTTTAAGATTAAGTGTTTGAACAGATTCGGCAACACGGCGAGGTTCATCAAGATCAAGTTCGTTTGGAATTCCAACTTTGATATTACAAAAGCCGCAGCTTCGTGTGCAAGTATCACCCAGAATCATAAATGTTGCTGTTCTTCTGTTCCAACATTCTGCAAGATTTGGACATTTTGCTTCTTCGCAAACCGTATTCAATTTTGATTTACGCATAAGCTCATGAACATCTTTGTAATTTTGTCCTGTAGGAAGGCGAACTTTTAACCAATCGGGACGTTTACCGAGTTCCGGTCTTTCCTTTTCAATTATCTCAGCAAATTTTTTCTGGTGTTGGTTGATCATATTACTTTCAACTTAGTAAGTTTATTAAATTTGTTCTTACTCTTGCTCTTAATCTAAAATACAGAGTAAGAGTAAGAGAACGAATTAAATATTATACTATTGATGTATCAAAATTTTCTAAAGTTTCTTTAATTGACTTTAAAAACTTTCCGCCGAGCATTCCATCCACAAGACGATGATCATGACTTAGTGAAAGATACATCATTGGTTTGATTGCGATACTTTCCATTCCATTGCTTTCAATAACAACCGGTTTCTTTGTAACAGCGCCAACACCAAGAATTCCAACTTCCGGTTGATTGATGATCGGAGTTCCGAACAAAGAACCAAATACTCCATAGTTTGTAATTGAAAATGTTCCGTCAACTATATCATCGGGGACAAGTTTTTTTGTCCGCGCTCTGTTTCCAATATCGGCAATTGATTTAGCAAGTCCTCGAATGTTTCTTTCATCTGCATTTTTAATATTAGGCACAATCAATCCGTTTGGTTCAACTGCAACAGCTATACCAAGATTAATATATTTTTTCATCACAATATTATTTCCATCAATCGAAGCATTCATCAATGGAAATTCTTTCAATCCTTTTATTACAGCAAAAGAAATGAACGGCATATAAGTTAGTTTAACTCCTTCATTAGCAAACGTATCGCGGTTTTTTTCGATGAAGTTGTATATGCGCGACATATCAACTTCAATCATTGCGGAAACATGAACTGAAGTATTCTTGCTATTTAACATGTGATGCATTATTCGCTGTCGAATATTATCCATTGGAATAATTTCTTCTCTCTGCCCCGGAGTACCTTTTTGTGCTGACGTTGAAGGAATTGAAGAATATTCTGTTTTAGTAAACGAAACACTCCCGCTCTTTCTGTTTTGAATATAATTGAGAAGATCGTTTTTAGATAATCTTCCTCCAATACCGCTGCCGGGTATAGTTTCTATTTCGCTTAAAGAAATTCCTTCAGTACGAGCAATGCTAAGAACGAGTGGAGAATAAAATCTGTTTGACGTAACAATCGGTTTTCTTTGGTTGGAAATATTCATATACTTTTTTTCTTGCTCATGCTCTTGCTTGCCCGGCGTATCTTTGACGGGATCTTGCACATGTTCTATCTTTTGTTCGAGTTTTGGTTTAACTATTCCACTGCTTGATGAAATTTTTGCTACAGCCACTCCGACAGCAACTGTTGAGTTTTCACCAAAGAGAATTTCTATAAGCGTACCGTCTACCGGAGATGGAACTTCGGTATCAACTTTGTCAGTACTTATTTCGAAAATAATTTCATCACTTTTTACTTTATCACCAACTTGTTTATGCCATTTCAGTATTGTTCCTTCCATTACTGATTCACCCATCTTAGGCATAGGTATTTCAATTAATTCACCACCAACTTGAGTAGTAGAAGGAATTTCAATTTTCTTTTCTTCGGTTTGAAGAGATGCGACTTCTCCATTCGTCTCAATTACTGCTACTACAGTTCCAACCTCAACGGTTTCCTGCTCAAATACTTTGATGTCAACTAATACTCCGTCTTCGGGTGAAGGAATTTCCGTATCAACTTTATCTGTACTTATCTCATAGATAATTTCATCTTTCTTAACTCGATCACCTTTCTTTTTATGCCATTTGATTAGTGTGCCTTCATTAATACTCTCACCCATTTGGGGCATGATAACATCAACTTTCATTTCTTCTCCATTATTTTCGTACAATCTGCGTTACTATTTAATAATCTAACAATTGTTTAAGTGACTCATATATTTTTTCTCTTGTCGGAAGAATAGCATGTTCTAAATTTGGTGCAAAAGGAATCGGCGCATCAAAAGCACCAATTCTTCTTACGGGTCCGTCAAGAGATTCAAAACAATTTTCAGTTATTAGCGCAGCAATCTCAGCACCGAATCCCGCAGTCAAAGTATCTTCATGAATTACTATCGCTTTTCCTGTTTTCTTTACTGACTTGTAAATTGTTTCAACATCAAGTGGTGCTATTGTTCTAATGTCAATAATTTCAACTGAGTATCCGTCATCTGCTAATTTTTTAACAGCAAAATTTGATTCGTGGACCATTGCACCATAAGTAATGATTGATAGATCATTTCCCTCTCTAACTACTTTAGCTTTCCCGAATGGCAGTAAATAATCTGCATCAGGTTCAATTGATGAGGCGTAACTTTGACGGTATAAACCTTTGTGTTCTAAGAAAAGTACAGGATCGTTTAAGCGCAAAGCTGTTTTTAATAATCCTTTTGCATCAGCCGCATTCGATGGATAAGCAATAAGTAATCCGGGCATATGAGCAAAAAATCCCTCAATGTTTTGACTGTGATACAATCCGCCGTGAATATATCCACCGACTGCAACACGCGTAACTACCGGAGCTTCAAACAAATTATTTGAGCGGTAACGATACATAACCATTTCATCACGGAACTGCATGAATGCCGGCCAAATGTAATCTCCAAATTGAATTTCCACACACGGTTTCAATCCGCTTAATGCCATACCGATTGCTACTCCTACAATACTTGCTTCCGCCAGCGGTGAATTAAAAACTCTATCTTTCCCAAATTTTGTTGAGAGACCTTTTGTAGAAGTAAATACTCCACCCTTTCCATCGGCAACGTCTTCGCCAAAAAGATAAATCTTATCATTACGATCCATTTCTTCTTTTAATGCGTGGTTAATTGCATCAACCAGTACAACCGGCTTGCCATCTATTTTTCCTTTTTCATAATCGAGACGATCTCGTTTTCCGGATTCATCAAGTACAAAACGAGTTGCAGTTTCGGATTTCGGTTCTTCTTGTTTCAATGCCCAATCCGCAGCTTCGTTCACATGATGTGCAATTTCTTTTTTAAATTCATCATAAGCGAGCTCGGTTAATATTTCTTTCTTTAATAAAACGTTTGAGAAAAGATCAATAGGATCTTTTTTCAAATCTTCTTTCAACGATTCATCAGGACGATATTTTTTTTGATCATCAGAAGATGAATGAGAGAGTAATCTTACTACGTGAGCTTCAACTAAAACAGGACCTTTACCCTGGCGTGCATATTTGAATGCCGATTGAGCAACAGCATTTACTTGAAGAAAATTAGTTCCATCAACATCCAAACGTAAGAGATTTTCATAACCTTTCATCATTTCAAGTACGGATGCATTCTTGCCTGCTGTTTGATCTTGTACAGGGACAGAAATAGCCCATTTGTTATTTTGGATTACAAATACAACCGGAAGTTTTTCACGTGATGCCCAGTTAACAGCTTCGTGAAATTCTCCTTGCGATGTTGTCCCTTCTCCGCTGCTTACATACACAACTCCGTTGATTCCTTTCTTCTTCATTGCAAGAGCGGCACCAACAGCTTGCAGGAATTGCGTACCGGTTGGACTTGATTGTGTAGGAACATTAAATTCTTTTGACGACCAATGGCAGGGCATTTGTCGAGAGCCTGTAAGCGGATCATCAGCTTTCGCGAGAAATGCTAATAATGTCTCTTCCGGTTTCATGCCAAGAGTTAACATAAAACACATATCTCTGTAATATGGAAAAGCCCAGTCAACTCCTTTATTCATTGCTAAGCCAAAAGCAATTTGTGTTGCTTCGTGTCCTGCACCGGCTATATGGAAAAAAGCTTTACCCTGCTTAAGAAGATTCATCACCTTGATATCCATCGTGCGGGAAAGGTTCATAAGACGAAGTACATTCATCAATTCGTCTTTAGTCATTCCGCCGAATGAATCTATCTTACCGGTTGGGGTCGAGCCGTTACTTTTGTCTATTATAATTTCTGATTTTATTTCTTTTGCCATTTACATAGTTCCTTCTTTGTGTCCCTGCCCCGTTGAATAATTTAGATGAACAAAAATTTAAGAGAATATTCAATGGGGTAAATGTCTTTGTGAAAATATTTTTTTACCACCAAGACGCCATGTCACGAAGATATCTTTTCAAACTCTTTTATGTAATTACTTTTTTCCTTTATGATAAATTTAGTATAACCAAAAACATTTTGAAAATTCTTAACAAGTTTTTCTTTCACTTCATTAATCTCAATTTCTTTACCGAGTTCACGTTGAAGCGAAGTAACATCTTTATCTTTTATTCCGCAAGGAATTATTCCGCCGAAGTATGAAAGATCTGTATTAACATTAAATGCAAATCCATGCATCGTAATCCACCTGCTAACCTTAATTCCAATAGCTGCAATTTTTCTTTCTCCCGACCATACTCCGGTATATTTTGGCTTTCGATTCGTACTCAATCCAGACTCAGAACAAGTTTTAATAATCACTTCTTCGAGTGCACGCAAATATTCGTGTGTATCTTCTTTCCAATCACTTAATTTTATTATCGGATAACCAACAATCTGCCCCCGTCCATGATAAGTAATATCTCCGCCGCGGTCAATTTCATAAACACTGATTCCAAGTTCTTTCAATTGCTCATTAGTGCTGATTAAATTTTCTTTCTCGGCAACCTTACCTAATGTATATGTATGAGGATGTTCCAAAAGAAAAAGTGTATCATCAATTCTGTCATGAAGTCTGAGAACAAATATTTCTTTCTGCAGATTCCATGCTTGATTGTAATCAATCATACCAAGATCGCAGTAATCAAAAGTTCTATATGTGGATTGATTCGCCATATGCGTTAGCCGCTGCTTCCATTATTGATTCTGATAATGTAGGATGAGCATGAACAGTTTTTATTATTGTTTCAAATGTTGCTTCCATTGATTTTGCAAGAGTTAGTTCTGCAATCAACTCTGTTGCTTCCGGACCAATTATATGAGCGCCAAGAAGTTCGCCGTACTTTGCATCAAATATTAATTTTACAAATCCTTCCCGCTCGCCAACTGCAAATGCTTTTCCGCTTGCCATGAATGGAAATTTTCCGATCTTCAATTCATATTCGGCTTCGCGTGCTTTAGCTTCAGTCATTCCAACGCTTGCAACTTGTGGATTACAATAAGTACAGCCGGGTATGTTGTCATAGTTAATTGAACTTGGATTTATTCCTTTGATCATTTCCACACAATGTATTCCTTCTGCCGAAGCAACATGCGCGAGCCACGGCGGACCGATAACATCGCCAATTGCATAAATCCCAGGAACATTTGTTTCGTAATTGTTCTTATCGACTTTGATATGATTTTTATAAAACTCAACTCCTAATTCCTCAAGACCAAATCCTTCAACATTTCCGATAACGCCGATCGCACATAAAACTTTTTCCGATTTCAATTCTATTTTCTTTCCGTCTTTCTCAATAGTTACAATTACTACATTTCCTTTTACCTCTGCCTTTTCAACTTTTGAGGAGGTATAAATATCGATGCTGCGTTTCTTGAAATTTTTCTCCAGTGTTTCGGACACTTCTTTGTCTTCAACCGGTAATATATTTTCCATCATTTCGATGATGGTTACTTTTGTACCAAGTACATTATAGAAATAAGCGAACTCAACACCAATGGCACCTGCTCCAATCACTATTAAATCTTTCGGTTGTGTTAGTAAGTTCATTGCTTCAGTAGATGTAATAATATTTTTTCTATCTATGGGAATTGTCGGTACGGCTTTTGGTCTTGCACCGGTTGCGATAATAATTTTTTCAGATGAAATAGAATCAATCTTTTTACCGTTACTGTCAAAAATGTCAATCTGATTTTTTGAAACTAATTTCCCGTACCCGCGTATTCGATCAATTTTATTTTTCTTGATCAGCAGTTCAACATTTTTTGTAATGCGGTCGGAAATATCGCGGCTTCTTTTTATGATCTTATTAAAATCAAAACTCAATCCCTGAATAGAAATTCCAAATTCATTTGAATGATTCTTCATCAGGTCAAATATCTCGGCATTCTTCAATAAAGATTTTGTTGGAATACATCCCCAATTCAGGCAAATTCCGCCAAGATTATCCTTATCAATTACGACAGTCTTGAATCCAAGTTGTGCGGCTCTTATAGCAGCCACGTATCCGCCTGGACCACCGCCAAGAATTGCAATATCGTACGGTTTATTCAATGAAATCCTTCAATCAATTGGAAATTTTTGCCGAAATATAAATATATGAACTTTGACAACAAACTTAAGCTCCTTTTTATAAATCAAAACAAGTTTTATTACATGTTCGTTCAATTTGGGTTATTAGTGATTGGTGACCGATGATTAGTAATTTCTTCAACTTCGATACTAACGTTTATCGCCATACGTCTCACGGTTCACGTTATCGAGCAGCATAAAATCCCGTTTTAATCCTTCTTTCTTTAGATCAAAATTTTTATTCGGGTAATTGCAGATTTTAAGCAACGGACAAATTCCGCAGCTTGGATTTGTTGGTTTACAAATTTCACGTCCGAGACGAATAAGATTGGTATGAAATGAATGAGCAATTCTTTCAGGGAAATTTTTATTGAGAGCAAAAAAAGTTTTATCGGGTGTTTTTTCCGAAACGATTCCAATTCTGTTTGTTGTTCTGTGAACATGAGTATCAACTGGGCAAATATTTCTATCAAGTGCAAATAACAAAACACAACTGGCGGTTTTAACACCAATCCCTTTATAACTGCTCAATTGTTCGATTGCTAAATTGTTATCTAGTAATTTGATAAAGTTGATGGAAATGTTCCCGCTTCTCTTCAACGAATCTATTAGATTCTTAATAGCTTCCGATTTTTGCTTTGCCAATCCGGCTACACGTATTACGCTTTCAATCGTCACTCGTTTTTCATTAACCAATTCATTCCAAGATTTATAACGACTCTTTAAGTTTAGATATGCTTTATAAGAATTATTATCGTTTGTGTTTTGTGAAAGGATTGTGGCAATCAACATATCAAGAGGATCAGCCAATTTTTTATTTCGCGGTGGCATACCGAAATGTTTAGTAAGCAACGAATTGCACTTTATAATAAATTCTCTTTTAGTTTTCATTTAATAAATTTTTTTGGTGTAAAAGTTATTAAATTTCTATATAACAATAAGGATTTAAGAGTTTATTCTTATTACTGTTTTCTGATTCCTTATTTCTAATTTTTCATTTCAAAGGTGTTTTATGCCAACATTAATGGTCAGCATTTCAGGTATCAGAGGAATAATTGGTGACGGACTCGATCCCGAAGTTTTGGTGAACTATACTTCTGCTTATGCTGATTTCTGCGGTAACGGAAAAATTATCGTTGGAAGTGATGGAAGAATTTCCGGCGAGATGGTCCGCAATATTGTTATCGGAACGCTTCTTGCAAAAGGTAACGATGTTGTAGATATCGGCATTTGCCCAACTCCGACAGTTTTGTTCAACGTAAAAAAACTGAATGCAGTCGGAGGGATTCAACTCTCCGCAAGTCATAATCCAAATGAATGGAACGCACTAAAGCTGCTCAACGGCAACGGTGAATTTATGAGCGCTGAAGAAAATGCCGGCATGATGAAATTTCTTTATGAAACAGATAAAAAATTTACTGCATGGGATAAATTAGGAAAGGTAACCTGTTACAGAAAAGGTTTGGATAATCACATTGAAGCAGTTCTAAAAATGGATTACATAAATGTTCCTCAGATAAGAAAAAGAAATTTTAGAGTTTTACTTGATTGCGTAAATGGTGCCGGAGCTTATTCAATGCCTAAATTGTTAAGTAAGCTTGGTTGTAAAGTTATCGAGATGAATTGCGAGAGAACCGGAATCTTTCCGCGATTGCCTGAACCAATACCGGAAAATTTAACTACAACAATGGATGCAGTAAAAAAACATAAAGCCGATCTTGGAATTGTTGTTGACCCAGATGTTGACCGTTTAGTATTAATAACAGAAAAAGGCGAACCATTCGGAGAAGAAAATACGATAACTCAAGCAGTTAAATTTTATCTCTCAAAAAAAAGAGGAAATGTTGTTGTAAATCTTTCTACAACACGCGCAGTTGAAGATGTTGCAAAAGAATTTGAATGCCAGGTCTTCAGAGCACCGGTTGGTGAAGCAAATGTTGTAAAGAAGATGAAAGAAGTAAATGCTGTTATAGGCGGCGAAGGTAGCGGCGGAGTTATTTTACCGCAAGTTGTTTTTGGAAGAGATGCACTTACCGGAACTGCAATTATGCTTCAACACTTAATTGAGTACCGCGGAAAGATGAGCGGATTAAAAAAATCTTTACCTCAATATTTCATAGTTAAAAAGAAAATTGAACTAGGTCCAGTTCATGAAGGAACGGCGCCGCGTAATCCGGATGAGGTAATTAAAAAAATTGTTGAACGGTACAAGTCTGAAAAGGTAAATCTTGAAGACGGATTACGAATTGACTTTGATGATCACTGGGTGCATTTCAGGAAATCAAATACTGAACCGATAATACGCTGTATTGTTGAAGCGAAGACGAAAGAGGATGCAGAGAGTTTGGCGGAAAAATATGTCGGTGAGATTTTGTCTTTAAGATAATTTTTCAAATTCTTGAAGAGAAACGTTTGCTTGCTTAAGAATACTTCTGAAAGTACCAATAGGTATTTCCTTTTTATTCATCGGTAAAATTATCATTCTACCATCTTTATGTTTGAATTTACCATGCGAACCTTTCTGTGAAGAGAAATGGAATTCAAGTTTCTTAAATACTGATTCAATCTCTTTAGAAGAATATAGCTTAGACATTTATAACTTCTCGTCCCAGAATTACATTATTTATCACTGGTAATTCTTTGTCTTCTCCCTCAAAATATAATTCAAGAGCTTCTTTAAGATTATTAATAGCTTCTTCTATTGTTTCACCAAATGATGATACCTCAACATTTATGCAACGAGAAACAAAGTATTTGTCTTCTTTCCAAATAACATAATCTATTTCACGTGTTTTCATACTAACCTCATTTAATACAGTTAAAAATTATTTCTTTTCATTAACATTAGCAACTTATTGCCGGGTTCATATGCGGAATTCCAACACCGAGCCGATTATAAGATGTATTGTTGAAGCAAAGACTAGAGAAGATGCTGAGAATTTGGCTGAGAAATATTTTAATGATATAAAGTTACTTTAACTTAGTTGAACATTAATGAAGTCTGCTTCTTTTTGTAAAGTAACTCATCAATGCTTTATCAAATGGCTGGCTTGTGTCAATCAAGTTGTACTCAATTCCAAAATTCAAACATTCATTCTTTAATTTATTCAAGTATTCGTTCATAGCTTCCTGGTATGCCCGCTGGATCTGATGCGGTTGTGTTGTTATTTGTTCGCCCGATTCAAGATCAACAAAAACAGAATCCCGGTCGAAGCCAAAACTTTTTTCAATGGGATCCAGAATCTGAAAAACGATCACTTCATTTTTTTTATAATGAAGATGCTTAAGAGCAGTTAGTATCGAATTCATATCATCAAAAAAATCCGAGATAATTATTGTAAGTCCTCGCTTCTTAATTTTCTCCGCAACAGAATCCAAACATTTAGAAGTTGTTGTTGTTCCTCCCGGCTGGATTTGATTGAGGGCGGATAATAGAGTTTTGAGGTAAACACGATTTGATTTCGGAGGTAAATATGTATGAATTTTATCAGAGTAAATTGCCAATCCGACAGAATCTTGCTGATCAATCATTACATAAGCAAGTGCTGCAGCAAGAATTGTTGCGTAATCTATTTTTGAAACTTTACCGGAATGTTTGAATAGCATTGACTTACTGGCATCAACAAAAATGTGAGAGAGTAAATTTGTTTCTTCTTCAAATTGTTTGATATAAAATTTTTCACTTTTAGCATAAACTTTCCAATCAACGTTTTTCAAAGCATCGCCCTGCATATAAGGACGATGTTCGCTAAACTCAACGCTGAATCCATGATACGGACTGCGGTGTAAACCAACCTTAAAACCTTCGACCACCATTCTTGCTTTGAGTTCAAGGGTTTTAAGTTTGGAAATTACAGCCGGGTCTAAAAATTTTTTATAGTCTTGAGTTTTTACAGCCACTATTTTTTCGCTGTCTTATCTTGAAGAATTTCTTCGGGAGTCTTGCCGAGATTGTCTAATTCCGTTCTTGCAGGTGAAGCAAGTTCATGCTTAGGAAATTTACTTAAAAATTCTTGATACGCTAACCTTGCCGCATCTATGTTTCTCAATTCATTTGCAAGAATGAATCCAGACATAAATAAAGCTTTGGGCGCTCTTTCATCTTTAGGAAATTGCTGATATAATTTTTGATAATATTCCACTGCTTTCTTTAGTGATTCTTCCTTTGAAACATTTGGTATCTGATACATATGATACATAGCTGCAACTGAAAAAATGCTTTCCGGTGCTTTATCACTATTCGAATATTCATTGATTATTTCATTATAATCTTTTAACGCTTCCGAATAATTTTTTGCTTTGGATTTTTCGGCTGCACTATTAAATAATGCTTGATCTTTATGCGAGCTGCAAGCCGAAAAAAGAACAATGGTGCATAATAGAATAGTAGTATGTAATTTCATTAAAATCCTCTAATATTTTAATTTCTTGTTGTGAATATACAATCAAATGTAGAAGTAAGAAAAGGGATTTATTAATCCTTCACTTGTTCCGTTAATTTTAAGGAGTCACCGCGGGAGTTAGAAATTTTTCTACCAATTGATTCAATCTGCAATTGCAAACATCCTTTACAACTAAGCGGGTTATCATTAATGCACTTTTTACCAGGATAAATTTGATACTGCTCTCTGTAGGGACTTGGAGTTAGATCAGGCATAACAATATTAGCCCCTGCGTTTAGTCCTTTTATTCTACCTTCATCATCAAGAGTAGCAAGTGCAGTTGTAGCGGGTATATGAACATTTTTCAATATTATTCTTGCAACAGCCATTGAGCGCAAAGTTAAATTTACATCACCGGCGGATTTATTTTGATAAGGAGTATTTGGAGAAGGAATGAACGGACCAAATGCTGCCATATCAAGATCTAGTTCTTTACAAAGCAATATGTCATCAGCTATATCCTCAAATGTCTGCATAGGCAATCCAATCATGTTGCCTGATCCGATTTGGTAACCGATGATTTTTAAAAATCTTAAGTGGGAAAGACGGTCTTCCAATTTTTGTTTTTTATGATACACTGAATATAGTTTATGACTTGCTGTTTCATGTTTTAATAAATAACGATCCGCTCCGGCTATTTTCCAGGTACGGTATTCATCAAATCCCCTTTCGCCAAGACTTAAAGTTATAGCTGCATTCGTATTCTGCTTGATCTGGTATATTATGTAAGCGATCAGATCGGTATCGTAATAATTGTCTTCACCGGATTGAAGTACAATTGTATAAATGCCAAGATTAGAAATTACATGTGCAGTTTCAATAATCTCTTCAGGTGTCATGCGGTATCGTGAAAGTATATAATTACTCTTCCGCAATCCGCAATAGATGCAATCCTGTTCGCAATAATTAGAGAATTCAATAATTCCTCTTAGATGGACTTCCTCTCCACAGTAAATCGAACGTACTTCATCCGCACGATCAAAAAGTTTTTGTTGATCGCTTTTGTCCGATAGATTAAGAAGAAAAATAATTTCTCCTTTCGTCAATTCTTCCTTATGCAAAATTTCGCAGAGGTTCATATTTTCATCAACTCTTGCCGTTATTTATTAAAGAGTTGATTTTAGATTCGTTAATTAATTCCATTATAAACCTTGATGCTATTAAGATGTGTTTTTCCAAAGCAGAAAAAGGACAATAAATATACCAGCAAAGAGCTTTAAGGAATCTTTATCAATTTGAATGAATTGTTAGAAACGAAACGGATTTTTCTTAAAAAAAAGAATCAACTTAAAATTAATTCTTTGATCTAAGTAAATTTGGATGAGTTATACTTTTAATGGGTTATAATACTGCGTTTTCCGGGATTTCAATGTATGCGCGTGAAGCATTTAACACACATTTAATTCCATAGGGAATTGTGATGTTATCTTTGATATGACCGTGCTTAACATTGTAGATAACCGGCATTTTTTGATTTTGGAAATATTCTACAATAACTTCATTTAATGTAAAAGTCTGTTTGGTGGGATCCGATTCAACACAATCTACAAAATGGCCAAGGATCACTCCGCGAATCTGTTTTAATATTTTTGTTAAACGAAGTTGATTCAACATTCGGTCAATACGATATGGTGCTTCATGGATATCTTCTAAAAGTAGAATTGTATCTTTAAGTTTCGGTAGATATTCGGTACCGATAAGAGAATTTAATAAACTTAAATTTCCGCCAAGAATTCTGCCTACTGCCTTTCCTTTATTAAGAACATAAAATTTTTCTTTTCGCGGATTTTGGAGTCTTCCAATTTTTTTGTTCGAAGTTATTGTTCTCCAAAATACTTCTTCTGTAAAAGCGCTAACTTCATCATGAAAATCAACAGCAACCATCGGTCCGGCAAATGTTATTAATCCGGCTTTTGCAAAAAAAGCCAATTGTAAAGCATTAATATCACTGTAGCCGACAAATATTTTAGGATTATTACGGATCAGTTTATAATCAATTTTATCAAGTAATCTTCCGGAACCATATCCACCACGAATAGAAAAAATTGCTTTAATCTGTTTGTTCTTAAACATTTCATGAAGATCAGCTAATCTCTGTGTATCAGATCCGGCAAGATATCCTTCTTGAGAACCGACATTTTTGCCTACCTCAACTCGATAGCCAAGTTTTTCTAAATAATGAACCCCGCTATTAATTTTTGTTAGATCATCTGGTGAGGAAGCAGGAGAAATAATTCCAATTGCATCTCCTGGTTTCAGTCTTTTAGGTTTGATTATTCCCATTAACAACAAGTTCCGTGATCGAATTCATTTTCAATATAGTAAAAGGTAGTATTCGAAGCAAAATCTAAGTTAGGATTAGCTCAGAATTTAGGTGTGTTAAGTTAGATTTGTGATCCACTTAAAAGATGCGATTTTGGGCATAATATGAAGTTTTTGTAAATCTTCTTGAAGAAATTGTGGGCAATAATCAGATTTATCCTAATTTCCGCTGCGTTCAAGTTTTTTTCTATGAGCAATAATCTGAGCATCTATATAAAACACTAAGTTCTCTGCAATGTTAGTTGCATGGTCTGCCATTCGCTCAATATGGCGAGACATCACAACAAGATGAGTACAAGCTTCAATTAATTCATTGTTAGACTGCATTTTTGAGACAAGGAAATTGAATATTTGTTTATTCAATTTATCAACCTTTTCATCGCTGGTAATAACTTTACTTGCAAGCTCTGTATCATTTTTAATAAAAGAATCTATTGAATTTTTTAGCATCTCTTGTGCAGTGCGTGCCATATCAATAATTTGAGATTCCGAAATAAGAGAACGCTTATTACCGGTTTTTTTTACTCTCTGTGCAATATTAACTGCAATATCCCCGCATCTTTCTAAATTGTTATTAATCATTATTGCTGACATTACTAATCGTAAATCACTTGCTACAGGTTGAAAAAGTGCAAGTATGTTTTCACATTGAGTTTGTATCAAGTTATCGTAAGCATCTACTTCTAGATCTTTCGACTTAATACCTTTGCATAATTCAATATTTCCGCTTTCTAAAGCAGTAATAACTTTATCAACCTGTTCATCAACAATTGAAGCCATTTTGATAAGACTGGTTTTTAAGTTCTCTATTTCTTGACTAAAATGTAATTGCATATCAATCCTTTTTATGTTATCCGAAACGGCCACGGACATAATCTTCAGTTTGTTTATTTGATGGTGAAGTAAATATTTTATTAGTCTCATCAAATTCAATTAGCTTACCCAAATAAAAAAAAGCTGTGTAATCGCTTACACGGGCAGCTTGCTGCATATTATGTGTTACTATAATAATCGTATAGTTTGTCTTTAATTCAAAAATTAGGTCTTCGATTTTTGTTGTTGATATCGGATCGAGCGCACTCGCAGGTTCATCCATCAATATAACTTCAGGATCTACAGCCAACGTACGAGCTATACAAAGTCTTTGCTGCTGACCTCCGGAAATGTTTGCACCGGAATCATCTAAATTATTTTTTACTTCATCCCAAAGCGCGGCTTGCTTTAAACATTTTTCAACAATGGGAGTCAATTTCTTTTTATTTCGCACTCCATTTAATCTCAAACCGGCTGCAACATTATTAAAGATGGACATTGTTGGAAATGGATTTGGTTTCTGAAAAACCATACCTACTCTTTTTCTTAGAAGCACCGGATCAGTTTTAGTAAGGTCTTCGCCATCAAGTAAAATTTCTCCTTTTATGGATCCGCCAACTACTTCATGCATTCGATTCAGAGTTCTGATAAATGTTGATTTACCGCAGCCGGAAGGACCGATAATAGCCACAACCTTATTTTTTGGAATATCCAGAGAAATATTATTGAGAACTTTGTTCTTACCGTAATAAGCATCTAAATTTTTAACAGATAATTTTATTTCCATAATCTTTCAACGTACCTAATTCGTTTTATATTTTGATCGAGTTATAATTCTGAACAACAAACTTAAAACCGATATAAGCAGAATGAGAACCAATGCGGCTGTCCAAGCTTGCTGGTTCCAATCTTCGAACGGAGATTTTGCATAATCATATATGTACACTGTAAGAGAAGCGATCGGCTGACCAATATTAGTTGACCAGAAACGATTCCCTAATGCAGTAAACAATAATGGTGCGGTCTCTCCTGCCGCTCTCGATAGACCTAACAAAACGCCTGTTGCAATTCCCTTCCATGCTGTACGCAAAATTATTGCGAGTGTTGTTTTCCATTTAGGAATTCCTAAAGCAAGTCCCGCTTCGCGTAACGAGTGAGGAACAAGTCTTATCATCTCTTCGGTTGTTCTTGTAATTGTAGGTATCATTAGAATACCGAGGGCAATACCGCCGGCGATGGCAGAAAAATGTTTCATTGGTAAAACAACCATCGTATATGCAACAACACCAACAACTATGGAAGGTACACCGCTCAATACATCCGTTAAAAATCTCACCATAAAACCAAACTTATTGTTTCCAAATTCCGATAGATATGTTCCTGTCATAACTCCAACCGGAATTCCGATTGCACCGCCTATTCCAATTAGAATAAGTGTCCCAACAATTGCGTTTGCCATACCTCCGCCCGGTTCTCCAACCGGTTTTGGCATTGCAATAAAGAAATCGAGATTTAGATAAGTAACTCCTTTGGAAATCGTGTAATAGAAAATGAAAACCAACGGTATGATAGCGGCTAACGCAGCAACAAATGTTAAAGACATCATAATTGAACTTGTTAGTTTTCTTTTATAGTAAAAATATTTTGAATTCATTAAACTGTTTTCCATTTTCTACTCATACTCCAAACCAATAGACGCGCGAACGCATTAATAATTATTGTTATCACAAATAAAACTAATGCCAGTTGAATCAATGCGCTCAAGTACATCTCGGAAGTTGCTTCGGTAAACTCATTAGCAATTACACTTGCCATTGTGTAAGACGGATCAAAGAGTGAAGGAGAAATTAATGCTCTGTTTCCAATTACCATTGTAACTGCCATTGTCTCGCCAATAGCTCGTCCAAACCCTAACATTGTTGCACCAAGAATACCTGACTTTGCATCTTTCAAAACAATAATTGTTGATTGCCATTTTGTTGCACCGAGTGCTAATGCTGCTTCACGTTGTGAGTGAGGAACAGATTTTAGCACATCCCGTGAGATGGATGAAATAATAGGTAGAACCATAATCGAAAGAATTAATACGGCAGCAAGTAATCCAAATCCATAAGGAGCTCCTCTAAAGAACGGAAGGAATCCTAATTTATCTGACAGGTAAGGTTCAACATCATTTCGAATCCATGGTACTAAAACAAAAATTCCCCACAAACCATAAATCACACTGGGAATTCCGGCTAAGAGTTCAACCAAAAAAGAAAGTGGTTTTTCCAACCAAGGAGGTGCGACTTCTGCCAAAAATATCGCCACTCCGATGCTGAGTGGTAATGAAATAATGAGTGCTAAAAATGATGAGACAATTGTACCGTAAATTATTGGTAAAGCACCGTATATTTCTTGAACAGGGTCCCAAGTTGAGTTGACTAAAAAGCTCCAACCAAATTTCTCTATTGATAATTTTGAACCTTCGTACATCTCATAACCCATCAGTAGAACAAGAAGAAAGACCGACACTGCAAATAACAGTGTCAGTCTTTCAAATATAAAATCACCGATGTTGTGTGATGAGAATATTTTTTTTAGAAGATATTTTTTTTTAGAAATAGATTCTGTTTTAATCACATTAAACTCATTTAACTATTTAATCTTTTTCCCGTTCGCGGTGATTGTAGCAATATTCTTTTCGCACATCTTAACTACTGCTTTTGGAAGCGGCGCATAATAAAGTTCTGTAGCAAATGATTGTCCTTTGCCCATTGCCCACTTCAAAAATTTTACCAGAGCATTAGCTTTTGCTTCGTCTTTCATATTCTTATAAACAAGTAACCAGGTAAATCCTGAGATAGGATAAGAGTCTTTTCCGTCTGCATCTGTAATTGAAACACGAAGATCTGCGGGCATATTCTTAGCTGCACCTTCAGCGGCAGCACTAACAGATGCAAATGTTGCTTCTACAAACTTGCCTGCTTTGTTTTTCATGTTAGCATAAAGGATTTTGTTTTTAACAGCATATGCTAATTCAACATATCCAATTGAACCTTCCATTTGTTTTACCAAACCGGCAACACCTTCGTTACCTTTTCCACCTAATCCAACTGGCCAATTAACTGATGTACCCGTTCCAACTTTTGTTTCCCAACCTTCGCTGACTTTTGTTAAATAGTCAGTGAAAATAAATGTGGTTCCACTTCCATCCGAACGGTGGGCAACTACAATTGATTTATCCGGTAAATTTAATTTTGGATTTAGTTTTTTTATTGCAGCATCATTCCATTTAAGAATCTTGCCCAAGAATATATCTGAGAGAGTAGCGCCGTCTAAATTTAATCCCTTAGCGCCGGGTAAATTATAGCAAACCACTACAGCACCCATTACAGTAGGAATATGAAGTACATCAGTTCCTTGTTTGGATTTGGCTTCAGCTAATTGTTTATCATTCATTGGACCATCTGTTGCGCCAAAATCCACAGTTCCTTCTGTAATTTGCTTGATTCCGCCGCCGCTGCCGATTGCTTGATAGTTAAATTGGATTCCGGTTGCGTTTTTATATTCATCAAACCACTTTGAATAAATTACACCCGGGAAAGTTGCGCCGGCTCCATTCAATTGCAATTGTGCATTAGCAACTGATGAAATTGAAAGCGCTAAAAATAAAACTGATATGATTGTTCTTAATTTCATTATTTACTCCTTTGTATTTAATTAAAATGAATATGCAAATGTTATTCTTGCAACTAAATCCTTTGTGGAATTTCCTTGTGCATCTTTTACCTGATAGCTGACGTACTGAAAGTTTGGTATTACACTAACGTTCTTAGCCGGACGATAATCGAGACCTGCCATTAAGAATGTGTTTCCATCGTTATCAGCATCCGTGTTCGGATCGTAACTATCAAATCTCCCAACAATTTTGAAATCTTCGGATAATAACGCCCATCCCCATAAAGACACACCAAAACTATTCTGACTTTGAAGAGCTGTTGTTACAGATTTTGCAAAGTTGTTTTGAATACTTCTTGTAAAAACTTCAAGACCGAGTGAAAAATTTTCTTTCTGCTTGTATCCTAAAAATACTGAACCCACAAATTGATTATTGGATTTTGATTGATGATCAAAATTATCAAGTTTATCACCTTTGGAGGCATAATCTCCATGAACAGTTGCTTGTAATCCTTCAGCGAGTTTGAAATGAAACATTGCGGAATATCTTTTATACTTATCTGTTTCCGGAGCGTTACCGCTATTGTTAGCAATCTTCAACCAATAATTAACTGAACCATCTCCGGTTAATTTGCCTTTCAGGTCAACACCAAAATCTCTTGAAGGTACAATTCCATCAAGATCCATAATTGTTTTTTCTAAAGAACGGTAACCCCAAGCAGTTTCCGAAACATCATATGCGGGAGTAGGTGCAATACCAAGAATCATATCCGATCCATTGAATATTCCTTTCCATTTTAGATATGCATCTTTAACCATAACACCAAGTTTACCGCCGGGGGTTAATGAACCGGCACTTTGATCTGCTTCTAAACGGAAACGGGATTCAAAATTATCCGATATTATATAATCGGTTGTAAAATAAATTCTTCTGAACTGAAAGCCGTTAATATCCTTCTTTGTTGCATCCTGGTTATCAATGTTATAGAAGAAATCGCTATACATCAGACCGCTGAATTTGGGTTGGTTTTGTGCCGATAAAAAACCACTCATAAAAATGAGCAAAGTAATAGTGCGAAACACTTGTTTCATTTTTCTCTTCTCTCTCCAAGTTTAATGTCATCTCCAAATGACTTACAATATTATGGATTCAATATTAACTCAGTGTTAAGCCAATGTTACCAAATTGTTAAGAAATGAGATATGAACTGAGATGTGATGAAAGAAATAATGGGGCGCCCGCTTGGAAAACGAAACGCCCCTGGAACTGAGCGAGAGAGAGATTTTTTACTTTAAAAGTGTCATTTTCTTTGTGATAACTATATTTGCAGCTTCCAAACGATAGATATAAATACCACTGGAGAGGTTACTACCATCCCAATTAAGAGTATAACTTCCTGCTTCTTTGTAACCGTTGACCAATTGAGCAACTTCCTGACCAATAGTATTGTAAATGGTCAGTTTTACATTCCCTGCTTGTGGTAATGCAAATTTGATGTTTGTTGTTGGGTTAAACGGATTAGGATAATTTTGGGATAATGCAAATGTTACCGGGATTGCTGAATTAAAATCTTCTTTAACACTTACTAATGTATAATTCGTATTTTGTGGGTCATAATTTGTCCAACCTGCATCCCAACGAGCATCTGTTGGAGAAAAAGCTCCAATAAACGTTGTTGCCGTAAAGAATTGGTCTTGCAATTTACCGCCGAAACTTGCGCCGCTGGCTGCCGGTGAATTTGCAGACGGAAGTGGATTTGGATTTAATAAATTGAATGGAGCGACTAATCCTACTTCTGCGCTGGTGTTGTATGTTCTGTTACCGAAACTTACTGTATTAAACCATGCTGATATATCGAAACCGGCAACATCAGTGGTAAGATTTTGTGATATTCCGCTTTTTATTTGAGCACCGGCTATTATTGAATTTTTAATCTGAAGTTCATCAGCGCCATTTGCTGAATTAGAAGATTGAATGAATAAACCTGTTGGATAACCAATTACTACTGAATTATACATTGAACACACTGTAGATCTTCTTAAGTGCATTCCGCGTTTAAAGTTGCTGTTATAGTTTGTAAAATCAGGAGTAGTTAACGGTCCAATTATAGTAACATTTGAGAATAAGGGTTGTGTTCTTGGTGCATTTGTAGTTCCGGTTCCATCGTTATCACTTTCAAATCCGTTGGAGCCGCTTATATCTGCAATATTTGGGTCCCGTAAACCAAAAGCAAACTGAATTTTCCCTCTAAAACCAAAATCAGTATCGAATTCATCATCAACACCTTTGAAAGCAATTAAATGTTGGGCATTTACTGTTCCGCCGAACCATTCAAATGAATCATCACCGGAATAGCTCACTTGAACATAATGTATAGTCGTTCCTCTGCCTACACCTCCCATAGTGAGACCGTTAGTTTCATTATCGGGTAAAAATGCAATGCCCGGAAATTCAATACGGACATATTTTAATGTTCCGCTGTTATCATCATCATTAGGAGCTGCGCCTCCTCCATAAATAGTTCCTGTACCACCTTCAATAGTTGCTGTTCCGCCGGGTACATTAATAGTTGCATTACCCGCCACGATTATTCCACCCCAGTCTCCGGCTCCTCTCTGTCCTATTGGTTGTTGGCTTGTAAATATAATTGGTTTTTGAGATGTGCCTTGAGCATTTATCTTTGCGCCTCTATTTATAATCAATGTTGCTTTGGAAGACTTTTCACCGTAGATAATAGTACCTGCCGGAATAGTCAATGTTGCGGGTGTATTAATATTAACAAATCCCTTAAGTAAATATTTCTTTGTGCTTGATAATACCTTATCCGTATTAATATTACCTTCAATTACTTCATCATATGAAGCTAATTGTGCATAAGTCAAACTTGTAAAGAGCATTACAAAGAAAAAAAGTATTGTTTTTCTGGTCATACAGAATCCTCCTTTTGTTTAATAATATATTATAGTTTGTAAGAAACCCCGAAAGAAATTGAGGCATAGCGGCTATTTAACCGCGCTTTTTTATCGCCTTGCCTAAATATTTGATCTTCACCAAGAAGGTCTTTAACAGTCATTTTTACTTCGAATTTTTCGAATACCGGTTGAGTAATTACAAAATCGATCATATGACGCGGTTCTTCAATTACATCTTCTTGATATGCAGTGGCAACTTCTACAATCCTCTCGCCGATTGTATTGTAGAGTAAACTATAGGATGTGCCTAGAACAGGCTCGTTGAATACTAATCCTATATTTATAACGTACGGTGATTGTCCTTGAAGAGGGCGATTGTTACGAGGTATAGTTGTTTCGGAACCTTTTACATTAACATTAGACTTTATCCATGAATAGTTTCCGCTTATATAAAAGTTTGATAGATAACCACCCAAATGGCGCAAAGATAATCTACCTTCCAGTTCAACACCGTATATTTTTGCTTCATCAGCATTTCTAAATGTTCTTTCAGAACCGAGAGCGCTGCCTGTAACAACAACTTGTTCAATAGCATTTGATAATGATTTATAAAAAAAGCTGCCTGAAATCATTTCGCCAATACCGGGGAAAGTCTCTAACCTAAAGTCATAATTTTGAATCAAAGCTCTTTGTAAATTTTCATTTCCTCTGATTGATGTTTGAGTATAAAAATCGAAGTATGCGAATGGCGCAAGTTCTCTAAGTTCCGGACGGTTCACTGTCTGGCTGAGAGCAAATCTAATATTTGTTTTATCGTTGATCTTATAGATCAAGTTTAACGATGGTAGAATGTCGGCTTTCTTTAATTCAATTAGAATATCTTTTTGATCGGATAAGTCTCTTGAGTTAATTTTTTGTATCGAATTTTCATGTCTGACACCTCCAACAATTCTCAACTCATTATTAAAAATCATTACCGGCAGTTCGAACATTAAATATGCAGCAGAAAGACTTTGTATAGCATTGTAATTATTGGTACCGTTGAAATATTCTTGAATTGAAAACCCGTTTTGGCGGAAGTTTTCCGGTACAAAAATTTTATCGATCGGAAGATAATAAAGACTGTTTTCCGTAAAACCATTACCCGGTGCATTAACAACCATGCCAATTAATCTGGATTTGAATTCTCTATTCTTAACATCGTAAACGCCGCCAACTTTTAATTTGAATCCGGGAAGAGGTAAAGTAAAATCCGAAGCAAAACCGCGGGTATCTTCGTTGAGATCAGAGTAGAACCTGCCGCCGTTTTTTAAATTAACTTGAAATCCTAAAACAGCTGCAAAAGGATTGTCAGTGCCAATATCTCTACCATAAATAATTCTTCTATAATCGGGCTCATTTCTATTAGAAATTGATGTGTAACCTCTCCATTCTGCTTTTAAACCATTCAAGCTTGGGAAAACATGTTCACCAATTAATTGACCGGAATAAACACGACGCGATGTAAATCTCAATGCGGTTTGTATTTGTTCTTTACCGGAATCTGAGAACTGTGCACCTTTTAGTTCGGAGACTTCATCATCGGAAGTATGACTGTAAGTATTCTTAAAACTAATTTTGTGATAGTCTAGAAATTTATAGCTGAGGTTAAACAGTCCGCCCCAGAGAGTTGAATAAGTAGATTGATCGCCTTTAAAACTAAATCTCGGTTGAGAATCCGCTTCATATTCATTTCGTTCGAGTTTTGTTGTAGTAAAATTGTTTTTATATGATAACGCTGCTACAAACCCAAAGTTTTGCCCTATTAATGTTGTACCGTCACCTAACGAAATCATAAAACCACCGTTTAATGGGGCTTTAATAGATTTAGGCGACCAATTGTTGCTTAAAGATTTTGCAAAACCAAGTATTTCATTAGTCGAATAATTAGCTTTATTCAAATCCGACGGTATAGAGCTTGGTAAGTTTCTGGTACCGTCATCAATACCTAAGAAATCTGTACTACCGCCTTTATAGGATTTGAATTCTTGCAGCGAAGTGTTATTAGTAAATGAACCGGTGAAACTAATATTTAGTTTTAATCTGTCGGGAAAATCGATAGTGTTTACTTTAATCAAGCCGCCGGAAAAATCGCCCGGCTTATCCGGCATGAAGGACTTTTCTATAATAATATTATCCAACAAATTACCTGGTAGCAAATCGAATGCGAAAGATTTTTTATCAGGTTCTGTACTTGCAAGAGGTGTATTGTTTAATAAAGCATTACTATATCTTTCACTTGTACCTCGAACAAAAACGTATTTATTATCAACAATTGAAACACTGGCCACTCTTTTTAGTGCATCACTTGAAGTAACATCCGGCGATTTTTTTATTTGTTCTGCGCTAATGCCATCACTTATTGCTGAAGAAGTTTTTTGTTGATTAAGTAAAGCGGCTTCAAATGAATTGTCTGCCTTACTTATTACTACTACTTCATCAAACGATATAGCTTCCGGTATTAACACAAAATTTGTAGTTGTAGTTTTTCCTGCTTCTACATCAATATTTGGTATTTTGGTCTTTGAATAAGAAATATAACTGGCAATAAGATTGTATTTACCAGGTTCAATTCCCGTGATTAAATATTTGCCTTCAATATCGGAAGTAGCGCCAGATTTTGTGCCCTCCACTAAAATATTTGCCCCAATAATAACTTCGCCATTAGATTTATCAACAACCCTTCCGCTTATAACGCCTTTATTTTTACTTTGCGCTAATACTATAGATGAATACGCAATTATTAAAAAAAATAAAATTGTTTTTAGTTGATTAAGTTTGGGCAATGTTATTATACCACCAAATAAAATTATTGAATTAGTCATTCTCTCTCTCCGTTTGAAAAATTCTCAGCCCAAACTTAAATAGCGAATGTTAACTCAATGTTATGGTAGTGTTAAGGAATTGTTAAGGTTTTCAATCGAAAGTTTTGGGCAATTTGTGAAAATGAGACGAGATAATAGAAAAAGATTAAGTTCAGCTTATAGCCTTATTGAAAACGTTGCGAGACTTAATAATTATTTAATATTGTTCACTTAATAATGTAAAGTATATTGCAGTGAAAATTTAATTCTACTCGAATTGAATTGTAAGCAACTAGTTTTTTCATTTTAACAACTCCGATTCGAGTACTTCTCCACAACTAAATATTTATACTCCATATGGAAATAGAACAACAAATAACCCCCGAAGTAGAGAAGAGTTCAAAAAAAGCTTGGGTTATAACCGCCGATATGGGTTACGGTCATCAGCGTGCAGTCTATCCTTTACGATCTGTGGCTGAAGACGATATTATCACAGTAGGGTCAGAACACGCTGCATCAAAAAACGAAGAAAAATTATGGAGGCGTGTTCTCAACGGATATGAATTTATTTCACGGGCACAAGGAATTCCAGTTATTGGAAATCCTCTCTTTAATTTACTCGACACCTTCATGCACATACCATCTCCCTACCCGATGAGAGATCTTTCCAACAAGACATTACAAGTTGCTATTCTAGAATCGAGCATTAATAAAGGATTATGTTTAGGAATGCTTGAGACTGTAAAAACTAAGGATTTACCGGTCGTCACTTCTTTTTACGCAACTGCAGTTGCCGCAGATATGAAAGGATTTCAATCTGTCTATTGTATAATATGTGATGCCGATATAAACCGTGTCTGGGTTGCAAAGGAACCCTGGGAAAGTAGAATTGAATATTTTGCACCGTGCGGTAAAGCTGCACAAAGACTAAAAGCGTACGGCGTTCAAGACGAAAAAATTTTCACTACCGGTTTCCCTTTACCAATTGAATTACTTGGAGATAGAGATTTAACAATATTGAAAGCTGATCTTGCTCAAAGATTAGATTACCTGGATCCTGAAAATATATTCTGGCGGAGACATAAAAGGAACGTTAAACACTTTTTGGGGAAAGAAAATTGTATTCCACGAAAAGATAGAAAATTTACTATAACATTTGCCGTTGGCGGAGCCGGTGCGCAAAAAGAGATTGGTGAAAAGATTGCGATAAGTCTAAAGACTAAAATACTTAATGATGAGGTAAAACTTGTCTTGGTTGCAGGAATAAGAAAGGAAGTGAAAGATTTTTTTGACTCGGTAAAGACAAAGATCACCGATGATGATTCTAAGATAGAAATTGTATATGCCGAAACGTTGTACGAATACTTTGATAAATTTAATGGAATACTAAAGTACACAGATGTTCTCTGGACGAAACCAAGCGAGTTGTCATTTTATTGTGCATTAGGAATTCCAATCATCATTGCCCCGCCCATCGGTTCACAAGAAAAGTTTAATGCGAAATGGTTATATGAAGTTCAAGCCGGTATTAAACAAGAGAATCCCGATTACACCGATCAATGGCTCTTTGAATCATTAAACAAAGGAAGATTAGCTGAAGCTGCGTGGTCTGGATTTTTGAAGGCAAGAAAATTAGGCACATTTAAAATTTTAGAAATATTAGAGACAGGTAAACTGATCTCTGAAAAATCCCCCGTTATGAGATAAAATTGGACACAACTCTTAATAATAAAAAGAAATTCCTTTTCATTTATTTGAAAACCGGTGGAGGTCACCTTGCACCGGCAAGATCATTGTCAAAGTACCTAGAAAAACACAACAAAGAAGAAGTCGAGGTAATTCTTGTTGATGGATTTGAAAAAACCAAAAGATACACACGCTTTATTGTTGAAGATGGGTACCGGATTCTACAGAGTAAATTCAAATGGTTTTATGAATTAATTTATGCTATCCATAAAGTTAGAATCATTTCCGGGATTAGTTCATATTTAGTTTCTATTCATATGGGAAAATATTTATCTCAAATAATCCAAGAAGAAAAACCTGAAAAAATAGTACTCTTCCATTTTTTTGCTATCAAACCGGTGAATAAAATAATTAAAGAATTAAATCTGAATATTCCCGTAATCACTATTGTAACAGATCCTTATATCGCTCCGCCATTATGGTTCTTGAACAAGAATCAAAATTTTATTTTATTTAGCGAAGAACTGAAAGATCATTGTATTAAGAAGGGAATTGACTCAAAGAATATTAAAGTATTCGATTTTGTTCTTGATGAGAAATATTCTAAGGTCGCAACGCAAGATGAGATTCTATCTTGTAAAAAGGAATTCGGCTTTCAAAAAGAAAAAGTTTTGCTGATTCTGGGTGGAGGTGATGGCATTCCAAAAGGGATTCAAATACTGAAAAGTATTCTAAAATTAAATAGTGATTTCGAAATTGCTGTTGTATGCGGCAGGAATAAAGAATTCTATGAACAAGCCAAAAAACTTATTATTCATGATAAATATGATAATCTAAAAATTTATGGCTTTGTTGATTTTATTTATGAATTGATCAGTATATCGGATGTTGTTATTTCAAAATGCGGTGCATCAACATTTATGGAATTATTAATCTCCGGGAAAATTCAAATAGTTAACAGTTTCCTTTGGGAACAGGAAAAAGGGAATGTTGATTTCTTGATAAGGAATAATCTAGGCATTTACGAAAAGAGAATCAGCAAACTTCCGGCAATAATAAATCAAATGTTTACCGGCCCTAAAATTTTACAGCAGTATAAAAAGAACATTGCTAGTTTTAACTTTGAAAACGGTATTGCAAAGGTCGCCTCATTTTTACTTGATCATTAAGAATTACCATAATCAGCTGGCTAAGGAGACTATTAACTTTTCCTCTGCGGAGTTGATTTTGGATTTGAAAGATGGCGTGGATATTTCCGCGGTGATTTCAAATGGGAAAGCATCTATTAAAAACAAACTTGCCTCATCTTTAAGATTATTATCTACAGAACCACCGGAATTAACAGATCTTATTCCTTCTCTAAAGTATTCTTTCATTTCATGACTATGACCGTGCAATACAAGTTTTACATTACTTTCTAAAAACAATTTCAAGAGTTTCTTTTTACCACGCAATTTCATTGTATAATCTTCGATCTTATTCCACATTGTACTTTCTGAACTGTGTGATGGAACATCTTTCGGATAAAAATGATGATGCGTTAAAACGATCTTAACTTTTTCTTTGAACTCATTTTTGGTAAGAATTGCCTTTAGAAATTGCTTTTGTATTTTTGAGACATGTCCATTGGAGGCAAACGGATTTTTAAACCGCGAATACTCAGCGTTGGAATTTAATCCGATAAGAAGAACATCCTTAAATTCTTTTACAAATGGAAAGAATAATTCATCATGAGGTCGAATTGTATTCTCAAAAAGCTCTTTGAAGTGATCAATAAACTTTGCAACCTTTTCATGGTAATTTGTATTCATACATTTTGTCGGAAAGCCGAAAACATCTTGTGCAGTTTGTGGACCACCGAAAATATCATGATTGCCAATGACAATTGTTGTCTTATCGCTTCTAAGTAAATCAAACTTTTTTAGAATTTCTTTAAAAACGATAAAATCCTTTTCATCTGCGTTATCCGAAATATCCCCGGTAATAACAAAATGCTGCGCACAATTATCAAGAGCATGCTGAATTAGTTTTTTAATTTTTGAAATATTTTCTCTTTTATGTTTTGTACAAAGGTGCAAATCTGAAATGTGCGCAATCCTCATTACAATCCTTTAAATTTTTCTGCACGAAATTAGATAACACATGTTAAAACAATATGAATGAATTGTTATCAAATCATTAAGAAAAGATTTTATAGAATTAACAATTTCTTAACTCTCAGTTAATATTTAGATAATATCAATTATCAATATTTGCACAACAAAAAATTGAGAAGGAGCAGATGATGGGATTAAACAAAGTAAAAGTAGGGAATCGTTACATAGGTGAAGGAGAACCGGTTTACATTATTGCTGAAATTGGAATTAACCATAACGGTTTGATGGAATTAGCAAAGAAGCTGATTGATGGAGCGGTCTTTAATTGTTATCGATGGCGGGGGTATAATGGGTTTTACAAGAGATCTTCTGGGTTACGGTGAAATCAATTTCGAATTAGAAGAGATAAGAAGAGATTAGAAAAGATTAAGCAGACGTGTTTAATAAAAAGTTAGGACCGATCTTATAAATTAAGATTCGTATTGTATTTTTCATCTACCATAGAAAAATTAGGATTATACTTTTCACCTAAATTTTCTCTAAAATAGTCTATGAAATTTGACGGTAAATCCAACCAATGTTTATTGATTAATATTTCCAGAATGATTTTATTTTCCTTTGCAGATAGATCTTTGAGAATAGAGCGCTCTTCAAAAGAAAGTTTTTTCTTATACTCCTCTTCATTTCGAATATTCTTGTAAATATTTCTTTTATACCTGCTGATCCGGAAGAGTTCATTTACAAGTTCTTCAAAAAATGGAGAATTATAAAGTGCAATATCATAATTGATATGTGACATTTTATTCCCTCTTGTTTATTAAGTGGTCACGGACAAACTGATATCATCAGCATTTGAAAAACCTGTATCAACGGTCTCAATGCCAACACTGGGTAGTAAATAAAGAATTCCAAGAGCTATAATTGAAAAGATAAACCCAAGAGTAAACCACTCCTTCTGCGCTCTATTTTTCTCCATTGCTTTAAATGAACATATACTTCCAAATACTAACCCGATTACTGAATACCAGAGACCAAACATATTATCCTCCAATCTGTGTAGCTAAAGATTAGAATTTAGTATTACCTAATTATTATGTTAGTGTTAAGAATTTGTTAAATCTTCATTTGGTATTTAATTGGATATTCAAGGACATGACTCGTGATATGAGTAAAAAATGAAATATTGGTATGCAATTGAGATTAGGATTTCAAATTCTCTATCAAACTTATCAACCGAAATGATTCTCACTTACAGGATATAAATTACTTTTTAGATATTCACAACGTTCCAACAGATGGAAATTCTTAAACGATACTTTAAGTACAGTATTTTGCTCACTACGAAGAGTCACAAAAGAATCTCCCACATAGTCAACAATTCCTACAAAAACAGATTTTGCTAAATTATTAGAATCTTGGAATATGTATTTTACTTTGTCTCCGGTCTTAATTTCCATTTAAACAACTCCTTTATTTTCAAGTACAATATAAAAGGTGACTGTTAAGTGAAGGTTAATAATTTGTTAAGGGTATGTTAAATTTTTGAATGGATTTACTTTTACTACAGTGAGATTTAAAGAAATTACTTTACTAATTCCGGTCTGCCCCATTCTCTGAATTTATTGGAAATAAAATTTATTATATTTTGGTGTTCCTCTGCACCGTTACCGGTTATATAGATAGGTTCACCAAATGCTATGTGAACCGGTTTTTTAGGATCAATTTTGCCAACTTCTTTAATATGTTTTCCATTTCCCCAGGCATCTGTAATAAGTGCGATTGGAATAACCGGGACATTATTTCTCTTTGCCAACTTAGTCCCAAGTGAATTAAATAATATCGGATTTAAAACAGCAGACCTTGTTCTCTGCGGAAAAATTATTATTGATTTACCTGCCTTAAGTTTTTTACTTCCTTCCTCGAGTACAATTTTCAAATCCTCGCGCGGATTTTCTCTTCCAACTAAAATCGGATCTCTTGCAAGTGCGATTGGTCCAAACAACGGATACTTGCTAAGCTCTTCTTTAATTACATAAACAACAGGTTTGATAGGACAAATGATTGAAGGGAGAATTACAGTTTCAAGAGTCGTCATATGATTTGCAACAAAAACTACTGGACCTTCTGCTTTTCTTATATTATCCATTCCGGATAAATGAAATTCAATTCCGGTACGCTCTAAACTTCTTAAAGTATCGAGTGATGAATCATACCATTTTTCATCGTTATAGATTCCTTTTTTGGCTTGCTTGTTCGAATACAAAATTATCCGAAGCATGTTCATAAAAAAATAAGGTGTGGGAAAGGTTTTTTTTCTGTAAAGTTTTGTATCCGTTTTATATTCGTCTTGATCGGATATTCTGTTGCGGAAATTATATTCTTGTTCCATAACTCGTACTTATTTTGGAATGAAATTACAAAATGAAAAAAGTCATTCCAAGATTATTTTGAATTCTAAATGATAAAAAAATGAAGTGACAGAAATGAAATATAAGTTTGTGACCCCAAGGGGATTCGAACCCCTATTACCGCCGTGAAAGGGCGAGGTCCTAACCATTAGACGATGGGGCCAATGTGTTAGTCACAAAACTTATGGGTGAGCAATGGGGATCGAACCCACGACCTTCTGGGCCACAACCAGATGCTCTAACCAACTGAGCTATGCTCACCATATCAAAAAAATCTTAAATCCAAAATTCAAAATCCAAAAAGAGTTTTGAATTTTGTGCTTGAAATTTTGAATTTTTCCCTTGTACGCCCAAGTGGACTCGAACCACTAACCTACAGCTTAGAAGGCTGTTGCTCTATCCAATTGAGCTATGGGCGCATCATAAAAAGAACGTGTTAATAATTTACAAACACGCATTTACTCTATTGTTGTCGGGGCGACAGGATTCGAACCTGCGACTTCTTGGTCCCAAACCAAGCGCTCTAGCCGGGCTGAGCTACGCCCCGATTTTATTCTACTTATCAAATATTCAAAAAACGTAAAATTTGCTCTAATACAACACTTCCTATAATCGGGAAGCTCTTGCCGTGCTAAATAATTACCGGATCAATTTTTCATTTTAGGGCTTCAAAAATATAGTATTAGTTTAGAAATGTCAATTTATGAAGATTCATTTCCCTTCTCTCTTATTATTTATATCTTTACAAAAAACAAAGTGAAAAATGTCGTTACCTTTCTTTTTTACCAAAAAATATCTGAGATCAAAGAAAGATTCACGCTTTCTCTCGGTCATTTCATCTATCACTATCATTGGTATTTCACTTGGAGTTGCTGTTGTAATTATTGCGTTAACCATTTTAGATGGTTTTGATAAAGTTGTTACGGAAAAAATTATCAGATTCAATTCACATATTAAAATTGTTTCTTTCGGGAATAGAAACCTTCCTCCCTTTTCTGAGACTGCACCACTTATCTGGAAAGAGTTTAATAAAGATATCACTAAAATCGAACCGTTCACTTCAAAGCTTGCAATCATTAAATCAAAAAAAATAACAGAAGGAATTACACTACTCGGTGTACAAAGCGATAATTCCGAATTAAATAATTTTTTGCAAAGCGGCAATTTTGATTTGTCACAATCCGAAAACGAATTACAAAAAATTATACTTGGTAAAACTCTCTCAGAAAAACTTTTTGTTAAAGTTGGAGATGTTGTTACAATTTTCTGTTTAAGAAAAGATCAAATTCCCACGGCAGATAACCCGCCGGGGATTGAACAATTTATTGTTTCCGGCATTTACGAAAGCGGAATGAGCGAATATGACGACTTGAATGCTTTTATAAATATTAAAGTTGCACAAAATATTTTCGGGATGGGTGATCAGATCTCCGGTTACAACATAAAGTTGAAAAATCTAGCAAATGTAAACGTGGTTGCAGATCGTCTTCAAGATTTACTCGGTTATCCTTATTATGTCCGAACGATCTATCAATTACATCAAAATATTTTTACCTGGATTGAACTTCAGAAAAAACCGATACCGATAATTTTAGGACTTATAATTTTTGTTGCAGTGTTCAACATAGTCGGCACTTTGTTAATGATCGTTCTCGAACGTACGAATGCAATAGGAATATTACGCTCACTCGGCGCCAATAGAAAATTGATTATCAAAACATTTTTATATCACTCGGCGTTTCTAACTGCAATCGGTGTTACGGTTGGAATCGTATTCGCATTTGTCCTAAGCTATCTCCAACAAAATTTTGATATTATTTCTTTGCCCGGTAAGATCTATTTTATAACTAAAGTCCCAATCTCAATCGAACTTAATAATTATTTGCTCGTTACAGTGGTTACAGTAGTTATATCCATAGCTGCTTCTTTGCTTCCGGCATATATAGCATCAAGAATAAAACCGATATCAGCAATTAGGTTTGAATAGCATGATTGAATTTTTTATTGCAAAAAGATATTTGAAAGCGAAAAGAAGGATGAATTTCATCACGATCATTTCGCTTCTCTCTACGATCGGGATTACGATTGGCGTTGCCGCACTTGTGATCGTGTTATCGGTATTCAACGGATTCGGGTCGCTCGTTACTTCGATTATGGTAAGCTTTGATCCGCACATTAGAATTTCCGTGATAGATGAAAATGGATTCGCAAAAATCAGCACAGTTGAAAATGTTTTAAATCAAACTAAAGATATAACCAGCTATTACCCTTTTGTTGATGGTAAAGCAATTCTTCTCAACAGAAAAAATTATGAGATAGTTAATCTCAAAGGGATTCAGATCAATGAAAAAGACAGATCATGGGGAGTTGCATCAAAAGTTATCAGCGGTTCTTTCGATCTGGATGATGATCAATCCGAGAAAATAATTTTAGGTTTACCGCTTGCACTCCGCCTTTCTTCGAGGGTGGGCGATACGATTACTGTTACCTCCGCTTATAATATTGAGAGAACGATTACAACTCTTTCAATACCGCAGACAAGAAGATTTGTTGTCTCAGGCATATTCGAATCGAATAATAAAGATTATGATGGTTCTTCGGTCTTCACTTCAGTTCAAAGTTCTCAGAAATTATTCGGCTTGAAAAATCAAATTACCGGTTACGAGATACGCCTTAACGATTTCCACAATGCCGAGATAATTAAAACCGAACTTCAAAACAGAATTGATACAAAATTATTTTCGATCAACACATGGTATGACCTCCACAAAGAACTTTACAATGTAATGCTGATCGAAAGATGGGGCGCTTATATTTTGCTCTGTTTAATAATTGCAGTTGCAGTCTTCAACATTTTTGCTTCTCTTACAATGACGGTTATAGAAAAGAAGAAAGACATTGGAGTTTTGCGTTCGATGGGAGTTAATCAAAGATCAATTAGAAAAATATTTATGTTCGAAGGACTTCTCGTCGGTGTGATCGGTACAGTTATCGGTTTAATACTTGGAGTTATCGTTTGTTACTTGCAGATCAAATATAATTTTTATCCGCTCGATTCATCTAAATACATAATCAACGCAATGCCGGTTGAGATAAGACTAAGCGATATTTTCGCGATCGGCTTGATGGCTCTGCTGATGGCATTTATCGCAGCAATTTATCCGGCTAAAAGAGCCGCTAATACAAAAATTATTGATTCAATAAAATATGAATGATATATAGCTTTTGATTTCTCTGCGTCTCCTCTGCGTTCTCTGCGTTTAAATCTTTTACCGCAGAGGTCGCAGAGAAGACGCAAAGTGCGCAAAGATTTTAAACTTTAAAATTTTAATATTATCCCAGACAAATATTATGAACGAAATTATTATTGAAGCGAAGAACATTCACAAATCATTTTACAAACAGAACGAACACAAGCTGGAAATCTTAAAAGGCGTTTCTCTGCAAGTAGAAAACAAAATGATAAGCGTTATCGTCGGCGCCTCCGGTGCGGGTAAAAGTACACTTCTTCATATTCTCAGCGGCTTGGATAATGCCGATGAAGGCGAAGTAAAAATAAAAGGGACAAATATTTTTTCTCTCTCAGATGATAAACTATCCAAATTTAGAAACAAGCATATCGGATTTGTATTTCAATTTCATCATTTACTGCCGGAGTTTGATGCTGCAGAAAATGTTGCGATACCATTGATGATCTACGGCGAGACAAAATTAAATGCAGTCAAACGTGCAGAAGAACTGCTTGCTTTGGTTGGATTGAGTGACCGTCTTCATCACAAACCGGCTGAACTTAGCGGGGGTGAACAGCAGCGTGTTGCCGTTGCGCGTGCACTTACAAATAATCCCGATATTATTTTTGCCGATGAACCAACCGGTAATTTAGATTCTGTGAACAGCGAAGCTCTCCATAATCTTTTTGTAAAACTGAGAGATGAGTTGAAAGTTACATTTTTAATTGTAACACATAATCCTCAGTTGGTTAGTCTTGGTGATAAAGTTTTTGAAATGAAGGATGGAGTGATACATTAATATTATGCTTTATAATAGAACACTGATTTTATAAGATGATTATGATTTTTTATGATTTATCATAATAATCATAATGATCTGCGTTCTATTCTTTTATTCTTGTTGACAACAATTTCCTTTTACGCTAAGTTGAAGTAGTACCAAACACTAACTTTAGGGGATGTGAGATAATTAAATTTTTAGAAAATATTTTGATTAGTACAATAATCGAGATATAAATTGATTGAAACACTATCCTCTCACACCCCCTAAACTCGGGGTACTTTGTTTTTAGAATTAAGAACAAAGAAAATATATCTACGTTTTCTGTTTACTTAATCATGAAAAACAGCCGGAATAAATATTTGTAGATAAACAACAACTGCCACAATATCCGCCGGCAGGTTCATTAATAGTTATACCACAAAAAGGTGAAGTATGTATCTATTCAAATTAGAACGTGGTAATAAACTCAAAGAGGTTCGAGAGGTCAAATTTAAACTTGAGAAAGAAATCCAACGATTGACCGAGAATAATCTTCCCGAAATATTTGGTTTGAAGTTTGTTAAGTCTGAGTTCACACTTCACAATTTTAGAATTGATACATTAGCTTTTGATGAAGAAATCAAATCTTTTGTGATACTAGAATATAAAAAGGACAAAAGTTTTTCGGTTGTCGATCAAGGATACGCATATCTTTCGCTTATGTTGAATAATAAAGCTGATTTCATTCTTGAATACAATGAAAGTTTGCAAAAGAATTTGAAACGGAATGATGTTGACTGGTCGCAGTCAAAAGTAATTTTCGTGTCGCCAACTTTTACAGACTACCAAAAGGAATCGATCAATTTCAAAGACTTGCCCATTGAGTTGTGGGAAATAAAATCTTTTACAAATCAGACAATTACATTCATTCCTCAGAAAGCTTCCGGTGCTACAGAATCAATTAAAACCATATCCAAAACAAGTAAGACAATTGAGAAGGTAAGTGAAGAAATAAAAGTATATACTGAAGCAGATCATATCACTGAAGCTAGTGAAGAAGTTGTAGAGTTGTATCAAAAATTCAAGACAGCAGTTCTCTTCATAAGCGATAATATTTCCCTCAAACCCAAGAAAATGTATATCGGTTTTGTTGCCAATAAAAAAAATATTTGTGACTGCCATTTATTCAAAGGTTATGTAAAAGTCTGGATTAATTTGCGAAAAGGTGAATTAAAGGATCCTAAAAATATTACAAGAGATGTTTCGCAAACTGGTCATTGGGGGAATGGAGATTACCAATTGCAGATTTCCAATGATGATAATTTAGAATACATAATAAGTTTAATAAAGGAATCTTATTCAAAAATAATTGCTGTGGTATAACCCGTTCTTCAGGCCGACCGCTTAAAACGTTGCGACATTTGTGTCGTTATAAAGTTTCGTTAACAAAAGCTGCATAGTTGTTCTGGCGGCGCGTTAAGTGCAACATCGTTATTCCGGGTCTTACCGAGTTCACTGCACTTGACGAGGCATTTGAATAATTAAAAAGGAATAGGTACTGCTGATGAAGGGCAGTTTAATAGATTACATAATAATTGCATCTTACCTTGCGGGGATTGCCGTAATCGGCATCATTTCCGGCGGAAAGCAGAAATCAATTAAAGATTATTTTCTTGGCTCTAAAGTTATTCCATGGTGGGCGGTTTGTTTTTCAATTGTGGCGGCAGAGACGAGTACTCTCACTTTTATTTCCATTCCGGGATTGGCATATCTTACAAACCTTAATTTTCTACAGGTCACATTCGGATACCTGTTAGGCAGAATAATTGTAGCGTTTGTATTTCTTCCCGCGTACAGCAAGGGTGATTTGAAAACTGCATACACATTTCTGGAACAGAGGTTCGGCGGAAAGACACGGTCGTTCGCATCTATTGTATTTCTCTTTACAAGGATTGCAGCCGATGGTGTAAGACTTTTCGCGACTGCTATTCCATTAAAGTTGATGATAAACATCAGTTACCCGGAAGCGATTGTGATAATGGCGCTGGTTGCGCTTGTCTATACCTATACCGGCGGAGTTAAGGGAGTAATTTGGGCTGATGTTATACAAATGTTCACATACCTGGGCGGAGCCATATTAGCGGGGATTTACCTGCTTAATCTCATTCCGGGAGGATGGGGAACTGTTGTAAGCGCAGCGTCGGAAAGCGGGAAACTTTCTATTTTTAATCTGGGATTCGACAAAGGATTCGCGGGATTTTTCAGTCAGCCGTACACACTGATCGGCGGGCTGCTCGGCGGGGCGTTTCTCTCGATGGCATCTCACGGAACGGATCAATTAATTGTGCAGCGCCTGCTCGCTACAAGAAGTTTGAAGGAGAGCCAGAAGGCAATAATCGGCAGCGGCGTAATCGCAATAATTCAGTTCGCGATATTTTTAGTTATCGGCGTAATGCTTTACGCTTATTACGGAGTAATGAATGTAAAGTCGGATACAGTCTTTCCGAAGTTTATAATTGAAGTACTGCCGCCGGGAGTATTTGGAATAGTAATCGCGGGATTATTCGCCGCCGCGTTATCAACGCTTGCAGGATCGATGAGCTCGCTTTCTTCATCCACGATGATGGACCTTTACATACCGTTTTTCGGAAATAATAAGAGCGAGAGCGCTCAGTTAAAGATAAGCCGTATGTTCAGTGTAATGTGGGCGGTGCTGCTTGTATGCGCGGCGTTATTCTTCATGAACACGTCGCAGGCGGTGGTTGAGCTGGCTTTAAGCATTGCCTCATTTACTTACGGGGGATTATTGGGAACGTTCCTTCTCGGCATACTTGTAAAGAAGGCAAGGCAGGAAGACGCTCTTGCCGGATTTGTTGCGGGTATTTTTATAATGATAGCCGTCATTGCACTAAAGCTTGTCGCCTGGACATGGTTTACGCTTGTGGGCGTAATTGCAACTCTCCTCATTGGCGGATTACTTAGTGCACTTTCAGACAGGGAAAAGTCCCGGGAATAGATTTTGTTAGTCAGAGATCATTCGGTATACGGAATCTGATCTCTGAACATTGATTTCCGTTCATTGAGTTTTTGAAGTACGTGATTATTGGTCCAAATAAAAAGATGATTCATAAAAACATTCTTTGGAATTATTGTCTTCAACATATGATTCCCCGGTTGTCACGGTCGCACCGTGACATCAAATGCCGCCGTTTGGTGAAAAATATTTAAGAGAAAATATGGAAACATTAGTATTGCAGAAGAAGAATCAAGAAGTAGTAAATATATTTTCTTGGGTTTTAATTGTTATTTCAGCTTTTGTTTTACTTAGAAGTATTTTATTTCTTAATGGTTATTCCTCAATGATTAAAATGCAGCTAATAACAAAAAATTTTGACCCTCCCGTAGGAATCAATTTCACTCTTTATTTTATTCAATCCGGACTTGAATTGCTTCTTAGTATTGTTGTGTTTGTTTCGGCTACATTTGTATTAAAGTATAGTAACCGTTGGAGAAAGGTTCTTGTTTATGGACTTATTATTTCCATAATATTTTTAATGGTTTCACCAATAATCAGTTACTATAATATTGATAATGTAATAGTGGGCGTTGACAAAATTCCGAGATTGATTTGGCGTTATTCATTGTCAATAATTCTTTCAACTTTTTTCATTTTTGTGATCATAAAATTATCTAAGGAAGAAGTAAAGTTGTTGTTTAGATAAAACGCCTCAACAACACCTCGTCGGAGCCGGGTAAACTTCTTCGATGCGAAAATGAAAAATTGTAATAAATGATTATCTATTTTTATTCCAATGACCGGAGGTAATTATGAAGTGCATTACATACAGGGGCGGATACAAATATCAGATCAAAGAGACTTACACAGTTCAAATAGAAATTACGCCAACTGTAAATATCAACACAGAGTATATTCAACTTGATACGGACGGCAATTTAACTCTCACAAAGGGATACGCATGGGATGGTCCGTCGGGTCCAACAATAGATACGTTAACGTTCATGCGCGGGTCGCTAATCCACGATGCACTTTATCAATTAATGAGAGAAGAATTTCTCGATCATAAATTTTATAGAAGAACGGCAGACGTAATCTTAAGAAAGATTTGCAGAGAAGACGGGATGTGGTTTCTACGTGCGTGGTGGGTTTATGCCGGTGTTCGTCTCTTCGCAGATCCGGCTGCAGATCCCGCAGATAAGAGACCGTTAACTCATGCACCTAAAGGTTGTCAATCGTAATTAAAAAAATTCTTGGCCGTCAAAAATCACTCCCCGCCAAAAAAGATGGCGGGTAAACTTGACGAAAAAATAAAATTGTTTCAGTCAAGGTATGGACCTTTGCTTTTATAGAAATATGATTGATAACAAAGTTATCTCTAACTATATTTGTCCGTGAAAAAACTTTAAGAAGAATGGAGTTAAGCATGCAGTTAAACGCTATAATAGAAAAAGATGAAAATGGTTATTTTGCATACATACCGGAATTTAAAGGGTGCTACAGCCAAGGAGATACTTTTGAAGATGCATTAACAAACATTCGTGAAGCTGCAGAACTTTATTTAGAAAGTCTTGATGATGAAGAAAAAAATTCCCTAAAAGATAAATCTTTCTTTATTGCGCCAATCAATGTTCAACCTCTAAAAGCTGTTTAGCAAAATGACAGCTAAGGAAGCCGAAAGTTTACTTCTGAAAGCCGGTTTCAAACTTAACCGCCAAAAAGGAAGCCACAGAATTTATAAAAAAGATAAGATTAGAATTGTTGTTCCCCACCATACCGGAAAAGACTTACACCCAAAACTAGTGAAAGAAATTAAAATAATTTTAGAAGGTTCTTGAAGTTGTTCAGTCACAAAGATCACCCCTCGCCAAAAAAAACGGCGGGCAAGCTTGACGAAAACAATTTTTATTTGCGCCGCACTTTATACGAGTAAGTTTTCTCTTTTACATCAAAACCAATTTTTCTTTTCAGCTTTTCTTCCGGTATTAATAATTGATTTATCGCTTCAAAGATTGCAGTAATATTTTCATCATGAGATTCAATTTTCAATTCCAGTTCTTTCAGCTTTTGTGCAAGTTCTTTATGAGTGGAAATAATTTCCCGCAGTTTTACAAATGCTCTCATAATCTGAATGTTCACTTGAACAGCACGCTCACTCCTTAGTACAGAAGAAAGCATTGCTACACCTTGTTCTGAAAAGGCATAAGGCAGTTTTCGTGTCCCGCCCCAACTTGATATTCCATTTTGGAATATCAAGTTGCTGAATTCCTCTTTTGATAGCTGAAACATAAAATCATTTGGAAATCTGTCTATGTTGCGCTTTATGGCTTTATTCAAGTTGAAGGTCTCAACTCCATAAAGCTTTGCTAAATCCTTATCTAACATTACTTTCTGTCCGCGGATAATTAATATTTTGTTCTCAATAATTGCTAACGATTGATAGTTTGATTTGATCATATAACCCCATTTATTTTTTTGCTAAATCTTACTTAGATACTCAATCATCAATCTTACACCAAAGCCGGTATCAAATTTTTCTGTGTAGTTGTTGGATTTATGTTTGATCGCGGGTCCGGCGATATCAAGATGAGCCCATGGAATTTTTTCATCAACAAAATGTTCTAAAAACTTTCCGGCTGTTATTGCCCCACCCCATCGCGGACCAAGATTACTTACATCAGCAATATCACTTTTTATCATTTCATTATAATCATTCCAGAATGGTAAGCGCCATAATCTTTCATAAGTTGTTTTCCCGGATTGCAATAGCTCATCAGCAAGATGATCATCTTTTGTAAATAATCCCGCGGCAATTAATCCGAGAGCTACGCAGACCGCACCGGTTAAAGTTGCAAAATCAATTATCTCATCCGGCTTTTGTTGAGATGCATAATGAAGTGCATCAGCTAAAACAATTCTTCCTTCAGCATCGGTGTCTTTCACTTCAATCGTTTTACCGGAAGCGGCTTTAACAATATCACCCGGTTTGTATGAAGAACCGCCGATCATGTTTTCAACTGCCGGAACAACACCAATAATTTCAATCGGTAATTTCATCATCGCCGCAGCTTTGATAATTCCAATTACTGTACCACCGCCTGCCATATCGGCTTTCATTTCAAGCATTGAGGATGTTGGCTTAATTGAGAGTCCGCCGGTATCATAACAAACACCTTTACCAACAAGCGCAATTTTTCTTTTTGCTTTTCCGCGGGGTTTGTAGTGCATTGTAATCAGGCAAGGAGGTTTATCACTTGCACCGCCAACTGCAAGTATTGCATTCATCTTTCTTCGCTTCAACTCTGTTTTATCGAATACACTAACCTTTACACCAAGTTTGGTAAGTTCTTTTTTAGTGCGATTAGCTAATTCTTCAGGAGTAAGTGTTATTGCCGGTTCATTCACCAGATCGCGCGTAAAGAAAACGGCGCTCATTAATTTGTTCGAATATTCTATTGCACTGCTTAAAATTTTCTGATCTGTGTAATGAATGAAGAAAGAAAGTTCTTCGGGTTTCTCTTTATCAGATTTATAATTATCAAAAGTGTAATTGCCGAGGTGGATTCCTTCAATCAGTGATCTTAATAATTGGGATTCATTTTCAAAGTGATCTTTGAGATCGAAGAACGACGGGACAACAATATGAACGAAATTAAGATTTTTCTTTTTTAATGACGGAACAAGCCCGGCAAAATAATTTCTAAAAAAATCTGTAGAGAAATCTTTATCAATCTTAACTTTCTTGATAAATAAAACCGATGGCTCACCGGATTGGCTGTAATAAGTAAGCTCATTTGATTTTTTATCGAGGAAATTTTTCTTCTGGATTTTTCTTAATGGATAATTCAGTGAGAGAAAGAAATCATCTAAAGTCTTTTCTAATTTTTTTGATTCGACAAAGAATTTCACAAGCGCAGAGTCTTTCTTAAAACTCAGCTCATCTTTAGCCGGGTTGATCTTTAAATTGAAATGCATAATTTCCTCATTCTAACAATTATAGATATTGTTGTGCAGCTTTAATTACTTTTTCTTTATACTCTTCAATATTTGTATTAAAGAGACGTGTACCGGAAGCATTTGTATGTCCGCCGCCGCCGAACTCAACTGCCAGTTTATTAACCGGGATATCATCTTTCGATCTGAAACTGATCTTTAATCCGTTCTTTAATTCATAGAACAAAATACCGATCCGAACATTTTGAATCGTTAAACAATAATTCACAAAACCGTCAATATCAGCTTCGGTTGCGCCTGTTCTTGTAAGTGTTTCAAGTTTGATGCTCATAATTGCAATCTGTTTTGTTGAATCAAGCTCGATAGTTGAAAGCGCTTCACCTAATAACTTTGCTCTTGCAAATTTGAATTGATCATAGATCTTATTGTAAACTGTTGTAGGATTAACACCCGTTTCAAGCAGCTCAGCCATTATTCTATGAATTCTTGGGCTTGTTCTATCAAAACGGAATGAACCTGTATCGGTCATTATTCCGGCATAAAGTTGAAGTGCGATC